>Ga0335071_10002769_pt1 | contig 18637 bp, 13 predicted proteins | sample Lox_Sample_15_FD_206724 | JGI IMG/M metagenome (GOLD analysis project Ga0335071, IMG submission 206724) | Soil microbial communities from Loxahatchee National Wildlife Refuge, Florida, United States - Lox_Sample_1.5 | ecosystem: Environmental > Terrestrial > Soil > Wetlands | place: USA...
ATTTCCAGAGGAGGGGAGGAGTCAGCCTTGGCGCTTCAAGCTCCGAAGTACTGAAGTACACCGACGTGGAAAAACTCAGGGCTGAAGCGGAGAACCTCACAGCCGTTTCACCCGAGGTAAGGGCCAGTGGACAGGTAGTATTCGGGAACCAGAATACGCAGACAACAATATACGGTGTGACTGAGGAGTATCTCGGAATCAGAAAGCTCGAGATAAGCAACGGGAGGATCTTCTCAACAACCGAAGAAAAAAACATGGCAAAGGTTTGCCTGCTCGGAAAGACAGTTGTAAAAAACCTGTTCGGTGAGGATGTCGATCCTATCGGACAGTCGATCAGGGTTAAGAACCTTCCTTTCCAGGTCATAGGGGTTCTTAAAGAAAAGGGAGAAGGAGGTATGGGACAGGACCAGGACGACCTTATACTGGCACCTTTTACCACTGTCCAGCGCAGGCTTGCAGCCATTGATTACATTAATGGGATTAATGCCTCTGCTGTCAGTGAGGAAAAGAGTGCTGATGCCATTACAGAAGTTACTGAAATTTTGAGAAGGGCTCATAAGCTTAAGGATACCGACGACAATGATTTCAGGGTGATGTCGCAGTCGGAATTGATAAATACAGTGTCCTCGATAACAGATATTATGACTTACCTTCTCGGGGCGATCGCAGGTATATCATTGCTGGTTGGCGGGATAGGAATTATGAATATCATGTTTGTTTCCGTTACGGAAAGAACCAGGGAGATTGGCCTCAGAATGTCAATAGGCGGACGTGGAAGGGATATTCTGAAACAGTTCCTTGTTGAATCGATGATGATAAGTGTACTGGGCGGGATCATCGGGGTAATTTTCGGGTACCTGCTTGCCAAAGTCGGAGGTTCACTGATGAATTCCGAACCGGTAGTAAAGACACAGGCGGTCGTGCTGGCATTTCTCGTATGCTTTGCCATAGGAGTATTTTTCGGATGGTATCCTGCAAGAAAAGCCGCCGGGCTTAACCCGATAGATGCGCTCAGGTATGAGTAATTCAAAGAGAAAGTTTAAATTTGAATTAAATGGTACCTGAAAGCGAAATGACACCTGTAAGGGAAGAAGAAAACAGGCATAAAAGAGATTTTTTTGAAGGCAGTGCCATCAGGGTTCTTCTCCATCTTCTTGCCTGGATAATTCTCCTGGTTCTTCCGGTCTACTTTATAAAGAGATGGAATATTGCAGTTGATTTCATCTGGTTGTACTACGTAAATATGGTAATCAGTGGTATTATCTTTTACGTCAATTATGTAATCCTGGTACCCAGGTATTTTTTCCAGCTAAAAAGATACCGTTACTATCTTGCCGTGCTGCTGCTGCTGGTTTTCTTCTATTTTGTTTCTGATCAGTCGAACAAACAGATCTTTCAGAATCTGAGCGACAGGCCCAGGATAGAAAAGCCGCAGTTTCCGCCCGATAACGGGAGACCGGATAACGGCAGGATGCATGGTCCTCCGATGAGGTCCATGCACATCTTCAATTATGGTTTTAATGCGATTTTCATTATATTCTTTTCCCTTGGACTGAGGATGGTGGAGAGGCATACATCAATTGAAAAGGCCAGGAAGGAACTTGAAAAGGAGAAGCTGAATTCGGAGCTGGCTTTTCTCAAGAACCAGATCAGCCCGCATTTCTTCTTTAACACGCTGAATAATATTTATTCGCTTATTGCAATAAATGCCGGGGATTCACAGAAAGCGGTTCTGAAGCTTTCCAAGATGATGCGGTACCTGCTTTATGAATCGGAGAAGGGTGACACCAAACTCAGCAATGAGATTGAGTTTATGAATAACTATCTCGACCTTATGAAGCTGAGACTGAGTGAAAAGGTTGGCTTGACAGTCGATTTCCCCGGGAAGTACACCGATTTCAGTATTCCGCCATTACTATTTATCCCCTTCATTGAAAACGCTTTCAAGCATGGTATAAGTTTCCGCGATAAATCTTTCATCGAAATCTCTCTTAAAACAGAAAATGAGAGGATTTATTTCAAGTGCCGTAACAGTATAGCACAAACGGCTTCCAACGGAGAAAATGAAAATTCAGGTATTGGTCTCGGTAATGTACGAAAAAGGCTTGAATTGCTGTTCCCGGGAAAGCATGAACTAAGCATTAACAGCGACATATCAGCGTTCAACGTAAATCTTATTATCTACATTAAAGGATGATTTCGGTAATCGCCATCGATGATGAGCCACTGGCGCTTAAACTGATAACAGGCTATATCGGGAAGACCCCGGTTCTGAAGCTGCTTGGAAGTTTTGAGAGTCCTCTTGAGGCAGTCCAGTTCATTTCCGATAATCCGGTTGACCTTGTATTCACAGATATACATATGCCCGATCTTTCAGGAATTGAATTTACAAGGGCGATGGAAAAAGGACCCAGGGTGATCTTTACAACTGCTTATGAGAAGTATGCTCTCGAGGGATACAAGCTGGATATTGTCGACTACCTGCTTAAGCCTTTCAGTTATGAGGAGTTCCTGAAATCGGTACAGAAGGCCAATAAGCTGATCAGGCTTGAAAAGAATTCAATGACCGGCATTGAGGCGAATGAGGAGTTTCTTTTCCTGAAATCAGATTACAAGATCAAGAGGATCAATTTTGATGATATCCTTTATATTGAAGGGTTAAAAGATTATGTGAAAGTCTTTGTACTGAATGTTTCCAACCCAATACTCTCCCTGTCATCGTTAAAACTTCTCGAAACCAAGCTTCCCCCGGGGAAGTTCATGAGGGTTCACCGTTCATTCATCGTGAATCTCAGGAAGATAGATACAATTGAGCGCAGCCGGATAGTGTTCGGGAAAACCTACATTCCCGTCGGCGACCAGTATCGTGACAAATTCCAGGAGTTCCTCGACAGGAATTTCCTTTAATCTGTTTGTTTAGGTTCCGGCAGATATCCTTTGCCACTCAGTAGCTTTCGCGCCGCAGACACCACGGGTTTCGTGGGTTTCGCCTGGCAGGACCTGGCCAAAATACTATCACTCTTTCTGCCAACTGATTACAGGCTAAGCAATTACTGGCATCGCGTTATTAATCAAGGGTCAGAGATGATCAGAAGGAACACCATAAAAATCAGGAACTGTCGAATTGTGAAACAGGGGGGGCGTGCCGAAAATATATATGAAAAGTAAAATAACTATTATTAAACAGAGGGGGTAAACAAGAGAAACAACTAAAATAGTGAAGAATCATCAAAAAAACAGGGGGTATAATGAAAATAATATAAAAATATTTGATTGTAATATAAAAAATATATAGGTTTGAACCGGGAATTATAAATGAAATGGTAAAAAACTGACAGATGGGTTACAGATTAAAGAGAATAGGGCTTGTGGTTTTGATTTTGTTTGTTTTTTCAGGTGGCCTGTTCGCTGCTGATAGCACTCATATTGATACAGGTGCGACTGCCTGGATGCTGACCTCGACTGCCCTGGTACTGCTAATGGTACCCGGATTGGCAATGTTCTACGGTGGACTGGTAAGATCCAAAAACGTCCTTGGGACTATCATGCACAGTTTTGTTGCTATGGGTATTATAAGCGTTTTATGGGTTGTCGTCGGGTATGCACTCAGTTTCGGGAAAAATGTAATGGGAGGAGCTTTTGGATGGAGCAGCGATTATTTTTTCCTCAAGGGAATAGATAAGAATGTGCTTGATTCAGGTGTGCCTGAATATGTATTTTCAATGTTCCAGGGAAAGTTTGCAATAATAACACCTGCACTTATAGCAGGTGCTTTCGCTGAAAGAGTTTCATTCAAGGCTTACTGTTTTTTCATTGCAATCTGGAGCCTTCTTGTTTACGATCCTCTCTGCCACTGGGTATGGGCTTCGGATGGATTCCTGTATAACCTTGGCGCCAAGGGTGCCATTGATTTTGCAGGAGGCACGGTTGTACATATCTCGGCAGGGGTGAGCGGACTGGTTGCAGCAGTATTCCTTGGATCAAGAAGGGGTTATCCATACCAGGTGATTCGCCCGAATAACCTTGTGATTACTATGCTTGGTGCAGGGTTGCTCTGGGTCGGATGGTTCGGATTCAACGCGGGAAGCAGCGTCTCAAGCGGATTGAGCACGGCACAGGCACTGACAGCCACGCAGGTTGCTGCTGCAGCGGGTGCATTGTCGTGGATAGTAATTGAAAGCTTTCACCAGGGAAAGGCTACTGCCCTCGGGTTTGCATCAGGTATCCTGGCCGGCCTTGTTGCGGTAACACCTGCTGCCGGAGTAGTACAGCCTTACGGGGCCATGATTCTCGGAATTATCGCATCGCTTGTCTGCTATATGGCTATCCAGGCAAAGAACCGGCTTGGCTATGACGACAGCCTTGATGCATTCGGAATCCACGGTATCGGAGGGATAGTAGGAGCCTTGTTTCTTAGCTTTTTCATCCGGCCCTCCTGGATGCAGGAAGCTGCTGCGGCCCATGGCGGTCACTGGTCTGTCTGGAACCAGCTTGGCGTGCAGAGCCTTGCGGTCATAATAGCTATTTCCTATGCAGCAGTTATGACATTCATAATCATATACTTCCTTAACAAGATTGTGAAGTTCAAATCTGATGAAGCCGAAGAAATGGCCGGTCTCGATCGCTCGTACCATGGGGAAAGAGGATATGGAATGCTTAATCCAAGTTAAAGTCAAACAATACGGTTAAGAGGATGAAATTAATTACGGCAATAATACGTGAAGTTCAGCTGGATAAGGTACGTGAGTCACTTATCGCGGCAGAGATCACAAGGATAACGGTAAGCAGGGTGTCTGGCCATGGTCAGCAGAGAATAGAGGAGATGTACAGGGGCCAGAGGATAGTGCCCGACCTGATACCCAAGATCAAGATTGAGATAGCTGTAAATGACAGTTTTGTCGATATCACAGTCAACGCGATTTTAAAATCGGCCCGCACAAACGGCTCGGGTAGTGTTGGTGACGGGAAGATCTTTATTTCACCGCTTGAAGAATGCATCAGAATACGTACCGGTGAAAGAGGCGGTACGGCAATATAGTCAGTCAGGTTTCATGGTTGGTTACCCCGGGCTTGCACCCGGGGTTTTTTGAACATTCAGCCGGATGTTATGTTTGAATTATGAAATCTTATTTAATTTTACCCAGTTTTAAAAATAACAATTATGAAAAAATTTTTCCTACTTATGATCGTTGCTTTACTGAGCATTTCAGTGATGGGTTATGCACAGGATAAAACTCAGAAAGGCACGCAGAAACCAACTACCACGCAGACAGCCACCAAGACCACAGAGAAACAATCTACCGGTGACAAGGTTGTCGCAAACAAGAAGGGCCCTAACGGTGAGACAGTTTACCAGGGTGCCCAGGGTGGACAGTATTATATGAACAAGAGCGGCAACAAGACTTACCTCAAGGATGTTGACCAGGTTGTTGCAGGCAAAAAGGGACCCAATGGCGAGATTGTTTACCAGGGACCCAAAGGCGGACTCTACTACCTTAACAAAAACGGAGAAAAAGTCTACCTTAAATAAATGAAGACCGAAAAACCGGTCATCGACCGGTTTTTTTATTTCAAATGACTGACCCGTATTCAGATACGGGTTTTTTATTTGAATATTCTTGTGAATAGCATATATTTGATATGCATTTCCACATGTGCTTCTAAAAAGGAAATTATGTTAGTGAAGACTTACGCCAGTGCCGTGACGGGTATTGATGCCGTCACAGTTACCATTGAGGTTAATGTTTCCCAGGGTATAAGGTTTTTCCTGGTCGGGTTGCCCGATGTTGCTGTCAAGGAGAGTCAGCAGCGCATCGAATCGGCTTTCAGGTCGAACGGGCATAAGTGGCCCGGTAAACAGGTAGTTATCAATATGGCCCCGGCTGACATAAGAAAAGAGGGTTCATCGTACGACCTGCCCCTTGCAGTAGGGGTTCTGGCAGCAGATGAAAGGATATCCAGGGAGAGGCTCGAATCTCTCCTGGTAATGGGAGAGCTATCCCTTGACGGCACTCTTCAGCCGGTCAGGGGCATACTTCCTATAGCACTAAGGGCCAGGGAAGAGGGATTCAAGGGCCTTATCGTGCCGGCCAGAAATGCTGCCGAGGGTGCTGTCGTAAAAGGGTTGGATGTTTATGGGCTGAATGATCTTAAAGAGGTAATTGACCTGCTGGATGGAATGAAAGTATTTGAACCTGTCCGGGTGGACCTCGAGGATATCTTCAATAAACAGGCCAATAAATACGATTTTGACTTTTCAGATGTCCGTGGCCAGGAAAGCGTCAAGCGTGCCCTTGAAGTAGCAGCCGCCGGCGGGCATAACATTCTGATGATAGGCCCCCCGGGGGCGGGTAAAACAATGCTGGCGAAAAGACTTCCGACTATCATCCCCCCGCTTCAGCTCGAAGAGGCCCTGGAGACGACTAAAATACATTCCGTGGCAGGCAAGATTGATGACAACACCTCCCTGATGACGCGACGGCCATTTCGTTCACCACATCATACTATTTCAGATGTAGCCCTCGTAGGCGGGGGTACCTTTCCCCAACCTGGCGAAATTTCACTGGCACATAACGGCGTGCTCTTTCTGGATGAACTACCGGAATTTAAGAGGTCAGTTCTTGAAGTGCTCCGCCAGCCGCTCGAGGACAGGGTTATTACTATCTCCAGGGCGAAATTCACTGTCGATTATCCCGCAAGCTTTCAGCTGGTGGCCAGCATGAACCCCTGCCCGTGCGGCTTTCATAACCACCCGGAAAAGGAATGCATGTGCTCAACGGGAATGGTCCAGAAATACCTGAACCGGATATCCGGACCACTGCTCGACAGAATAGACATCCATATCGAGGTTGTTCCTGTAAAATATGATAAACTCTCCGACCAGAAAAACATTGAGAACTCCGAGACAATCAGGAAGAGAGTAGTCAGGGCACGTGCAATACAAACTGAGCGATTTGCATCCTGCCGCGGGGTATATACAAACTCGCAAATGACATCATCGATGCAGCGGAGATATTGCTCCCTGGATGAGGCAGGCGGGCGGTTGCTAAAGACAGCTATGGATATACGGGGCCTTTCTGCCAGGGCATATGACCGCATTCTCAAAGTGGCACGGACAATCGCCGATCTCGACGAATCGGGCGATATCAGATCCGAACATATTTCAGAAGCGATTAATTACCGCAATCTCGACCGCGAGGGATGGGCAGGCTAGCGACTGAACTCTATTGTGTATTTTTTGTTTGCTATATAGCCATTTATTGTTAATTTTAACACTCAGTAAATCTGCTTATCTCAACAGAATGGAGCTTACCCGCCGCATACGTGATAAGATGATGATGGAACGCCTCATGTTTGTTTACAGGGGAGTCGTTACCAATGAGAATTCGGCAGCTTTGCTTATGCTTCTTGAGAAAGAGATGGAAAATGCCGAATTCGGCTTTGTTGGCAGGAAAAGGCTTTTCATGTTTGTCCTCGAAAGTCTCCAGAATGTAACCCGTCACAGCGATCATAACGCATATGCCGAAATGTCGCTGGTGGTCTATTCCAAGACCGGTACGGGGTATACCGTTACCACCGGAAATGTTATCGAAACAGAAAGGATTACCGATCTGCGGGGCAAGCTCGACGAAATAAACAACCTCGATGCAGGCGAAATACGCTCCGTTTACAGGAATATGCTCAGCCATTCGGAGTTCAGCAACAAGGGTGGGGCAGGACTTGGCCTGATCGAAATGGCCAAGAAGACCGGGAACAAGCTCGACTACGATTTTATTGAACTTGATGATAAATTTTCATACTTCATACTGAGCAAAACAGTTGATTCGGGAGGTGTAGGCATGCACTCCAGGGGAAGCGAGGAAGCATTCAGGGGAAAAGCTGTAGCCCAGCTCGAGAGACTGATGGCCGAGAACAACGTTTACCTTATCTGGTCGGGCCATCTTTCATCGGAAGTAGAAAAAGAGGTTCTTTCCTTTACTGAAACCAAACTTACAGAGGAAGATATAGATTCAAAGCTCAGGCGCAAGGTATTCAGCATTCTGATCGAATCGCTGGAGAATGTAGCTAAATACAGCCCGGGCCGCGACCAGGAGGAGAAATTCGGAATGCCGGTAGCGATGATCAGGCTCACAGGGCACGTGTACCTGGTAACCACGGGAAACCTTGTCGAAAACGACAAGATTAAACCTCTCCAGGATAAGCTCGACCTGATTAACAGTTGTGATCGTGCATCGCTTAAAGAGCTTTTCAGGCAGGCCCTGATCAACCAGGACCTCAATTCGGACAGCACAGGTAACATGGGCCTGATTGAAATGGCCAGGAAATCGGGCAATAAGCTTCAATACCAGTTCGACAGGGTAAATGACCATTACTCTTATTACATGCTTACGATCAGGGTTGAAGAAAAGACAGATTAATCCGCGACTCTCAGATCAAGGCTTTTACCATCCCATACTGCATAGACCCCTTTACTGATCCAATCGCCCAGGATTGTAATAACAGCCCCTTTTTCAATAGGTTTGGTCATTGGAAGATGCCTGTGACCATAGATAAAATAATCGATTTTTTCAGTTTCAAGGATCATTTTTGAATGACGGAATAGATCCTCTTTCTCCTCGCCCAGGAACTCAAGTGAAATTCCTTTGCCGAGCCTGCTGTCGAGAGACCACCAGTGGCCGAAGCCTATCCCGAAGTAAGGATGCAGTGCTGAATACATTACCTGCATGGGCCTGTTCCTGAATATTAATAGGAGCATCCTGTACACTATACTTTTTGAACCCAGCCCTTCACCATGTGCAAGATAGAATCTTTTGCCCGCAAATTCTGTGATGACCGGTTTCTTATGAATGATCATTCCGCACTCTTCCGTAAGATAGTTTCCGGCCCACATGTCGTGGTTCCCGCCGAAAAAGTGTACGGGTATCCCCGAATCGGTAACGGAAGAAACAGCGCCGAGAAACCTCGTAAAACCCCTTGGAACCACATGCCTGTATTCCCACCAGAAATCAAAAACATCTCCCAGGAGATAAATTTCCCCTGCATCAGCCGCAGCCGATTCGAGCCATCTCACGACTCTTTTTTCACGTTCGACCGGCGGTAGACCTGTTTTGAGTCCCAGGTGAAAATCAGATGCAAAAAAGATTTTCTTTTCCACAACAGGAGATATTTCAGTTTCCAAAAAGCTGGGAAAGCTTCACCTGGAGGTTACGATCGTGGAACCCGGAGCCGATGATATTGCCCGATTTGTCATACAGGTAGTTTGCAGGCAGCGACTGTACGTTGTAGATCACTGCATATTTTGGATTCTGCGGGTCATCCTCCCTGACATTGATCCATGGCAGCTCGTCAAATTTAACTGCCTTTTTCCAGGTTTTTTCATCAGGGTCGAGGTTGACCTGGTAAATCTCAAATCCTTTTTTTCTGTATTTGCCATACAGTTCTTTAAGCTGGAGGTTTTCAGAGATGCATTCGCTGGATGAAGCCGACCAGAAGGCGAGCAACACGTACTTTCCCTTCAGAGATGAAAGAGCTATTCTTTTACCGTTGATATCCATCAGGTTTGGATCCAGTTTAGTGGCAGGGAGCGAGTTAAACAGATTCCTTGCACTTTGTGCTTTGGATTCAGCATATTCCTTTTCGAAGTCGGCCTTGAGGGATTTTGCCTGTTTTGACGCAGGGTATAATGATGTAAGAGTGTCGGAGACAATTTTCAGATACTGGAGGTCGCGCGTATCATAAAGAACATAGGTGTCCCCGTCGATCATCTGGTACAGGGCCTTTATTGATGTGAATGATCTCAGGTTCTTCAGTATGAAACCAATGTTGTAAATCCTCTGGTCTTTGAGGAGTTTTACATACTCGGTTTGAATTTCATTTTGCCTGACCTTAAAGCCGGTCTTGTTTATGGTGTCGTTGTACTCTTTTCTCAGCTCAGCAACCTTTTGCCTGGTAACTGCCAGGGCTGAGTCGAGAGTAACCAGCTTGGCAGTTTCCGGTGAACCCGAAACAGTAAACCCGTCGGAGAGATTTTTTCCCTGGAACTTAAGATGTATCTTATCACCTGGTGCAGCAAGTACCGTAATAAAATCCTGGCCCGGCAATGAGATTTCATAAAACTCGGGCAGGTTGCATTTAACCCTGAACCTGAAGGAACCATCGCTTCGGATCTTCGTTGAATCGATGTAAACGGGAGTGTTTACATCCAGGAGACTTATTGAAACATATTCGCCAGGGTGACTTTTAGTTACGCCATCAATCCTGAAGCTCTTATTTCCGGTGCAACCTGCCAGAAAAAGTATTATAACTGCTGCAGGAAAAAATCTGTTAAGCATGTGGAATTCCTTTATCTCATTTATTTAAGAATCTCAGCCAAAGTACTCTGAAGCTTTTCTCCCCTGAGGTTTGAAGCTAACACCCTGCCGTCCTTATCGAGAAGGAGGTTAAACGGGATAGATTCAATTTTGTAAAGGGGAACAACCATAGAATTCCAGTATTTGAGATCACTTACATGAATCCACTGTGAGAGGTTATCCTGCTCAATACCCTTCACCCAGTCCTCTCTTGTTTTGTCGAGCGATACCTGGAAAATCTGGAATCCTTTGTTTTTGTACAAATTGTAGGCTTTCACAAGGTTAGGATTTTCTTTCCTGCAGGGGCCGCACCAGGAAGCCCAGAAATCGACCAGGACATATTTTCCCCTTGTGGAGGACAGCTTGATCATGGAACCCGAGGGAGAAGGCAGTTCTATTTCAGGAGCCTCTGCTCCGGGTGCTTCCAGGGCCTGCTTCCCCTTTTCCCTGCTCACCTGTTCTATAAGAGTCTGAATCTGTTCGTGGAATGCTTTTATTGTAACAGAATTGGGGTACAATTTCATCATTGAGGAATCGACCTTCAGAAACCACGGCATATCTTCTGCCGGGCTCATGACATAAACCCTTGGCGCTACCACCTGATAGAGAGCGACCACAGATACCATCGATTTAATGTTATCATCAATATATTTTTTGGTATAGGAATTCAGTTCTTTTACATATACTCCTGCTGTACTGTCGATTGTCCTCATAACACTCGGAAGGTTTTTGCTGTCAGCATTCTGGCTATATACGTCGCTGAGCCCCCTGATCTTATCGATTGTGCTTTTAAGAACCTTGTTATATTCCAGCATTTTCCTGGATCCATCGGAGCCGGTAACAGATTCAGGCAGGTTTAATGAATTATAATCAGCGCTGAGGCTCAGTTTATCACCTGGTTCCAAAAGAAGGGTGATAAAGCTCTGGCGGGTTGTCCGAAGAACAAAGAATGTCGGCATCGCGACCTCTCTTTTAAAAGAGAATCTACCATCCGAATCAAGCTTCACGGAGTCAACCGGTTTTAATGAAAGCGGCCCGATTTCGGAAAGGACAACATATTCACCTCTTACAGGTTTTTCCAGTTTCCCTGATATCGTTACGGAATTGTGTTTGCACGCTGAAACGAGTATTGGCATAACCAATAAAATGAGATACTTAAGCTTCATCATTTTTGATAATTATTTGGTCTTTTAAATGTCGTCTGCAAAGTTATTCTTTTTTTAATGCAGGCATGCTTTTGATAATATAATAATAATTAGCATCTTTAAATTCACATTCAGAATGTTACGGTCATATTTAGTGCCGTGCGGAGAGCATTTATTGTTTGCATGGTTCTTTTAATTTGATTAACTTGTTAGCTTAGAACTAGTTCAAATTGTGTCTGTATGGGTTATATAAAATTTGATAAATCCAAAGTAGTAAACCTGGAATATTCCCTGAGCCGGGAGATCTTGAGAACAAACAGGGCCGGCACATATATGTCGACCTCAATTGTAGGCTGCAACACGCGTAAATATCACGGATTGCTTGTCTGCCCCGTCGACGAGCTTGGAGGTGACAGGTACAACCTGCTTTCTTCGCTCGACGTTACGGTGGTCAATAACGACAGTTCGTTCAATATCGGCATTCATAAGTACAAGGGAGATTATTACAGCCCCAAGGGGCATAAATACATTGAAGAGTTCGATACTGAAACGATCCCTTCAATGATATACAGGGTGGGGAATGTTATCCTTAAACAGGAAAGGATACTGATTCATTACGAGGAGCAGTTCCTTGTAAAGTACACTATCCTGGAAGCAAGCGAGCATATGAAGCTTCAGATCAGGCCGGTTCTCGCTTTCAGAAATATGCACGACCTGACACACGCCAACATGACTGCCAATACGAAGGCAGAGTTCATCAACAACGGTATCAGGATTAAGATGTATGATGGCTTTCCTTATCTTCACATGCAGCTTTCAGCAGTCGCTGATTTTGTCCCGGTACCTGACTGGTATTATGGAATTGAATATCCCGAGGAGCAGAAACGGGGCTACGAATTTACGGAAGACCTGTTCGTTCCGGGTTTTTTCGAGGTGGAGGCAAAAAAAGGTGATGAAATAATTTTTTCAGCTTCGACGAAAGAAGAAAAGCCCTCGGGGCTGAAGCAGAAGTTTTTAAAATCAGTGACTGGTAAAATTGCACGCGACAATTTTGTCGACTGCCTTAAGAATGCCGCCCAGCAGTTTGTTGAAAGAAGAAAGGACTCAACAACAATAATCGCAGGATATCCATGGTACGGATCCAAGGGAAGAGACACATTTGTCGCCCTCCCCGGACTATGCCTGGCGAAACAGAAACTGTCGCTTTATACCGATGTTCTCGATACCCAGGTCAGGCGGTTAAGCAACGGGCTGTTCCCGAAAGCCGGTACCAACGCGGGCAATTATGTATATGGTTCTGTAGACGGGTCGCTCTGGTTTTTCTGGGCCCTGCAGAATTATTACAACAACGGCGGCAAGGATGTTTGGGAAAGATACGGCAATGCTGCTAAATCGATACTTGTTGCATTCAGGGACGGTACCTCGAACCTGGTAAAGATGAGAGATAACGGCCTTCTATATGCCGAAGCTTATGGCAAAGCTGTTACCTGGATGAATGCGATTGTGAATGGAAATCCGGTTACTCAGAGGAGGGGCTACACAGTTGAGATTAATGCACTCTGGTACAATGCTCTCTGCTTCTCGCTCGTAATGGCTAAAGAATCGAGAGATAAAAACTTCATATCCGAATTCGAAGACCTTCCGGCTCGGGTAAAGGAATCGTTTATCGAACTTTTCTGGAACGAGAAGCTGGGATACCTTGCCGACTATATCAATGATGATGAGGGGGTTAATACATTTGTGAGGCCGAATATGGTAATAGCTGTTTCAATGCCTTTCAACATGCTCGATTGCGACCAGATGAAACAGGTCCTCGAAGTTGCCGACAAGGAGCTCCTGACACCACGGGGGCTGAGGACACTATCACCAAGAAACCCGCAGTATAAAGGAACATATTCGGGCATCCAGGAGGAGAGGGATCTTGCCTATCATCAGGGAACTGTCTGGCCATGGCTTTTCGGGCCGTTCTGCGAGAGTTGGCTGAAAGTCTTTGGAAAGCAGGGCGTTCAAAAAGTCAGAAAACTTATCTTCGGACTGGAACAGGTGATGAGCGAACACGGGGTTAGTACCGTTTCGGAGATTTATGATGGTGACCCGCCACATACTCCAAATGGCGCAATATCGCAGGCATGGAGTGTCGGAGAAGTGCTCAGGATAATCAAACTGTTGGATGATAACTATTCAGATATTTAGAAAAGGCAGACTATGAGGGTATTAATGTTTGGTTGGGAGTTCCCCCCGCACATTTCAGGCGGACTCGGTACAGCCAGTTACGGGCTGACACGGGGAATGACCACTATGGCAGATCTCGAGGTGATTTTTGTCGTTCCGAAAGCCTGGGGTGATGAGGACCAGTCTGTCGTCAGACTAATAGGAGCAAACAAGATCCCTGTAGCTTATAAGAAGATTCATTACCAGGGTTCGACAACTACAATAGATAAAATTGAGGTTTCATCTAAAATTGTGCCCTACACGGATCCCGAAGATTTCTGGAAGCTGACCAGGTCGGAAGTGGCATCTTACCAGACCATTATCCGGACGAATGACCAGGGCAGGATCGACTTCTCCGGCAAGTATGATCAGAACCTTCTCGAAGAAATATACAAATATTCCGTGGTGGCATCGGTTATAGCCATGGAAAATGATTTTGATATTATCCATGCCCACGACTGGCTGGCATATCCTGCCGGTATAGCAGCTGCAGAAGTGTCGGGAAAGCCACTTGTTATTCATGTTCATGCCACGGATTTTGACCGCAGCGGGGGTAATGTAAACCCTGAGGTTTACTGGATCGAAAAACGAGGAATGGATGCTGCTTCAAAAATCATCACCGTAAGTAACCTTACACGCGATATAGTCATTAACAGGTATAATATTGATCCTGCAAAAGTCGAGACTGTCTATAACGCTGTTGAACCCATTACAATATCAGAAGATATCGAGGTAAAAAAAGGATTTGATGAAAAGGTAGTTACATTCCTGGGCCGTATTACTATGCAGAAGGGACCTGAATATTTTATCGAGGCTGCCAACAAGGTGCTGCAGGTTATGAAGAATGTCCGGTTTGTTATGGCAGGATCGGGCGACATGATGGAGAGAATGATGCGCCGCGCTGCTGCCCTTAAGATTACCGACAGGTTTCACTTTACCGGCTTCCTGCGGGGGAAGGATGTTTTTACCATGCTCACCATGAGCGATGTATATATCATGCCTTCGGTTTCAGAACCATTTGGAATTTCACCCCTTGAAGCCATGCAATCTAATGTTCCTGTCATCATAAGCAAGCAATCTGGAGTGGCTGAGATCCTTACGCATGCTGTAAAAGTCGATTTCTGGGATATAGATGCGATGGCCGATGCCATCTACGGGATACTTACTTACCCGGCACTTGCCCAGGTCTTTGCGAAGAATGGCAAGGAAGAGGTAATCAGGATAAAATGGGATAATTCCGCAAGGCATGTGAAAAGCATTTATGATGATGTACTTTCAAAATACAAAAAATAGGATATGAGTTCCGTACAGAAAAAAGCAATATGCCTCTATTTTGAGGTGCACCAGCCCTTCAGGCTTAAAAGGTACAGGTTCTTCGACCTGGGTCATGATCATTATTATTACGATGATTACTCAAATGAATCTATACTCAGGAAAATAGCAGATAAATGTTACCTGCCGGCAAACAACATCCTGCTTGACCAGATCAGCAAGCACAAAGGGAAATTCAGGATTGCCTTTTCATTATCGGGGATTGTCCTGGACCAGTTCAGGCTGTATGCACCGGAAGTACTTGAATCATTCCGCAAGCTGGCGCAAACAGGAATGGTTGAGTTCCTCGCGGAGACCGAGGCCCACTCACTTGCTTCACTTAAAAGCAAGGATGAGTTCATTCGCCAGGTTAAAGCACACTCCAGCATGATTAAGGAACACCTCGGCGTGGAACCCACATCCTTCAGGAATACTGAACTTATCTATTCCGACCAGATTGGCTCCTGGGTCGCCGACCTTGGATTCAAAGCCACCCTGACAGAGGGAGCAAAACATGTACTAGGATGGAAAAGTCCCAATTACCTTTACTGCAATTCGATAAATCCCAGGCTGAAGGTTCTGTTGAGGAACTTTGTACTGAGCGATGACATCGCTTTCAGGTTTTCGAATAAAAGCTGGAACGAATGGCCCCTGACAACTGATAAATATGTAGGATGGATCAACAAGCTTGCCCCGAAAAGCGAGCTGCTGAATATATTCATTGACTATGAGACCTTCGGTGAGCATCACTGGAAAGAATCCGGTATCTTCGATTTCCTTTCACACCTTCCGGGAGCAATAATCAAGAAGACTCCTTTCAAATTTATGACCCCCTCGGAGGTGGCTGATAATCTTCAGCCGGTGGCATCCATTAATGTGCCGTCGCCGATCTCCTGGGCAGATGAGGAACGCGATATAACAGCATGGCTTGGCAACGAGCTGCAGAGTGCCGCGTTCGACAAACTGTATGAGCTTAAAGAAAAAGTCAGCAACTGCAACTATGAGCAGCTGAAGAAGGACTGGACTTACCTCCAGTCGAGCGACCATTTCTACTATATGTGCACCAAGTTCTTTTCCGACGGGGCGGTACATGCTTATTTTAATCCCTATGAAACACCATACGATGCATTCATGAACTATATGAATGTGTTAAGTGATTTCGAGATAAGGATCAACAGGATGTGCCCTGCCACTGAAGATCAGATCGAGATACTCAAGCTCGATTCACAACTCAAATCACGTGATGAAACAATAGCAAAGCTTCAATCGGAGATCGTATCTCTCAGGGATAAATCACCTGCGAAACCCAGGGCAGCAAGAAAGACCACTGTCAAAGCAGCAGCAAAGACAGCTGAGAAAAAGACTGTTCGCTCGCTGGCCGAGATTGCTGCAGAAGCCCTTGCCAAATCGAATGTTAAAACAAAGTCAAAGGCGAAGGCAAAACCCAAAACAAAAACCGCCAGGACGGTAAAGACAGCCAAAAAGGCCGGGAACACTAAAGTTACGACAAGGCCTAAGGCTAAGTAATCCAAATTTCAAGTAAAATATTATAAATGAAGGTCGATTTTTTATTCGAAACAAGCTGGGAAGTATGTAATAAGGTAGGAGGGATACATACTGTTATTTCTACAAAAGCACTAAACATAATTAATGAGATGGGGAATAATTATATCCTCATCGGTCCGGATGTGTGGAGGGAAAGTGCTGCCAACCCTGAGTTCATTCCCGATGAATCACTTTTTTCTGACTGGAAAACAAGGGCCGTGGAAGACGGGCTCCGGGTTAAAACAGGAAGGTGGAATATTACAGGAACGCCAATCGTCTTCCTGGTAGATTTCACTCCTTATTTTGGTTCCCAGAATGAGATTTTTGCAAAGTTCTGGGAGACATACAAACTTGACAGCATCTCGGGGCAATGGGATTATATCGAACCTGCCCTGTTCGGATATGCATCAGGTAAGGTTATCGAGAGTTTCTCGATGTTCCACAGCGAGCCCACAAACATTGTGGCACATTTCCATGAATGGATGACAGGAACAGGTGTTTTATACCTGAAAAAACATGCGCCATGGATTGCAACGGCTTTCACAACCCATGCCACGGTACTTGGCCGCTGCCTTGCCGGGAACCATAAACCTCTTTACAGCGGGCTAAGGGAGTATAACCCGGTTGTTGTCTCACGCGAATTCAACGTGGTTGCCAAACATTCGCTTGAAAAAATCACGGCAGTGGAAACTGATGTTTTCACAACTGTCAGTGAGATTTCATCGCAGGAATGCACCCAGTTTCTCGGGAGGCAGCCCGATGTCATTACCCCCAATGGTTTTGAAGACTCGTTCGTTCCGGGCCCCGACGCGTTCGGGATGAAGAGAAAGGATGCAAGAAACAAGCTGATAAGTGTTGCTGAGGCTGTTCTTGGTTACAAGCTGCAGGAAAATTGCATGCTTGTGGCAAACAGCGGACGTTATGAATTCAGAAATAAAGGGATAGATCTTTTTATCGATGCCCTTGGTGAGATGATGAGGAGCGAAAACCTTAACAGGGAATGCGTTGCCTTTATTCTTATGCCGGCCTACCATAAAGGCCCAAGGCAGGATATCGTCGATTACCTTTACCATGACGGTGCATTGCCCGGCAATGACAGGTTCACGACCCATAGTCTCCACTACCCGGCTTCGGACCCCGTGCTTCAGAGGATCATATCAAACAACCTGCCCAATGACCATAACACCAGGGTCAAGATAATTTTTGTCCCTTCTTACCTGAACGGCGACGACGGCATTTTCAATCTTTCATATTATGACCTTCTTATCGGCTTCGATCTTACCGTGTTCCCGTCGTATTATGAACCATGGGGATATACACCTCTTGAGAGCCTGATGTTCTCGATCCCAACTGTTACCACATCATTGTCGGGATTCGGATTGTGGGTCAGGGAATACTTCAGGGACCCGGGAAACGGGATTGCCATTCTCGACCGGACCGACGACAATGAAAAGGATGTCGTAACCGGGATAAAATCGTGCATCTCGTCATTCCTCCAGCTTTCACCCGAGGGAATTACCGAGGCAAGAAAAAAAGCTCATGAGATTTCGAGGATCGCAATGTGGACATCGCTTGTGAAGTTTTATTTTGAAGCCTATCAGCATGCATTGTCGGTGAGCGTTGAACGGAGGTCCGAACCCCGTGAATTCATAAAGCTGGTCGAGGGCCCGTCGGCACAGATCAGGAAACCCCACCAGGTTCCTGTATGGAAGGACATATATGTTCAGAGTGATGTTCCTGAAAGGATGGCACACCTCAAGGAACTGGCTTATAACCTGTGGTGGTCGTGGAACAGTGAAGCAGAGCAGCTCTTCAGGAGGATGGATCCCACCCTTTGGGACCAGGTCAGCCATAACCCGAAACTGCTTTTCGAAAAGATTGATTACAAGAGACTCTTAGTGCTGGAAGAAGATGAGGATTTCCTTCATGAAGTCGACAGGGTGTACACGCTCTTCAAGGACTACATGAAAAGACCTGTCGATAACTCGACCCCGTCGGTGGCATATTTCAGCATGGAGTTCGGCATACATCCCTGCCTTAAGATTTATTCGGGCGGCCTTGGAATTCTAGCGGGTG
>Ga0335071_10002770_pt1 | contig 18634 bp, 10 predicted proteins | sample Lox_Sample_15_FD_206724 | JGI IMG/M metagenome (GOLD analysis project Ga0335071, IMG submission 206724) | Soil microbial communities from Loxahatchee National Wildlife Refuge, Florida, United States - Lox_Sample_1.5 | ecosystem: Environmental > Terrestrial > Soil > Wetlands | place: USA...
CTCAGCATCCGCGGGACTCTGGCGGACAACACCGACGATGTGATCCTGGCCGAGTTTCCCGGCCAGCCGCCCGCGTCCACTCTGCGCGACAACAGCAAGGGTGTAGCGGCGCAGTACACCTGGATCGCCAAGCCGAATCTGATTAACGTGTTCAATATCGGTTACACCCGTTTCGGCCAGGCCATGTCAGGCGCAACGGGACCGGTGCAGTTCATCACCAACAGCAGCATCTCTCCGCTCCAGAACCCGTTTGCCCGCCCATTCGGGCAGAAGCTGCCGACCGTGAATCCCACCGACGATCTGACTTGGATTCACGGCAAGCACACCTTCACGTTCGGGTTCAATGGCCGTTTCATTAATAACGACACGTCCTCAATGGCCAATTCGTTCGCCCGCTATGGGTATGGCGAATCGGAGCTGATCGGCCTGGGCGCTGACATTGACAACGCCTTGACCGCTTACTTGCAGCAGCGGGTGCCAAATGCCGCGCTGCAGGATCCCACGTCCGCCGCGAACGGATTCGCCGCTTTGTTTGGCATGGTGAACGACGACTTCCACACCAACATGTACGACAAGAACGGCAATCCGCTGCCACAGGGCACCGCGCAAGTGCGATCTTTCATCGAGCGCGATTACGGACTCTACGTCGGCGATACGTTCCGGGCCACGCGCGAACTCACCCTGACCTTTGGACTGCGTTGGGAGAACTTCCGTCCGCCTTACGAAGCCAACGGCTATCAGGTGGACCCGACGATTGGCTTGAACCAATACTTCGCCGAACGCGATTTTCTGCAAACGCAAGGCGTGCCACAAAACGCCATGCCGAACGCAACTCTGCAGTGGGGACTCATCGGGCCGTCGAATGGAAAACCAACCTGGTGGAGTCCGGACAATCATAATTTCGCCCCGCGCATTGGCATCGCCTACGCGCCGGTGGATCGCGGTGGAATCCTCGGCAAACTTTTCGGATCGCACGGAGCGTTTCGAGCCGGTGGCGGCATCGCTTACGACCGCTTTGGGAGCGACCTGGTCACGCAATACGATCAGTACGGTTCCATCGGCCTGGCCTACGCTGGAAATTTCCCGGACTCCTACGATTTCACCACTTCGCCCCGCTACAACGGCGCACCGCCCGTCTTAGCGACACCCGCACAGGAGACTTTCCCCTACGCGCCTCCGCAGATCGCGGCCATCATCGGCGATTTCCTCGGCATTTCGCCGGACCTGAAGCCTCCCTACTCGTATCTCATCAATGCCAACTTCGAGCGCGAGATCCCCGGGAAGATGACCTTCTCGGTGGGATATGCCGGCCGGCTCTCGCACCGGCTGCTGATGGAGGGCGACGTCTACACGCCGCTCGAATACTTCAAAGACCCGAAGTCCGGCATCACCTGGACGCAAAACGCCGACCAGGTGCGGTCCATCTACGATTCTCTCCTCGCCAAGGATGGATCGATGACGGGAGTTGTTGCCGACGTGGCCGCGCATCCCAACCTGATACCCAATCTGCCGTTCGTCGAGGACATGTGGCCCGGCCTCGCGGGCGTCGACATTCCGGCCAGCGCGTCGGCGAACTACTTCATGTGCGTCTATAACGATTACGGCGGGAGCTATCTCGACTGCTTACACGCCGTGGATCGCAACCAGACCAGCGGATACGTCGCCGGAAAATGCCTCTCCGTCACGGGCTGCTACACGTTCTTCCCCACCCAGGGCAGCTCGATGCCGACGTGGATGAGCGTGGGCCGCGCCGTCTATCACGCGCTGACGCTTTCGCTGCGGCGCTCCTACAGCAACGGGCTGTCGTTCGATTTCAACTACACCTGGTCGCACTCCATCGACCTCGGTTCGGCCGCCGAATCCGGCGCCGGCAAACAAGGCGCCGCCATTCAGAATATTTACGACCTGAACGAATTCCGCGGCTCCTCGGATTTCGACATGCGGCACAACATCAGCGCCGACGTGCTCTTCGAGCTGCCCGTCGGTAAGGGGAAGACGTGGCTCAACAACGTCCCCGGCTGGGCAGATCAAATCATCGGCGGCTGGCAGATCTCCAGCGTGATCCGCTACCGCACCGGATTGCCGACCACGGTTGGCGGGAACCTTGCCTATAACGCAAACTACTGGCTGAACTCGCTCGCGATCGAGACGGCGCCGGTCAAAACCGGCCTGCAGATCGACCAGAACGGTTTGCCGAGCATCTTCGCAAACACGAATGCGAGCGCTGCTTTCGCGGACGAGATTCCGGGACATAGCGGCTCGCGCGCGCCCATCCGGCTGGCGCCGTTCTTCAACACCGATCTGACGCTGGCGAAATCCTTCCGGCTGCCGTGGGAGGGCCAGAGATTGCAGTTCCGTGCGGAAGCCTTCAACGCTTTCAACAACGTGAACTTCTACAATCCCAGCCTCGCGCTCAGCACCCCGCTCACGTTCGGCGAGTACCAAAACGCTTCCGATCCGCGCACCATGCAGTTTGCGCTGCGCTACGAATTCTAAGCGAACAGAAGCTGGACGGATTGCGGTAGCGAATCGGTCGCTGCCGCTTCGTCCCAGCCGAGCTCAGCGCGGACAACGTCGAAGAAGGCGCTGCGATTCACGTCCTGGCCCTGCAGGCGGCTGGCCAGGATATCGGCTGTGACGAGCGAAGCGCTAGCCGCGACGTATCCGGCGTTCGAAATCAGATCGTAGTTGCCCCAACGGCTTCGATACAGGCCCTGGCGATTCCAGCGGACCGCCGAGAAAAGCCCTTCATTGATGGCGCAGAGCGGGAAAAGCGCGCCATAGAGTTTCGCCAGATCGCAACAGACCCGGGCCATGTAGGTGAGGTTCGGCCCATGCCACGCCGCGCGCAGCGGCTCCGGGATCAGGCCGAAGAGATTCGAAATGGCCAGCCGTGTCGGGCCTTTGAATTTGGCAAAGCTCAGCAGCGGACATCCCCGGTATGCAAGAAGGGCTTGAGGCACGAACGTCTCCGCGCTTGGGCAGTCCTCATCCCACCAGCCTTCAGTGACGTTGAAATACTCGGCGCCATGCCGCGCGAGAACGTCCGCCAATCCTGTGCGGCGAAGATATTCAGCGTCCTGCTGGCGGATCCAAGCGCGATTCTGCCGCGCCTCGGTTTCCCAATCGAATCCGGCATCGCCCGTGTTCCGGCTGCTGGTGTGACCTTCCAGAACAATCGCCTTCGCAGGCAACGTACTGAGCAGAAGATCGAGCGCGGAAGGGTCCGTGTATGTTCCGGTGGCGTAACCATGCCATGTGACTTTCACCAGAACCCGGTCCGGTTTAGCGGCGGGGAGGATGCGCTCCAGCAGACAAGCCATCGCCTCGCGATCCGGTATGGATGCGATGACGCCAGACCCGACGTTCCATGATTCAGCCTGCGCCCCACGGCCGTGTTTCGGTGACGCCACCCGCACCGCATCGCGCGAGCGCCTCTCGTTCCAGAGCCGGGTGATGCGTTGCGCCAGCCACGTGATCATCGCCGGATGATTGCCGGGCGGCTCAGCCAGCCGCCAATCCGCCGCCTCGGGATGATCGCGTTGAAAATTCTGAAGAATCACCTCCGCGTACTCAACGTGCTCTGTTCGCCACTGAGCTTGCGGAAGAACGATCCATTGAAGCGGACGCTCGGCGCACTTTTGCAACGCGCCCAGGAGAAACGGCTGCGCATGTCGGATGAAGCCCACCTCACCCGCTGCCAGGCCAAGCTGCTCCCAAATTAAGCGCATCAGCCGATACGAGTTCGCGCGGCTGGCTGCGTCGCCGTGACCGCTGGGAGCCAGAATCAGTCCCGCACGCTGTGGCCCCGCAGGACCGATCGCGCGCGCCACCTGATCAGCGAGAGCCTGGACGACCAGCGGATGGGCCGGGTCGGCGTCATCGTGATAAATCACGATTGCAGGATGCTCTCGCCGCGCCTCCCCGATCGCCCGTCCCAGTGCTTCCCGTTGGAGCAGGTTGAAATCGAGTGCGGCCGGAAGCACGAACACCTCCGCCGAATCCCGGCTGGCAATCGCTTCGGGCAGCGCTTCGACCGAGGTTACTGTGATATCCGGAGCAAAACCGAGGATCGGCTCGCAAGCCGCCGCTACAGCGGTTGTATCGCCTTGAACGGTGTCTGTTACAAGGAAGAAAACGGGCCTCAGTGCAGTTTACCGCCAATGCGGCCGTGCTTCACCATGCTCGCCAGAACATCCACCATCGCGCGCACAGCCACCAGCGCGGTGATATCGGAAATGTCATACGGCGGTGACACCTCCACCGCTTCCATGGCCGCGATCCCTTCCTTCGCTACTCCTTTCAGAATCGCGAGGGCCTCACGCGGCAAAAAGCCACCGGGCTCGGGCCAGCCGGTGCCGGGAACAAATCCCGCGTCCACCGAATCGACGTCGAACGACAAATAGACCGCGCTCGCGCCTTTCCAAGCTACTTCCAGTGCAATCTCGATGGTCTTGTCGATGCCGATGCGCTCGATGTCCTGGATGGTCAGCACCGTCGATCCGCGTTCTCGACCCTTCTTCACGCCCGGCCGCGGCACCTGCCAGCCACCAATTCCTACCTGAACCAAGTTCGTCGGCGGGCAATTGGGAATGTTGGTGGCGTGAAACCACGGACAAGTGTGCATGATCTCGTCCATGTCTTTTTCCTGCGTGTCGATGTGACGATCCAGGTGAATGATGCCCACTTTGCCTTCCACGCATTGGGCCACGCCGCGCACGCAGGGATAGCCGATGGAATGGTCGCCGCCCATGATCATCGGCAGCGTGCCTTGCGATAGGATGTGTGCGATGCCTTTGGTGATCTGGTCGTGGCTCTTGGTGATGTTGGCCGGGCAGAAAATATCGCCGACATCGCACATCTTCAGAGACTCGCGCAGATCCACGCCCAGCTCAAAGTTGTAGGTAGTATAGAGCGACGAAATGCGCCGGATCCCCTGCGGACCGAATCGCGTGCCCGCCCGATACGTCGTCCCGATGTCGAAAGGCACGCCGACAAACGCGACGTCGTATTCACTCACCTTGCGGACGTCCTCCAGATAATGCGTCTTCAGAAACGTGTTGATGCCCGACCAATGCGGCAGCTCGCCGCGCTGAAAGCAACTGATCTCGGATTTGTCCTGAATGGAGTCGACGCACTCGAGGCCAAACTCTTTGCCGCGCCGAACCTCTTCCTGCCACTGGCGCGAAGGGATTTCGCCTTCATCGCGCAGCGCCTTCATTCCCTCCAGTTCGGGCAAGGCTACGGTTCTCTGGTGTTCCCGATATTTCGGGGCGTGGGTCTTGTAAAAGGACATGTGGAATTGACTATTCTACGTCTTCGTCTTCGACGCCTGTGGGAAAGGTGCTCTGCTCTACTCGCTGGACCAGCGCGGCGATCGTCGGCTCGTCGTGCATATCGGGCACTGCCAGATCTAGGACGATGATCGCGCCATCTTCAACCGAACCGGTTCTGCCCAGTGCGATCACGCGCGTCGCCAGCGTTACCGCTTCGCGCGGATTGTGCGTGACGAACAGAATGGTCGTCCCTGTCTCCCGCCAAAGCTCTTTAATGAGCCGCTGCATGCCGGCGCGGGTACCTGGATCGAGCGCGCTGAACGCTTCGTCCATCAACAGAATCTTTGGACGCATGATGAGCGCCTGTGCGATGGCGACGCGCTGCTGCATGCCGCCGGAAAGCTGCTGCGGATACTTCGCCGCGTCAGACTCGCGCAGACCCATGCGGCGCAGATAGCCGATGGCTTCGCCCTGAAACTGCTTCCGCCGCGCTCGCTTCTCACGCGAAAAGCCTCCCAGGAAGCCGACCTCGGTCACTTCCAACCCGAACGTGATGTTCTCGAGCACGGTCCGGTCCGGAAACAGCGAGTATTTCTGCGGCACATAGCCGCAGCGCCGGTCCGGCTGTGTGCGCGGACTACCTTCCACCAAAACCTGGCCGCCGGTAGGCATCTCCTCGGCAAGAACCAACCGCAACAGCGTGGACTTCCCGCATCCCGTTTGACCGACGATCGAAATGAACTCGCCCGCCCGAATATCCAGGCTGACTCCATCGAGAATCTTCTTCGGCGACTGGCCTGCCTGCGGATACTCGACGTGGACGTCCTGCACACGAATCATCGCTTCGGCCGTGGCGCGCGCCGGCAGATCCGTTACGGGTTCGGGCAACATCCGGGCCGCTGCCATGGTTGTCATGCCTCCTGGAACCATGGGTGCAGCTTTCGATTCAAAACCCGCATGCCCAGGTCAACGAGAAAGAGCAGCAGCGCGACCCAGAGCACGTAGGGAATGATGGTGTCCATCGCCATGTGACGGCGCAGCAGCGCGATCCGATACGCGAGTCCGTCCGTGGAAGCGATCATCTCTCCCGAAAACAGGAAGATCATCACCGCTTTCAGGTTCAGCCGGATGCTGTTCAACACGCGCGGCCAGATCTGCTTCAGCACGATCCGGTAAGTGACGGAAAAATCGCCCGCGCCCAGCGTGAAGCCTTTGACAATCTGCTCGCGCGGCACGCTCCGCGTCAAATTGAACGCGTCCAGAATGATGGTGGGCGCGACGCCAATCAGAATCAGCGCAATCTTGGCCGTCTCGTCGATGCCAAACGCGATAAACAGAATGGGCAACAGCGACAGCGCCACGACCTTGTCGAAGAACAGCACAAAGCGCAGGAAGAAGGCCCCCACGTACGGGAACATTCCCATGTGCAGACCCAAAATCACTGCGGGAAAGAGCAGCGCCAGGCTGATCAGGAAGCGGCGTCCCGTCGCCTGGGTATCTTTCCACAACATGCTGTCGCGGAACTTCGTCAGAATCGACTGTTGATCGGCGCCATCGGCGACGGCATCTTCTTCCGCCGGCTTCAAAGCCGAGTCAATGAACGATTGGCTCATCTGCTTGAGCGTCGGCATGATGCGATCATCCGGATTCTCGTGGTGGCGCGCCCGCGATACCCAGAAATAGCTGGCGAGTCCCGCCGCAAACAGGAACCAGGAAAGAACCCAAACCGCTGTACGCGAAGGCTGGGCGTGGATGGCAAACGCGCTCACAACTTGCCTCCCGCGGCCATTTGCATGTAGGAAGGGTCGAAGCGCAGCCGGATACGGTCCTTCTTGCCCTCAATCGAACCGTCCGGAAAACGGACCGCGACATCGTCGGCGGAACTCGTCTTGTCGCCCAGCAGTCCATGCGTGAAACAGAACTGCCGCACCAGCTCCATCGTTGTCTTCAGCTGCTGTGACGTCGCCATCTCGAAGCCGGACTGCGGCGTATAGAACATGTGCGTCGTGGAGAGCTGCTCTTTGTAAGACGCTAAAGTGTCTTCGGAGACGCTCGCGATCGCGGTGAGCACTTTGTCGCTCTCCGGTCCCGGCTTCGACATCTGCGCCATCAACTCGTACCAGGCCCCCACCACAGCCTTGGCAAATCGCTGTCCGGAGCCGTCAGGCCGATTCAGAATGTCCGTGCGCACCACCAAAAGGTCCAAAATCTCGCCCGGAATCTTCGAGGAATCGAAGACGCGCGTGATCCCCGGGCCTTTCAGAATCTGCGAGACCAGCGGCTTCCACGTCACCACCACTTCCTGATTCGTATCGCTCAGAAACGCCCCGGCGATGTCGGAATCGGAAGTGTTGACGAACTTCACCCGCTTCAATTCGTTCGACAGATTGTTCAAAGCCATCGCGCGCTCGAACACATACTGCGAGACCGTCTTCTCCACCAGCAGAACGCGCTTGCCCGGAATCTGATTGAGAGCCAGGTTGTGCCGCACCAGCACCGCGTCGTTTCCGTTCGAATAATCGCCGACAATGATCGCGGTCGTGTCCACACCGGCCGCGGCCGGCATGTCGAGCGCCTCCATATTCGTCATCGCGCAGGCGTCGATGTTCTTGGCGACGAAGGCGTCGAGCGACGGCGCGTAGTCGAAGCGCTGCACCTTGATCGCGACGCCGTACTTGTCCCCCCACTTCTTCAGCAGGCCCGACTTGGCCATGTACTGATACGGATCCCAGCCGACATAAACCGACCAGCCGACAGTGAACGTCGGAGTGTCGCCTGCCGCCATCGCGGGCACAGCCAGCATCAAAAATGTGAACAGAACCGAAGGAAGTTTACGCATCTCAACCGTCCGTGCAGCGTGGCACTTGGGGTGGCTACATGGCCGGTTGAACTTAACAGTATATCAGTTATGCCGGTTCCTGGAGCGCGCTCCGGTGCAACTGGCGCGCTTCCTGGCCGAACGACGACAACGGTAAAGCCGCCTTCGGAAGGCTGATTTCACCTGCCTCCAGCCTGGCTTTCAAATACGTGAAGCTTTGCGCGGTCTGCGCGAACAAATGCTCGCCCGCCACAACGCGCGGATACGCGCCCGGCCGATCCGTTGTCACCAGCGCCGCCAACGGCTCCACGACAGTGTGATAGTCGCAGGCGCAGAACAACGGAAACGAATAGCGCTCCTCCTTCACCTTCCGCACGCGATGCGATGTCGCAACGAATCGGCCGTTGCTCCAAATCTCCATCAGGTCGCCGACGTTCACGATAAAAGCGCCGTCGGCGGGCGGCGCATCGATCCACTCTCCCGCCCCATTCATGACTTCCAGCCCCGGCGCCGTGGCCAGCAGAATGGTGAAACACTCGTAGTCGGTGTGCGCGCCGATTCCCTGCGCATCGACGGCGTCCGGATTGTACGGGTAGTGAATCAGCCGAAGCTGCGAGGGCGGCTTGGTCACCAGCCCGTCGAAGTAGGTCTCTTCCAGCCCAAGCGCCAGCGCGAACCCACGGAACAGCAACTTCCCGAGCCCGAAGACCGCGTTGTAATAACCGCCGACATCCTCCCGAAACCCAGGCACATCCGGCCACACGTTCGGCCCAAGCATGGGCGTCCCGCACTGCACCTCGGGATCATCGGCCGGCAAATCCAGCCCCAGATCGAATGCTTCCTTGCGATCGCGTGTGCCGCTGTAGAGCACCTCTTCGCCCTCCGGCACGTATCCTTTGTGATGTTCGGATTTGCCGATGTACCACCGCATCTTCTCGTCCATCGGCAACGCGAAAAACGTCCTGGCCTGCCCCACCAGGCCTTCCATCAGCGCGGCCGGCACACGATGGCCAGTGACGTAGAAGAATCCCGAATTATTCGCCGCGTCTCCCAGAAGCGCCGAAGCAGCCTGACGCACACCCAACTCGGCGGCGTACAATCCGGATACATCCACCATCGGAAGCTCGGTGAATCTTGCGTGAGGCATTGGCTCGGTTCAAATGTGACCGGAAGTGGAGTCGTGCTTGGCGGGCTCGCCCCGCAGCGCCTTCTCGATCGCGGCCACGATCTCCGGCGCCATCGGCTCCACGTCCGGCTCGAAGCGCTGCAGCACCTTGCCCTCGCGATCGATCAGGAACTTGGTGAAGTTCCAGCGGATCGGTCCTCCTGTGGCAGCGTTCGCCTGTTTGTCGGCCAGGAACTGATACAACGGCGCCGCGTGAACGCCGGCGGTCGAGATCTTCGCAAACAGCGGAAACGTGATCTTGTACTGTTTGGTGACAAACTCTCTGATCTGCTCGTCGCTCTCGGGCTCCTCCTGGCCGAAATCGTTGGCCGGAAACGCCAGGACCACCAGTCCCTGACCCTGATACTTCTCGTACAGCGCCTGAAGTCTCTCATACTGCGCCGTGAAATTGCTGTGGCTGGCCACGTTCACGATCAACAGCACCTTGCCGCGATAAGCGGCCAGCGGCGTAGCTTTCTCCTCGATGGAAAGCGGCACGAAATCCAGCACCGTGGTGGCGCCCCACAGAGCGCCACCCGCGGCCAGGACGAAAACAAGCGTAGCGCGCCTAAAACTCATAGCGCAGGGCGAACTGCATTTCGCGTGGAGGCATCGTACTTTGGTACTCACCAAACGTGGCCGGATTCTGCAAGGTCAGACTGGGCGCAGTAAAATTCACGTTGTTAAACGCATTGTACGCCTCCGCCCGGAACTGGATCCGGTGACCTTCCCAGGGAAGCCGGAACGACTTGGCCACGGCGATGTCGAAGTTCACCATCCCCGCCAGACGAACCAGCGCGCGCGTCCCCACGCCACCCGGATAGGCGTCGGTGAAATTGTTGGCCGCGCTCACGTCCGAGAACAGACTCGGGTTACCCTCGGCGTCCAAACCCTTTTGCGTCTTGAATGGCGCCACGGGGATGGCCAGCGAGTTCAACCAATAGTTCGTATTCCACGTATAGCTGCCCTGGACGATGCTGGGCAGGCCGCTGGAAAATCGCATGATGCTAGAAACCTGCCAGCCTCCCAGTATCTCGTCCACCCAACCGGGCGCGCCGCTCAGGAACGGCTTGCCCTTGCCGAACGGCAGCTCATAAACGACGTTAGCGTTCACCAGGTGGCGGATGTCGAAGTCGGAAGAACCGCGGAAACCGGAGGGGTTGAAAATGTTCTGGATCGAGGCGCCGTCCTGGCCGGATCCGCCCTCAGCCGCTGACGCGTTATCGATGGAATGCGAAAGCGTGTAGTTGAAATCAAAGGAGACGCCCTGGCTGAAACCGCGGCGCAAGCTGAACGTAACGCCGTGATAATCGGCGCTTCCGGCGTTCATCCAGGTCGGCATCGAGCTGCCTTGCCGCGCGAAGAATGTGTAGCAGCCGTACAGGGAGGCGCAGGTGCCGGGACCCGTTCCGTAGGCGTCGGGCACGCGGTCCAGCGCATGCAGGATGTCCAGGTAGCTGCCGCCGTAAACCTCATAAATACCGTAGTAGTAGTTGGCTGTCGCGTTCCCCGGAATGTAGTAATTGTTCAACGCGGGGAATAGGTCCTCGATGAACGGGCTGGTCGCCACCGACTGGTACGCGACGCCGGAATCGTGCGCCTGACGCAGTCCGGTCATACTCTGCAGCCAGGTCTGTCCGGACTTGGGATCCTTGAAATTCTCCAGTGGCGTGAAGACGTCGCCTTGGAGCAGGAGTTTGCGGGACAAACGGCCGGCGTAGCTGATTTCCATGGTCAGTTTGCCCGGCAGCTCGCGTGCGAACGAGGCGTTCAGCAGGATCGAATAAGGCGACCTCAGATTCGGGTAGATGCCTTGAAACTCTCCTTGGATCGCGGCGATATCCGGCGGAGTGTAGGGGAATCCCGTGGCGGGGGCCGCCGGAAATCCGGGTTCGGTCCCGTTGTAGCGCGGCGATGTCGTGAAGTTGTACGACACCGGATTGCCCAGCGTTGTCGCCAGGCCAAACGATCCAAACTGGTCGTTTTGAGCGATCAGCTCGCTGCCGAAGCGATCGTAAAGCAACGCTCCGCCGGCGCGGAATACGCCGCTGGACCCGAAAAGCTTCTGCAGCAGGCCGCCGCGGTCCTTGGGACTATAGGCGAGGGAAAATCGCGGGCCGAAGTTGTTGTTGTCGGATCCATACCAGCTGGATTTGTGGTTGACGGGGCCGTTCAGCGCGTAACTCAACACCGCGTCGGGCATGGCGTTAGAAGGCACGCCCAGGGAACCGAGATAGTCCCGTTCGCCGAAGAACTGGTCTAGCCCAACCGTCGGAGCTACCTGCAAGCCGTTCTGCTCGTAAGGCGGCCGGTCGTTGCTGTAGCGCACCCCGAACGTGAGCGTGAGTTCGCGGCTGACACGCCACTGATCGTTGAAGAAGCCTTCGTATTCGCGCATCGCGAACGCCCGGTTTTGCGCGACGCCTTGCGGCAGCAGCTTTCCGTCGGGCCCCACCTGATAGGTGATCTGAGTGTTGTTCACCAGGCCCAGCAGCATTCCCAGCGCCGCCGAATCGTTCGCCGCACTGGCGAGTTGCGCCCCGGTGTAGTTGCTGAGGTCGGTTTGAATGTCTTCTCCCAGGCCCACCAGCACGCTGTTATTGAATCCGTAGCTGGGGAACGACTGCGCGTAGCTGAACCGGTTGTTGGTCATGATGCGGAGGTTCAGGCCGGTGGTGATCGTGTGCTTCCCCTTGGTCCACGTGACCGTGTCCACGATGTTATAGACGGGTAAAATGCGGCCGTTGGCCCGCGCGGCGCTGGCGTAGTTCTGGAGCGAGTCCAGCGGATACAACTGGAACGCGTCGCCGGTTACGCCCGAAGCTTCCAGGCCTTGCCGTGTGTAACCAAACGTTAGATTGTTGATCAGGCTGGGAGTCAACAGGGCCGTATAGGCCGCGGAGATGCCTTTGCTATTAATGATCGGTTGGCTCGCGGATTGTTGGCCCGGAAACTGGGCCAGCGTGGCGGTCTGATCCTGATTCGAATTCCACTGTGTGCCGCGGATAGAAAGTGTGTGCTTCGCGGCGTTATCCAGTATGAAGTCCATTTTGCCGACGTACGCGCGGCTATCCAGGCGAGAGGGCGCATTGAAGCGGAACCCGGTGAAGTTCAATCCACCGTCTGCGCCGAACGCCGGGTCGTTTCCCACCGGATACTGGTTTAAGACCGAGAGATATCCGGGGTTCAGACCGATGTGCAAGGGATCCACCTGCTTGATGTCGGCGGGCGTCAGCGTGTGGATGTTTCCGTCCGTATCGGCAAACGTCAGCAGCCCTTGCTTCAAGGTTTCAGTGGGCACCATTCGTTCGACGGCCGCGGCGCTGGCGTCGATTCGTCGCTCGTAGTTGAAGAAGAAGAACGCACGGTCCTTCTTGATGGGACCGCCGAGCGAAGCGCCGAATTGATTCCGGTTCAACGGAGTGATGTCGACGCCGCTGCGGTTATTGAACCAGCTGTTCGCCGCGGTGACGGTGTTGCGGTTGTATTCGTAAGCCGATCCGTGGACTTGATTGGTGCCGCTCTTGGTGACCAGCACTACCTGCCCGCCGGAGGAACGGCCTTCATCGGCACCCTGACCGGCGACCGTGACCCGGAATTCCTGCACCGAGTCCAGCGGAATCGGAAGAACCGAGTTAAAGCCGTCTAGCGGCGATTGCGAGGGCTGGAGGTTGCTGTTCGATCCTTGCCCATCTGTGTGAACGCCGCCGATGCCCGAATTCTCGTTGTCGTTGACGTCCACTCCGTCCAGCGTCACGTTGTTCTGATCGCGCCGCGCTCCCATCACTTCGCCGTTGGATGTCACGCCCGGCTGCAGGCTTAACAACTGCACCACATTGCGCGTGTCCAGCGGCAGTTGGCGAATCGAGTGCTCCGTGAAGGCGTTGCCCACCGATGCATCCGTCGTGCTCACCAGCGCGGCCTCCGCCGTCACGTTCACCAACTCACCCGTGGTGCCCACCTCGAGCTGAATGTCCAGAGTCGAGGGCACGTTCACCTGCAGCACCACATGTTCCCGCGTCGCCTTGGCAAAGCCCGGCTTGGTAACCGTCAACGTGTATTCGCCGGGCATCATCTGGAGAAACTGATAGACCCCCGTATTGTCAGTCACCAACTGCCGCGAAGCTCCCGTGCTCGCGCTCGCGAGCGACACCACGGCGGCCGGAATCACCGCGCCTTGCGGATCGGATACCACGCCGTGCAGCGAACTGCTGGACTGCCCATGGAGCAGCGTCAAACCAGCGGCCAACACGCCCATCAGCGCCAGAGAACTTTTCCAAAAGCGATGTACCGATGTACCGGTGAACATGTGCGAATACCTCCAACGGAATTGTTGAGTTGAGAGTGAACGAGGCGACGGGCTCGTGCGCCAACAAAGGCGGGAGGGCCGCTAGCGGTGCGGCAATACAACTCTGCGGAGAGTTTTCGTTTCGGCTACGGGGCGATTAACTTTTTAGAAAGATAGCTAAGAATGGTCACAGCCCCTACAACGGTTTATCCATTATCCCCTTCGTCCCAAGGGCTGTCAAGGATGTTGGTGGCGGAATCTTCCGAAGAAAGTGCCACTCTGTTTAGTGCAACTGGTCCCACATTTTGGCCTTCTGCTGACCCCAGGTCTCTTTCTCGGACTTATCCAATTCTTTCCAATTGTCTTCCACGGGCCAGATGGTGAAGTCGGCATAGGCCACACGCGCCGGCTTGCCGTTCAACTTGTGCAGCCCTTCGTTCAGTTCCAGCAAGTGGGAGCGGGAAAGTTCCAGCGCGTGCTCATGCGGCTGGTACATCGTGCCTACCGGGTAGTCCTTGTACGGCGTGGAACTCTGCTCGATATGGCATCCCAGCAGATGGCTCACGATCTTGCCGTCGGTGAACTTCACCACCCGCTCCGTGCTGGCCACAAACGCGGGAAAGTCGGTCACGTAAAGGCGGCCTGGATAGAGATTGTCGCCGCTCAGCAGCAGTCCGGTGCGGCGATCGTAGAACATAATGTGATTCTTCTCATGCCCGGGCGTCGGGATCACGTCCAGCACGCGGTCGCCCAGATCGATGCTTCCAATGCCGTCCGGCCACGAGGGAATGCTGAACGCTTTGCTGTCTGCTGCAATCGTCGCCGGCACGAACGTCACGTTCGGAACGCCCTGGAACTGTGCATCACCGGCGATATGGTCGCTGTGCGCGTGCGAGTGCGCCACGATCAGCGGCATCGAATCCCGCTTCCGCATCAGCAGCCATTTATGCACCACGGTCTGGACGAAACGGCCGATGTCGTTTTCACCCGCACCGGTGTCGATCATCAACGCGCGATCCTTCCCGAAAATCAGATAAATGAAAGGCTTCTCGTAGTGCGTGCAGCCGGACTCCCGGATGATGTAGAAGTCGGAGTTGTACTCGTGCACCTGCCAATCCGGCACCGCCATGCACATCGGGCCGCCCGTGATCCAGGATCGCGGTAGTTCGCCCGGCTCCACGCCCGCGCCGTCCGGCTCCGGCGCCTGCGCGAAATAACAGCCGCAGGCAAACAGGATACTCAAAGATACACGTATAGCTACAGTCCTGGACCGCATCAGGAACCCCTCCCGTTCTCGCGTTAAGCGATGATGTCGTGAATCACGTTCCCGGCTACGTCGGTGAGCCGGAAATCCCTACCGCTGTATCGGTAGGTCAACTTGGTGTGATCGATGCCGAGCAAATAGAGAATTGTGGCGTGCAGATCGTGAACGTGGACCGGCTTGTCCACCACCTTCCATCCGAAATCGTCCGTAGTGCCGTAGACCTTGCCACCCTTCACGCCGCCGCCCGCCAGCCAGACCGTGAATCCGTGCGGGTTGTGATCGCGTCCGTTGTGCACCTGTCCGCCCATGAATCCGCTGCCGACTTCTACCACCGGCGTGCGTCCGAACTCGGACCCGCACACGATGAGCGTCTCATCCAACAGCCCGCGCCCCTTCAGGTCCTGGATCAGCGCGGCGAACGGTTGGTCGGAATCCTTGCCGGTCTTGCGATGCAGCTCGATGTCGAAGTGATGATCCCAGGGATCGCCCTTGGCGTAGTAGACCTGCACCATGCGGACTCCGCGCTCGATCAGACGCGCCGCCGTTAAGCACCCGCGCGCCGTGCTGCCTTCCCCATACAGCTTGATGGTGGCCTCGCTCTCCTTCCGCACGTCGAACACGTCCGGCGCTTCGGTCTGCATGCGATACGCCGTCTCCATCGACTGCAGCGTGGCGTCCAGTTGCGGATCGTCGGCGTGTTCCTGCTGCATTTGCAGCCGGTCCAGCTTGCCCAGCAGATCCAGTTCGCTCTGTTGCTGCTTCAAGTCGAACCGGTCGTTGCGGATGTTCGGAATCAGCTTCTCCGGATCGAATTTCTTCTCTTTGACGCTATCGGAGATATAAGTCCCCTGGTACACCGGCGGCAGGAATGCGGAATTCCACAGCGGCGGGCCCACTGTCGTCGGTACTTCCGGACAAAGCACGACGAAACCCGGCAGGCTTTTGTTCTCCGTGCCCAAGCCGTACGTGAGCCACGCGCCCATCGACGGCCGCCCCGGCTGGATGTGCCCCACGTTCATCATCAGCAGCGACGGTTCGTGATTCGGAATATCCGTGTACATCGACCGGATCATGCAGATGTCGTCGACGCACTCGCCCAGCTTCGGGAAAATCTCGCTTACCTCGATGCCGCTCTGCCCGTACTTCTTGAAGCTGAAAGGCGAGCGCATCAAATTGCCGGTCTTGCGCTCGTGCTGCGGCACCTCGCCAGGGAGCGGCTTGCCGTCGTACTTCTCCAGCATCGGCTTGGGATCGAACGTATCCACCTGCGACGCCCCCCCGTTCATGAACAGGAAGATGACGTGCTTGGCCTTGGGCTTGAAATTGGGAATGCGCGCGCCGGGCACGCCATTCACGTCCGGCGTGACATCGGCCCTCGCCAAGGACTCGCCCACCAGGCTCGCGAAACTCATCATGCCGAAGCCGGCGCCCATGCGGCATAACGCCTCGCGGCGCGTCAACGGCGGTTGCGGTGGTAAGTGAAGCATCGACCTTCTTCCTTTCTCGCTAATTCACAAACTCGAATTCGTTGGAACTCAGCAACACCCGCGCGTATTCCTTCCAGGCGGTCGATGCCTGGCCGAGAATCTGCGTTCCCGGCGCCTCGGGATGCGCCTTCAGGAACTCCAGCCCCACCTTCGTCTCCGCCTCCGTCGGCACACGCCCGTAGAGAATCCTGTACGCTTTGCGGATGCGCGCCTCGTCGCTACCCTCGTCATAAACCCGCTGAGCCAACTTCTCGGCCTGCACATATACGAAGCTGCTGTTCATGAAGTACAACCGCTGCAGCGGAACATTCGTCGTAAAGCGCTGTTCGGCGGTGAACGACGGGTTTGGAAAATCGAAGACCTGCAGGAAATTATCCAACCGGTACCGGCTCACCTTGCAGTACACCGTCCGCCGGTTGTTGTCGTCCGCGAAATCGGTCGAGGGCCCGCCCGCCTTCTTCAGATCCAGTGCGCCGGACACGGCGAGCAGAGAATCGCGAATCGCCTCGGCGTCCAGCCTGCGCCGATTGGCGCGCCAGTACAACCGGTTGGCGCCGTCCTTCTCTGCGTTCTCCGGCGAAGAATCCGTACTGAGCTGGTACACCGCCGACAGCATGATCTCGCGGTGCAGTCTCTTCAGCGACATGCCGCCGGCGACAAAGCTCTTGGCCAGATAATCCAACAGCGGCTGGTCCGAAGGCGGGTCGCCCATCTTGCCGAAGTTGTCCGGTGTCTCCACGATGCCCGAACCGAAGTGCCACTTCCACACCCGGTTGACGATCACGCGCGCCGCCAGCGGGCTCGCCACGATCTCCTCCGCCAGTTCCAGACGGCCGCTGCCCTTCGCCCCGAACGGCTTGGGATCGCTCGAAGAAAGCACCGCCAGGAAACGCGCCGGCGTCTCGTCGCCCAACGTGTGCGGATTTCCCCGCACATTGACATGCATGTTCTTCACCGTCTCTGTATCCGTGCTTCCGTGCAGGAAAGGATACTGCGGGAGCGCTTTCTTCAATTGCTCGATTTCAGCGCGCAGCGTCGCCACGTGCTCGGCCACTTCCGCCGAAAAATGCCGCTCCAGGCTCCAGTCGTGCAGCGACAAGAGCCCTGGATCTGGACGCGTGTCGCTCTCGGAATCCAGGTCCGCCCGGAACAGGTCCAGGTACAGATTCGTCCGCTCAATCGGCATCGTCTTCAGCTCCAGGTCGCAGCCCGGACAAAACTGATCGTTGGTTTCGAACTCGTTGGGATAGGCGTCGCGGCGCGGCTTCTTCTTCACGCCGGCCTTGGCCTTAATGATGTCGTTCTCTTCCTTCAGCGCCTTGGCGTCGGCGTTCACCGAAAGAACCAGCTTCTGGAAGTTGTCCGCCAAGAACTGCGCCTGCTCTGCTGTTCCGCCAGACTTCACCATATCTTGCCAGTCGCGCAAGTACGAATAATGCTTGGGTGGTTTGGCCAGAAACTTGATCCAGCGCTCCAGCATCTCCGGATCCACTTTCTGCTCGGCGGCGGCCTCCTCCAGCTTCTTCTTGGGTTCGCCCGTAGCTTGCCACGCCGCCATCATGAATTTGGAGGTCTTCTGCGCCAGCATCTCGGCGTACAGCTCGCTCTGCTGGTTCAGGAACTCGCCCAGCACTTCTTCGTGATCGTCGATATTCTTCTGCTGCTTTTCCCAAACGGCCGTCTCGGCCGCCGATGCCACGGGATATTCCTTGTAAGTCGTGTTGAGGAAGACGCCGGCAAGCGAATAGTAGTCCTTTTGCGAGATTGGATCGTACTTGTGATCGTGGCAGCGCGCGCACGCAACCGTCAGCCCCAAAAACCCGCGCGTCACCATGTCGATGCGTTCGTTGCGTTCATCGGCGCGGCCCTGCACCGGCTCGGCCTGATCCCACCACCACGGCCCCTGCCCCATCATCGCGGTGCCCGCAATGTCCTTCTCGCGAAGCTTGCTATCCAACAAATCGCCCGCCACTTGCGACTTCACGAACAGATCGTACGGCATGTCGTCGTTGAACGCCTTGATCACCCAGTCGCGATAGACATAAGCTCCATTGAACGGCATGTAGCCGCGATCTTTCGGGTCCAATCCGCGCACGTCGTCTTCGGCATAACGCACCACGTCCAGCCAATGCCGCCCCCACCGCTCGCCATATTGCGGCGAAGCCAGCAGCTTGTCCACCAGCTTCTCGTAGGCGTTCGGCGACTTGTCGTTGACGAACGCGTCCACCTCCTCCGGCGTGGGCGGCAGACCAATGAGGTCCAACGTCGCTCGCCGGATCAACGTCCGCCGGTCCGCCTGCGCCACCGGTTTCAGTCCTTCCGATTCCAGTTTGGCC
>Ga0335071_10002771_pt1 | contig 18632 bp, 20 predicted proteins | sample Lox_Sample_15_FD_206724 | JGI IMG/M metagenome (GOLD analysis project Ga0335071, IMG submission 206724) | Soil microbial communities from Loxahatchee National Wildlife Refuge, Florida, United States - Lox_Sample_1.5 | ecosystem: Environmental > Terrestrial > Soil > Wetlands | place: USA...
CCCGCAGCTCGTCCTCGGTGCACTCGCACGCCTTCGCCAACCGCGGGGCGGCGATGGGGCGTGGTGAGATGAAGACGAGCGCCTCGAGGCGTCGGACGAGTGGCAGCATGCGGATGCAGGTCGGAGGGCGGGACGTCTGGATGCTACCGCACGGCGCCCTGTGGCGTCACCCTGCGACGGGTGCGGGTGCGGCGATACGGCTGACGACGATGTCGCCGAGGTGCCGTGTCTGCCGCAGGCTGGCCTCGCCGCTGGAGTGGAGCTCGAGGAGCGCGAAGAAGGTCACCGCCCGTTCGAGGCGATCGCACGGGGCGACCCCGGCGAAGGTGAACTCCCCCTCGTCCTCGAGGATGAGCCGCAGGCGGCGCAGCTCCTTGACCAGCGAGACCGCGAGGTCGGCGAGGTGGCTGGTGTCGGGCACCGGCGGCTCACGCAGCAGCGGCGTGAGCGCGTCCGCGAGCGCGGAGGCCGGGAGGGCCCCGTCGGGTACGCGCCGGCGCAGCAGCTCGGCCGGGACGGGCACCGCGCGGTACAGCCTGCCACTGTGGGCTTCCCAGGACTCGCGGAGGGCGCCTGCCGCGTTGCGGAACTGGCTGTAGCGGACCAGGCGCTCGAGCAGCTGGCGCGCCGCCTCGTCCGGGTCGAGGTCCTCGAGCTCTTCCTCGACCTCCTCCTCGAGCAGCAGACGCGACTTCATCTCGAGCAGCGCCGCGACGAGCACGACGAACTGCGAGGTGGCGTCCAGGTCGAACTCGCCGCTGTCCGCCAGCTTGAGGACGTACTCGGCGATGATCCGCGAGACGCGGACCTCCCAGATGTCGATCTCCTCGCGCAGGATGAGCGTGACGAGCAGGTCGAACGGCCCGTCGAAGACGTCGAGATCGAGCTCGAGGGCCACCGGCGGTGCGGCGACGGCGCCTGCTTCAGCGCGCATCGCCGTCGCCTCCGTGCTGTGTCATTCGGCGTCCACCCCGGGTCACTCCTCCGGCTGGCGGACGAACGACGGGATGTCGAAGTCGTCGAACCTGGGCGCGGGGCCGAACGGCGTGCCCTTCTCCTCGCGCGGCTCGGGACGCGGTGCGGGGGCGGGACCCTCGCCGCGCGGCGGAGCCTGCACGCGCCGCGCCTCCTCGCCGAAGCCGGTAGCGACGACGGTGATCGAGATCTTGCCCTTCAGCCGCTCGTCGACGACGGCCCCGAAGATGATGTTGGCGTCGTCGTCGGCCGCGTCGCTGATGACACCGGCGGCCTCGTTGACCTCGTAGAGCGTGAGGTCCTCCCCGCCGGTGATGTTGAGCAGCAGCCCGCGAGCGCCCTGGATGCTGGTCTCGAGCAGCGGCGAGTTGATGGCCATGTCGGCGGCCGCCTGGGCACGGTTCTCACCGCCGGCGACGCCGATGCCGAGCAGGGCCGTGCCGGCGTCGTGCACGATGGTGCGTACGTCGGCGAAGTCCAGGTTGATGAGCCCCGGCACGGTGATGAGGTCGGTGACCCCCTGCACGCCCTGCCGCAGGATGTCGTCGGCGTGGGCGAACGCCTCGACGACGCTCGCGTTGCGCTCCACGACGTCGAGCAGCCGGTCGTTGGGGATGGAGATGACCGTGTCGGCCACGTCGCGCAGCGCGTCGATGCCCTCCAGCGCCTGGCGCTGCCGCCGGTTGCCCTCGAAGCCGAAGGGCTTGGTGACGATGGCGATGGTCACGGCGCCCAGCTCGCGAGCGACCTGCGCGACCACCGGGGCGCCGCCGGTGCCGGTGCCGCCGCCCTCGCCGGCGGTGACGAACACGAGGTCGGCGCCGCGCAGCGCAGCCTTGAGCTGGTCGCGGCTGACTTCCATGGCTTCACGACCTACGTCCGGGTCGGCCCCTCCGCCGAGCCCGTGCGTGATCTCCTGGCCGATGTGGATCTTGACGTCGGCGTCGCACACCTCGAGCTGTTGCACGTCGGTGTTGACGGCGATGAACTCGACGCCCTTGACACCGGAGTCGACCATACGGTTCACGGCGTTGGTGCCGGCGCCGCCGATGCCGACCACCTTGATGGTCGTCACGTACGGCCGGCCCTTGACTGGAGCTTCCGCGCCCGTGGGGTCGGGGACCGCACCGCCGCTGTCGGTGCGCCGGAAGAGCTCGCTCAGTCCATCCTTCATGCTAGGACGATCTGCCATTCAGCACCTCCCGCGCGAGGGCGCGGTACGATTCTGCCCCCCTGCCCCTGGGATCGTACTTCAACACCGAGGTGCCGCCCACTGGCGCCTCGGCGAACTTGATGGTCTTGCGGACCACCGTGTCGAACACGAGGTCGCCGAAGTTCTCGCGGAGAACCTCGATGGACTCCTTGCCGTGGTGGGTGCGGGCATCGAACAGCGTCGGCAGGATGCCCTTGATGCGCACGTCCGGGTTGAGGTTCTCGCGGATCATCTCCAGCGTCCGCTCGAGCTGCAGGAGCCCGCGCAGCGAGAGGTACTCGCACTGCACGGGCACGATGACGCCCTCGGAGGCGGTGAGGGCGTTGATCGTCAGCAGCCCCAGCGACGGCGGCGTGTCGATGAGGATGTAGTCGTACTTGTCGCGCACGGCGTCGAGAGCGCGCTGCAGCGCCCGTTCGCGCCCGATCATCGTCGCCAGGGCCATCTCGGCGCCGGCCAGGTCGATGGTGGACGCGGCGACGTCCAGCTCGCGCTCGTAGATGACGTCCTCGATGGACGTGCGATGCACCAGCACGTCGTACATGCTCTTCTCCAGGGACTCGGTGTCGATGCCCTGGCTCATGGTGAGGTTGCCCTGCGGGTCCATGTCGACGGCGAGCACCCGCAGGTCGTACTCGCGCAGGGCTGCGCCGAGGTTCACCGTCGAGGTGGTTTTTGCCACCCCACCCTTCTGATTGGCGAACGCGAGAACATGCGCCATGTGAGCGTTACCCCTGTGTCGAGTCCACGTCAGAACGCAGTTCGGCCCGCAGGCAAGAATCCCTGCATGCGACGGGCCCCGCAGCGTCTGCGGGGCCCGTCGTCACACGCTGCGTCCTGGTGAGTGCCGAGACCGGCGCGGTCACGCCTTGGGAGCCTCCGGAGCATCGGGAGCCTTGGGGGTCTCGTCGGTGGCCTCGTCGACGATCTCCTCGCTCTCCTCGTCGGCCTCCCCGGCGCCCTCTTCTTCGTCTTCGTCGTACTCCGCGTCGTCCTCGGTGGTCTCGGCGTCCTCGTACTCTTCGTCGTCCTCGCCGGACTCGATGTACTCGTCCTCTTCTTCCTCGTCGTACTCGTCGATGCTCGTGATGGACGAGATGGCGCGCTTGAGGTACCGCACGCGCGTGCGCTTGGCGACCTCGAGCTCGACCCAGTCGTCGCCGATGGCGGTGATGGTGCCGAACATGCCGCCGATGGTGACCACCTCGTCGCCCTTCTTGAGCATGCCGACCATCTCGGCGTGCTGTTGGCGCTGGCGCCGCTGCGGGCGGATGGCGAGGAAGTAGAAGATCCCGAAGAAGACCAGGATCCAGACGATGATCGTTGCGCCGCCCATGCAGCTCAACCTCCCGCGGAGCCGCGCTCCGCAACGTGGCTTGCGAATTCAGCAAAACGCCCGGCGCGTATCGCGCTGCGGGCGTCGCCGGTCAATCTTAGCAGAACGCGCAGGTTGTGGAGACTGAGCAACTGCGCGCCGAGAATCTCCTTCTGGGTGACCAGGTGCCGCAGGTACGAGCGCGTGAACGTGCGGCACGTGTAGCAGTCACAGCCGGCCTCCAGGGGCGTCAGGTCGGCCGCGAAGCGGGCGTTGCGCAGGTTCAGGCGCCCGCCGCCGCGCAGCAGCGCCGTGCCGGTGCGCGCCATGCGGGTGGGCAGCACGCAGTCGAACACGTCGACCCCGCGGGCGATGACCTCGACGATGCCCACGGGGTCGCCGATGCCCATGAAGTAGCGCAGCCGGTCGGCCGGCAGGAGTCCATCCATGAGCGCGACGGTGGCGAGCATCTCGTCGCCGCGTTCGCCGACGCTGAGGCCGCCGATGGCGTAGGCGTCGAAACCGACGCCGGTGATCTCGGCGGCCGACCGTCGCCGCAGCTCCTCGTCGACCCCGCCCTGGATGATGCCGACGAGCAGCTGGTCGCGGCGGCCGTGCGCCTCCTTGCAGGCCGCGGCCCACCGCGCGGTGCGGTCCACGGCGGCCTCCAGCTCCGCCCGCGGGAGCGTGCCCGGGGCGCACTGGTCGAACGCCATGACGACGTCGGCCCCGAGCTCCTCCTGGACGCGCATCGCGAGCTCGGGCGTGAACACGTGGCGCGAGCCGTCGTAGACCGAGCTGAACTCGACACCCTCGTCGCGCAGCATGCGCGTGCCCTCGAGGCTGAACACCTGGAAGCCGCCCGAGTCCGTGAGGATCGGACCGTCCCAGCGCATGAACGCGTGCAGCCCACCGTGCGCGGCGACGATCTCCGTGCCCGGGCGGAAGAACAGGTGATAGGCATTACCGAGCACGATCTGGGCGCCGAGCTCTCGCAGTTCGCGAGGCTCCACCGCCTTGACCGTCGCCTTGGTCCCCACCGGCATGAAGCACGGTGTCTCGACCTCGCCGTGCGGCGTGACCAGGCGGCCGGCGCGGGCCGCTCCGTCGCGCGCCTCGACGGCGAACGCGAAGCCCCGCGCGGTCAGGGGCGTGCCGGTCGCCGGGTCTTCCACGCCCGTGCCCATCACACGGCCAGCATGGCGTCGCCGAAGCTGTAGAACCGGTAGCGCTCGCGCACGGCGTGCCGGTAGATCTCGCGCGTCTCGTCCACGCCGCAGAACGCCATCACGAGCGCGAGCAGGCTGGTCCGCGGCAGATGGAAGTTGGTGACGAGCGCGCCGGCCACGCGGAAGGCGAATCCGGGGCGGATGAACAGGCGCGTGTCGCCGCCGATGACGTCCCCGCCCAGGGCCGCCGCTCCGGCTCCGCGACCGCCGTCCGCCTCGCGTGCCAGGTGCTCCAGCACCCGCATCGATGTGGTGCCGACGGCGACGATGCGGCGGCCGTCCCGGCGCGCCTCCGTGAGGCGCGCCCACACGGCCGCCTCGACGCTGAAGGTCTCGCTGTGCAGTGTCTGCTCGCCCAGGCTCTCCGCTTGCAGCGGCTTGAACGTGCCGAGACCGACGTGCAGCGTGACGTGCTCGACGGTCACACCGGCATCCGCCAACCTCGAGTCGAGCTCGGGTGTGAAGTGGAGCCCTGCGGTGGGCGCGGCCGCCGACCCGGGCGCGCGAGCGTAGGTGGTCTGGTAGCGTTCGCCGTCCGCCAGGGGCGCCGTGATGTAGGGCGGGAGCGGAGTCACGCCCGCGTCCTCGAGCATTGCGAGCACCGGCCGCGGCCCCAGGTTCTCGACCACCCAGCGGCCGTCGCCGAGCGGCTCGACGCAGAGCAGTGGCCAGCCGGGACCGAGGACCTCGCTCTCCAGCACCTCCCCGAGGCGCGGACGGCCGCGGAGGAGGACCTCCCAGCGCTCGCTTCCGTGCGGGTCGGTCAGACGTGTCAGGAACAGCACCTCGATGCGGCCACCGGTGACGCGGCGGAAGAAGCTCCTCGCCGGGAACACGCGGGTGTCGTTGCGCACGAGGACGTCACCCGTGCGCAGGAGCGCCGGCAGGTCTGAGAACACGCGGTCCTCGAGCTCGCCGGTCTCGCGGTGGACGACCAGCAGCCGCGAGGAGTCCCGTGGCTCGGCGGGCGTCTGCGCGATCAGGTCCTCGGGGAGGTCGTAGTCGAGGTCGGTCAGCCTCAGGGAAGCGCCGGCCCTCATGCGGACCTCCGGCGTCGCTCCTGCCGTTCGCGCCAGACCTCCCACTTGCTGGCCGCGCACCCGCAGTACGGCTGCCGGTACAGGTCCAGCCGCCGGCACTCTGCGTAGCTGTCGCGGAACCGGTCGCGCACATCGAGGTAGACGAAGTCCACGCCGTGGGCGTCGGCCGCGGCCTCCCCTGCGCGCAGGATGAGGTCGTGCCGCTGGTACGGACTGACCGTGAGCGTGGTCGAGAAGCGTCCGAGACCCAGCGCGCGGGCCGCGGCGCCGGCGGCGTCCAGTCGAAGGCCGAGGCAGACGGCGCAGCGCTCGTCGGGCGCGGCGCCGGAAAGGCCGGCGCGCCACGCCTCCCAGCCCGGGGCCTCTTCCCCGGCCTCCGGCACGACCAGCTCGAGGCCGGCCGCGCGGCTGTACCGCAGCATGCTCTCCCGGCGGCGCTCCAGCTCTGCGGCCGGCTGGATGTTGGGGTTCTCGAACCAGCCCACCGGCTCGACGCCACGCACGCGCCACGCCGGGACGGCGACGGTCGAGCAGGGTCCGCAGCAGGCGTGCAGGAGCAGGTCGTTCATCGGGTGAGTATAGTGTGAGGCGCACCTCCGGCGCCCCCCACGTTGGCTCGCCTGCGCTGGCTGATCGGTGGACCTGCGGCGCACCGCCAGTCGATTCGTCTTGCGGAGATCAAGAGCGCGGGGGTCGCGGGGCTCTCGCGGGCAGCCGACGCCGCCGGCGGACGCGGGACGCGGCCCTCACAGATCGTCGAACAGCGTGTCCCCGCGTGCCGGCGGCGTGAGACCGCAGTGGATGAAGCCGCTGCGCGTGAGCACCCGGCCGCGCGGCGTCCTCTTGAGGAAGCCCTGCATGATCAGGTACGGCTCGTACACGTCCATCACCGTGTCGGCCTCTTCGCCGAGCGCCACCGCGAGCGTGTCGAGACCCACCGGGCCGCCGTCGAACTTCTCGGCGATGGTCTTGAGGATGTCCCGGTCGAGCTTGTCGAGGCCCTCGCCGTCCACCTGGAACAGCACGAGAGCCGCCAGACAGATGTCGTGCTCGATGACGCCCTCGTGCCGCACCTGCGCGTAGTCGCGCACGCGGCGCAGCAGCCGGTTGGCCACGCGCGGCGTGCCGCGCGAGCGTCCGGCGATCTCCAGCGTCGAGTCGCGGTCGATGCGCACGTCGAGGATGCCGGCCGACCGCTTGACGATCGCCGCCAGCTCCTCGACCTCGTAGTACTCGAGCCGCTGCCAGACGCCGAACCGGTCGCGCAGGGGCGTCGTGAGCAGTCCCGTCCGCGTGGTCGCGCCGATGAGTGTGAACGGCTGCACCTGCATACGGATGCTGCGCGCCGCGGGCCCCTCGCCGATCATGATGTCGATCTCGTAGTCCTCCATGGCCGGGTAGAGGACCTCCTCCACGGCGGCGTTGAGGCGATGGATCTCGTCGACGAAGAGGACGTCGCCCTCCTGCAGGTTGGTGAGCAGGCCGGCGACGTCGACCTTGCGCTCCAGCGCCGGCCCGGACGTGGTGTGCATGCCCACGCCGAGCTCCTGGGCGATGATGCCGGCCAGCGTGGTCTTGCCGAGGCCGGGTGGTCCCGCGAGCAACACGTGGTCGAGCGTGTCGCCGCGCTTCTTGGCGGCCTCGACGAAGATCTCGAGCTGCTCCTTGGCCACCCGCTGGCCGACGAAATCGTCGAACCGGCGTGGCCTGAGACTGAGCTCGAGGTCGCGGTCGTCGGCGCGCTCGTTGGGGTCGCCGATGCGGTCCTGCGGCTTCTTGGCCATCATTCGCCCGCCTTGCGGGTGAGGGCGAACTTGACGAGCTCCTCGACCGGCACATCCTCGGGGGCGCCGCGCAGGGCCTCCTCAGCCTCGCGGAGCGAGAGTCCGAGGTTCTGCAGTGCCGACCGCGCCTCGATGAAGTGGTCGGTCGGGACGGGAACGCCGGACCCTCCGGCTGCGCCGGCGTCCACCGGCGGCAGCTCCCCGACCCTGTCCTTGAGCTCGACCACCAGGCGCTGGGCGAGCTTCTTGCCGATGCCGGGGATGCTCTCGAACTTCTTGACGTCGTCCCGGGCGACCGCGAGCTCCAGCTCGGCCACGGGGTAGCCGGACAGGACGGCGAGAGCAACCTTGGGACCCACGCCACTCACCGCGGTCAGCCAGAGGAAGAACGTGCGCTCGCCGAGGTCGCGGAACCCGAACAGTTGCAGCGCGTCCTCCCGCACGTTGAGGTACGTGTACAGGCTGGCCTCCTCGCCGACGTGCGGGACGAGGCTGCTCAGCGTGCGCCCCGAGGCCAGCACCTCGAGCCCGAGGCCGCCCACCTCGATGACGGCACGCTCGCCGTCGACCGCGGTCAGCGTGCCGCGTACGGACGCGATCACGCGCCCCTCCCACCGACCACCCCGCGCACGGCGCGCAGACAGTCGCTGTTGTGGTGCGTGTGGCAGATGGCGACGGCCAGCGCGTCGGCGGCGTGGTCCGGCTGCGGGATACGCGGCAGGCAGAGGATGGTCTTGGTCATCTCCTGCACCTGGATCTTGCTCGCGCGCCCGTAGCCCGTCACGGCCATCTTGATCTGCAGCGGCGAGTACTCGCAGGGCGCCGCCTCGACCTCGGAGGCGGCCAGGATGAGCACGCCCTTGGCCTGCCCGACCGCGAGCGCCGTCCTGACGTTGACGTTCACGAACAGCTCTTCGAGCACCACGATGTCCGGGCAGAACCGCTTGATGAGCCCGCGCGACTGGTCGTAGATCTGCCGCAGGCGCACGTGCGTCGGGTCCTTGGCCGAGGTGACGATGCAGCCGTGGCCGAGCGAGCGCAGGCGGTTGCCCTCCTGCTCGACGACCCCCCAGCCGGTGCTCGCGGTGCCCGGGTCGAACCCGAGGACGATCATCCCCGGCCCCCTGCGCTCGGTCCTCTGCTGCGGCCGTGCCCCGCGGCCATCCCCATCGATCAGCCCGCCAGGGCCTCGAGGACTTCCTCGGGGATGTCGAAGTTGGAGTAGACCTCCTGGACGTCGTCGCTGTCCTCCAGCGCGTCCATGATCTTCATGGTCTTGCGGGCGTCGCTCTCCTCGAGCTTGACCGTGTTCTTGGGGATCATGGTGAGGTCGGCGTTGTCGATCTCGATGCCGGCTGCCACGATGGCGTCGCGCACGGCGGCGAAGTCGGACGGCTCGGTGAGCACCTGGAACTGCTCGCCGTCCTGGACGATGTCGTCGGCGCCGGCGTCGAGGGCGGCGGTCATGACGTCGTCTTCCTCGTACCTGGTGGCGTCGACGTAGATGGACCCGCGGCGCTCGAACCCCCAGGCTACGGCGCCGGGCTGCGCCAGCTGCCCTCCGTGCTTGCTGAAGATGTTGCGCACCTCGGCGGCCGAGCGGTTCCTGTTGTCCGTGAGGACCTCCACGATGATCGCCACGCCGGCTGGACCGTAGCCCTCGTAGACGATGCTCTCGTAGTTGACGCCCTCGGCCCCGCCGGCGCCGCGCTGGATGGCGCGCTCGATGTTGTCCTTGGGCATGGACTCGGCCTTGGCCTTCTCGATCGCGTTGGCCAGCGCCATGTTCATGAGCGGGTCGGGACCGCCCTCGCGTGCGGCGACGGTGATGGCGCGAGACAGCTTGGAGAACAGCTTGCCGCGGGCGGCGTCGGTCTTGCCCTTCTTGTGCTTGATGGTCGCCCACTTGGAGTGCCCGGACACGGTGCACCACCTCCCTTGTCAGCGGTGGCCGGCCGCGGCGGCGGCCCGGCCGGGCTCACCGGCGTCGCAGCCGGCCGGCGCCTCATCCGCGCCGGCCGCCGCGCCCTGCCGGCGGCGGATCATTGTGATGAACAGCTCGTGCAGACGGGTGTCGTCGGTGAGCTCGGGATGGAACGCGGTGACGAGGACTGCGTCCTCCCGTGCGGCGACGATGTGCCCGTCCCATGTGGCCAGGACGTCGACGCACGGCCCCGCGCTCTCGACCCAGGGTGCACGGATGAAGACGGCGTGCACCGGGCCGTCCTCGAGGCCGGCGACGGTGAGGTCGGCCTCGAAGCTGCGCACCTGACGCCCGAACGCGTTGCGGCGCGCGACGATGTCCATGAGGCCGAGCGTCGGGGGCCGCCCCTCCACGGTGCCACGGGCGACCGTGATGAGGCCGGCGCAGGTGCCGTAGATGACGCCCCCGCCGGCGGCGAACGCCTTGACGGGCTCGGCGATGTCGTAGGCCGCCATGAGCTTGTGCATGGTCGTGCTCTCGCCGCCGGGGATGACGAGCCCGTCGAGCCCGGCCAGGTCGGCGGCCTTGCGCACCTCGCGGGTGCGGGCGCCGAGCTTCTCGAGCATGACCCGGTGCTCGCGGAAGTCGCCCTGCAGCGCGAGCACACCCACGACGAGACCGGCGCCCGGACCGCGCAGGTCGAGCGCCGGCTCGGGCGAGAGGATCCAGTCCAGCCGCTGCTTGCCGCTCGCCGTGGTCACGCCGGCCTCTGCGTCACCAGCCGCGATGCTGGATCTTGGCCTCTGCCGGCATGCGCGCGGCGTCGATGCCGGGCATCGCGTCGCCGAGACCGACGCTGACCTCGGCCAGCACGGCCGCGTCGCGGTAGTTGGTCGCCGCCCTCACGATGGCGTTGGCGCGCTTCTGCGGATCCTCGCTCTTGAAGATGCCGGAGCCGACGAACACGCCCTCGGCGCCGAGCTGCATCATGAGCGCGGCGTCGGCCGGGGTGGCGATGCCGCCGGCCGAGAAGTTCACCACGGGGAGCTTGCCGTTCTCGGCCACCCACCTGACCAGCTCGTAAGGCGCAGGCAGGTCTTTGGCCGCCACGAAGAGCTCGTCCTCGTCCAGCGTCTGCAGGCGCCGGATCTCGCCCATGATGGTACGCATGTGGCGCACGGCCTCGACCACGTCGCCGGTGCCGGCCTCGCCCTTGGTGCGGATCATGGCCGCGCCCTCGCTGATGCGGCGCAGGGCCTCGCCGAGGTTGATGGCGCCGCACACGAACGGCACGTCGAACTTCCACTTGTTGATGTGGTTGGCCTCGTCCGCCGGCGTGAGCACCTCGCTCTCGTCGATGTAGTCGACCTCCAGGGACTGCAGGATCTGCGCCTCCACGAAGTGGCCGATGCGCGCCTTGGCCATCACGGGGATGGACACGGACTCCTGGATCTCCTGGATCTTCGTGGGGTCGGCCATGCGGGCCACGCCGCCCTGCGCGCGGATGTCCGACGGCACCCGCTCGAGCGCCATGACCGCACATGCGCCGGCGTCCTCGGCGATCTTCGCCTGGTCGGCGTTGGTGACGTCCATGATGACGCCGCCCTTGAGCATGTCGGCGAGGCCGCTCTTCACTCGCATGGTGCCGATGTCAGTCATCGGGGTGTACCTCCGGTCGCTTTTCCACGTCCCATCCTACCTCAGCGCGCTCGCAGGCAGCCACCGGCGGCGCGCCACGGAATGCCCAGCTTTGCGGGGAAAACTGGACGGATTGGACTCAGCTCTTCTGCGCTTCTTCCTTGTCCTTCTGGGCCTGCTCCACGATCTTGGCGGCGAGGTGCGCCGGCACCTCGTCGTACCGGAGGAGCTCCATGTGATAGTCGCCGCGGCCGCCGGTCATGGACGTGAGGTCCGGCGCGTAGGTGAGCATCTCCGCCAGCGGCACCTCTGCGGCGACGACGTTGTTGTGCCCTCGTGGGGTGGTGCCAAGGACCCGGCCACGCCGGGAGTTGAGGTCGCCGATGATGTCGCCGACGCTCTCCTCGGGCACCGTGATCTCGACGTTCATGACGGGCTCGAGCAGCACCGGCTGCGCCTTCTCGGCCGCGGCCTTGAAGCCGAGGGAGCCGGCGATCTGGAACGCCATGTCGCTCGAGTCGACGGGGTGGAACTTGCCGTCGTAGAGCTTGACCTCGACGTCGACCACCGGGTAGCCGGCCAGGAAGCCCTCGGCCATTGCCGCGCGCACGCCCTTCTCCACGGCGGGGATGAAGTTGCGCGGGATGGCGCCGCCGACGATCTTGTCGACGAACTCGAAGCCGTCGCCCCGCGTCTTGGGCGACACCTCCATCCACGTGTCGGCGAACTGGCCGCGGCCGCCGGTCTGCTTCTTGTGCTTGCCCTCGGCCTTGGCAGTGCCCTTGACGGTCTCACGGTAGGGCACCCGCGGCGGCTTGAGCTCGACCTCGACGCCGAAGCGGCGATTCATGCGCGCGACCGTGACCTCGACGTGCACCTGGCTCATACCGCCGACGATCATCTCGCCGGTCTGGTCGTCGCGGTGCACCTCGAGCATGGGGTCCTCTTCGGAGAGGCGGCGGAGAGCCGAGATGACCTTGTCCTCCTCGCCCTTGCTCTTGGCGGTGATGGCGAAGCTCATGAGCGGCGCCGGGAATTCGATGGCCGCGAACGCGCCGGCGTCGGCCTCGGCGCTCAGGGTGTCGCCGGTGACGACGTCCTTGAGCTTCGCGATGGCGCCGATGTCGCCGGCGACCAGGGCCTCACAAGGCTTGTTCTCCTTTCCCTGCGTCTTGAGCAGCTGGCCGAGGCGCTCCTTGTGGCCGTCGCGGGCGACGACGAGCTGCGAGTCGCTGCTGACCGTGCCCTGGAACACGCGGAACACGTTGACGTGCCCGCTGAACGGGTCGGCGAGCGTCTTGAAGACGAACGCGACGGCCGGCTTCGACGGATCGCAGACGAGCTCGACCTCGGTGTCGCCCTTGACCACCTTGGGCGCGGGGACGTCGGCGGGCGACGGCGTGAGCGCCAGCACGTCGAACAGATGGTCGGCGCCCACGTTGGCCGTGGCCGAGACGCAGGCGACCGGGAAGACCTGGGCCGAGGCCACCGCGGCGGCGAACGCCGCGTCGAGCTCGGCCTGCGTGATCTCCTCCTCCATGAGGTACTTCTCGGCGAGATCGTCGTTGGTGCTGGCCACGGCGTCGATGAGCTTGTCGCGGGCGGCCGCGGCGGCGTCGGCGAGGTCAGCCGGGATGTCCCCGGCGGTGGCCTTGCCGCCGGCGTACGTGTAGGCCTTCATCGAGAGCAGGTCGACGATGCCGTTGAAGGCGTGCTCCTTGCCGATCGGCAGCTGTACGGCCACGACCTGCGCGCCGAACGACTCCTGCAGGGCGGCGACGGCGGCGTCGAAGTCGGCGCGTTCACGGTCGAGCATGTTGCAGACGATGACGCGGCCGAGTCCGCGTGCCGCGGCGCGGTCCCAGAGGCGCTCGGTCTGCACCTCGACACCGAGCACGGTGTTGACGACCATGAGGGCCGTCTCCACCACCTGGAGGCCGGCGATGGCATCGGCGAGGAAGCTCGAGTCGCCGGGGGTGTCGATGAGGTTGAAGGACAGGCCGCCACGGTCGACGTGCGCCAGACCGGCGGAGAGGCTCATCTGGCGTTTCTTCTCGTCGTCGTCCCAGTCGGAGGCCGTGGTGCCGTCGGCGACGGAGCCCAGACGAGTGACCGCGCCGGCGCCGAAGAGCAGCGCCTCGAACAGCGACGTCTTGCCGGTGCCGCGATGGCCGACGAGAGCGATGTTCCTGATCTTGGCTGGGTCGTTCATCCGGGGTCTCCTCGTTGTCGTTCGACGGCCGCCCTGCGCGGCTGCGCGCTGGGCGGCCGTTCGTGTCCTCTCGGAAGGATGAAGTCTAGCACAGGGGCAGCCGCCGCAGGGCGCTCAGACGGCCTCCCGCGCAGGCTCGGAGGCGAGCTCGGCGACGAGGTCGCGCGAGGCCTCCGCGTCGAGCTCTCGCGCGACCTCGGCGGCGCCCCCTGAGGAGGGGTGGAAGGACTGTGCCGGGGAGGCGTGGTCGAAGTGCCGGCGGGCGGGAGCGCCGCCGGCCAGGGCGAGCGCCCTGAAGCCGTACTTCTCGCGCACCCTGTCGACCGCCTCGCCGAGCGCCACCTCGCGCCAGCCGTCGTCCAGGGTGAGCTGGAACGCGTTGTGCGTGAACCCGCTGAGGCTGACCCCGACGAGACGCACCCAGCGGGCGCCGACGTCGAGCTCGTCGAACAGCGCCGTGGCCGTCTCGTAGAGCGGCCGCACGGCGCTGACCGGGCGCGGCAGCGTGCGGCGCCGGCCCACGGTGTGGAACGTGCTGAAGCGCACCTTGAGCGCCACGGTGCGCGCCGCCAGGCCCTTGCGGCGCAGCTCGGCGACGGCGTTGTCGGTGAGCGAGAGCAGCGTGGCGCGCAGGAGCTCGCCGTCGTTCACGTCGTCGTCGAAGGTGAGCTCGCGGCCGACCGACTTGGGCAGCGGCCGCTCGCTGCGCACCGGCGAGAAGCTGCGCCCCAGGGCAAGCTGGCGCAGCCCGTGCGCGCCCTTGCCGAACGCGGCCGCCAGCAGCGGGAACGGCACGTCCTGCAGCATGCCGACGGTCGTGAGGCCGAGGGCGGCGAGCCGCTCCTGCGTGACGGGACCGATGCCGCAGACCTCGCCTACGGGCAGGTCGCGCAGGCGCCCGTGCACGTCGGCGCCGGTGAGCTCGCCGATGCCGGCCGGCTTGTTGAGACCGGCGGCCAGCTTGGCCAGCAGCTTGGTGGGCCCGATGCCGATGGAGCAGGTGACGCCGTGCGCGTCGTAGACCTGCTCCTGGATGCGGTGGGCGATGGTGCGCGGCGGGCCGAACAGCCGCCGGCTGCCGGTGACGTCCAGGTACGCCTCGTCGATGGACGCCACCTCCACAAGGTCCGTGTACCGCTCGAGCAGCGTGACCAGCGAGCGGTGGACGGCGAGGTACGCCTTCATGTCGACCGGCAGGAACACGGCGTGCGGGCAGAGCCGCTCGGCCAGCGCGATGGGCAGCGCGCTGTGCACCCCGTACTCGCGCGCCTCGTAGGAGCAGGCCGAGACCACTCCCCGCCCCCCGCGCTCGCCGCCGACGATGACCGGCTTGCCGCGCAGCTCGGGGCGGCGCGCCTGCTCCACCGAGGCGAAGAAGGCGTCCATGTCGAGGTGGAGGATCGCTCTGCTTGCTACGAACATACGTTCGTATCCTACCCGCAGCAGAGACGGAAGGCAACGTCGCGGAGGTCGCGCCGGCCCGCGAGAGGCGGCGCGAGGAGGGCTACTGCGCGCGCCGCCCCACGTCGACCGTGTACATCACCACGCCGGGGATGCCCTGGAACGTCCCGCGGGCGCAGCCGACGCCGACGTCACGCCACCGCCGGCCGAGGATGACGCTGCGGTGGGAGGCCGAGTGCATCCACGCCTTGAAGACCGCTCGCGGGCCGCCGCGCACGCCCGACCCCCAGGCGATCACCTCCCCCACCGACCACTGCGAACACCCGCTCACGCCGTACCCGGCCCTGCGGGCACGCCGGCCTACCCCTGCCCCGCTCAGCGACGAGTGCGCGAAGTAGTCGTGCCTGATCATGTCGACGGAGTGCGCACGGGCGGCCCCGGACAGCGCGGCACAGGACCGCAGGGCGTGCAGGCCACGGTCGGCGCGCGCGTCGTTGATGAGCCTGAGCACGACCTTCTGGCCCGTCGCGCGGTCGAACGCCACGGCCGGCACGGCGGCGAGCGTCAGGAGCGCCAGCGTCAGCGCCACGCCGACAGCGGCCCCTGTCAGCCTGCGAATCGGGCGTGAGCGCACAGAAGACCTCCCCCCAGAGGGACCTTGTCGCAGGTCCCATTCAACGCGTGGTGGTTCAGCCCTCCCCCGACACGTCGAGCCGGGGGACGTCGCCCCAGAGCGTCTCGAGCCGGTAGAAGTCGCGCGCGGCGGTGGTGAACACGTGGACGACCACGTCGATGTAGTCGATGAGGATCCACTCGCCCTCGCGCTCCCCCTCGACCCGGGCGGGCCGGTGCTCGGAGCGCAGACGCTGCTGGATCTCCTCCGCGATGGCCCGCGTCTGCCGGGTGTTGGCGCCGCTGAGAAGCACGAAGTAGTCGGTGTACGAGACGGCCTCGTCCATCGAGAGGACGACGATGGCCTGCGCCTTCTTGTCCGCGGCCAGCGCGACGATGTCGCGAGCCAGGCGCTCGGAACTGGTCGTGGGTTCTGGACGGGCTGCTACTGCTGGTCCTTCGGGCTGGGTTGCGGAGGCTGGAAGTCGTCGCCGACGATGACGCGGATCGTGTGCTTGGGAAGACCGCTGCCGTCCAGGACGACGCCGCGGCCGAGTATAGCACGGATGTCGCGGGCCACCGGGAGAGTGTCCGGGCCCGCCAGGATCTGCGTCTGCTGGTAGTCGAAGCTGTCGGCGTTGAGCGGCGCCGGCAGGTTGACGTCGAGGCTGGCGAGGCGCTCCACGACGGCCCGCGCCACGCCGATCTTGCCGCTCCCGTTGCGTACCTCCACAGTGACTGCCGCGTGGTACGCCGGAGACCGCCGCGTGATGCCGGCCATGATCTCCTCGGCGTCGGGCACGAAGGCGAACTGGCCCTCCGCCACCCGCGTCCCGGCCGGGAACCGCTGTACCTGCGCGTCGCCGGACGTGATGCGGGCGAGCACGGCGGAGAGCCCCGGCCACGCCGACGGCGAAGGGCTGGGGCCGGCGAGATGGCTGCGGTCCGCCGCCGGGCGCAGGGCGGCGGCGTCCAGTACGGCCTTGACCAGCGCCGTCTGCAGCGTGGTGAGCTCGCGGCGGCCGTCTCCCTCGTCGGAGAAGATGGCCGGCAGGTCGGCCACAGGCACCAGATCGCCGTCCTTGATCATCCGGCTCTCCCCGCCTATCTCGACCGCCACCGGCTTGTCCAGTTGGACCTCGATCTCGCCCGTACCGGCCCAGTCTCCCAGCTTCGAGACGGGTACCGTGTACACCGCGTCGACGGGCACGTTGACGACGCGTCCCAGGTCCTTGGCGAGCACGCCCTGCTGCATCGCGTCGGCGGCGAACACGTACTCCCCGTCGGGGCCCTCCAGGAGGAGGTCCGGCGGCACGAGGTACACGCCCGGGTCCCCGCCCTCAGGATCCTGAACGGCGAGAAGGGCGGCGACCGGCGCATCCTTGCCTGGCACCGTCAGCTGGATGGCCGCCAGGTAGCCGCTCTTCTTGGCGGGCTGGTCCTTGTTCGCCACCCTGCCGGCGAGATACCACGCGCCGAGGACGGCGACGAACGCCACCAGGGCCGCCATCACGTACAGGATCCAGGCCTGCCGGCGCTCCACGCGCCTGCGCCGCCGGCGGCGCAGGCGGTCGCTTCTGTAGCCCTTACGTTCCGGCATGGGTCTCGTTGTACAACGCCAGCGCCGCCGGGACCACCCCGCGCCCTCTGCCGATGATGTCGAGCAGGCTGAGGCGCGCCGCCGCCCCGAGAGCCGCGTCGAGCGAGGTCTCCGCCAGCGCGCGCACCTCGTCGACGCCGGGGAAGCTGCGTGACGGCTCGCAGTAGTCGGCCAGGTACAGGCACTTCTCGAGCACGGTCATGCCGGCGTTGCCGACCGTGTGCAGCGCGACGGCGCGGACGACCTCCGGGTCGACGCCGCGCTCGGCGAGCTCCGCCGCAGCGACCGGGCCGTGCAGGATCTTCCTGGGCCGCCGCGCCTCGACGGGCCCCACGGGGATGCCGTGCCTCGCGGCGGCCTCGAGGGTCTGGTCGTCGGGCAACTCGCGGCAGAGGTCGTGCAGCAGGCCGGCGAGCTCGGCCTTGTCCTCGGGCGCGCCGAACCGGCGTGCGAGGGCCACCGCCTCCGCCGCGACGCGGTGCGCGTGGTCGCGGCGGCGCGGCGAGAGACGCAGGTCGATGAGCGCCTCCGCCTCGGCCCTGTCCATCCCGGTCACCGGTACAGCCCCGTCTCCAGGATGTACTCCTCGACGCGCCGCGGGACGAGGTAGCGGATCGGCCGGTGAGCGGCCACCCGCGCACGGATCTCCGTAGAGGAGATGGCGAGCAGGGGGGCGTCGAGCACGCCGACCTGCTGATCACCCCAGCGCGCCGCGGCGGCGGCGATCGCCTCCGGCGAGTCGCCCGGGCGCGGCGCCACCGCCAGACTGCACAGCGAGAGAAGCTCTTCGGGGGCGTGCCAGGTCTCGAGTTGCAGCAAGGAGTCCGACCCGATGATGAAGACCAGTTCGCGGTCCGGGTAGCGCGCGCCCAGCGCCCGCAGCGTGTCGGCCGTGTACGAGAGCCCGCGCTCGATCTCGACGCCCGAGACCGTGAACCGGAGGTCGTCGTCGAGGGCCAGCGACGTCAGCTCGAGCCTCACGCCCGCCGGCGTGCGTTCCCCGCCGCCCTTGTGCGGCGGAGCCGCGGCCGGCACGAACAGGACGCGCTCCAGGCCGAGCGCATGGAATGCCTCCGAGGCGATGGCGAGGTGGGCGACGTGCGGCGGGTCGAAGCTCCCGCCCACGACGCCGAGGCGCGCCGTCGCCCCCATCCGGCTAGCCCCGCACCTGCCCGTCGCCCCACAGCTCGTACTTGACGCACGTGAGCTCCTGCAGCGCGATGGGGCCGCGGACGTGCAGCTTCTGTGTGGAGTTGCCCAGTTCCGCGCCCAGGCCGAACTGGCCGCCGTCGGTGAACCGCGTGGATGCGTTGACGTAGACGCAGGCGGCGTCCACACGGGCGGTGAACGCACGAGCGGCGGCCAGGTCTTCGGTGACGATGGCCTCGGAGTGCCTGGTGCCGTGGGTGTTGACGTGGTCGATGGCCTCGTCCACCGACGCGACCACGTGGACCGCCAGCTTGAGGGCGAGGAACTCGGTGTCGTAGTGCGTCTTGTTGGCGCGTTTGAGAGTCGGGTCCCCGATGGCGTCCCCGGCCGCCTTGTCGACGACCAGCTCGACGCCGCGCCGTTTGAGCTCCTCCGCAGCGCGCGGCAGGAACGCGGCCGCGACCTCCTCGTGCACGAGCAGCGTCTCCGCCGCGTTGCACACGCCCGGCCGCTGGCACTTGCTGTTGATGATGATCGGCA
>Ga0335071_10002772_pt1 | contig 18631 bp, 15 predicted proteins | sample Lox_Sample_15_FD_206724 | JGI IMG/M metagenome (GOLD analysis project Ga0335071, IMG submission 206724) | Soil microbial communities from Loxahatchee National Wildlife Refuge, Florida, United States - Lox_Sample_1.5 | ecosystem: Environmental > Terrestrial > Soil > Wetlands | place: USA...
CGGTGGACGACCCCCGGCGCCGTCGACCCGACATCACCCGCGCCCGCCGGCTGCTCGGCTGGGAGCCTCTGGTCTCGCTGGAGGAGGGGCTGCCCCGGACGATCGACTACTTCCGCAGGAAGCTCTCGGCCTGAACCTGGCTGCCGCGCCGGGGCTTCTCGCTGGCCTGGTACACGTAGTGGGCGGTCGAGGCCACCAGCAGGGCCAGCGTCGCGGCGTACAGCCACACCAGCCCGCGCGGGCACTCGCCTGCCGCGTTGGCCAGCAGGGCGACCCCGCCGGAGACCAGGTTCATGGCCGTCGACAGCTTGCCCAGGCGCGACGGTGCGAAGACGCGCGGCCCCATGGTGAGGTTCACCAGCACCACCGCCATCACCAGCATCCCGTCCCGGAACAGCATGGTGACGGTCAGCCACGCCGGTATCGGGCAGGTGACGGAGCTGCTCCAGGTCATCAGCACGAAGGTCGAGCCCACCAGCAGCTTGTCCGCCACCGGGTCCATCATCTGCCCCAGCCGCGTGATCTGGCCGGTGTGCCGGGCCACCCAGCCGTCGAGGGCGTCGGTGGCGGCGGCCACCACGAACACCACCAGCGCCCAGGAGAACTCGCGGCCCAGGACCAGCACCACGAACGCCGGCACCAGGGCCAGGCGGATCATGGTGAGCTGGTTGGCGACGGTGAAGATCGGCTCGGCCATGGTGTTCGGGGGTGGTCGGCGTCGCGAAAAAGACGAAGGGCCCGCCGGCTGGCGGGCCCTCATTCTAACCGGGCTGGACCCGACGCTGCTCGCTAGGGGAGGAAGCGGTCCTTCTTCGCCACCAGGCCGGCGACGAAGTCGTTGCAGGCCCTCTCCTGGGCGTCGCCGATGGCGCTGTTGCGCCACTCATCCGAGTGGGTGCCGAGGCCGACTTCGCTGGAGCTGAAGTTGAAGCCGCCGCCCTTGCTGGACTCGCCGTGTCCCTTCACGGAGGCGACGATCTCGCCCGTGGTCGCGTCGATCACGCGCGCGGTGAGGTTCACCTCGGTCTTGGCCTTGGCTCCGCCGACCCCGATCCCGTGCACGCGCACGCCGCCGCCCCGCTTCTCGTTGGAGAACTTGGTGATCGAGCCGGCGATGATGTACTTGACGCCGAGCACCTTGCCGATCTTGGCCAGCTTGGCCGCGCTCGGATCGGCGCGGTCGCTGTGGGCGAAGTCCTGCTCCGCCAACACCGTGTCGAGCTTCTTGCGCTCGATGACCCGGAAGGTGCCGTCGTTCACCAGGGCGTCGATCACCTGGTCGGCCATGCCCTTGCCAATGTCGTACTGACCCCACCAGTTGTCGACGGTGCCGTAGTCGAAGTCCATCACCGCCACCGCGGGGCGCTTGGACTGCGCGTGGGCCGTCGCGGCCACACCGACGCAGGCCAGAGCCACCGCGAGACTCGCGATTCCCTTCAGCCTCATTCGTTCTCCTCCAAGGGTTGGAAGCGGAGTTTAGCACCGCTCACGTCCAGGGGTATCTACGCCTGCGCCCGCCCGGGTCTCGTGACCGCCCTCACCCCCACGAGCGCTTGAGCTCTTCGAACAGCTCCTTCTGCCGGGGGGTGAGATGTCGCGGCAGGTCGACGGCGAGCGTCGCCAGCAGGTCCCCGCGGCGGCCCTTCTCGCCCTGCTTCGGCAGGCCGTGGCCGCGCAGGCGGAACACCTGGCCGTTCGGCGTCTCCGGCGGGATCTTGATGCCGACGGAACCGTCGAGCGTCGGCACCTGCGCCTCTCCGCCCAGCACGGCTGCCGTCAGGGGCACGTGCACCGTGGTGGCGAGGTCGTCGCCGCGGCGCTCGAAGGCCGGGTCCGGGGCGATGCGCACGCGCAGGTAGAGATCGCCGGGCTTGCCGCGCCCCCGGCCTCCTTCCCCGGCCACGCGCACCCGCGAGCCCTCGCGCACCCCCGGCGGGATCCGCACCTCCACCCGGCGACGGCCGTCGCCGACGCGCACCTCGCGGGTCGTGCCCTTCAGGACCTCGGCGAGCGTCAGCTCCACGTCGCCCTCGGCGTCGGGCGAGGGAACCTGCGAGAAGGGCCCTTCGTCCGGCTCTCCGCCACCGAAGCCGCGACCGGCGAAGCCCCCGCCGGGTCCCCCGAAGCCCCCGAAGAACGTGCGGAAGAAGTCCGAGAAGCCCCCGGCCCCGCCTCCGCCGCCGAGGTCCTCGTACTCGACCCGCACGCCGCCCGGCCAGCCGCCGGCGGCGCCGCGCCGGCCACGGGCGCCGCCGAAGGCGTCCCAGTTCGCGCCCAGCTCGTCGTAGCGCTTGCGCTTCTCCGGGTCGCCGAGCACCTCGTAGGCCTCGTTGATCTCCTTGAAGCGGGCCTCGGCGTCCTTGTTGCCGGGGTTGACGTCGGGGTGGTGCTTGCGCGCGAGCTTGCGGAACGCGGCCTTGATCTCCTTGGCGGAGGCGTTCTTCGCCACGCCGAGTGTCTTGTAGTAATCCTTGTAGTCCATCCCCTCATCAATATAGTGGCCCGCCGGGGCGCCGTCCACGTGCCCGGCCGCCGGCTCCCCCTATACTGTTGCGCATGGAACTGCGCGACGCCTCCGCCCTGGTGACCGGGGCCGGCCGCGGCATCGGCCGGGCCATCGCCCTCGCCCTCGCCCGCGAGGGCGCCTGCGTGACCGCCGTCTCGCGCACCGCGGAGGAGCTCGACTCTCTCGTCGGCGAGATCGAGGACGCGGGCGGTCGCGGCCTCGCCTTCGCGGGCGACCTGCGCAGCCCGTCCTTCCCCGGCGACGCCGTGCGCGCCGCCGTCGACCGCTTCAACGGCCTGCAGGTGCTGGTCAACAACGCGGGCCTCGGCGTCTTCGGCAACGTGGCCGAGACCCGCGACGAGGACTGGCAGGCCGTCATCGACACCAACCTGACCGCCGTCTTCCGCCTCAGCCGCGCGGCGTTGCCGCACCTCGCCCGCCGCGGCGGGCACGTCTTCATGATCTCGTCGCTCGCGGGCTCCAACGCCAACCCCGGCATGGCCGCCTACGCCGCCAGCAAGGCGGCGCTCGACCACTTCGCTCGCTGCCTGATGCTCGAGGTGCGCAGCCGTGGGATCAAGGTGACGACGATCGCCCCCGGCTCGGTCGACACCACGTTCTCCGGCGCGGCGGGCGGGGACACCTCCTGGATGCTGACGCCCGAGGACATCGCCCAGACGCTGGTGGAGCTCGCACAGATGCGGGACGGCGCCCACTCCAGCCGCGTGGAGATGCGCCCGGCCAGGCCACAGAAGCGGTAACTGTCTCGAATCTCGTCGCTTCCGTCCTCCCTTGTGACTTCACCTCGCGACATTCGCCTTTACTTCGCTTTTTCCCTTGCGTCGCGAGCGAAGCTTAGGCGAAGATCGGACCTGCGCCGACCGGGCGCCGTTCTAGGCTGGACGTGGAGGAAGGAACCGTGGTGCTGATCCAGGTCGTCGCCGCCCTGCTGCTCCTCGCCGGGAGCGCCCTCATCTTCCGCGCGCTGGTGGCGCTCGACGCGCCGCGGCCGCACCTCATTTCCCGCGCCAAGCTGCAGCGGCTCGACCGCGCCGGCGGAACCGACACCCTGCGTCGGGCCGCCTGAGGCAGCGTGGTAGACTGCCGGGTCCGCACGCGCCGAACTGCCGCCGACGTGGCGCCGACCCTGTGGTGCAGAGGCCCAGCACGCCACCCTTTCAAGGTGGAGATCGAGGGTTCGAATCCCTCCAGGGTCGCCACCCTACGCGGACCGGACGCAGTCTCTCGCGGCGATGCTAGCGCAGCGACGCCACAGCCCTTCAGCGACGTCCAGGCAGGGTACGTCGGGGCCCGGCGCTCGCAGCGAAGTGCGAGACGCCGAAGAAGCTCCACTGATGGTCGTCCTTGTCGTCATAGAAACCCACGCCCGGAGAGCCTGAGGTGAACACGGGCCGGCCTGCGCCGCAATCTGTGCCGTCACCGCCTTCGTTGCCCGTGTCGGACACCTGCATGATCTGCACACCGTTGAGGTAGCCGGTGATCACCGCCGGATTCGAGCCGGTGACCGTTCCCTCCAGCACGTCTCCGTTCACGAGGCTGATGTTCGGCGTGGACGGCTCGATGTTGCAGTAGAGGCCGTTCGGTCCGGTCCAGCGCGCGATGTGGCAGTACCTGTTGCCCGGCACGATGCTGCAGTAGACCTCGTAGCCGGTGATCGTGTTCGCGCTGATCGTCGTGCGCAGGCGCACCTCGATCTCGTGGCAGCAGACGGTCGGCGTGTGGGTGATCCTGACGGTGAGCTCCGCCTGCTGGTCCGCGTCCCAGGAAGCGCTGAGGATGGCCGTGGGATCGCCGAACTTGGTCGGTTCACTGACGCCATGGGCCATGCCGCCGCTCGTCTGCACGTCGCCCCAGAGATTTCCTCCGGCGGACTGCCCTCCGATCCACCTTCCTCTCTCGGAGATGGGATTCTCAGTGAGCCGGAAGGAGGTCGCGTAGGTCTGCGCGATGGCCCATGTCGGCGAGGACATGAGAACGAGGACGCACGCGGCTCTCATGCTCCCACTCTAGCAGCAGGACATTCCGGCCGCAGGAGAAGGAGCCGAGAGACGACCGACACCTGGATCGCGTCGTCGCGGGTGCGGTGGGGCGCCCGGACAGCCGCTGCTCGAGGACGGGGTCCCTGCGCCCGCACCGCACCCTACATCTCCGCTCCCGTCAGCTTCCAACCCTCGCGGTACTCGCGCCTGAGGTACGGGTTGGCCTCGGACGCATTGGTGAACTGCATGGCCTTCGCGTCCCACAGCAGGGCCGGCGCGCAATGGCCCTCGTGGAAGACCTTCCGGCTGTATCGGATCGCAGCGCCGGCCAGGGCGATCGCCTCCGAGCAGTTGGCGGCGTTCAAGAAGCTGCCAGCCGTCGCCTGACCGCCTCTGAAGGCCGCGACCCACTCGGGAGGTGCGGCGCTGCGGGCGCCCCGACCACTGTCGGTTGCGGAGGGCTCGGGAAGGCCCCTGGCCGTCCGGTAGTCGCGCATCTTCTTCGCCGGGATCAGCTCGCCGTTCAGGATCGAGCCCTGGTCACCGACGAACAGGGTGCCGGTCGCCGGGATCGACTCGCCATCTTCCAGCAGCTCGTCGGGCGTGAAGGGCCGCGTCCCGCCGTCGTACCAGTAGAGCTTGAGGGCCGGCCAGCGGCCGTGGGCGGCGAACTTGAAGCAGACGCGGTTGGCGTAGGGGAACGCGTAGTCGTTCACGGTGATGGTGCTCACCTGGTCGACGACCTGGGCGCTGGAGCTGCTCTGCGCCTCGATGCTGTAGGGGACGGGCAGGTCGAGAGCCATGAAGATCGGCCACAGGCTGTAGTTGCCCATGTCGGCCACGCTGCCTCCGCCGAAATCGTACCAGCCGCGGAAGAGCGCGTGCGTGTAGCTCGGGTGATACGGGCGCTCGCATTCCGGCCCCAGCCAGAGGTCCCAGTCGAAGTCCCGCGGAACCGGCGGCCGATCGCTCGGCAGCGCCAGCGCCTGCGGCCAGAACGGGCGGTCGGTCCAGTTGTGCACTTCCCTCAGGTTGCCGATGGCGCCGTCCAGGATCATCTGCTGGACCGCGGTGATCGGTGCGCGCCAGGCCAGCAGGTGCGTCTGCACGCCCGTGCGGCGCGCCGCGTCCACCACCATCCGCACCTCCGCCACCCGGTTGGCCAGGGGCTTGTGCATGGCCACGTGCTTGCGCTTCTTCATGGCCGCGATGGCGATCGTGGCGTGGAGGTGGTCGGGCGTCATGACCTTGACGCAGTCGACGTCCCGCTCCTTTTCCAGGAGCTCGCGGAAGTCGGCGTAGCTGGCGACGCTGCCCAGCTTTCCCGCCGCCCGTTGCTTCGCGTAGTGCGCCTCGATGATCTCCTTGGCCATGTCCCGGCCGGCACGGATGCCGGCGACCCCCGCTCCCCAGTCGGGCGCTCCGAGGAGCTCCCGCACGCTGTCACGGATCCCGGTCTTGTCCCAGTCGACGTAGTTCGTGCCGTCCTTGACGGGGTCGCAGACCGCGGTGATCTGGACGTCGGGGACCGAGAGCAGCCGCAGCATCTCGCGGATGCCCTGGGTGCCGCATCCGATGTAGGCCAGGGTCAGCTTGTCGCTGGGGGGGGTGTGTCCCGGCCCCCCCAGGACGTGCCGGGGAACGATGGTCAGGGCCAGTCCGCCGGCGGCCGACGCCAGGAAGTCACGACGGGAGACATCGTCCTTGCGTTCCATGAGGCTCCTTCCCGGGGATGCCCGATCCGGCGATCGCACGGCGCGGGCGCCCCCTCCGGACGACACGGGTAGCGAGAACGATACCGCCGCCGCGAGGGGGACACGACGGCGGACGCAGGAGGCGACAGGCGTTCGCAGCAGCAAACCCCTATCATTGGGCTGTCATGCATCCGGGACCGACAGGCCGGCAGCCGGCGCTGCCACTCTCGTGAGGACCGACCGCCGGCTGGCTCTCGTCCTGTTCCTCGTCGCCCTGGCGGCGCGTATCGCCTTCCTCGCGCTCGAGCCCCGGACGCGGCTGGTTGCCGACGAGCGCTCCTGGCTGGCAGCCGCCGACGAGCTGCGCTCACCCGCGGTGCGCTTCGACCCGTTGCGCAGCGCTCTCGCCTTCTACCCGCCCCTGCACCCGTACTTCCTCGCCCTCGGGCGCGAGCTGACCGGCGGAACGAGCGGAGCCAAGCTGCTGCAGTGCCTTCTCGGTGCGCTGCTCGCGCCCGTCGTCCTCGCCGTCGCCACCAGGACCTTCGATCGTCGCGTCGGGGTCGCCGCGGGTCTGCTCGCCGCGCTCTACCCCGAGCTGGTCTGGCATTCGGCGCACCTGTGGTCGGAGCCGCTCTTCATGGTCCTGCTCTGGGGCGCGATCGCGCTCGTCTTCGCCGCCGACGCAGACGGACGGCTGGGCACGGCCGCCGCGGCCGGACTCCTCTTCGGCCTCGCCGCGCTCACCCGCGACCCCGCGCTCTACTTCGTCCCCCTCGCCGCGCTGTGGCTGGCGGTGCGGCGGCCGCCCGGCAGGTCCTGGCGGCTGGCGGCGGCGCTGGCCGCGGCAACCGTCCTCGTCGTCCTGCCCTGGTCCGTCCGCAACTGGGCGCGCTTCCGCGCCCCCATCCCCGTCTCCCTGATGGGCGCCCGCACGTTCTGGGAGGGAGCGGCGCGCCAGCACCAGGAGGTCATCGACGCCTACGCCGCGCTCGAGCAGGCGCAGGGCCCGCTGGCGGCCTACCGCGTCGCCTGGCGCGAGGGCCTGGCCGCGACACGTGCTCGCCAGCCGTGGTGGCTGCTGGAGCAGGTCCGCGACCAGATGCCCCGGTTCTGGACCGCGGTCGACACGGCCGTCATCCACCTCGAGCGCGGCGCCTACCGCGACGTGCCCCCCTGGGCGGCTCGCGCCGTCCTCGCCGCCACCGCGCTGCCGCACGTCCTGGTCACGGCCGCGTTCCTCGTCGGCCTCGCCGCGCTCCCGCTGACCCGGGCGCGGGGCTTGCTGCTGGTCTTTCTCGCCTACTACCTCGCCCTCCACGTCGCCACCGTGGGCCACCCGCGGCTGCGGCTGCCCCTGCTGCCGGTGGTGTTCGTGTACGCCGCTGCCGCCGTGGTGGAGACGAGGACCGCAGGGTTGCACTGGACGAAGGCGCGGTTCGTCGTCGCCGGGCTGCTGCTGGCCGCCTTCGCCGCCTGCCTGGCGCTGGACGTCCCGGCGACGCTGGCGGAGCCGGTGTTCGGGTGGTCGTCAGGACGCGGTCTCCCGTGAGGGCGCGCCTCGCCTGCCTGCTGCTCGCGAGCGCCGTGGCCGCTGGCGCGCGGGCCCAGGCGACCGACGAGGCCCGCGGCCCGGTGGAGATCCGGGACGAGCACCTGCTGGCCCAGCCACGGCTCACGCTGCCGGCCCTGTCGCCGGTGACCACCCCGGCGGGGCGCTGGTCGTTCGAGGTCGGGGCGCTGTGGTCCAACTCCTTCGCCTGGGAGCAGGACGTGCCCGGCGAGCACCCGGCGGTGCGCAACTTCCTCATCGACGGAGAGGCGCACACGCTGGACCTCACCGTCCGCCGCGGCCTCACGGCGGACCTCGACCTCGCGCTCCGGCTGCCGCTGCGCTGGCGCGGCGGCGGCGTGATGGACGGGCTCATCGACTGGTGGCACCACACCTTCTCCCTGCCCGACGGCGGGCGTCCGTACTTCCCCACCAACGCGTTCCAGCTCAACGGGACGCGGAACGACGGCGGCGGGCGCTTCTCCTGGGACGACGAGACCGGCTCCGGCCTGGGCGACCTCGAGCTGGCGAGCCGCTGGCGTTTCGCTGGAGCGCCGTCAGGCGCTTCTCTGGCGCTGGTCGCGCGCGCCTCGGTGCCGACCGGAACCGGCCCCTTCGCCGGCAACGGCCCGGCCGGAGGCCTGCAGCTGGTCGGCCGCCAGCCGCTCGGCCGGCGCGTCGACGTCTACGCGGGGCTGGGCGGCACCCTGCAGCCGCGCGGCCCCGTCCGAGGCGTCGCCTACGAGGCGGCGCGCCTGCACGGCTTTCTCGCCTTCGAGTGGCGGCCGTGGGATCCGTTCAGCCTGGTCGTGGAGACGAACGCCGCCTCCCGGCTCGTCGGCAACATCCTGGACTACCCCGGCACCCACTGGCTGCTCGACGTCAGCGGCCGGGTGCAGCTCGGGCGGCGCACGCGGCTCGACCTCGGGTTCACCGAGAACTTCAAGGACCAGCTCTCGACGGTGGACTTCGCCATCTACGCCGGCATCGGCTTCCGGCGCTGAGCACGACCGCGGCTACAATCCCGGCCATGGCTTCCCGACCTGCGGCGGCGGTGGTGGCCCTGGACCAGGGCACGACAGGCTCGACCTCGCTGGTGTTCGGGCCGGAGGGCGAGGTGCTGGGGCGCGCCTACGGCGAGATCACCCAGCACTACCCGGCCCCCGGGTTCGTCGAGCACGACGCGGAGGAGATCTGGACCACCAGCCTCCGCGTGCTGCGGCAGGCGATCGCCGCCTCGGGCGTGCCGCCGCTCGGCATCCGTGCCATCGGCATCACCAACCAGCGCGAGACGACGGTGCTGTGGGACCGGCGCACCGGCGACCCGGTGCACCGGGCGATCGTCTGGCAGAGCCGGCAGAGCGCCGGGGTCTGCGCGCGGCTGAAGGCTGCGGGACACGAGCCGCTCTTCCACGAGCGCACCGGCCTGGTGCTCGACCCCTACTTCTCGGGAAGCAAGATCGCGTGGCTGCTGGAGCGCGACCCCGCGCTGCGGGCCCGGGCCGAGGCCGGCGAGCTGGCCTTCGGGACCATCGACAGCTGGCTGGTGCACCGCCTCACCGGCGGGCGCACCCACGTCACCGACCCCACGAACGCCTCGCGGACCCTGCTCTACGACATCCACGCGCGGCGCTGGGACGCGGAGCTATGCGGCGTCCTGGGCGTGCCCCAGGCGATGCTGCCGGAGGTGCGGCCGAGCAGCGGCGTCTTCGCGGAGACCGCCGCGCTCGACGGGCTCCCCGCCGGCATCCCGCTCGCGGGCATGGCTGGCGACCAGCAGGCGGCGCTCTTCGGCCAGGGCTGCTTCGAGGCGGGCATGGCCAAGAACACCTACGGCACCGGCGCCTTCCTGGTCCTCAACACCGGCGAGCGGCGGGTCATCAGCCGGCGCGGCCTGCTCACGACGCTGTGCTGCGACGCGCGCGGGCAGGCCGCCTACGCCCTCGAGGGCTCCGTCTTCATCGCCGGGGCGGCGGTCCAGTGGCTGCGCGACGAGCTGGGCCTGGTGAAGACGGCCTCCGAGACCGCCCCGCTCGCCGGGTCGGTGCCCGACACGGCCGGTGTCTACGTGGTGCCCGCGTTCGTCGGCCTGGGCGCCCCCTACTGGGACGCCGACGCCCGCGGGGCGATCGTGGGCCTCACCCGCGGCGCCTCCCGCGCCCACCTCGTGCGCGCCACCCTGGAGAGCCTCGCCTACCAGAGCCGCGACGTGATCGACGCCATGAACGAGGAGTCCGGGGTGCCGCTGCGCGAGCTGCGCGTCGACGGCGGCGCCTCCGCCAACGACTTCCTGATGCAGTTCCAGGCCGACCTCCTCGGGGTGCCGGTCGACCGTCCAGCCCTCGTCGAGACCACGGCCGCCGGCGCCGCCTTCCTGGCCGGCCTCGGCACCGGGTTCTGGCGTGACGCGCAGGAGCTGGCGCGCACCCGCCGGCGCGACCGGCTGTTCACGCCGGCCCTGTCGCCTGCGCGCCGCCAGGAGCTCTACGCCGGCTGGCAGGCGGCGGTGGGCCGGGTTCTCAGCCGTCAGCCGATCCCGGCCACCTCCCGCAGCACGTCGTAGCGGTTCACGATCCCGACCAGGCGCCCGCCGTCGCGGACCAGGGCCGCCGGGGTCTCCTTCGACAGCAGCGAGACCAGGCGGTGCAGCGGCACCTGCGCGTCCACCACCGGGAACGGCGCCGTCATCACCTCGGACACCGGCCGGTCGAGCATCTTCGCGTCCTCGAGGACGCTGGCCATCATGCCCTCGTTCACCGAGCCGACGCTCTCGCCCTCGTCGACCACTGGAAGCTGCGAGAGCCCCCAGGTGCTGAGCAGGTTCAGCGCCTGGCGCAGGTTCGCCGAGGGGGCCACCGAGACCAGCGGCGGCAACTCCTCCGGGTGGCGGTGCAGCAGCTCCCCGGCGGTGACGCGGTCGCCCTCCATCATCTGGTTCTCTCGCATCCAGGCGTCGTCGTACACCTTGGAGAGGTAGCGCTCGCCGGTGTCGCAGAGGATGCTGACCACGCAGGCGTCGGGATCGTCGAGCCGCCTCGCCACCTCGAGCGCGCACCAGACGTTGCTGCCGGTGGAGCCGCCCACGAACAGCCCTTCCTCGCGGGTGAGCCGGCGCGCGGTGCGGAACGAGTCCGCGTCGGTGACGGTCATCCACTCGTCGACGACACCGAAGTCCAGCGAGGTCGGGATCTTGTCGCCGCCGATCCCCTCCACCTTGTACGGCCAGCCCTGGCCCTTCTGGTGCGTCCGCGCGTACTCGCTGTAGATCGAGCCCACCGGGTCGCCAGCGACCACCCGGACCGCCGGGTTCTTCTCCTTGAGGTAGCGGCCGGCACCGGTCACCGTGCCGCCGGTCCCCGGGGCGCAGACGAAGTGGGTCACCTTCCCCTGTGTCTGCTCCCAGATCTCCGGCCCCGTGGTGGCGTAGTGCGCCCTGGGGTTGTCCTCGTTGTAGTGCTGGTTGGCGAAGATGGCGCCCGGCGTCTGGGCCACGATCGTCTTCGCCTTCTGGATGTAGTACTCGGGGTGCTCCGGCGGCACCGCGGTCGGGACCACGATCACCTCCGCCCCGAAGGCGCGCAGCAGCCGGATCTTCTCGCTCGACATCTTGTCCGGGATGGTGAAGATGCAGCGGTAGCCGCGGGTGGCGGCTGCGATCGCCAGGCCGACGCCGGTGTTGCCCGAGGTCGCCTCCACGATCACGCCGCCCGGCTTCAGCTCGCCCCGCCGCTCGGCTCCCTCGATGATCGCCAGGCCGATGCGGTCCTTCACCGAGCCGCCGGGGTTCAGGTTCTCGGCCTTGGCGTAGATCGGGGTGCGGATGCCGCGGGCGATGCGGCGCAGGCGGACGAGCGGCGTCCAGCCCACCACGTCGACGATGTTCTCGTACGGCTCCAGGTTCCGTTTCATCTCTCTCCCTGCGGGTGTCGGCCTCCCTGCGGGCGTCGGGCCGCGCAGCCGCCGACACCGACCACGGCAACGCCGAGGATCACGGCGCCGGCACGGGTCGCCCTGGGCACGGCCTCCCCCTCTCCGGAGTCTCGGTTCCTCAGGATCTCACGGCCCCGCCGGCGCCGTCTCCGACAGGGGGGCCTCGATCACCCGCATGCTGCGCCAGTGCCCGGCACGGAAGCGCCGGCGCAGGAGCAGCCCCAGCAGCAGCACGTAGCCCGTGGCCATGCTCCAGGCGAAGTAGACGCCTCGGCCCAGCCCCACGCAGCCGATCCAGGCCGGGACCAGCATGACGATCCAGGCCAGCACGAACGTCAGCGCCATCGGGTAGACGGTGTCGCCGGCCCCGCGCAGGCCGGCGGCGTGGACGAGGTTCATCATGTCGAAGATCGAGTAGAAGGCCACGAAGCGCAGCAGCACGGTGGCGATCGCGGCGATCTGCGGGAAGCCGGCGGGGTCGGCCCCGGCCGCGTACGGCATGAGCAGCAGCTTCGCCCCGAACACGTAGAGCAGCCCGCAGGCGACCATGTAGGCGAGGCTCATGGCGAAGGCCGAGCCCACCACCCGCTCGGCCACCCCGGGCCGGTCCGCCCCCAGGTACCGCCCCACCAGCGAGGAGACCGCCACCGCCATTCCCACCATGGGCATGAAGACGATCATGTTGAGGTTGAAGGCGATGCCGCTGGCGGCCAGCGCCTCCGCCCCGATGCGGCCGACGATCACCATGAACACCGCGAAGGCCGCCACCTCCAGCGAGTACTGGAGGCCGGTGGGCATCCCGTAGCGGATGAGGCGGAGCACCAGCCAGGGCTCTGGCCGCCAGCCGGCGAGCGTCGCGTACTCGCGCCGGAACTCGGGCTTGAGCAGCAGGAGCAGGTACACGGCCGAGCCGACGGCCTGCGAGACGATCGTCCCCAGGGCGGCCCCGGTGACGCCCAGGCGCGGGAACCCGCCGCGGCCGAAGATCCACAGGCAGTCGAGCAGCACGTTGACCGCCGTCACCAGCACGTTGACCCTCAGGATCACCCCGGTTTCGCCGCGGCCGGCGAAGAAGGTGGAGAGCGTCGCCATCAGCACCACCGGGAAGGCGCCCAGCATCAGCACGCGGGCGTACTCCACCTCGTAGTGGCGCAGCGCGGGCGTGTGGCCGGCGAGGTCGAAGACGGGGGCGGCGAGCGGCGCCAGCGCAGCGACCACCGCGCCGGCGGCGACCGAGAAGTAGACGCCCTGCCAGATCGCCGGCCCGATGCGCCGGGGACGCCCGGCGCCCAGGTACTGGGCGACGAAGGTGGTCAGGTACTCGCCGGTGCCGGTGAAGAGGGCGATCACGGACCACACCGCGAACAGCCCGGTGACGGCGCCGGCGACGGCGTCCGTCGAGTACCAGGTCAGCAGCAGGCGGTTGACGAAGGTCTGGATGGTGAACGACAGGTGGCTCAGGATCAGCGGGTAGGCGAGGCGCGCCAGCTCCCGGCCGCCACCCTCGCCCTGCCACATCCCGGACACGCCGTGCCTGGGCGCCATGGGACAATCATCGGCCATGAAGGGCGTCCGCTGGGGCCTCATCGGGTGCGGGGACATCGCGGCGAAGCGAGTGGCGGCGGCGCTCGGGCAGGCTCGCGGCAGCGCCCTGGTCGCCGTCGCGCGGGCCCGTCCCCAGCTGGCGGCCGCCTTCGCGGAGCGCCACGGCGCGAAGCGCTGGCACGCGGACTGGCGGGACCTCCTCCGCGACGACGAGGTCGACGCCGTCTACGTCGCGACACCGGTGCACCTCCATGCCGAGCAGGCGGTCGCCGCCGCCCAGGCGGGCAAGCACGTGCTCTGCGAGAAGCCCATGGCCACGGACGTCGCCGGCTGCGAACGCATGATCGCGGCGGCGCGCGCCTGTGGCGTCCGACTGGGCGTCGCCTACTACCGCCACCACTACCCGGTGGTCACCCGGCTTCGGGAGCTGATCGCCTCCGGCGAGATCGGCGAGCCCGTCCTCGCCGAGGCCCTGGCGTTCGAGCCCTTCGACGTCCCGCCGGACGACCCCCGCGCCTGGTTTCTCCGCCGCGCGCAGGCGGGCGGAGGGCCGATGGCCGACTTCGGGTGCCACCGCCTCGAGGTGCTCCTCGACCTGCTCGGCCCCGTGGCCGAGGTGCAGGGCTTCCCCGCCAACCTCCGCTTCCGGAACCGTGACGTCGAGGACACCTGCGTGGCGCACCTGCGCTTCCGGCGTGGATCGCTCGCCGTGCTCACCGTGACCCACGCCGCCCACGAGCGGCGGGACACCCTGTCGATCTTCGGGAGCCGGGGCTCGGCGCACGCCGGCGTCCTCAACGAGGGAACGCTGCGCGTCGTCACCTCCGCCGGGAGCCGCGAGGAGCGGCACCCGCCGCACCCGAACCTGCACCAGCCGCTGGTCGAGGACTTCGTGGCCGCCGTGCTCGGGGGCCGCGCGCCTGCGGTCAGCGGCGAGGTGGGGCTCGAGGTCTCCCGGGCGCTGGCCCGCATCTACGGCTCGTCGGAGGAGGACCGTTGAAGGCCCCGGCTCTCGTCACCCTCGCGGCCCTGGGCGCGCTCGTCGAGCCCGCTCCCGGCCAGCCTGCCGGCGGGAGGGACTTCTCCCGTCAGACGGCACGAGCGGCTCCGGGCTGGGCACGCGACGCGGTCGTCTACGAGATCTTCCCCCGGGATTTCTCCGCGGAGGGCGACCTCGCAGGCGTGACCGCCTCGCTCGACCGCCTCCGCGACCTCGGGGTGACGGTGATCTGGTTGATGCCGATCCACCCGATCGGCGAGGCGAGGCGCAAAGGCACCTTCGGCAGCCCCTACTCGATCCGCGACTACTACGCCGTCAACCCCGACTACGGGACCGTCGACGACCTGCGCCGGCTGGTCCGCGAGGCCCACGCCCGCGGGCTGCGCGTCATCCTCGACGTGGTCGCCAACCACACCTCGTGGGACAGCGTGATGATGCGCACGCCCGAGCTGTACGTCCGCGACGCCGCCGGCCGGGTCCAGCCGCCGAACGCCGACTGGTCGGACGTGGCCAAGCTCGACTACGCGAACCCGAAGACCCGCGCGTACATGACCGCGATGATGGCGCACTGGCTGCGCGAGGCCGAGGTCGACGGCTTCCGCTGCGACGTGGCCGGCCTGGTGCCGACCGACTTCTGGGAGCAGGCGCGGTCGGCGCTGGAGGCGGTCCGCCCGGACCTCTTCCTGCTCGCCGAGTGGAGCTCGCCCGACCTGCTGCCCAAGGCCTTCGACGCGGACTACGCCTGGCCGTTCCACGCCGCGCTCACCCGCGTCCTCTCGCTGGGCGCCCCGGCGTCGGAGCTGCGTGCCGCCTGGGAGGAGGAGCGGCGCGTGTTCCCGCAGGGGTCGCTGCACCTGCGCTTCTCGGACAACCACGACGAGAAGCGCGCCATCGCCCGCTTCGGCGAGCCGGCGGCGCTCGCCGCGCAGGCGCTCGTCTTCACGCTGGACGGGATCCCGCTGGTCTACAACGGCATGGAGGTGGGCGACACCACGGAGTCGGGCGGAGCGGCGCTGAGCGAGAAGCTCCCCGTCTTCTGGGCGATCGCCGAGCGCCGCCCGGAGTTCCCCCGCTTCTACAGGGAGATGATCGCGCTCCGGCGAGCCCACGCCGCGCTGCGCCGGGGCGCGACGCGCTGGCTCGACAACGCGGCGGCGGACCGGCTGGTCTCGTTCCTCCGCAGCGACGGCGAGGAGGAGATCCTGGTCGCGGTCAACCTCTCCAGCCGGCCGCTCGAGGCGACCCTGCGGCTGGCCCACGGCACCGCCTTCTCGGAGATCACGCCGGCGATCCCCCACCCGGTGCAGCCGGGCGGCGCGGTGCCGCCGCGCGAGCTGCGCCCGGTGGAGCTGCCGAGCATCGCCCTCGACGCCTGGGGCTTCCGGATCTTCCGCCGGAAGGGGTCAGGTCTTGGGTTGTAGCGCGCCCGCAACAGATGCGCTAGCCCGCCACCTCTTTCGCCGACACCCGCAGCTCGGCGCCGGCCCCTTCGGGCGGCAGGCGCCCAGCCAGCCGCCGTGCCCGGTCGAGAGCTTCGTCCTGCGAGTCCGCAGCCAGCAGCTCGGCCGCGAACAGCTCGTGGGTCGACGGCCTCCCGTCCCCCAGCAGCCACTCCAGCGCAGACGCGGGCGGCGGCGGCTGCAGGCGCGACTGCAGCAGCGGGTGCTCGCGGGCGATCGCCCCGTGCGTCTCCTCCGGGGTCGGCACGTAGCGGCAGAAGAAGTTCAGGTGCCAGGGCAGGAAGCGCATGGCCCGCCGGGTGCCCCGCTCGTCGCGGCCGAAGTGCTCGCGCAGCAGCTCGACCAAGCGCCACAGGATCCCCAGCCGTTCCTCGGCCGTCGGCAGCCAGGTGAGGCCGCTCTTCAGCTCCCGGAAGACCCAGGGCTTGATGAGCGCGCCGCGGCCCAGCATCACCGAGCGCACGCCGCTGCGGGCCATGCGCTCGCGGGCCTCGTAGACGGTGAGGATGTCGCCGTTGCCGATCACCGGCACCCGCCGCTCGGCGGCCACCTGGCCGACCAGGTCCCAATCGGCCGCCTTCGAGTAGCGCTGCTCACGGGTGCGGCCGTGGACGGCGATGGCCGCGGCGCCGCTCTCCTCGCAGATGCGGGCCACCTCGCGGACATTGACCTTCGACTCGCTCCAGCCGGCCCGCAGCTTCACCGTGACCGGGATGGACACGGCCTGCCGCATGCTCGCCACCAGCCGGCCCAGCCGCGTCGGCTTGCGCAGCAGGCTCGCGCCCATGCCGCGGCGGGTGATCTGGTCGATGGGGCAGCCGCAGTTGAGGTCCACGAAGCGCGCCCCCCGCGACTCGGCGATGCGCGCGCCCTCTGCCAGGGCCTGCGGGCGCTTGTCCGCGAGCTGCACGCCGAAGAAGGGCTCGGCCGGGTGGCCGCGCAGCAGGGCGAACTCCGAGCTCTGGTCCCGGAGCAGCTTCTGCACCACGGCCATCTCGCCGACGGTGACGTCGGCGCCCATCTCCGCGCAGAGCCGGCGGAAGGGGAGGTTGCCGCCGACCGTCAGCGGCGCCAGGACCACCGCGTCCTGGAAGGGCGAGGCGGCCTTTTCGTCCACCCGCTTCTCGCTCACTGACCGATGAACCCGAAGCCGCGCGGCAGCACACCGCCGGACGACCGGGGCCCGGGCGCATCGCCGGCGTGCTCCTCCGCTGCCGGCGTCTCCTCCCCCTCGCCCGGCGCCAGGAAGAGGTCCTGCTGCAGCCCGTGCTGGCGGTCGTACATCTCCCGGTAGCGCCCGCCGGCGGCGTAGAGCGCCGCGTGGGTGCCGCGCTCGACCACGCGGCCCGACTCGAGCACCAGGATCTGGTCCGCGCGGCGGATGGTCGAGAGGCGGTGCGCGATCACGAAGGTGGTGCGACCCTGCATCAGCCAGGCGAGCCCCTGCTGGATGAGAGCCTCCGACTCGGAGTCGAGGCTGGAGGTCGCCTCGTCCAGGATCAGGATGCGCGGGTCGGCCAGGATGGCCCGCGCGATCGCCACCCGCTGCCGCTGCCCGCCGGAGAGCCTGACCCCGCGCTCGCCGATCACGGTGTCGTAGCCGTCCGGGAAGCGCTCGGCGAACTCGTCCACGTGCGCGATGCGGCAGGCAGCGAGCACCTCGTCGGCCGGGGCGGCCGGCCGCGCGAACGCCACGTTCTCGCGGATGGTGCCGTCGAAGAGGAAGGTATCCTGCAGCACCACGCCGAGGTGCCCCCGGTAGGAGTCGAGGCGCACGGTCGCCAGCTCGACGTCGTCCACCAGGACGCGTCCGGACGACGGCGTCGCGAACGCACAGACCAGCCCGATCACCGTCGACTTGCCGGCGCCCGAGGGCCCGACCAGGGCCGTCACCGTACCCGGCTCCGCCCGCAGCGAGACGCCCTGCAGCACCGGCTCGCCCTCGCGGTAGGCGAAGCTCACGTCCTCGAAGGCCACCTCGCCGCGGAGCGAGACGAGCGCCACCGTCCGCCGCGGGTCGACGTCCTCGGGGGGCTCCGAGAGGAGCTCCCGGGTGCGATCCAGGCCGGCGAAGGCCTCCGTCAGCTGTGAGCCGACGGTGGCGAGCTGGAAGAAGGGCCCGACCAGGAAACCGAGGAACACGGTGTACGTGAAGAAGGAGCCCACGGTCAGCCGGCCGGCCAGGATCTCCCGCGCGCCGACGAACATCACGGCAGCGCCCACGACGCCCAGCAGCACCGTGGAGGAGAGAGACAGGATCGAGGTGGCGGTCAGCGTGCGGAAGACGTTGTCGAGGATCCGTCGCACGCCGGAGGCGAAGACGCCCGCCTCGCGCTCCTCGGCGTGGTAGGCCTTCACCACCCTCACCCCTCCCAGCGTCTCGTTGAGCCGGCCGATCACCTCAGCCTGCAGCTGAGAGCGCTCGCGGAAGATCGGCCGCAGCACCCAGAAGGCGCGGAAGAGGACCAGGCCGAACAGGGCGAGCGCCACCACGGTCAGCAGCGTCGTGCGCGGCGAGAGGTACAGCATCACCCCGAGCGCCAGCGCGGCCGTCAGCAGGCCGCCCGCCATCTCGATGAGGCCGGTGCCGACCAGGTTCCGCAGGCCTTCCACGTCGTTCATGATCCGGGAGACGAGGTCGCCGGTCTTGTTGGCGTCGTGGAAGGCGACCGGCAGCCGCCCCACGTGCTCCTGCACGCGGATGCGGGTCTCGGCGATGAGCTTCTGCGCCTCCTTCGAGACCAGCTGGGTGAGGCCGAAGCTGGTCAGGCCCTGGACGAGCGTCGCCAGCACCACCCCGCCGACCAGCCAGGGCAGGAGCGCCACCTGGCGCTTGCCGACGACGTCGTCGATCAGGAACTTCGTGGAGCCGGGCAGCACCAACCCGCAGACCCGACCGATCGCCATCAGCAGGAAGGCGCCGGCGAGCAGCCGCCAGCGGGGG
>Ga0335071_10002773_pt1 | contig 18626 bp, 11 predicted proteins | sample Lox_Sample_15_FD_206724 | JGI IMG/M metagenome (GOLD analysis project Ga0335071, IMG submission 206724) | Soil microbial communities from Loxahatchee National Wildlife Refuge, Florida, United States - Lox_Sample_1.5 | ecosystem: Environmental > Terrestrial > Soil > Wetlands | place: USA...
AATATCCGGATTCCTGTACGTGGTTCTTTCCATTGTTGTCATGATGGGTTCCGCGTCGGCGGGTGAGAATACAAAAAAGCCGATCTATCTGGACACCGCCTACTCTTTTAAGGAAAGGGCCGCCGATCTTGTTTCGAGGATGACCCCCGAAGAGAAGCAAAGCCAGTTGGGGAATACCATGCCTCCAATTCCCCGGTTGGGAATCAATAAATACGATGTATGGGGTGAAGCGCTTCACGGCGTCCTGGGCAGAAATAATAACAGCGGGATGACCGCGACGTCATTCCCCAACAGCGTGGCCGTCGGGTGCTCGTGGGATCCGGACTTACTAAGACGGGAATCTTCCGTCATCGCCGACGAAGCCAGGGGTTTTAACCACGATATTATTTTCACGCTTACCTATTGGTCTCCGGTCGTCGAGCCGGCCAGAGATCCACGCTGGGGACGAACGGCAGAAACATACGGAGAGGATCCATTCCTTGTATCGCGTATCGCCGGCGGATTCATTCAGGGTCTCATGGGTGACGATCCTCGCTACCTGGAAGCGGTTCCTTGCGGCAAGCACTACTTTGCGAACAATTCGGAGTTTAACCGTCACACCGGGAGCGCCAACATGGATGACAGGGATATGAGAGAATATTATCTTCTCCCATACAGAACCCTCATCGAAAAGGATAAGCTACCGGCGATCATGACGGCTTACAGTGCCGTCAACGGTATCCCCGTGTCGGCCAGTCCCTTTCTTGTCGATACCATCGCAAAAAGAATCTACGGCCTGGATGGATACGTCACGGGCGACTGCGGTGCGATATCGGACATCGTGTCGGGGCACCACTATGCAAAAAACGACGCCGAGGCGGTGGCGATGGGGCTTCACGCCGGAGTCGACAACGATTGCGGGGGTGTCTATCAGACGCATGCGCTCGAGGCTCTGAACCAGGGATTGATCACGGAGGGGGATATCGACAAAGCCCTCGTAGATATTTACACAATACGGATGAGACTCGGTGAATTCGATCCTCGCACGATGGTCCCGTACGCCGGAATTACTCCGGGCACCATCAATGCTCCTTCCCATAACGACCTCGCAGTCGAAATTGCGACGAAGACACCGGTTCTCCTGAAGAACACTCATGTCGCCACCACGGGCAGAAAAGCGCTGCCTCTGAACGCACAGACAATCAAAAAAATCGCCGTGCTGGGACCGCAGGCGGACAAGGTTGAATTGGGCGATTACTCGGGAGAAGCCGAACAGAAGTACAAGATTACACCTCTGGCAGGAATAAGGAACTATGTTGCGGAAAACAAACTCTCAACGGAAATAGTCAGCAGGTCGGGCGGGAACACGGAACGCCGAACCGACTTCTTCAGTATGATCCGGTTTTCAACGGTTGGCAAGAGCGGGACAGTCCGGGATTACGATGCGACGAAATTCAACGCCTCCGCAAACGGATTGATTGCTTCTGCGCGATTCGGTTTGGCCGCCGTGCGAGGGATCAAGGACGGCGACTGGACATCCTATGACAATATCGACATTACCGATCTCGATTCAATGCGGTTCACGATGACGGTCTCCGGGGACGGCGGGACGCTCGAAGTGCGGGTCGGATCTTCGACGGGAAATATCCTCGCCTCGGAGAAGATAGCCGGCACTCCGCAAAGCGGAGGATTTCCGGGCTTCGCGAGGCCAAGAACCGTTTCGGCCAAGATTCAGACGCTCGGCATAACGGGACCGCAAACCATTGTCCTTGTGTATCATGCCCCGGAGATACCTCCAACCGATCAAGAAACCCTTGAGATGGCAAAGTCGTCGGATGTCGCCGTGATCTTCGTCGGTACCGATCAAACGACGGGAAGAGAAGAATCGGACAGGTTTTCGTTGGGCTTGCCGGGCAACCAGTATGAGCTCATCAAATCCGTGGCGGCGGTAAATCCCAATACGATCGTTGTCATCCAGGGAATGGGAATGGTAGAACTCGATCAACTAAAGGATAATCCGAACGTTGCGGGGATGATCTTCACCGGCTACAACGGGCAGGGACAGGGAACAGCCATCGCGAAGATCCTATTCGGTGAGGTCAATCCGGGGGGAAAAACGAACGTGACATGGTACAAATCGCTTCGTGATCTCCCGGATCTCACGGACTATTCCTTGAGAGGCGGCGCCGGAAAGAACGGCAGAACGTACATGTATTTCAACAACGAGGTCTCCTATGAATTCGGGTTCGGATTATCGTACACGACATTCGAGTACAGCAATTTCAGAATCAGCAAAAGGAGGATCACCCCGAACGATAAGGTGACGATCACTGCCGACGTGAAGAACACGGGGAGCGTCGACGGAGATGAGGTCGTGCAGGTGTACGTGGCGACTCCCGGGAGTCCGGCATCTCTCGAAAGACCGGCGAAGCGGTTGAGAGGATTCCAACGAGTGACGATTCCGCGCGGACAGACCAAAACCGTCTCGATCGATATCGATTGCGCCGATCTTTGGTTCTTCGATGCCGCCAGCAAGAAGATCACGTTCGATCCGGGGAAATACGTCTTTGAAATCGGGGCCTCATCGAAGGACATCAGAGGAACGGTCGGAGCGACGATGAGCGGGGCGTATACCCCGGCGCTGGAGACGGTCGTCGCCGATTGCGACAAGGTAGTGCTCAGGCCCGGCAACACCGCGCAGACACGCGTAACAGCGTCATTGTCGGACGACTCGTTCGTGAACCTCAGTGATGCCAAGATTTCCTACAGAAGCGACAATCCTTCGGTTGCCGCTGTGGACGAAAAGGGAAAAGTGACCGCTACCGGCGTCGGCGTGGCTTCGATCGCTGCCGATGTCACGGTGAACGGAAAAACAGTCTCGGGCAGCTATCCGCTTAAGGTGATGCCCGACCTGAGCCCCGCATCGGTGACAGTCGACGGGAAACCGATTGAAGGCTTCAGAAAAGAGGTGAAGGCGTACAGCTATCTTTTGGAAAGCGGGTCGGCAATCCCGACGGTAAAGGCATCCGCGGCCTCTCGTGATATCGGTGTTGAGGTTACACAGGCGCATGGCGTCCCCGGAACCGCCGTGATTGATTTCGTCGACAACGTCACACTCGAAAAAAACAGATACTACCTGAATTTCGACGCTCACTCCACGAACGACGAGTTCAACGGTCCATCCGTCGGCAAGCAGTGGGAATGGGTCCGGGAGAACCGGGCCACCTATAGCCTGTCAAAGAACCCGGGCTCTCTCTCAATCGTCAGCGAACCGGGAGATGTCTCCGAAGGGAGTAACAACGCCCGGAATCTTCTTCTGCAGAGCGCCAACAACGATTGGACTATCGTCACTAAGCTCGTCTGTTCAAGAATTCCATCTCAACCCGAGAATGCGGGAATTCTGGCGTACGAAAACGACGATAATTTCGTCAAGTTGATGCTCAGAGCCGTCACAAAAACAAACCAGCCAGGAAGGATGCCGGGCTCGGCGCAACCTCCGGGAACGATAGACCTCATTATCGAGGAAAACGGGATCGCTAAGTCGATGGCGGCCGTCGACATCAGACAAGCGGCGACGGGGGATAACGCGCTGGTGCTCAAACTTGAGAAACACGGGACCACATACACGGCATACTATTCCTGGGACGGCGTCAAATTTGACAAGCTTGGAACGGCCGATCTTTTGCTCAAAGACATTAAGGCGGGATTGATCGTTTGTGACGGAGTGATCCTGCAAGGGATGAAGAGCATTTTTTGGTTTAATCCGGACACCACCAAACCGGGAACTCCGTTCGAGGTCGCGTTCGATTATTTCCACATCACGAACAGCGGACTAAAATAGGATCCTCGCAACGACGGTTCAAATGAATTCAGCATGGGCATTCGTACTGTCAGTGAGGGGAATGCTTGTTTCAACCGCGGACTTTCATGATGGATGAAGGAACGCTGTGAAGGTGAGTGAGGCGAAAGACAATTCGCGGCACTGCCCGATGTCCGGGCAGCACAGGTTATGAAAAAAAGGGAGCAAGCATGAGAAAGTGGAGGTACTTCTTGATGTTCTTTTCAATCATCTCCGCATCGATGACGGTCCTTGCCGGCAATTGTGACAAGGATACCACCGACCCGCGCGGGAAAATGGTGCCATGGGAGAAGGGGGCATGGGAAACGGGTAAATATCGTAACGTCTTTCTGGAGGCCGGGTATAAGCAAGGCGAGATCGACGCAAAATTGGCGAAAGCCTATGCTGACGTGTTTGAAGGGCCAAACAAGGTCTACTTTCAGGTGGGTGATTCCATGGCCTATCTTTCGGATGTCAAGAATCATGATGTCCGGACGGAAGGGATGTCGTACGGTATGATGGTGGCAGTCCAGTTGGACAAGAAAGAGGTCTTTGACCGTCTGTGGAGATGGGCGAGGACTTATATGCAGCACCAGGGTGGAGCCCGGGATGCCTATTTTGCATGGAGCGCGAACCCACAAACGGGGAAACACAATTCAGAGGGCTCTGCCTCCGACGGCGAATTGTACTTCATCACCGACCTCCTCTTCGCATCCAATCGATGGGGAAACGAGACCGGGATCAATTATTACGCCGATGCGCGAAGGATTCTCGATGCGATGTGGAGCAAGGATGGGACGGACGGAGTAATGAATGTCCTGAACGTCGGTCAAAAAAAGATCGCCTTCACACCAGATAAATTCGGCTATCAATGGACAGACCCATCCTATTTCCTGCCGGCCTTTTTTGAGGTGTGGGCTGAATACGCGAAAGATGGAAGGGAACAATTTTACAGGGACTGCGCCGATTCGGCGCGCGTCTTCCTTCACCGGGCCTGTGACGCAACGACAGGGTTGAACGCAGACGCTACAGATTTTAACGGCGCCCCACGGGGTTGGGGGAGGTTCCACGCGGCATTTCGCTTCGATTCCTGGAGGGTTCCTGCGAATATTGCCATGGACTATTCCTGGTTCGCCAAAGACAAAGAATGGCAGCAGGAATACTGCAAACGGATTCAGAATTTTCTTTTCTGCAGAGGGATCGATTCTTTCGAAGATCAATACAACCTGGACGGAACGCTTCCGGAGTTCATCCTTCCTGCAGGCGGACACCAGAAACTGCGTCACTCTTTAGGATTGGTATCCACCGCCGCCGCGTCATCCATAATGGGAACACAGGCCAAGAGTTGGAAATTTGTCGACGGAATCTGGAATGCCAGACTCGAGCCGTACGCCGACGGATACTTCGATCCGTACTACGACGGCCTTTTGTACCTCTTCAGCCTGATGGAACTAAGCGGGAATTACCGGATCATCCTGCCTCATGCACAGAGGTGAAAACTCAGGTGTTGAGGGACCGGGCCGGCAGCGGCGATCCCCGGATTCCTTCGGCCGACGCCTGAAGAACAAAACATTTTTCATTCCCGGAAATCCGGGATCGGGCTTTCCCGCAGAACATTCCGGAGCCGCGGTTGCTCGGTCATAGGATGAAGCAGCCCGATCTATGGATTCTGAGGAGCCCGAAAAGCGTCGATTTCGTTTCGCATATGACAACTTACCATTCTTAAAGGGTCCCACTATGAGCACATTCTGCAAGATCATGATGTCGGTAATTGGCTCTGTGGCCGTGCTGGCGTCTCAAGGTTGCTCCGCTCCATATGACGGGGTCGTGCGCAATGTTACGCCTAACGACACTGTCCGCAGCCTCGCGCCATACTTTACGGCTGCCACGTTGTCTCCAAAAGCGCCGGACGCCGACGGTTTTCTCCAGCGCTGGCTCCTTCTCGAACCGATCAGCAAACCGAACCGCAGCAACACCGTCTTTACCGACAGCTACCTCTGGAAAAACCTCGACACGGCATATTTTGCCGGCCAGTTCACGGTGGTTCCTCATGACGGCGACAAGGTGACCGTTGCAGACAAGGAACTCAAGTGGCACGCCCTGGAATCTCCAAATTTTGATATGAAGCTCTTCCGCTTCGCGTACGGTTTGAACAAGCAAACATACGGGGTCCTTTTCTGGGCCGTTACCGTTGTCGACTGTCCGCAAGAAATAAAAAACGTTCGGATGGCCGTCGGCTCCAATTCAGCATCAATGTGGTGGCTCAACGGCGACGAAGTCGTAATTCTCTCCGGCGACCGGCGGATGGTGATGGACGACTGCGTCTCCAAACGGCTCACGCTCAACAAGGGCCGGAACGTCATTCGCGGTGCCGTCATCAACGGCCCCGGGCTGAGCGATTTCTGCGTACGCTTCATCGACGAGAAGGGCGATCCGATCAAGGATCTCACGCTGAGCTACTAGAACGGCGAATCGCGACGAGTTATCCAATTTTTTCTCATTGTTTTGATCCTGGAGGATTTATGAAATTCCGTATGACGGCAGTATCGGTTCTCATCCTGCTTTCGGTCCGGTTGTTCGGCCAGGCCCAGGCGTTAAATGGCAAACCCTACATCCATGACCCCTCGACCGTCACCTTTTGCGACGGCAAGTACTACACCTTCGGCACGGGAGGCGGAGGGTTGATTTCCGACGATGGATGGACCTGGAACGGCGGGGCCGTGCGCCCGGGGGGAGGAGTTGCCCCCGACGTCATTCATATCGGCGACCGGTACTATGTGTCGTATGCCCGGGGCGGCGGCGGGTTGGCCGGCGGCCATGCCAGTAATGTCCATGTCATGTGGACGAAGACGCTGGATCCAAAATCCCCCGACTTCGGATTCAAGGATGACACGGTTGTCGCTTCTTCCAACGGCGTCGAGGACTGCGATGCCATCGATCCCGCATTTCTCCTCGATCCTACCGACGGTCGGTTGTGGCTGAGCTATGGCACCTATTTCGGCTTCATCCGGCTCGTTGAACTCGATCCAAAGACCGGCATGCGTATGAAAGACAACCAGCCGATCAATATCGCCATCGATTGTGAGGCCACCGCGATGATGTATCGCGACGGCTGGTACTACCTTCTCGGCACGCACGGCACCTGCTGCGACGGAGCGAACTCCACCTACAACATCATCGTGGGCCGCTCAAGAAAGGTGACTGGACCCTATCTTGACAACATGGGAGTGGATATGCTGAAAGGCGGCGGCAAGTTTGTCGTGGGCGCCGGCGGCCGGTTTGTCGGGGCGGGCCACTTCGGTCACATGGATTTGGGCGATGGGGTCGAGAAATTTTCGTGTCATTACGAAGCCGACCTCAATCGGAGCGGCCGGAGTGTGCTGGACATCCGTCCACTCCTCTGGAATAACGGATGGCCCGTTGCCGGGGATAACTTCAGGGAAGGAACGTACGAGATCCAGTCCGAGCGGAGTGGCTATGCCCTGGAATTGGCCGTCGATTTCGTACGGATGCCCGGCGGCATGCGCTTCTTCGGGCGGGCTGACACATTGCCCGCGAAGCCGATCCCTGCGCAGACGCTCGCAGAAGTATCAAAGGATTGGCCGGCCGGCAATATCGGAGTGCGCATCAGCGACTACCTGTTCCGCCCGCATCAGGAGTGGACCGTCACACCTGTTGACAGCGTCGGTGGATACCCCGGCTCACCTTATTTCAAGATCACTATTGCCGGAACGGATCGCGTCCTGGCAGCCACGCCGGATGCGGAAGTCGTTACGGTTCCCGCCTTCACCGGCGCTCCCGAACAACTGTGGCGCATCGATCAGTTGACCGACGGTACGTACCGCATCATGCCGAAGGCTGTGCCTGGTTCGAAGGAACCATTGGTTCTTACCGCGATCGGCAACAGCACGCCGACACTGGCAAAGTTCGATCCGAACAGCGACAAGTCGCGCTGGAATTTCAGAACCCTCTGAAACACGGGGGTGAGACGACCAATGTTCCGAAGACTGAAGTTTGAATGATCTTGCTCAAAGACTCTCAGAATAACTGACTGAACGATCGCATCTCTCAACCACAAAACTGGAAAGCCTATGAAAAACCTCTTCGTTCTTCTTCTGATAGGCATTGTCTCTTCATCGGTCATCTGCCAGGAGAAGGATTCGAACCCTGTGTTGAACATTGAAGGTGGAAGGGTCATTGGAACGACGACTCCGACGAAAGGAGTCATTGCCTATAAGGGTATTCCGTTTGCGGCGCCTCCGGTCGGCGATTTACGCTGGAAGGAACCTCAACCTGTTGTGCCGTGGGAAGGAGTGAAGGTAGCGGACAAATACGGCGCTGCCGCGGAACAAGTGACCTGGGATCCGCAAAGTTTCTACGGCAGGGAATGGCGGGCGAGCGGCTCTGTTCCGTTCGGCGAGGACTGTCTCTATTTGAATATCTGGACTCCGGCCGCGGGTCAAACGGAGAAGAAACTTCCCGTTGCCATGTGGATCCACGGGGGCGGCTACCGCGAAGGTTTTGCCTTCGAGCCGGAAATGGACGGAGGAGAGGAGTGGGCTACGCGTGGTGTCATCCTTGTCTCTGTGACGTATCGTCTTGGCATACTCGGCTTTTTCTCGCACCCTCTTCTCTCTGCCGAAAGCCCCCACGGCGTGTCGGGGAACTACGGCTTGCTGGATCAGGTTGCCGCGCTCAAATGGCTCCACAATAACATCGGACAATTCGGAGGAGATCCAAACAACATCACCATCTTCGGTCAAAGCGCCGGTGCAGGAAGTGTCCAGGCACTATGTGCTTCCCCGCTCTCCCAAAATCTCGTCAGTCATGCGATAAGCATGAGCGGCGGCGGATTAAGCGATTTTCGGCTGGGTGGCGGTTCGCTCGATACGGTTCAAGCGGCGAACAAGAGCTTCATGGATCATTTCAAGAAAACGACACTCAAGGAAATGCGCGCGCTTTCGTTCGATGAACTGCTGAAAATGGCGAAGGAATACGGAGATGAGACAAAGAAACCGATGTTCTGGGGGCCTGTGACAGACAATTATATGTCGAGAGGCACCTTCACCGAAGAGGCAAAAGCAGGAAGGATTGCCGATATCCCATATATGTTTGGATACACAGCCAACGACTTGTTTGATATGACCAAACCGATTGAGGATTTCTGCGCCCTGCGTGCGGAGAAAAGCAGCAAACCGGCGTACGGCTATCTGTTTGCCCGTCAACTACCGGGTGATACGAGCGGTGCCTTCCATTCCTCTGATTTGTGGTATGTGTTCCATTCGTTCAGGCATAGCTGGCGGCCTTTCACCGCCGGCGACCAGGCGCTGAGCAATCAAATGGTTGCCTTCTACACCAATTTTGCCAAATTCGGTAATCCAAACGGAACTGATGCCGGTGTCTGGACTCCCTACTCTCTGAAAGTTCCGGAAATCATGGTACTCGACGTGAATGGAAACAACGCGAGTTGCACCATGACCAGCTCCCCCAAATACAAAGGGAGCGCATTCAAATGGGGAAGATAGAAATCCACATAAGGACGAAAAAAGAATTCGTGACCCTGGAATGGAAGTTGAGGCCTCTTCTCTTTGGATTCAAAGATATTTCATGAGCACCCGGGAATGAGGTAACTCTTAAAGACGTCATGTCATGAAGCGTCGCGAGGGGCCGCTTCATGACGGCGTTGCGACACTCGACTTGTTGAGCATCCGGCCTACGGCCCCGCCGGATGTTTTGCCTGTACGTAACGCTTTTTGTAACTTTCATCATTCGGATGAAAGAGAGGATCGCCATTGTTGCTGGATTCACCGCGCACAAGGAGACGGCGGTGCTTTAGCGAGTTCACATTTCTCACCTCAACGGAACGAATCATCTTCCTGCCGAGGAATCCAACGAGAACTATTTCCTTTTAACTCCTCAGGAGACTGGTCATGAGATTCAAGCTTCTGGCTTTTCTGCCGATAGGATTGCTTCTTATGAGCACAAAAGCACTTTCACAAGACCCCAATTTTTACCTCTTCCTCTGCTTCGGGCAGTCCAACATGGAAGGATTTCCCGGAGTTCAACCGCAGGATACCGTGAACGTCGATGATCGTTTCCAGGTGCTGGCGAGCGTTGATTTTCCAAAACTCGGCAGAACAAAAGGGCATTGGTATACGGCGGTTCCACCGCTCTGCCGACCGTTCAACGGCCTGTGCCCCGCGGATTACTTTGGAAGAACGATGGTCGCCAACCTGCCGAAGAATATCAAAGTGGGTGTCGTGATCGTCGCAGTGGCCGGGTGCAAGATCGAGTTGTTTGAGGAAGAGAAATACCGGGCCTACGATTCCACAGCTCCGTCCTGGATGAAAAATATCATTAAGCAATACGACGGGAATCCCTACCGGTATCTGGTCGACATGGCAAAGCTTGCGCAGAAGGAGGGCGTTATCAAAGGAATCCTTTTGCATCAGGGCGAGTCGAATCCGAACGACAGCGCCTGGACTCTAGAGGTCAAAACCATTTACGACAGCCTCGTGAAGGATCTGAACCTGAACCCCCGGCAAGTGCCTCTTCTTGCTGGGGAGGTCGTGAATACGGACCAGCAAGGCGCTTGTGGAGGGATGAACAAGCTCATCGACGAACTGCCGAAGACCATTCCGAATTCCTATGTCATTTCCTCTGCGGGATGTCCCGCCAGACCGGACCATCTGCATTTCACTCCCGAGGGTTACAGAGAGCTTGGGACGCGATACGCTGAGAAGATGCTTCCTCTGCTGGGGTACAGCATTGTCAATCCCGATTCAACGCGACCCGGGCCGCAAATCAAATAGTTTAATCAGCCGAAGAAAATAGGTATCCATACTTTTCTCATTGATGCATATGAAAAAGGTCAACGAAACAAGCATACAGGATATTGCAAAGAAAGCGGGGGTTTCCAAGGCCACCGTTTCTGCAGTATTGAATTTCAAAAGTACAGTAAAGCCCTCGACCAGAGAGAAGATCCTGAAGGTGACGGAAGCCCTGCAGTACCGTCCCAAAAGGATGGTGGGGATTCCAAAATTCGGCGACGCCGAAAAGGTGATCGGCATTATTATCAAAGAACTGAACTATCCTTTCTACACGACGATTGCAGAAGGCGCGACGGAATATGCCAACTCAAAAGGCTATTCCATGATCGTGGCGAGTTCCGATTATAACCACGAGAAGGAAAAGAAATACACGCGCCTGTTCTCCGTGCTGGGGATCAAAGGGACAATCATAGCGCCCCTCATAGAAGGCAATTCGGAGATCGAACATCTTCTGAATTTGCAGATGTCAAATTATCCGTTCGTTCTGTTAGCCGACGTCAAAAACATTTCGGCAAACGTTGTGGAGATCGACAACATCAAGGCAATCAAAAAAGCGGTGCAATATCTGATCAGCAAAGGTCACAAAAGGATCGTCCATTTTACGGGTCCTCCTCAATCGGCGCATGCGAAAGAGCGGATCGATGGATTCCGCATTGCCTTCAGCGAAGTCCCGTTGGCTTTTTCGAAAGAGATGATTATTCCAATCGGCGCCGATAAGGAAGGAAGTTATGAACGGTGCATAAATTACTTCAGCAGGAAGAAAGCAAAAGATTACCCGACGGCCATCGTATGCTTTAATGACCTGCAGGCACTGGCAGTGATGACCGCGCTGCGCGATCTCAACATCAAGGTTCCGGACGATATATCCATCATAGGGAACGATGATATTCATTTCACCGAGACATATTCCGTCCCCCTGACGACGCTCAAGTCTCCGCAGAGAGAAATAGGCCGCAAAGCCGCCGAAATACTCATTAGAAATATTGAGTCGAGCACTCTGCTTCCGATCGAACGGATCGTCCTTGAGACCGAATTAATAATCAGGAAATCGACCAAAAAACTGAATGCCGAGTAATTCCATTCACTCTGAAAAGCTCTCGTTACTCACGGTTCGCAAAAGCCTCGGTGTCGCTTTTTTCAGCGTACTGCTCACCGTTCATCTCGTAGCGCAGAACACCGACCGCACGACACAGATCCATGTCGAACAGGGTTGGCTCGCAGGCACGCCCGGATCGGATTCTTCTGTCATGGTGTTCAGGGGCGTTCCGTACGCGGCGCCGCCTGTCGGTGCATTGCGTTGGCAGGCACCTCGCCCACCGGCATCGTGGCGGGGCGTGCGTACGGCTGACAAATTTTCTCCCAACCCGATGCAGGTCATGGTGAATAGCTATGGCCCCTGGACTGCGGAATATCAACCTCAGGGCTCCGTAAGCGAGGATTGCCTGTACCTTAACATCTGGACATCGGCGAAATCATCAAAAGAAAAACGCCCCGTTATGATGTATATCCCGGGAGGAGCATTCACCGGCGGATCCGGCGATGTCCCGGTCTACGACGGCGAGCACCTCGCGAAGAAGGGGATCATCGTCGTTACGATCAACTATCGGGTATCGGTCTTCGGATTTCTTGCGCTTCGGGAATTAACGAAGGAATCGGGGAACAACTCTTCAGGAAACTACGGATTGTTGGATCAGGTGGCCGCGCTTCGGTGGATCAGGAGGAATATTGCGGCCTTTGGCGGGGATCCGGATCGCGTGACGATCATGGGACAGTCGGCGGGGGCGGCCTCCGTAAACTATTTGACGGCATCCCCGCTCGCAAAAGGGCTCTTCGTTCAAGCCATTGCGGAGAGCGGCACGAACGGCGTGATTGGTCCCGGGGAGAATCTGAAATCGGCGGAAGAGAACGGGTTGAGATTCGAGAAAGCCATGAGGGTTTCTTCGTTGGCCGAACTACGGGCGATACCGGCGGCAGCACTGATCGATTCCACAACCAACAGGTTCCACTTTCTCCCGATCGTTGACGGCTGGTTTCTACCAAAGAGCGCGGATGAGATTTTCACGAAGGGGGAGCAGAGCGATGTTTCGACCATCACCGGCTGGGTTGCAGACGAAGGAAGTTTCATGGGCAATTATGGCAAGGTGCCTGCTGAAGAGTTTCGGGAAGGAGTGAAACGACGAGCTGGCGGGTTCGCGGATGAAGTCCTGAAACTGTATCCCGCGTTGACTGAAGAAGAAGCGGCAGAGTCGCAGAAAGCGTGGGCCCGCGACATGTCGATCGTTTCGACCTACTCGTGGGCGTCAAAACGTGAAAAGACCGCCAAAACGAACATCTACACATACCTCTTCGTGCATCCTCAGCCCGGAGCAACGGAGGCTCGCTATGAGACATTTCACTCCTCGGAACTTCCGTATGTCTTTGACAACCTTGACAAATCGCCCCGGCCCTGGACGATGAAAGATACTGCCATCGCGGAGACAATGTCCCGCTACTGGGTAAACTTCCTGACGACAGGAGACCCGAACGGGAAGGGATTACCTGTGTGGCCGGCGTTCAAGGATGCTCCGGAAAAGACTATGGAACTGGGCGACACAACGGAAGCGAAGGAAATGATGAGCAAGGGAAAATTCGAATTGCTGAAAAAGCTAAGCGGGGACGGAGAAGAGTGAAAAGATTCGCGATCGTTTTCGCGTTCATCGGGTCGGCGGTTTCTATCCTTCGTGCCCAGGATACCACGACCTCCGCCAAGACAGGCTGGGAGGTCAAGAGGCCTGTCATGGCTGCCGCCTGCGAGTGCGGATGTCCATGGGGAGAACTGGGAGATTTTGTCCAGGAATCGATGCGGCCTTTCGGCTATTCGGTGATCCTCTGCCGCAACTGCAACCGTTCGTACGGCCCACGGCTCGTCTCCGAGCATGACTATCCTCCTCCGCTCGATGAGGCAAATCTTCGCGACGGAGTCACCGCGCGGGTCGACGCCCGAGTTGATTTCGGTGTGACCTCCAGCGCCATGCTGAGCGCGGCGTATGAGGGAAAACTCGGCAACAAAGCACCCTATCGCAACCTTCGCCTGATCGCTAAAATTGAAGACCCGTTCTATTTTTTGGTCGCCGTGAGGAAGGAATCGGGAATCACGGACTTCGCCGGCATCAAACAAAAACATCTGCCCGTGAGGATCATGGGTGCCGACGGCAACCTGATGACCATCCTGAAGTATTATGGAATCACTGCAGGGGAGATTGAAGCGTGGGGCGGCACGCTGCGAGTCACGCCTGAGGAGGCGTTGAAAGGTAACTTCGATATTCTCTCCGGCTTTCTCGCAAGCCCGTCGTTGAACCCCGAGTCTGCTTCGTGGACGACTCTAAGCCAGAAATTCGATCTCTGTTTCCTGGAATTGCCGGACGATTTGCTCAAGCTCATTGTGCAACAAAATGTCGATGCCGACACGGTCGAGGCACGCTGCGGTCTGTTGAAAGGCCTCAACCGTACCATAAAAACCCTCGGTAGATCGGGCGAATCCATCTTCGCGCGTGATGATACTCCCGAACAAGCAGCGTATGACCTCGCCAAAGCTATCGGCGACAATCATGGGGCGCTGAAATGGTTTATCAGGATCTATACTTACGATCCGAGGACGGTCACCCAGAATTTTGGCGTGCCGTTACATGCCGGCGCTGAGAAATATTACCGGGAGGTCGGTTACATCAAGTAACAGACTTTACCGATACTGCCCGGTCGTGGTGGAGAATTGGCCCGGGCATCAAGGCCAGACTCGATTCGGCCGAAACAGAGAATCTCGACGAAAGATAGGAGAACATCCATGAGAAAGAAGAATAGTCTGATCGCACTTCTCGCGTTGGCGCTCACCCTGCCCGTCGCCATGATGATGATCGCAATGTCCTGGAGGGGAAGTAACACTAATCCATCCAGACCCGAAGGACCTTGTGATCTCTATGCCGCGGGAGGCGCGCCGTGCGTGGCGGCCCACAGCAGCACACGCGCGCTGTACGCTTCCTACAACGGCCCACTCTATCAAGTGATGCGTCAATCGGACGGAAAGTCTCTTGACATCGGCGTGGTCCAGCCGAGCGAAGGCGATCCGGGCGGATACGCCGACGCGGCCGCACAGGATGCATTCTGTGCCAACACGTACTGCTGGATCACCACCCTCTACGATCAGTCCGGCCACGGCAACAACCTTGTCCAGGCCCCTCGTGGTGGATTCAGCGGCCCTGCCATGGGCGGGTTTAACAATGTTCCGCTGGCCGACATGGCGCCGGTCACGATCATGGGGCACAAAGCCTACGGTGTCTTCATCGAGCCGGGGATGGGTCTCCGCCAGGACGACGCAAAAGGGACGGCGGTTGACGACCAGGCGGAGGGTCAGTACTGGGTTATCAACGGTCATCACTACAACAACGGCTGCTGCTTCGACTACGGCAATGCCGAGACCGACAGCCGTGACGACGGCGACGGTACGATGGAGACGACCTACTACGGCAACGCCAACTATTGGTATCATGGACAGGCCCCCGGTCCATGGGTGATGACCGACCAGGAAAACAACCTTGTCGGTTGCGTGAACCAGTCTCCGGACGACAAGGATTGTGCGGACCTGCCCAGCGTGACCTGGCGCTTCGTGACAGGAATGGCGGATGGAGAGCCGCATCATTGGAGATCGATGGGGGCCAATGCGCAGCACGGGAGCTTGAGGGTGATGTTCGATGGGCCCCGCGTGATCAACGACAGAAAAAGCTATGACCCGATGCGCAAACAGGGAGCAATCCTTTTGGGCAACGGCGGTGACAACAGCAACGGTTCGCAGGGGACCTTCTATGAAGGCGCAATGACTGCCGCCGGCACTTTCCCGACGAAGGAAATCAACCAGAAGATTCAGGATAATATCGTGGCGGCCGGGTACGATGTGCAGCGGCTGAGCATCGCGCCGGCGAACGCAGCGGCCATGCCTCCGGGTCTCCAGACCTTTTCGCCGCAATCCTCGCAGAACACCACCGTGACGTTTACCAACACTACCGGTGCGCGCATCAAAGCCGTCAGCGTGAACATTTCGGTCCCCAGGGGATGGACGTCCGTGGTGTTAGGCTCCAAAGAGGTTTCGAAGAAGTTTGTCGATCCGGTCGAGGTGGGTGCCAGCGTCACAGCGACGTTTACAGTTACCTCGGGAACGGAGTCTTTCAACGGTGATCTCGTCGCCAATGCTTCATGGACGAACCTTTCGGGCGGTACGACAGGATCCGAAATCGTAGCCGAGAAAGTCCGCAACGTCAGCCCGGTGAAGATCAACGAGTTCCGCGTTGGCAGTGGTTCTTCCGGCAACCCGACAGATTCGTTCATCGAACTCTATAATGCCGCGGACAATGTCGTTGATATATCGAACTGGACATTCACCCATCACGCAACTCAGTTGCCGATCTTTTCGTCTCTGTCAATCCCGGAGGGGACGAAGCTTGCGCCGCGCGGTTTTTACTTGCTGGGCCTTTCGAACTCAGGGCTTGTGGTTCCCGCGAAAAAGGGTGAATCCATACTTTATGTCAGGGATACGAGCGGCATCTCGGTTGGAGACAATATTGAAATCGATGACGGCTCAGCGAGGGAAATCCGGATCGTTGCGAGTGTCGGAACTGCCGCAGGTTTGGGGGAATCCAGAGCGCCCGGTCCATTCCGCCGAGCTGTCGAGCCCGGCACGCCAACGACCGTATGGCAACCTCTGCCCGATGGTCCCGTGATCACGATTCCCCAAGGATCGACAAACATTCCTGTCACGAGCGTAGACGGCTTTGAGGTTGGTCAGAAGATGGCCATCGGCTATGGTGCCACCTATCCAACCGTCGCTCAGAGTGTTGAGAAATACGAGACAGTGACGATCACGAAGGTTGGTAAGCCGGGGACGCAGGCCTACCTCACGGCGAATGCCAAAGCAGGCGACACCAACATCAAGGTCTCTTCCGTTGGAGCAATTTCAGCCGGTGACAAAATCAGGCTGGATATTGAGAGCAAAGATCACGGGATCGAAACCGTGACCGTGAAACGAGTCGGAACACAATCCGCCCGGAGCGGGTTCAACGGTCCCATCACCGATCCGGGCACGGGACTCGATCTGGCCGAGCCGTTGAAGTTTAACCATTCCTCAAACATACCCTTTAGCATCAGGGGGACAGGGATCAGCTTCAAGCCGGCCACCGTGTTCGCTCACTCGAGCAACGAGCCCGTGCTCCCTCTCGGTACCGGCATCACACTCGACAAACCCTTGTCGACGAACCACGGAATCAACGCGGTTGTGCGCGATGAGAAGGTCGTAACCGCGGGCTACCAGGGATCTCCGTCGCCCGACCAGTGGTTTGGGGGACCGTCCCTCTCTTCGAACGCTGGCGCGATGGTGTTACGTGACGCTTCCGGGAATGTCGTTGACGGTCTCAATTACGGCGGAATCGTTGATCCATGGGTTGCTGAGGGTTACCAGGGAGCATCCGGAACCGGGGAGGGCGGATCCAGCGTCTCCTCCCCCGCTGTGAGCAGAGGCTCCAGATGGTGGCTTCCTCCACCATCCAACCAGCCCAACCGAAGCGCCGGCAGGCTCCCGGATGGATTCGATAGCGACAACAATTCCCGTGATTTCCTTCTGCAGAACACAACCATCCTTGCGGCCGCCTCCACGGCCGGTTCAGACAATATCAAGGTTGCAGGCGTGGGAGGTTTTGGCATTGGTCAGAAGATCATCATCGGGACCGGTGCGAAAAGCGAGGAGGCTGTTATCGCAATCGTTGGTACAGCGGGAGGGACGACGGTGAGCGCCCCCACGAAGGCGGGCACGACAGCAATCCCTGTTGTCGACCCAGAGGGCTTTAGTGCCGGTCAATCTATCGCCATCGACAATGACGCCAACCGCGAGGTGGCCGTCGTAACATCTGTTGTTTTCGGGCGGCCTCGTTTTGCCGGAGGCAGCTTTGTCGCCCCGGTCGATTCCATCATGGTCGCCGCCCCGCTTGTGAGGGCTCACGACGCGGGTGTGCAAATCTCCGGCAGTGGCATCACCGTGGCCGCGCCTTTGACCAGAGCTCACGATAGCGGTGCGCAAGTCGCCGGCAACGTTCCCACGCCGGGTAGGCCTAATCAGTATTACAGGAAGCCCTGACGAGGAGATAATCGCTCTTTTGTTGGAATGTCTGGGTCGCTCCGCGGTCGTCTTCGTCCCGAGACCGCGAAGCCTTTAGCGTCTCGATGGAGGAGGAGTGAATCATCGTTACGGCCACAATAGGATCCGTCATCAAGGCTTCTGGCCATGGTGGCGTTGGCTTCTGACGGCATTGAACATCCTGGCTCTTGCGCTGAGCGCCGTTTTGAGCTGGCATTATATAGAGGGGGGACCGATGGCCGGTTGCGGCGGCGGAAGTCCGTGTGACCGGGTGCTCAACAGCCGCTGGTCAACGGCGGCGGGAGTCTTGCCTGTCAGCGGTTTGGCGATGGGAGTGTATCTCGCCATGATCGTTGCCGGACTCTTTATCGGTCGGACAACGGAGGGACCGATCGAGCGTGCGGCCTGGAGCGCGATGCTGGCCCTGGCTGGAACGATTGCGGGATCTGCGGTATGGTTCATCATCGTGCAGAAATGGATTGTGGGCGAATTCTGTCTCTATTGTATGTCGACTCACATCACCGGTCTTTTGTTGGCGGTCCTTGTCATCTGGCGGGCGGTCGCGCACTCTCGCAGACATTCCAATGATATCCCATCAGCGAATCGCACCTCGAATCAAGGCGCTCCCACGGCTGGTCCGGGGAGGCTGAGCGGTCCATTGCCCACGATTAGACTTACCCTCATCGGTTTTGCCCTGGCGGGTATCCTTGCGGCCGTTCAGCTTGGCTTCACTCCATCATCCGTCCAACGCTTCGGGGAATCTGAGAATAGCCTGCCTCCCGTTGATTACCACACGATACCAATGGTCGGTTCTCCGGATGCCCCT
>Ga0335071_10002774_pt1 | contig 18624 bp, 16 predicted proteins | sample Lox_Sample_15_FD_206724 | JGI IMG/M metagenome (GOLD analysis project Ga0335071, IMG submission 206724) | Soil microbial communities from Loxahatchee National Wildlife Refuge, Florida, United States - Lox_Sample_1.5 | ecosystem: Environmental > Terrestrial > Soil > Wetlands | place: USA...
CGCGTTCAGCTTCGTGAGCGACTTCGCGACGTGCGCGCGCACCGTCTCCGGCGAGATGAAGAGCTCCTTGCCGGCCTCGTCGTACGAGTACCCGTCCGCGATCAGCCGCAGCACGGCTCGCTCGCGGTCGGTCAGGCTCGGCCCGTCCGGCTCGAGCAGCAGCGTCGCGCTCACGACCGGGTCGACATACCGGCCGCCGCCGGCGACCGTCTCGAGCGCGCGGTTCAGGCCCTCGAGCGGCGCCTCCTTGACGACGAACGCCCGCACACCGGCGTCGAGCGCCTCGCGCACGGTCGCGGAGTCGTTCTTGCCGGTGTAGATCACGATCGCGGTCTCGGGCGCCGCGCGCTGCGCGTCGCGGACGATGTCGAGACCCGAGCGGCCGGGCAGCTGCAGGTCGAGGACGGCGATGGAGGGACGGAGCTCCGCGATCTTCGCGAGCGCGTCGTCACCGTTCGAGGAGCTTGCGACGATCGTCCAGCCCCAGGCGCGCATCAGCTCGGTGACCGTGCGCAGGACCGAGGGGTGATCGTCGGCGACGATGCACGTCCGCGGTTGCTCCTTTTCCCCCACTCGGCCCCTCTCTCCTCGGATTAGCCCGTTCCGGGAGCCGCAGCCCGTCCCGGGCGCTCACGGTATCAGCGGGCAGCGAGGGCCCGCGACACCCTTTCGGCGAGAACGACGGGCGAGAACGGCTTCTCCAGCACGTCCACCTGCGGGCCGTCCGCATGCGCGGGACCGAGCAGCTTGTCGGCGTAGCCGGAGACGTAGAGCACCGCCAGCCCGGGGTGCAGCTCGTGCACCCGCTCGACCAGCTCGAGGCCGTTCATCCCCGGCATCGAGAGGTCGGTGACGAGCAGGTCGACGGGCGGGCCGGCCGCGAGCAGCTCGAGCGCCTCCGCCCCGCTCGCCGCGACGACCGGCTCGTGGCCGGCGCGCTCGAGCGCTGCGTGCGCGACCCGGCGGACAGCCGCCTCGTCGTCGACGAAGAGGACGCGCCCCGTGGCCCCCGGCGCCTCCGCGGTGGGCGGCCGCGGCGCGGCCGCGTCGCCCGCCTCGTCGAGGGCGGGCAGCGCGATCGTGAACGTGGTGCCGGCGCCGGGCTCCGACTCGACCGCGATGTCGCCTCCCGCCTGGACGATGACGCTGTAGACGTTTGTGAGGCCGAGCCCCGTGCCCTCGCCGACACCCTTCGTCGTGAAGAACGGCTCGAAGATCCGCTCGGCGGTCTTCGGGTCCATCCCGACGCCGGTGTCGGCGACGCGGAGCAGGACCGAGCGGCTTGCGTGCCCGGTGCCGATCGAGAGCACGCCTCCCTCCGGCATCGCGTCCCGGGCGTTCAGCGCCAGGTTGATCAGCACCTGCTCCAGCTGGGCCGGGTCGGCGCGGACGCGCGCCGGCCGCGCGGCGAGCGTGGTTTCGATCCGGATGTCGGCGCCGATCAGGCGCCCGAGCAGGCCGTGCACGCGCGCGATCACCGGGTTCAGGTCGACCGGCTCGAGCCTCGGCTCGCGCGCCCGGGAGAACGAGAGCAGCTGCCGCGTCAGGGCGCCGGCCCGGTCGGCGGCGGCGGCGATCTCGTCGACGTGCTCGCGCGCGTCGTCCGGCAGCTCGGTCATGCCGAGCAGCAGCACATTCCCGCCGATCACGGTCAGCAGGTTGTTGAAGTCGTGCGCGATCCCGCCGGCGAGCTGCCCGATCGCCTCCATCTTCTGCGTCTGGCGCACCTGCAGCTCGAGCAGGCGCTGCTCGGCGATCGACTCGAGGACGGTCACCGTGTAGAGCGGCTTGCCGCGCTCGCTGCGCACGACCGCGACGTTCACGCGGACCGGCACGTCGCGGCCGTCCGCGTCGAGAAGCGTCGCCTCGAAGCCGAACGGCCCCGGCTGGCCCTCGAGGATCTCCTCGCGCACGTCGGGCTGGCCGCGCTCGTCGAGCTGCGCGAACTCGGAGAAGTGGTGCCCGACGACGGCCTCGCGCGGCCGGCCGACCAGCGAGCAGAAGTGGTCGTTCGCCTCCAGGTAGACGCCTTCGATCGTCGCCAGCGTCACGCCGACGGCCGCGGACTCGAACAGCGCCTGGTAGCGCTGCTGGACGGCGGCGCGGTCGGCCTCGGCGCGGCGCAGGTCGGTCACGTCGGTGATCGCGCGCAGCCGCGCCTCCTGCCCCCGGTAGGCGACGGTCTGGGCGAGCATGCGCACGATCAGCCGCCGGCCGTCGACGGGCGTCCAGGTGACCTCGATCGGCTCGGTCGACCGCACCGCGACGTTTCCGAGCACGAGGTCGACGGACTCGGGCGCGACGAACTCGAGGACGCCGCGCCCGACCGATCCGCCGGGCGGCAGCCCTGCCAGCCGGTCGAAGCCCTCGTTCGCCTCGACGATCGTCCCGTCGACGGTGAGGACGACGGCGTCGAAGCTCGCGTCGAGCAGCCGCCGGTAGCGCTCGTCGCTCGCCTGGAGCGCGGCGCGCGCCTCGCGTTCGCGCCCGAGCGTCCGGGAGAGGCCGATGCCGGCCGCCGAGATGACGGCGAGCCCGACGACCACGCCGGCGACCGGGATCGGCCGCCCGTCGGGCAGACCCCCGAAGAGGACGACGAGGGAAACGCCCTCGATCGACGCGATCACGGCCACGGCTGCTCCGGCGAGGTACGCGAACAGGAGCCCGGCGGAGATCAGGACGACTCCGGGAAACTCGTTCAGGACCGCCACCCGCGAGGCCGCGAACGCGACCAGCGGCACGCTGGCGAACACGACCAGGGCCCGACGCCAGTTCTCCCGGACCGGTCGAAACCACGTGCTCAGCCGCATGAGCATTCCCGGATATTAGGCGGCGCCCGTCCTTCTCAAGAGGGAGCGGCCCGCGCCGACTAACTGCGCATGCCCGCGCACCCGCTCGCCGGCCCGTTCGCGATCTCGTGCCTGATCGCCGACGACCATCCCGCCGTCGTGCGGGCGGTCGAGCGGTTCCTCGACCGCAGCGGCTTCGACGTCGTCGCGACGGTCCCCGACGGCGCGAGCGCGCTTGCCTACATCGAGGAGCACGAGCCGCGGATCTGCGTCGCCGACGCCCTGATGCCGCGCGTGGACGGCATCGAGCTCGCCCGCATCGTCCGCGACGCGGGGCTCGGGACGCGCATCCTCATCTTCTCCGGCGTCGACGACGAGTCGCTCGGGTCGCGCGCGCTCGCCGCCGGCGCGTACGGCGTCGCGTCGAAGCGCGCGCCGCTCGTCGACCTGCAGCGCGCGATCCAGGTCGTCGACACCGGCCGCTTCTACCTCGACCCGCTGCTCGTCGACGGCGAGACCGGCGGCCCGCTCGAGGACTCCGCGAGCCCGCTCTCCGGCCGCGAGTCGACGATCCTGCACATGCTCGCCGACGGCGGCTCCTACTCGGACATCTCCGCCGCGCTCGCCATCTCGGTCGAGACGGTGCGCACCCACGTCAAGCACGCGCGCTCGAAGCTCGGCGCGCAGACGCGCACGCAGGCGGTCGCCCTCGCCCTGAGAGGCTCGCTGATCTCATGAGGGAAGCGGTCGACCCGATCGGCAACGCGACCGCGCCGGCGACCCCGGTGGCGGCGGCCGCGTCGACGGCGGCGGGCGCGGCGGCCGAGACGTTCACCGAGCGGCTCGCCGACGAGATGAAGCGGATCGCCGCGCACGCCGCGAAGACCGAGACGCTGAAGAACGGTGCGGAGCTCTACGTCCTCGCCGACGGCAAGGAGATCGAGCAGGTCCCCGGCAAGAGCCCGTACGTCGTCAAGAAAGAGGCTTGAGCTCGGAGCGCACGCGCGCCTGCGCCTCCGGCCCCGAGCCCGCCTCTTCGAGTCCGAGCAGTGCCGCGCCGACGATCGGCGGAACCGCCGCGACGGTCAGGCGAATGCCAGGATCGGCGGAGTAGAGCCGTGACGCGACGCGCTGGAGCAGCCGCTCGTCACCCGACTGGAGCAGGCCGCCGCCGAGCACCACGTCGACAGGGTCGCCGACCAGGTCGAGCCGCCGCAGCGCGGTGAGCGCCATCGTCGCCACCTCGTCGGCGAGCCGGTGGACGATCGACGCCGCAACCTCGTCCTCGGCCGCGGCCGCGAAGGTCACGGGCGCGAGAACGCGCAGATCGTGGAACGAGACGCTGCCGGCGGTGTAGGCGCGGGCGAGCGCGACGGTGTCCTCGTAGCCGAGCTCGGCCGGCACGAGCTGCTCGAGCACGGTCTTCGGGCCGCGCCCGTCCTCGCTGCGGGCAGCCGCCTCGGCGGCGGCCTTCCCGACGTCGGCCCCGCCGCCCCAGTCGCCGCTGATCGCGCCGAGCGACGGGAAGCGGACGCGCCGGCCGTCGGGGGCGACGCCGACGCAGTTGATCCCCGCGCCGCACGTCACGGCGACGCCCCAGCCGCGCTCGGTACCGGCGCGGAGGACGGCGAAGGTGTCGTTGCCGACGACGATCCTCGCTGCGAGCCCGCGCGCCTCGGCGGCGGCGCGGTACGCGTCTTCCTCGTCGGGGAAGTCGACACCGGCAAGCAGCAGCATGGCGAGATCGGCCGGCGCGCCGACCTGAGCCGCGAGCCCCGCGAGCATCTCGAGGCTGCGATCGAGGCCGAGGTGGTCGGGCGAGCACTGCGGGCCGCGCACCGAGCCGAGCACGGCGCCGTCCTCGCGCAGCAGCACGACGTCGGTCTTGGAGTTGCCGCCGTCGACGGCGAGCACCGTCATCGGACCGCTTCCTCGGCAAGCGCCTCGAGCAGCCCGTCGACGAGCTCGAGCTGGCCGATCAGCGGATGCGTGAGGAGCGCCTTGCGGGCGTCGACCGGGTCGCGGCTCACAGCCGCGCGTGCGGTCAGCCGCTCGTAGGCGGCAACGTGCTGGACGAGGCCGAGCAGCTCCGGTGCGAGCGGCGCCTGCGGCAGCGGCGCCGCGCCCGCCTGGGTCACGCGCGCCGGGACCTCCACCGCGTCGTCGGCCGCAAGGCCCTCCAGGGTCCCGCCGTTCCTGATGTCGACCTCGTGCACGGCGCCGTTCCCGGTCGAGAGCGACTCGACGAGCCCGAGCGCCGCCTCGCTGTAGTACGCGCCGCCTCGCTGCATCAGCAGCGCCGGCCGCTCGACGACCGCCGGGTCCCGGTAGAGCTCGAGCAGCTCGCGCTCGATCTCGCTGACGACCTGCGCGCGCGGCACGCCCTCGAGCTGGTCGCGGAGCTCGGCGTCGTGCGCATAGAAGTAATGCAGGTAGTAGGACGGCACCGCGCCGAGCTCGTTCAGGAGCCGGAGCGGGAGCCCGACGTCGTCGGCGATCTCCTGTCCGTGCGCGGCGAGCAGCTCCGGCAGGACGTCGTCGCCGTCGAGCAGCACGCCGCGCACCCAGGTCAGGTGGTTCAGCCCGACCTGGTCGACGACGACCCGGCCCGGCTCGACGCCGAGCAGGCCGGCGAACTTCCGCTGGAAGCCGATCGCGACGTTGCAGAGGCCGATCGCGCGGTGCCCGTGATCGAGCAGCGCCCGGGTGACGATGCCCACCGGGTTCGTGAAGTCGACGATCCACGCATCCGGCTTGGCGAGCGCGCGCACACGGTCGGCGATCCCGAGCACGACCGGGACGGTCCGCATCGCCTTCGCGAACCCTCCGGCGCCCGTCGTCTCCTGGCCGATGCAGCCGCAGCGGAGCGGCGCCGTCTCGTCGTGCAGCCGCGCCTGCTGGCCGCCGACGCGGATCTGCACCAGCACGAAGTCCGCACCGTCGACGGCGCGGTCGAGCTCGTCGGTGACGAGCAGATCGCCGCGGTAGCCCTGCGCGTCGAGCATCCGCTTCGCCATGCCGCCGACGACCTCGCGCCGCTCGGCGTCGATGTCGTGCAGCACGAACTCGGAGACGTCGAGCCGCTGGAGGCCCGAGACGAGCTCGGGCGTGTACGTCGAGCCGCCGCCGACGACCGCGATCTTCATGCCGTCTCCCGCAGCAGCTCGTCCGGCTCGGCGGCGTGGCAGGCGACGAGCCGGGCCGGGCCGAGCTCGCGCCGGAGCGGCGTCTCGACCCGGCAGCGGTCGAAGGCCAGCGGGCAGCGCGGCGCGAACCGGCAGCCCTCGGACGGGTCGACGACACGCGGCGGCTCCCCCGCATCGCTCGAGTCGGCGATCCCGAGCGGCGCGCGCGGGTCGGGCACCGCGGCGACGAGCAGCTGCGTGTACGGGTGCTTCGGGTGCTGCAGCACCTCCTCGGTCGGCCCTTCCTCGACGAGATGGCCGCCGTACATGACGAGCACCCGGTCGGCGATGTAGCGCGCGCTTGCGATGTCGTGCGTGATGTAGAGGAAGGACACGCCCTGGCGCTCGCGGAGCTCGCTCATCAGGTTGAGGATGCCGATCCGGATCGACACGTCGAGCATCGAGACCGGCTCGTCCGCGACGATCAGCTTCGGGCGGAACGCGAGCGCCTGCGCGAAGCCGACGCGCTGCCGCTGCCCGCCGGAGAGCTCGTGCGGGAACCTGAGGATCGTGTCCGACGCGGGCACGAGGCCGACCGCCTCGAGCACCCGCTCCGCCTCGGCGTCGCGCTCGCGGCGCGCGAGGTCGGGCCGGTGCAGCTTGATCCCGCGCTCGATCCCGTGCGAGATGCGATAGGCGGGGTTCATGGAGCTGAACGGGTCCTGGAAGACCATCGGCACCTCGCTCGCATACGAGAGCTTCTGCTTGCGCGAGCGCATGCCCGCGATCTCGCGGCCGTCGAACCAGATCTCCCCGCGCGTCGGCCGGTAGATGCGCGCGAGCAGCCGCGCCACCGTGCTCTTGCCGCTCCCGCTCTCGCCGACGAGCGCCACGATCTCGGCGCGGCCGATCTCGAAGTCGACGTCGTCCACCGCGTGCAGCGTCTGCGGATGGATCAGCCCGCCGATCCGGAAGTGGCGCGTCAGACCGACCGCCCGCAGCAGCGGCTCCGTTCCGGTCACACCGTCACCCCCGCCCGGTCGTACAGCACGCAGCGCACGACGTCGCCTGTTCCCCGCTCCGGCGCCGGCAAAGCCGGCACCTGCGCTCTTTGTGAGCCTCCGTCGAGCCTACGGCTCATACGGCGACCCCCGCCCGGTCGTACAGCACGCAGCGCACGACGTCGCCGTCGACGTCGACGACCGGCGGCGGCGTCTCGCAGCGATCCGAGCGCTGGGGGCAGCGCGGCGCGAAGCGGCAGCCCGCCGGCAGCCGGACCAGGTCGGGCGGCGCCCCGGGGATGCCGAGCAGGCGGCGTTTCGGGCCGTGGATGCTCGGAAACGCGTCGAGCAGGCCCTGCGTGTACGGGTGCAGCGGGTTGTCGAAGCACTGCCGCGTCGACGCGACCTCGACGATCTCGCCGGCGTACATGACGACGAGCCGGTCCGAGAAGTGGCTGACGAGCGACATGTCGTGCGTCACGAAGATGACGGCGAAGCCGAGCCGGTCCTGCAGCTCGCGGATCTGCTTCATCAGCGAGCGCTGCGCGACGACGTCCAGCGCGGAGGTGGGCTCGTCCATGATCACGAGGTCGGGCGTGAAGAGCAGCGCCATCGCGATCATCGCCCGCTGGCGCATGCCGCCGGAGAGCTGGTGCGGGTAGCTCCTCAGGTGGATGGGGTCGATCCCGACGAGGCGGAGCACGTCCTGCGACCGCTGCGCGATCTCGCGCTTGCCCATCGTCGAGTGCGCCCGGCAGGCGTCTTCGAGCTGTGACCCGATCGAGAGGACGGGGTTGAGCGCGTTCATCGCGCTCTGCATGACGACCGACAGCTCGCGCCAGCGGATGTGCCGGAGCTGCTGCTCGTCGAGCGTCGCCATCTCCTGTCCGCGGAACACGATGCTGCCGCCGATGATCTCGCCGGCGTTCGGCGGGCCGAGCAGGCGCGCGATCGCGTAGAGCAGCGTCGACTTGCCGCAGCCCGACTCGCCGACGATGGCGAGGAACTCGCCGCGGTCGAGATCGAGGTCGACGTTCTCGACCGGGATCACCGGCCCGCGATCGGACGCGTAGGCGACCCGGAGCCCCCGCACCTCGAGCAGCCGCTCAGCCACGCGTCACCTTGCGCGGCTTGCGGAGCGCCGGGTTCGACACCTCGTCGAACGCGTAATTGAGGAGCGCGAACGCGGCTCCGAGCAGCGCCACGCACACGCCCGGCATGATCGCCCACCAGACCATCCCGGCCCCGAGGGCCTCGTTGTTCTCGGCCCAGTAGAGCATCGTCCCCCACGAGAGCGAGTTCGGGTCGCCGAGCCCGACGAACTGGAGCCCGGCCGCGGTCAGCACGGCGTACAGCGCCGCACCGAGGAACGTCGCGACGATCAGCGACGTCATCGTCGGCAGGATCTCGTACACGATCACGTAGAGCTTTCGCTCGCCGCGCACACGCGCCGCCTGCAGGAAGTCGCGGTTGCGCATGGAGAGGGTCTGCGAGCGCAGCTGCCGCGCACCGTACGACCAGCCGAACGCGCCGAGCACGACGACGAGCGTGGTGAACCCCGCGTTCTTCTCGTAGGCGGCGAGCACGATCACAAGCGGGAAGATCGGGATCACGAGGATCACGTCGGTGACGAGGGACAGCACGCCGTCGGAGAGGCCGCCCAGATACGCCGCCGACACGCCGATCAGCACGGCGAGCACGGTGGCGAGCCCGCCGACCGCGAACGCGATCAGCAGCGACTGTCGCGTCCCCCAGACGAGCTGCGAGTAGACGTCCTGCCCGTATGCCGTCGTCCCGAAGTAGTGCTGCGAGCTCGGCCCCAGCGCAGGCTGGAAGATCTCGGCCGTCGGGTCGTACGGCGCGATCCAGCCCGGGACCGCGGCCAGGACGACGAAGAGTGCGAGCAGGACGGAGCCGACGAGCGCCTTGCGGTTCCCGAGGACCGCGCGCAGGGCGCCGAAGCCGGGGCGGGGCCGCACCTGCCGGATCGTCGCGGTGACGGCGCTCACCGCGAGTCCCTCGTGCGCGGATCGAGGATCGCGGTCGCGGCGTCGGCGATCAGGATGGCCGTCAGCACGCAGATGATGATCATCAGGAACAGCGCCTGCATCAACGCGTAGTCCTGGTTCTCGACCGACTGCAGGAACATCCAGCCGACGCCGGGATAGTTGTAGACGAACTCGACGAGGATGGCGCCGCTGACGACGAAGCCCAGCGACATCGCGAACCCGGTCAGGTTCGGGAGGATCGCGTTGCGGCCCGCGTACGTCCACATGACGCGCCACGGGCTCAGGCCCTTCGCGCGCGCCATGCGCACGTAGTCCTCGGAGAGCACCGAGATCGTGTTGTTGCGCATGGTCAGGATCCAGGCGCCGATCGACGTGAGCAGGATCGTCAGCGCCGGCAGGATCGAGTGCCGGACCGCGTCGGAGGCGAACGCCCACGTCCACCCCTCCTTCGTGGTCACGTCGTAGCCGCCGCTCGCGGGGAACCAGTCGAGCTTGATCGCAAACAGCCAGATCGAGATCAGCGCCAGCCAGAAGTACGGGAATGCCGACGTGATCACGAAGATCGGCGGCAGGGCGCTGTCGAGCATGCCGCCGCGCCGCCAGGCGCCGAGCAGCCCGATCAGCGTCCCGAACACGAACGCGAGCACGGTCGTGACCCCGACGAGCGCGATCGTCCACGGCAGCGCCTGGAACACCTCGTGGCTCACCTGCTCCGGGAAGAACGTGAGCGAGACGCCGAAGTGGCCGCGCAGAATGTTGCCGAGGTACGCGAAGTACGCGGCAACGAGGCCCTGGTGGTTGTTGACCCCGAAGGCGATCTCGAGCGAGTGCAGCGCCTGCGGGTTCACGCGCCCGCGGTAGCGGGCCATCATCGCGAGCGCGGGATCGCCCGGCATGAGACGCGGGATGAGGAAGTTCGCCGTGACCGCCGCCCACAGCGTGATCACGAAGAAGACGAGCCTCCGTACGACGAACCTCATCGCGCGCGCCTCATGTCCGGGCTTCCCTCGATCGTCTGCCCCTCTAGCCCTTCGGCCTCAGATGGAGCAGCATGACGCCGATATCGGGCGTGTTGTAGGCCGCCGGCTGCGCGAACGGGTTCTGGGGCGTCGCCCAGCCGGTGATCGTCTTGGTGCTGTACTGGTACCAGTCGACCTGCTCGGTGATCGGGATCACCGGCACCTGAGAGGTCATGATCCCCGCCAGCTTCGCCACGATCGAATGCTGCACGGCGCTCGACGTCGTCGCGCCGTACTGATCGATCCACGCGTCGACCTGGGCGTTCGAGTACCGCTCCCAGTTCGACGACGCGGGCTTGCCGATCGGCGCCGAGTTCTTCGAGTACAGCATCTGGCGGAGCTCGTAGTACGGCGCGGGACCGCCGGTCTCGGCGCCGTAGGCGAGCTGGTACTTGCCGTTGTAGAGGTCGGCGTCGTAGGTCGTGCTCGAGAGGTTCTCGGGCGTGAGCTTGATGCCGATCGACTTCAGCTCCTGCGCGATCACCTGCACCGACGCGACCCAGTCGGAGTAGCCGCCGATGTTGACGATCGTGAACGAGAGCGCCTTGCCGGACGGGTCATGGAAGACGCCTCCCGACATCGTGTAGCCCGCGCTCGTGAGGATCTGCTTCGCCTTCGCCGGGTTGTAGCTGTAGGTCCCGGCGAGGCTCTTCGGGATCCAGCTCTTGTACGTCGGCGAGACGATCGACGTCTGGTTCGACGGCGGCTCGTACCCGTACTCGCCGATCTGCGACACCCGCGCGCGGTCGATCGCGTAGGCCATCGCCTGTCGAACCGGCAGCGCAGAGAGCTGCGGGTCCTTCAGGTTGATGAACATCGACACGTTCGCCACCGGCGGGAACCACATGTGGTGGTCGGGGCTCTTCGACAGGTAGTAGCCCTTGATGTTCGGGATGAACTGGCTGCCCCACTGGGCCTGGTCGTCCGCCAGCTCCTGGTTCGCCGGGTCGTTCGAGGTGAACGACGGGTAGTAGAGCGTGTCGATCTTCGGCAGGCCCTTCTGCCAGTAGCCCGCGTTGCGCTGGTAGTCGATCACCTGCGGCGAGCAGCTCGACATCGTGTACGGGCCGGTGCCGACCGGATGCGCGTCGTTGTAGGTCACCGGGTTCGCGATCGACGACCAGACGTGCTTGGCGACGATCGGGGTCTGTCCGGCGATGTAATAGAAGTACGGCACGGCGGACGTCTTGAAGGTGAAGACGACCTTGTTCGAGCCCTTCTGCGCGACGCTCTTCAGCACCGACCAGTCGGCGTTGATGTCGAGCGCCGGATGCTTCTTCAGGAGCTGGAAGCTGAAGAGGACGTCGGCCGCGGTGAACGGCTGCCCGTCCGACCACTTGACGCCGTTTCGGATCGTGAACGTCAGCGTCTTGTTCCCGTTGCTCCACGCGTAGGCGCTGGCGAGCCACGGGGTCGCCTTGGCGCTCTGGAGCGCGTTCACGAAGACGAGCTCTTCGTAGACCGTCCCGAACGCCAGATAGCTGACCGACGGGTTGTACGGGTTGAACCCGCACGTCCACGTCGTGCCGCTCTCGTTCGAGATGGTCACCGAGCTGCCGGACGCCGCCTTGGCGCCGGTGCTCGCCCCCGCCCACGTCGCCGCCGCGAGCACGACCACCGCCAGCAGCAGGAGTGAGATTCGCGTGCGTCTCATGCAGTGCTCCTCCCTCGATCGATGCCGATTGTCTGCCAACCACCCGAGTCGACGCCTTCGTCTGCAACGTCCGCGGCGAGCGCGAGCGCCCCGACGAGGGCGGCGTCGGTCGGAAACTCCCCGAGCACGAGCTCGGGCTCGAACGGGACGTGCGCCTTGAGGCTGCGCCGGAGCGGCCCCGCGATCCGCTCCCACGAGCGGGTCATGCCGCCCCCGACGACGATGCGCTCCGGATCGAGCGCGATCGCAAGGTTCACCAGGCTCAGCTCGAGCTCGTCCATGAATGCTGAGACGAGCCGCGCGAGCCGAACGTCGGTGATCGACCCGGCGAACACCTCCGCCGCGGTCAGCTCGCCGCCCGTCGCCCGGGCGAGCCCCGTGCCGCTGACCACGTCCTCGAGCGTGCCGCCGCCGCGCCCGCGGAGGCTGTAGCCGATCTCACCGGCGGCGCCGTTCGCCCCCGCGACGACCTTGCCGCCGGCGACGATCGCGACGGCGAGGCCGGTGCCGAGGTTCAGGTAGATCGCCGGGTCGTAGCCGGCGAGCGCTCCGTGCCGGAGCTCCGCCTCGGCGGCCGCCTTGACGTCGGTGGCGAGCCGCACGGGCACGCCCGGGAACGCCTCCTCGAGCTCTCGCCCGAGCGCGAGCTGCTCCCAGCCGTCGATCGCCGGCGCGAGGAAGACGCGGTCGGTGTCGGGGATCCCGAAGGTGCACGCACAGACCGCGGCGAGCGGGTCGCCCTCGACGAGGCCGCGGGCCGCGCCGAGCCCGCGCTCGAGGTTCCAGCGGGCGCCGCGGGCGGGCTCGGTGGGGACGGTGACCTCGCGCAGGCGGCCGCCCGACCGGTCGGCGACGGCGGCGGCGATCTTCGTGCCGCCGAAGTCGATCCCCAGGACAACCTCCACAGCCAAGAAATAGGAAACTACCCTATTCTTTTCGCCATGACAAGCTGTGAGAAATGAGCATGGAGGGCCAGGTCGCGGCGCGGCCCCAGCTGATCCGCGCCATGAACGAGCAGCTGCTGCTCGAGCAGCTGCGCCGCTCCGCCCCGCTCTCGCGGCCGGAGCTCGCACGGCTCTCCGGCCTCTCGAAGCCGACCGTGGCGCTTGCGGTCGAGAGCCTCGAGCGCGCCGGGCTCGTCCAGGTCGCCGGACAGCGGACGGGCGTCCGCGGGCCGGCCGCCCTCCTCTACGAGCTGCGCGCGCACGCGGGCTACGTGCTCGCGCTCGACGTCGGCCGCGAGTTCATCCGCGGCGCGGTCGGCGACCTCTCCGGCGCCGTCCGCGCGAAGCTGAGCCGGCGCGCGTCGGCTGCGAGCGCCCGCTCGCGCGTCGGCGAGCTCGCATCCCTCGCCGACGAGCTGCTCGGCGCCGCAGGCGTCAAGCGGCGGCGCGTCGTCCTGCAGACCGTGGTCGGGAGCCCGGGCGTCGTCGACCCCGCCCGCGACGCGCTCCGGATGGCGGGCAACCTGCCCGGCTGGGAGCAGCCGCGCGTCCTGACCGAGCTGCGCCGCCTGCTCGGCGCCGCGACGGCGATCGAGAACGACGTCGACATGGCCGCCGTCGCCGAGCAGACGCACGGCCACGGCCGCGGCGCGTCCACCTTCGCCTTCGTCTCGGTCGGGACGGGCATCGGCATGGGGATCGTGATCGACGGGAAGCTCCATCGCGGCGCGCACGGCGGCGCCGGCGAGATCGCGTACCTCCCGATCGAGCCCGACGGCGTCGACCCGCGCGAGGTCCGGAGCCGCGGGGCGCTCGAGGCGGCGGCGTCCTCGGCGGCGGTCGTCCGCTCGGCGCGCGCGCACGGGCTCGACGGGAACCTCTCCGCCCGCCGCGTGTTCGCCGCGGCGGCGGCCGGGGACGAGCGGGCGCAGGCGGTGGTCGCGCGCGAGGCGGCGCTCGTGGCAAAGGCGCTCGCCTCGATCGTCGCCGTCGTCGACCCGGAGCTGATCGTGCTCGGCGGCGGCATCGGCGGCGCGGCGGGCTTCGCCGCCGAGGTCGGCGGCGCCCTCCAGCAGCTCGCGCCGTTCGTGCCGGAGATCCGCGTCAGCGCGCTCGGCGAGGACGCGGTGGTGCAGGGCTGCCTCGCCGCGGGCACCGAGCTCGCCTGGGAGCGGGTCCTCCGCTCGCGCACGCAGGCCTGAGCCCTACCATGGCCCCGTGCGGGGGGTCGCATTCGTCGCCGTGCTGCTGCTGGCCTGCGCCGCGGTCCTCGCGGGGGCCGCACGCTTCTGGTCGGGCGCGACGCTCGGGGGCGACCCGGCTGCGCTCGCGCGCGTCCACCTGCAGCCGCTCGCCGGCCGTGTCGTCTCGGTGAGCGCGACGGGCGCGGACGGCAAGCCGGTGCCGCTCGCCGACGACGGCGGCCGCCTGACGCCGACGGCGCTCGTCGCGCCCGGCGAGCAGATCCACGTCGTCGTCGTCGTCCGTCGCCCGCGCTGGGTCGGCTGGGTCGCCGGCCGCACCGCGCGCGAGCAGCTGAGCGTGACGACCCCGGCGGCGACCGTCCGCGACCGCTGGCCGACGCTCGCCGCCGGCGAGCAGCTGCAGGTGCGCTTCGACACGCCCGTCGACCGCGTGCGCGCCGGCAAAGGCGTCGTGGACGCGGGCGGCGCCCGGCTCGTCTCGCTCGGCCCGAAGCCGCCGACCGGGTCGCTTGCGATCGCAGCCGCCGCCCGCCCGTGGGAGCGCCCGGGCGATCCCGTGACCGTGAGCTGGTTCCCGCGGACGCCGCACCCGGCGGTGCAGGTCAGCCCCGCGGCGGGAGCGGAGATCTCGCCGCTCGCCTCGATCCGGCTGACCTTCGCACAGCCGGTCGGAAGCGCGCGGCCTGCGTTCTCCCCGAAGGTGGCGGGGACCTGGCGGCTCGCCGACAGCCATACCCTCGTCTTCACTCCGGGCCGGCTCGGCTTCGCGTTCGGGAGCAGCCTGCACCTCCGCCTGCCCGCGGCGGCGACGATCGTGCAGGGCGGCGCGCAGACCCCGGCCGCCGCGGTCGACTGGACGGTCTCCACGGGCAGCCTGCTCCGCCTGCACCAGCTGCTCGCGCAGGAGGGCTACCTCCCGGTCGTCTGGAACTCGACCGGCGCCGACGTCGCACGCACGCCGGCCGCCGAGGTCGCCGCGGCGGTCGACCCGCCGGACGGCTCGTTCGCCTGGCGCTTCCCGAACACCCCCACGCAGCTGACGCGCCAGTGGAACGCGGCGAAGGTGACCGCGATCACGCGCGGCGCGGTGATGCAGTTCGAGCACGAGAACGGCCTCGCCGTCGACGCGATCGCGGGGCCGAAGGTCTGGCAGGCGCTGATCGCCGACGCGATCTCGGGGAAGGTGCACCAGGGCGGCTACAGCTTCGTCTACGTGCACACGACGCTGCCGCAACTGCTGACGCTCTGGCACAACGGCAGCGTCGTCCTCACCTCGCCCGGCAACACCGGCATCCCCGCGACGCCGACGCAGCCCGGCACCTTCGAGGTCTTCGAGCACATCCCCGTCGGCGAGATGAAGGGCACGAACCCCGACGGCTCCCACTACGACGACACGGGGATCCGCTGGATCAGCTACTTCCACCGCGGCGAGGCGCTGCACGCGTTCAACCGCGCCTCGTTCGGGACGCCGCAGAGCCTCGGCTGCGTGGAGCTGCCGCTCGACGCCGCGGCGAAGGTCTGGCCCTACACCCCGATCGGGACGCTGGTCACGATCGAGAACCCGAGCTAGATGGTTGATCAGGCGGCCACAGCAAGCTCGTCCTCGACCGGCGCGGCGATCGCGCCCGGTCCGCGCAGCCGGCGCAGCGCCAGGTAGCCGAGCAGCGCGACGAGAAGGCAGGTGGCGCCGCCGACGGCGAGGCCGACGCGCGCGCCTGCGACCGCGATCACCCAGCCGATCAGCGGGCCGCCGATCGGGGTCGAGCCCTGGAAGGCGACGAACCAGAGCGCCATCACGCGGCCGCGCATCGCCGGAGCGGCGCGAAGCTGCAGCGTCGAGTTGCCGACCGCCATGAACGAGACGCTGGCGGCGCCGACGAGCGCCAGCACGACCAGCTCGAGCGCCATCGTCGGCGCGAACGCCGCCGAGAGGACGAGCGTCCCGAAGGCGGTCGCCGCGAGCACGAGCGGGCGGAGGCCGGTCCGGCCGAGCGCCGCGGTCAGGAGGCCGCCGGCGACGGCGCCGACGCCCATCGCCGCGGTCATGAAGCCGTAGCCGGTCGAGCCGCCGTGCAGGACGCGGTGGTCGAGCACCGGCAGCGTGACCGCGAACTCGTAGGTGAGCATCCCGGCGAGCCCCATCATCACGAGCGGCACCGCCAGCTCGGGCGTGTGGCGGACGTAGCGAAGACCCTCGCGGAGCTGGCCCTTCGCGCGCTCGGCGCGCTCGGTCGGCTGGAGCTGCGAGACGTCCATCGAGAGCAGCGAGAGCACGACGGGGACGAAGCTGACCGCGTTCACGAGGAAGCAGACGCCGGTCCCGACCGTCGCGATCAGGATGCCGGCTGTCGCGGGCCCGATCACGCGCGCCGCGTTGACGAGCGTCGAGTTGAGGCTGACGGCGTTCCGCAGCTCGTCCGGGCCGACGAGCTCGAGCATGAACGACTGCCGCGCCGGGTTCTCGAAGGCGCTGTTCAGCCCGAGCAGCGCGGCGAGCACTCCGACCTGCCACAGCGTGATCGACCCGGTCACCGTGAGCACGCCGAGCACGAGTGCCTGCACGCCCATCAGGCTCTGCAGCACGATCATCAGCCGCCGCTTGTCGACGCGGTCGGCGACGACGCCGCCGTACGGACCGAGCAGGAGCACGGGTGCGGTCTGCAGCGCGGTGACGAGCCCGAGGTCGAGGGCCGAGTTCGTGAGCTCGAGGACGAGCCACGACTGCGCGACCATCTGCATCCAGGTGCCGATCAGCGAGATCGACTGCCCGGAGAGGTAGCGGCGGTAGTTCGGGACCTTGAGCGCTGCGAAGGTGACGCGGCCCGCGCGGCGGACCGCGGTCACCGGCGCACGTCCCCGAGCCGGCGGGCGAGCTCCTCGAGCGCGGGCAGCGCCTCCAGGATCGCCTCGCGCTCGTCGCCGCTCGCCTCGGCGAGCACCCGCGCAAGCGCGTCGTTGCGCTCCGAGCGCGCGCGCTCCCGCAGCTTGCGGCCGGCGGCGGTCGCGACGACGAAGCCGGCGCGCCGGTCGGCGGGATCCGTCTCGCGGCGCACGAGGCCGAGCTCCGAGAGCCGGCCGATCGTCCGCGAGAGCAGCGTCGGGTTCAGCCCCTCCCGCGCGGCCAGCTCGCCGACGCCGATCGGGCCGGCGGAGGCCACGGCGAAGAGCACGGTGAGCTGCGTCGGCGTGAGCTCTGCGCCCGCCTGCATGCTACGGAGGCGGCGCGAGAGCTTGCCGATCACGCCGCGCAGCCGCGCGACCTCGTCGGCGGTCAGTTCCTTGCTCTCCGGCAATACTTGCCTCATAGCAACTATCTTACCAGAGATGCCTGCGCTGCCCCCACTCTCCGTGCTCGATCTCGCGCCGATCGTCGAGGGCTCGACGCCCGCGGACGCGCTGCGAAACTCACTCGACCTGGCGCGTCACGCCGAGCGCCTCGGCTACCGCCGCTTCTGGCTCGCCGAGCACCACAACGCGGCCGGGATCGCGAGCGCCGCGACTGCGGTCGTCATCGCCCACGTCGCCGCCGGGACGAGCACGATCCGCGTCGGCGCCGGCGGGATCATGCTGCCGAATCACGCACCGCTCCTGATCGCCGAGCAGTTCGGGACGCTGGAGGCGCTGCATCCGGGCCGGATCGATCTGGGCCTCGGCCGGGCTCCCGGCACCGACCGGCTCACGGTGCTGGCGCTGCGGCGCGACCACACGAGCGCCGACACGTTCCCGCAGGACGTGCTCGAGCTGCAGCGCTTCCTCGCCGACCCGCAGCCGGGGCAGCAGGTGCACGCGACGCCCGGGGCCGGCTCGCACGTGCCGCTGTGGATCCTCGGCTCGAGCCTCTACGGCGCGCAGCTCGCCGCGATGCTCGGGCTGCCGTACGCCTTCGCATCCCACTTCGCACCGGACGCGCTGCTGCCGGCGCTCGACGTCTACCGGACCGCCTTCGAGCCGTCGGAGCAGCTGCAGGAGCCGTATGCGATGGTCGGCGCGAACGCGATCGTCGCCGACACCGACGCCGAGGCGCGTCGCCTCTTCACGTCGGTGCAGCAGTCGTTCACGAACATGCAGCGCGGCACGCGCGGGCGGCTGCCGGCGCCGATCGACGACATCGAGTCGTACTGGACGCCGCTCGAGCGCGACCGGGCGATGGGGATGCTCGCGCGCTCCTATGTCGGCTCACCGGAGACGGCGCGTGCCGGCCTCGCGGCGTTCGCGGCCGAGACCGGAGCCGACGAGATCATCGTCGCGGGCGCGATCCACGACCACGCCGCGCGGCTGCGCTCCTACGAGCTGCTGAGCGAGGCGAGCACGCGCGCGTCTGCGTAGCGGACGACGTCGCCGACGACTGCGACCGCCGGCTGGCGCAGCCCTTCGGCGACGGCGGCGATCGTGCCGAGCGTGCCGGTGCGCACCTCGCAGGCGGGGAGCGAGAGCCGCGAGACGACCGCCGCCCCCTCGCCGACGGGGCGGCCGGCGAGGATCAGGCCGTCCGCGACGTGTGCGAGGCGCTTCAGCCCCATGAAGATCACGAGCGTGCCGGGTGTCGCGGCCAGGTGCGCGTAGTCGAGGTCGCCGCCGTCGGCGCTCGTCCCCGTCAGCACCGTCACCTGGGCGGCGACGCCCCGCGAGGTGAGCGGGATGCCGGCCAGCCCGGGCAGCGCCGTCAGCGTCGACACACCGGGCACGACCTCGTACGGGACGCCGGCGGCGGCGAGCGCCTCGGCCTCCTCGGCGCCGCGGCCGAACACGAACGGGTCGCCGCCCTTCAGGCGCACGACCCGGCGGCCCCGGCGGCCGTGGTGGACGAGCAGGTCGTTCACGTCCTCCTGCGTCAACCCGTCGCGCGCGATGCGCGCGGCGCCGGTCGCCTCCATCACG
>Ga0335071_10002777_pt1 | contig 18607 bp, 14 predicted proteins | sample Lox_Sample_15_FD_206724 | JGI IMG/M metagenome (GOLD analysis project Ga0335071, IMG submission 206724) | Soil microbial communities from Loxahatchee National Wildlife Refuge, Florida, United States - Lox_Sample_1.5 | ecosystem: Environmental > Terrestrial > Soil > Wetlands | place: USA...
GTACACCTCGACGAACTTACGCCGCAGATCATTCGAGTATGGCTCTGGCATCTGGTGGAGCCGACCATCGCCGCTTCCAAATTGCAACCCCACTGCTTCGGTGCATAGTAACTATTGAAATGCTTTAGCGTCCATGGACTCCGCGCATCAGCTCATGATGCTGCCGTTTTGCACCGTTGCGATACTTTACTACTACCTGCTCTATCGATCACGCCTGCTTCCAACGTCCCTGTCTCTGTAATGACGTTTCATTTACAGCAGACATGGCAACCTCTCATGGTTGAGCGTCACGAATCCATAGCGACAACCGTGACGTAGTGCGACGCAAGATCGGGTGAGTTATTGATCGCTGAGCGCCAGGGACAACTCCTCCCATTCCACCATGCGGGCGGCGAGGTCTTGGCGGCGCTGGGCGAGAAGGTCAGTCTGGCGCTGCGTTTCCTCGGTACTGACAAATGATTGCAACTGCAATTCGCAGTCCGCGATTCCCTCTTCCAGTTCCGCAATTTCTTCTTCGAGCTGCTGACAACGATCTTTCAATTGTCTTAGTTTGATGGGGTTCATGCGCTTGCGCGGCTCAGGCTTGGGCGGCTCGTAGCCGGGCACGTCTGACAACGTAGGAGCCGACGCGACTTTCTCGATCTCGCTGTCCGCCCCCTCCGCAACTCGCTGCTTGCGCCACAGGTAGTCTTCGTAGTTGCCGGGGAAGACCTCGACCTTACCGTCGCCGATTTCGAAGACGCGAGTGGCCAGCTTGTCGATGAAGTAGCGGTCGTGCGAAACGAACACGACCGTTCCGTTGTACTTCTCCAGCGATTCCAGCAGCACGTCTTTGGCGCGCATGTCGAGGTGGTTGGTGGGCTCGTCGAGCAGCAGGAAGTTTGATGGATGCAGCAGCATCCGCGCCAGCGCGTAACGATTCCGCTCGCCGCCCGAGAGGACGCCGATGGGTTTGAAGACATCGTCTTCGGAAAAAAGAAAACAGCCGAGCAAGCCGCGCAGCTCGGTCATCGCTTTTTGCGGTGCGACGTCGGATAGGTCGTCGAGCATACGACGATTGGGGTCGAGTTCCTTGTACTGGTCCTGCGCGAAATAATCCGGCTCGACGTTGTGGCCGAGCTTGAGTGTGCCTTCGGTCAGCGGCTCCGCGCCCGCCAGCAGCTTGATGAGTGTCGATTTGCCTGCGCCGTTAACGCCGACCAGCGCCACTCGGTCGCCGCGCTGGATAGTGAAATCGACGTTGCGGAAGACTTCTTTCGGGCCGTAGCTCTTGGCGACACCCGAGCACTCGACGACCGTACGGCCGCTGGGGTTCGGCTGTGGGAAGGTGAAGTGAATGGTCTTCTCTTCGGGCGGGATTTCGATGCGCACGATCTTCTCCAGCTCCTTGATGCGGCTCTGCACCTGCTTCGCCTTGGTCGCCTGGTAGCGGAAGCGATTGATAAAAGCCTCGAGCTGCTCGATCCGCTCGCGCTGGTTCTTGTAAGCAGCGACGAGCGAGTCGCGGCGTTCCTGCTTCTGCGCCAGATACTTCTCATAATTGCCGCTGTAGAAGTGGACGCCCCTGTTCCAGATTTCGATGATGCGATCGACCGTGACGTCGAGGAAGTAGCGGTCGTGCGAAATCAGCACATAGGCGAACTCATACTGCAGCAGGTAGCCTTCCAGCCAGTTGCGGGTTTCAAGATCGAGATGGTTGGTGGGCTCGTCGAGCAGCAGCAGATTCGGTTTCGAAAGCAGCAGCTTGGCCAGAGCGATGCGCATCTGCCAGCCGCCGGAGAACTCTTCGGTGTAGCGTGTCCAGTCTTCTTTACCAAAGCCGAGGCCGTCGAGCACCGTGCCCACCTGCGCGTCCAGCGCGTATCCGTCGTGCACGCGAAAGTGACTGGAGATCGCGTGGAAACGATCTGCCACCTGCTCGTACTCGCGTGACGCCGGATCGAGTTCGCCCATCTTGTGAGCCAACACTTCCATCTCCTGCTCCATCGACTGCAAGTCGCTGAAGACGGACATGCACTCGTCAAAGACGGTGCGGCCTTCGAGGCGCAGGCCGTCCTGCGGCAGGTATCCGAATGTAGTGTGCTTGGCGCAGGTGATGGAGCCGTAATCCAGCGTCTCGATGCCGCCGAGAATTTTCAGCAGCGTGGATTTGCCGGTGCCGTTCGCGCCAACGAGGCCGACCTTGTCGTTGGGCGTGATGAGCCAGTTCAGGTTTTCGAACAGCAGTTTGGGGCCGAATCGTTTTCCGGCGGAGGAAAGCTGGATCATGACGAGGCGTTAGTTGCTCTTCTTCTGTCCCCGGATAATCCGCTCGTCAATAGGCTTGCGTCCAGCGAAGCCTTCAGTGGTGCCGTGCCAATGCGTGATGCCCTCTTCACCCAGCTTCCAGCACAGCAGAATGATTTCTTCACCGACCTGGCAAGGGAAGTCGAGCAGGCCGATGTCGAGGTCTTTTACTTGCACGCCGGCGGCATCAATTTCGGCGACGGCATCCTTGGCGCGCTGGATGGCCTTCTCGCGCTCATCCTTGCGGCGGCTCACGGCCAGAATGTTGACGAATGTTCCGCCATTGATGAAGATGCGGCCCTTCAGCGACTCCAGCTCGGCGTCGATCTCTTCGATCAGGGCCTTTGCCTTCATCGCCGAGCGCAGCAGCGACTCCAGAACGGGTAGAAGCTGCTCCGCCTCGGAGAGCGTGAATGTGCGTTCCATTTCGGTAGCTGCCTGGCCGATTTCTTCCGGTTGGGCCGCCTTGTAGCGGTCAACCATACGGCGGCGGTATTCCCGCAAATCGGACCAATAGCGCGGAATGCGCCGCAAAAACTTATCGCGTGGACGCCTGCGTTGGCGGGTGCGGATGATCACTGTATCTCTAACATTCTATCAAGCGCCACGCGCGCCCACTGCTTCACGCTGTGTTTCACCTGGATCGGGTTCACCACGCGGCCTTCCACCAGGTTCTCCAGCGCCCAGCACAGGTGCTGCGGCGATATGCGGAACATGGTAGTACAAAGGCAGCCCGACTCGTCCAGCGTGATGACGTGCTTATCTGGATGCTCCCTGGCCAAACGGTTGACCAGGTGAATCTCCGTGCCGATCGCAAACGCGCTGCCCGACGGAGCTTCCTTTACCTGTTTGATGAGGTAATCGGTCGAGCCGATGCCGTCGGCCTTTTGGCAAACCTCCCAGCGGCACTCGGGATGCACGATCACCCGCATGCCGGGATACGTCGCGCGGACCTTGTCCACGTGCTCAGGCAGGAAGCGCTGATGCACCGAGCAGTGGCCCTTCCACAAAATCACTTTCGCCTTGCGCAGCCGCTCCGCGCTCAGTCCGCCCTGCAGTTGGTAGGGGTCCCATACGACCATTTCATCCAGAGGGATGCCGAGCGCGTAGCCGGTATTGCGCCCCAAGTGCTGGTCAGGCAGGAAGAAAATCTTTTGGTTGCGCTGGAAAGCCCACGCGAACGCGCCTTTGCAATTCGACGAAGTACAGACTAGTCCACCGCGCTCGCCGCAGAAGGCCTTGATCGCCGCAGTCGAGTTCATGTAGGTCAGTGGCGTGATGCCGTTGCCATCGTCGTCGGTCAACCCGAGCCGCACGAACTGTTCCCAGGCGTCTTCGACTTGCCCGATCTCGGCCATGTCGGCCATGGAGCAGCCAGCGTTCAGATCGGGCAAAATCACGGACTGGCCCTGGTGCGACAGAACGTCTGCGCTCTCCGCCATGAAGTGTACGCCGCAGAACACGATGTAGCGCCCGTCGGCTTTGGCAGCCATCTGCGACAGCTTGTAGGAATCGCCGCGGAAGTCTGCGAATTGCACGACTTCATCGCGTTGGTAGTGGTGGCCGAGAATCACGCATTGCTTGCCGAGGATGTCCTTGGCCTCGCGAATGCGCTCGTCCATCGAATGGTCCGGGAGTACAAGGTAGTTTTCAAGCGAGCACGATGCCGCTTCAGATATCGGTACAGTCGCCACGGTTTGTCTCTGCCTTCAGTCCCGGCCGCGAAGTTCCGTTTTGCGGAGGTCGTCGCCCCAGAACGGGGATGTTGAAAGCTTTTCTGCGGCTCCAGTCGATCCACTATTCGCCACAGCGAACCCGACCGACGGGGATGTTGAAGCCCAGTTGTTGCTTCACTTACAGCTCAATAGATGCCCCGGTGGCAGCGTTTGTTACAAAATTACTGACCGCGTCACCCCGACGCGGCTTCAACTTGCGCAGCCACAAAGCACCAGCAACATTGTTACGCGACGGTGACGATTGTGCAAGTGGCGCTATCCGTGGAACACCCTACCCGCCGATATGCACCATGGTCCGCGAAGCCGGCACGAAACCCGGCTCGCCAATATGATGACGAGCCTCCTTGTGGCTCACCGCGCCTTCGATAAACCTAGCTATTTCTTCGTCCGACACACCCGCCGCCATCAACCCGGCTAGATCGTGCTCTCGTACTGAAAACAAGCAGGTGCGAATCTTCCCGTCCGAAGTCACCCGAATGCGGCTGCACTGCCCACAGAAGGGATACGATACCGGCGCGATGACGCCGATCTCGCCAACTCCATCTTCGAAAACATAGCGTCGTGCCGTCTCGCTGCGCCCGTGCTCTATTTCTCTCAGCGGCATGAACTCCGCCATGCGGCGCACGATTTCGTCGAGAGTGACCACGATTTCCGGAGACCAGACGCGGTCTTCCTCCAACGGCATGAACTCGATGAACCGCACGACTACACCTTCGTCGCGGGCGAACTTTCCGAATCCGACAATCTGGTCATCATTGAAGCCGCGCAGCAGAACGCAGTTGACCTTCAGCGGATCGAGGCCGGCCTTCTGCGCCGCGCGGATCCCTGCCAGTACGCGCTCGTAGCCATTGGGCACGCGGGTGATGCGCGCGAAGTGGGCGGGTTCCACCGCGTCCATCGAGACCGTCACGCGCGACAATCCTGCATCCGCCAGCGGCTGCGCCAACTCCGCGAGGAGGTGTCCGTTCGTCGTAATGGCGATGTCGAGCGGCTCACCTGCGAGGGTGCGCAGGCGGCCGAGCTCGCTGACCATGTCCACTAACCCGCGACGCAGCAGGGGCTCGCCGCCGGTCAGCCGGACCTTCGTGATTCCCAGCCCGACAAACACACGCACCATGCGCAGGTAGTCGGCAATGGGCAGTTCGGGAAAAGCCGGGCCGTCGTTGCCCGACCGGCAATAGACACACTTGTAGTTGCAGCGGTCGGTGATCGAGATCCGCAGATCGTGGATGTCGCGGCCGTATTGGTCGAGGAGAGACACGCTATTCGCCGTTCGCTATTCGCCTTTCGCCAAACCCCCAATGCCGACCATCGCTCCTTCAATGTTCAGCGCAGAGCGAGAGGCGAATCGCGAAATGCCGCTTCGAGAGGTTCGTGTTGGAAGAGGAAAACGATCGGGAGACTGGCAGACTTGCTGCGGCTCGCCGTTTCCTTTCCAAGCACGGGAGGCATGGCCGTTTCCCGCCAAACCCTCGGCCCCGCTTGCGCGGGACACCGCCACCGCAGCCTTGGGTTGCCCTTTAGGCCGCGGAGGTCGGAAACAGTATTTGTCATTATAGACGGGGCCGGACGCGGTACGATTGCTCTCAACCCGCGGAATCCCGAACCATCTCCCTGCTACATGCCTTCGTAGTTCGGCCCGCCGCCACCCTCGGGAGGAACCCAGGTGATGATCTGGTACGGATCCATGATGTCACACGTCTTGCAGTGAACGCAGTTGGAGGCGTTCAGATGAATTTCCAGGCCGCTCGGCGTATCGCTGGCTTCGACCATTTCGTACACGCTAGCCGGGCAGAAATTCTTGCAAGGGTTGCCGTATTCCTGCACGCAGCGCTCGTTGCAGATGGTCGTGTCGTGGATCACGAGGTGCGCCGGCTGGTCCTCTTCATGCTTCGTTCCTGAGTAATAAACGTCGGTCAGCTTATCGAACGTCAGTTCGCCGTCGCCCTTCGCCGCATTGATGATGTGGGCCTGCGCGCCGCCGTTCTTGGCTAGCTGCGTGAGCCTCTGCATGGATTCGTGACCCGCGTGATTGCTGTAGTGCTCTTTCAGTCCGCGGCCACCATTGAACTGCTGGACGCCTGCGTGAAACATTCCCGACAGGAACCCGTTCTCAAATCCTTGGTGGAAATTGCGCACCGGCCATAACTCTTCCTTGATCCAGCTCTTGTCCACGCGATCCTGGAATTTCGCCAGCACATCGAGCGAATAGTCATCCTTCATCATGGCGTCGAATGCGGTTTCGGCGGCCAGCATGCCGCTCTTGATCGCCAGGTGGATTCCCTTCAGCCGCTGCGAATTGAGAAACCCGGCGGAGTCCCCCAGAACCATCCAGCCATCACCTGCGACGGGCGGGATGCACCACCAGCCGCCATACGGTAATGACTTCGCTCCGTAGCGCACCATCTTGCCGCCTTCCAACAACTTCGCCACGAAGGGATGGCTCTTGAACGCCTGCAACACATGCTGTGGATCGATCCGCGGATCGGCGTAGTCGAGGCCGGTAACGAAGCCGAGGGAAACCCGATTGTCCTTGCTGCCGTAAATCCAAGCTCCCCCGTACTCGTTGAAGGTCAGCGGGTAGCCCATCGTGTAAATGACTTCGCCGGCTGCGATTCGTCCCGGCGGCAGCTCCCATAGCTCCTTCACACCGATGCCGTAGGTCTGCGGATTGCGTTCGCTGTCAAGCAGGAAGCGGCCGATCAGTTGCTTCGTCAGCGAGCCACGGCTTCCTTCGGCAAGAATTACGACTTTGGCCTTCAGATCGTACCCCGGCTCGAAGTTCGACTTCTGCTCGCCGTTCTTGTCCACGCCTTTGTCGTCGGTGCGAACGCCGAGGACCCGCCCTTTCTCAAACAACAGCTCGGTCCCGGCAAAACCGGTAAACACCGTGATCCCAGCCTCTTCCACCTTGCTGCCCAGCCACTTTACAAAGCGGTTGATGGAAATAACGTAGTTGCCGTGGTCGCGCAACGGTGGCGGTGTTACCGGCAACTTGAACTTTCCGTTCTTCGTCAGGTAATAGACCGCTTCCTGGGTAACCGCAGCGTCAAGCGGCGCTTCGGTCTCGAAGTCCGGTAACAACTCCAGCATCGATCGGGGATCGAGCAGCGCGCCTGACAGGCAATGCGCGCCAATTTCCCGCGCCTTTTCCAGCACGTAGATATTCTCTTTGGAAAGCAGCGCCTCGGGATGCTGCTCGTTGTGTTCGTCGATCAACTGCGACAGCCGCAGCGCACAGGCCATGCCGGCCGGACCTCCGCCGACGATCACCACATCCGCTTCCATTTGCGGACGCTCAATTTCAACCAGAGGTTTGCGAAACACGATCATGTGAGGACCTTCCTGGGATTCGCCAACCAAGTTCACAGCGACACCGGGAACATGAGTGTGTCATTGCCGGCGCCGAAAAGGACCACGGTCTTGCGCGGGCTATGCGCCTTTGGCTTTTTTCACTTCTTCAATCAGCGGCGGCACGATGTCGAACAGGTTTCCCACTATCGCAATGTCCGCGATCTCGAAAATCGGCGCCTCCGAGTCCTTGTTTACCGCAATGATGCTGCGCGATCCTTTCATCCCCACCACATGCTGAATCGCTCCGCTGATCCCCAGCGCGAGATACAACTTCGGCGCAACCGTCTGTCCCGAGGACCCCACCTGACGTTCCATCGGCAGCCAACCCGAGTCGCAGATCGGGCGTGAAGCCGCGATCTCGCCGCCTAAGGCTGCAGCCAGTTGCTGCGCCATCTCGATGTTCTTCTGTTCCTTGATGCCGCGACCCACCGACACGATGATTTCGGCCTGCGTCAGGTCCACCGCCTGCTTGGCTTCCTTGAACGGCGCTTCCGGCCTGTTGCGAATCACCCCGTCGGCGATCTCCACGTTCACCGTCTCCACCGCAGCGGCAACGCTGCCCTCTTCCACCTTGTCGCCCCGATACACGCCCGCCTGGAACGTCGCAAAGTATGGGCCGGCACCCACGAACGACACGTCCGCCGCGAACTTGCCCTGGAACATCGGCCGCGTAAACCACAGCTTGCCGGCTTCGTATTTGAAGCCGATCGCGTCGCAGATCAGCGCGCGGTTCAGCGCTGTCGCCAGTTTCGGCGCGAAGTCGCGCACCTGGTACGTATGCGGCATCAGCACCAGCTTCGGCTGTTTCTCGCCGATGAATCCCTTTAGCGCCGCCGCAAATCCATCTGGCGTGTACGGCTCCAGTTTCGCCGACTCAATCGCATACACCTTTGCGACTTTCTTCGCCGCTACTTCCTTCGCCACTTCGCCGACGTCGCTCCCAACCACCGCCGCTTCCAACGCCCATCCGGTCAGCGCCGCCACTTCCTGCGCGCCTGCGACGGTCTCCCACGAAACCCGGTTCAGCGTGCCTTCCTTCTGTTCCACTACCACCAGAATCGTATCTGCCATGTCCCTCGGTTCCTTCGTGCGCTCTCGCGCCGCCGGTCTTGCCGGCACCGTGCGATCCTCCGCCCTCTCGCGCGGATATCAACATCCGCGCTCTCTCGAAGCCGCCCGCTGATTACTAGAGGGCGCGTCTTCGCAAACGATAGCCGTAAATATTCAACAGCAGGCCTACAATCACCAGAGCGCCCGCAATGAATCCAAATCGCGACTGCCCCAGCCTGGCTGCTGCCGGTTCAAAAAACATCACCAGCAACGCGAAGAGCATCAATAGCCAACCGATCACCATGAACGCTCTCCCGCTCTCCCGGCTTTCTTCCTTCGATGGCATCACCGCCTCCTACCCGCGAGATACCAACCCTTGGGCTGCTCCTGCAGCCATTTCACAGCACGTGAACTTCGTTCCGCAGCTTGTCCACCAGTTTCTTGGCTACTTCTGCCGGTGCTCCCTCGAGGAATTCCGTCTTCTTCGTCTTCTGCGGAATGTATAGCTTCTCGATCTTTTGCAGGTTATCGCCAAGCACTGACTTTACTTCGTCGAAGGTGACCTTCTTCAGCGGCTTGTTCTTCGCCTGTTTGATCCCGATCAGCGTCGCGTAGCGAAGCTTGTTGATGCCTGACTGGATCGTCAGCACTGCCGGCAGCAGCATCTCCACATACTGGAAGTACCCTGCCTCCAGCTCGCGCTTCACCCGAATCCCTGCCTCCGACTTCTCGATCTGCATGATGATCGTGGCATGCGGCCAGCCCAGCAACTCCGCCATCACCACGCCGGTTTGCGCAAACCCGTAATCGTCCGACTGCAAGCCCGTGAAGACCAGATCGAAGTTCTCTTCCTTCGCCACTGCCGCAATCGCCTTCGCGGTATTGAATGCATCCAGCCCGACAAAGGGATCTCCCTCCAGATGAATCGCTCGGTCAGCGCCCTTCGCCAACGCCTCGCGCAACACCTGCTGCGCTCGTCCCGGACCGCTGGTGATCACCACCACTTCGCCGCCGTGTTTTTCCTTTTGCCGAAGCGCCTCTTCCAGCGCGTAGGCATCGGGTTCATTGACTTCGTAGGAAACGTCCTCCCGAATCCACGTGCCGCTCTCATTCAACTTCAGCGGCGCGTCCTTCTGCGGAACCTGCTTCATGCACACCAGGATTTTCACCCTGCTCTCCTTCCATCCTGTCCTAACCCATTGGACCGCAATCGGTTGCGAGGCCGCACAATAGCTGCTGCGCAAAACAATCAAGTAAGGGCGAAATCACTACAGCCGCGATCCCGCTACCTTCGCCGCCGCTCGCGAAACAGCCGAGTATAAATGACCAGCTTGTTGATCGAAAAGGAAAGCGATCACGTTTTCCAATTTGGGAAAAACCTGCTCGCATGATCTTGGGGAGGATTGTTCAGCCGCGCCGCTCGCGCTCCAGCAGCTTCTGTTTGCGCTCAACGCCCCAGCGATAGCCGGCAAGCTCGCCATCACTGCGAATCACCCGGTGGCACGGCACGGCAATCGCCACCGGATTGCTCGCGCACGCCTGCGCCACCGCCCGCACTGCTTTGGCGTCGCCGACCTCCGCCGCCACTTCCGCATACGTGCGTGTCTCGCCGCACGGAATTCGCCGCAGCGCCTCCCACACTCTTTGCTGAAAGGCGGTGGCGCGTACATCGAGCGGCAGATCGATCGTCACTCGTTCACCGCGCAAGCTCGCCAGCAGCGGTTCCAGGTACGACTTCATCGACGCATCATCCCGTACCAACGTCGCCGCGTGAAACTCCTTGCGTAATTCGCTCTCCAGCTCGACCGCATTCTCGGAGAAGCGCACCGCACACAATCCGAGCGGAGTCGCCGCCACCAGCACGCGTCCCAGGCTCGACGCTGCAATCGCAAACCGGATCGTCACTCCGTCGCCGCCTTCGCGGTACTTTCCTGGAGTCATCCCCAACTGCTGCGTCGATTTCTCATAAAACCGGCTCGGCGAACTGAACCCCGCGTCGTATAGTGCTGTCGTCACGTCGTCTCCTTTGCGCAATCCCTGTTTCACGTGTTGCATCCGCCGCGCCAACTGATACTCCCGCGGACTCAGCCCCGTCGCCCGCTTGAACAGCCGCTGCAGGTAAAACGGACTTACGCCAACGCGCTCACTCAACTCCGCCAGCGTCGTTACACCCTCGGCCTCGTCGAGAATCTTCCGCGCCTTCGTTACCGTCTGCGCCTGTGCCGGCACTTGCGTCGGCTTACAGCGCAGGCACGCGCGATATCCCGCCCGCTCGGCTTGCTGCGGATTCGCGAAGAACTCGACCGAATCCCGCCGTGGTCGGCGGCTCGGGCATGACGGGCGGCAATATACCCCCGTCGTCCTCACCGCAAACACAAACTGTCCGTCCTGCCGCGCGTCCCGCGCCATCACGTCTCGCCATTGTTGTTCGGATTGCATGTTGCCAACGTAACCCCGCTTGCGTCCTGCCACTATCCGGCCCTTGCTCTTAAACCAATTTCCTGGGTGGCGCACATTTCCCGGCCATTGCGATACTCGGATCACGCAGGTGCCGCAGCCTCTTTGCGAAGCTTCTCCAACTCCACATTCAGCTCCGCCCCCATTAGGATCGCGGCGGCGATCAACTGTAGCCAGATCATCAGCACGATGAATGACGTAAGCGTCCCATACATCGCGTTGAGATAGGCGAATTCGCGGAAGTATATGCCCAGCAGATCGGAGCTTACAATCCACACCGCCACCGCGAATACCGACCCGGATAACTGTTGCCGCAGCGGGTGCCTTCGGCTCGGCCCCAGGTAATACAGGACTTCGATGGATGCCAGGACGCAGCCCACCACCAGCAACCAGCGTGTTTCCGGCCATATCCTTACGAAGGTGTCGCTGATGCGAAACGCCCGCCGCAGTTCTTCCGCGAATCGCGGGCCCAGCAATACCGCGCTGAGCGCTATCACCGTCAGTCCGCCCACCACAATCGTCACGTAGATGGCGTCTAGCCGAACCTTCCAGAATGACCTCGCCTGTTCGCCCAGATAAATGCCGTCCAGCATTTCCATCATCACGGCAAAGGCGTTGGATGCCGCAACGATCGCAAACACAAATCCCAGCGAAAGCAGCTTTTCATCGCTCTGCATAGTCGAGATCAGCATCGACCGCACCATAGGCAACGTCTGGTCCGGCACGAAGTGCGATACCAGGCTGGTCATGCGCTCCGCCAGGTGATGCACTGGCAGGAACGCGAGCGCACTCGCCAGGAAAATCAGGAACGGCAGTAGCGAAAGCAGGAAGTAGAACGCCAGTGCCGCCGAGGAGTTAAGTCCTCCGTGGCCAAAGAAATTTCGGACCGATGGCGCCACAGCCCGACGAAAATCCTGTAGTCGCGTCACGACGCCGGCGAACCGTCCAGCCTGTTTCTTGGGAGCAAGCGTCGGCATAGACCTAGAATGCTACTCCCAGCCTGCCACCGCAACCGTCGTCCGCGACGCCTACTGCAGAGGCAACGCGCCGGCGACGATGTCACGCGCTTTCTCCGCCGATTCGAACAGGTGTGCGTCAATGCCGGCCTGCTTCGCGCCTTCCACGTTGCACGCGCGATCGTCGAAAAAGATCACTCGCCCGGGCTCGCAGCTCAAGGCGCTCAGGCAGTCGCGATAGATGTTCTGGTCCGGCTTCGCGCAACCCTTTTCGCACGACCAGACGCACACGTCGAACTCATCCAGCCAGTCGAACTTCTCGCGCAGGATCTTCAGCAACCCGAACGTCATGTTCGACAGGATGGCTATGTTACAACCGGCAGCCTTGATGTCACGCGCCAGCGCCAGCACCTCCGCGTTCGGCCGCGTCCATAGCTCCGACTCTTTCTCGATGAACCGCTTCACCGCCGGGACGGACACCTTGATGCCATGATGTCCCGCAACTCGGTGCCAATGCGCTTCGTATCCGTCCGCCGCGCGGCCATAGTACTCGCGCGTCTCCGCGTATAACTTCAGGAACGCGCTTTCTTCGAGGCCGCTTTCGCGCCCATAGGTCACCAAATCGTCTTTCGTGGGCGCATAGCACAACACGCCTCCGTAATCGAACACCACCGCATCCAATGCCAAACGATTCATCGCTTCGATTCCAAGAGAGCGCGGCGCGCCGACGAATTCCTCGCCAGATAATTCACAACCTACCGCCGCAGCTTCACATCTATGGTACCGAGTCCATGGCAGCGCCTTTTCGCCGAGTTCAATCTGGAGCTACCAACGATGTCCGCGTCACACAGCAACGGCCTCATCACTCTTCCCAGCAACTACTCGGTTGACGAAACTCTCCACCGCATTGAGGCTCTGCTTCAGGACAAGGGCGTCGCCCTCTTCGCCGTCATCGACCACAGCGGCGAAGCCGCCAGGGCCGGACTGAAAATGCCCAACACGAAGCTGTTGATCTTCGGCAGCCCGAAAGGCGGCACGCCGCTTATGCAGGCCGCGCCCAGCGTCGCCATCGATCTTCCCCTCAAGGCGCTCATCGCCGCAAACCCCGATGGCAAAGTGTCTCTCACGTACAACGATCCCGCTTATTTGCAATCGCGCCATGGTTTCCCTGCCGAACTCGTGGCCAATTTGGCCGGAGCAATCGCCCTTTTGCGCCAAGCCGTCGAATAAACGCGCGCGCCGATCAACTTCTAACCAGCTTCTCTGACAATTGACACCGACCACTGACCACTTATTTCGCTTTCACCAGCATGCACGTGATGTCGTCATGCTGCGGCGCCCCTGCCACGAAGCGGTCCAGATCGGCGTTCAAATTCTGCAGCAGCGTCGCTGGCGCAAGTTGCGCGTTGGTGTGGACCACGAACAGCAATCGCTGCTCGCCATATTCCTCGCCGCGACCGTTTTCTGCTTCCACCACGCCGTCGGTGAATACCACCAGCCAGTCGCCGCTTTGCAGGGTTGCCGTGCCCGCCTCATACTGCGCCGCTTCCAGAATGCCCAGCGGAATACCGCCCGCCTCCAACCGCTCGATCGCTCCCGACTGCCGCCGCACTACCGGAGGATTGTGCCCGGCGTTGACATAGCTCAGAATGCGCGTCTGCGGGTCGTACTCGGCGACAAAGGCTGTTGTGAACCGCCGTCCGTTCTGACTGTTGCTGCAGGCATACACATTCATGCGGTGGGCCAACTCTGACAATGTCAGAGGCCCAGCTGCCAGCGTCTTCAGGCTCGACTGCACCGTCGCCATCAGCAGCGCCGCCGGAATGCTCTTCCCCGCCACGTCCGCCATCGCGAATACGTAGGTCGTTGGCCCCGTTTCCGTCCGCGCAAACACATCGTAATAATCGCCCGCCACCGTGTTCGCAGGCTTGGTCGAGAAGGCAATCTCCAGCCCCGGAATCTGCGGCGGCGTCGCCGGCAAAAGCCACGTCTGGATCTCCTTGGCGATCTGCAGGTCGCGCTTCATCACCACCCGATCGCCCACCTCCAGGATCAGCAGCAGGAACATCAGCAGCCCGCCGTAGAAGTGCGTGTTCAGGCTGAAGCTAACGTTGCCCGCCTCCCCCCGCCATGTGGCTTCGCCGCCCGGAAAGAGGATGAGCAGAATCGCAACCAGCAGCAGCACCCGCCGCGCCGGGGTCAGCTTCTCCAGCACCGCCCAGAAGAACTGGCCGACCATTTGCAGAAAGTGTTTCCCCTTCGACACCCCGGCCCCGCGCTCCTGGTCGATTTCCTTGGAGTACAGCCGGTAGCTCGTCCGCGCGTCGGTCAGGAACGACCGCCATAGCTCATCGGCGTGCATGCCTTCGGTCACGCGCGCCCAGAAGCGGTCAATCCGGTCCATCACCGGCGAGATCTTGCGGGTCAACTCGTCCGGCGGACGTGGAGGCCGCTGCGGCGGAGGCGGAGCAGATTGGGTGGGAGCTGCCATGGGTAGAGAGAATTATAGGTCGAGCCGTACGTGCGAGTCGCATCGAGTTTTTAGGTTGTCATCCTGAGCGAGGACGCGGAGACAAACCCGCGTCCGAGTCGAAGGACCTGCTTTTCTCTGCTAACTGGCTACTGGTTACCGGCTAATGACAACTGTTTTGCGGTGTCATCCTGAGCGGAGCGACCGCAGGGAACGGAGTCGAAGGACCCCTTTGTTGCGACAGCCCCTCAATTCCGACAATTGACAACCGGCCACTGACAACTGTCCGCGCAAAGGGAACACAAGCGTATTCTAGATTGATGTTATGAGTCGCTCCCCATCACAATTCGTCGTTTGTGTGAACAACAGCGAGTATCCGGCCTCGCTTGAATTACGAAAGCTTTACCAGGTTATCCCGGACGCGGCTGGGGCGAAGCTTCGGATGCTGCGCATTATGGATGAGTCTGGAGAGGACTACCTATTTCCCGCCGAATGCTTCGTAGCTGTCGCCTTGCCACCATCCACCAAAAAGGCGGTGCTGCAAGCAGACAGCTTCGCCGCACTTTAAGAAGCGACGATGGGTGCCGGGCCGAAGAACCTGCTTTTCTAGCCACTGGCCACCAGCCACTGCTTTACGGAAGGGGCGGGCACGTCTTGCTCTGGAAGTACTTGAGGCACTCATCGGGTGTGAGATTGCGGGTGACGCGGCTGCGCGCCAGCTTCAGCAGCTCGTGAATGTCTATCTCATAAACCTGTACGCTCCCGTCGTAGCTGGCGCTCGCCAGCCGCTTGCCGTCGGAGCTAAAGGCCACACCCAACAAAGGGCCCCCATGGCCGCGAAGGGTGAGCAACTCCTGACCACCATCGGATTCCCACAGCTTCGCCGTCTGGTCCTCACCGGCGGTAGCCAGGCGCTTGCCATCGGGGCTAAAGGCCACACCTTTCACAGCGTACGCGTGGCCGCGCAGGGTCAGCAACTCCGTGCCGCTTTCGGCTTCCCACAATTTCACCGTGTGGTCCGTACCGGCCGTGGCCAGGCGCTTGCCATCGGGGCTAAAGGCCACGTCATACACAGGGCCCGCGTGCCCGCGCAGGGTCAGCAGCTCCTTGCCGCTCTCGGCGTCCCACACCTTCGCCGTTTGGTCCGCATTGGGAGTGGCTAGTCGCTTGCCATCGGGGCTAAAGGCCACACCCCCCACAGGACCTCCCTGGCCGCGCAGGGTGAGCAACTCCTTGCCGCTCTGGGCGTCCCACACCTTTGCCGTCCCATCCATACTTCCGGTTGCCAGCCGCTTGCCGTCCGGACTCCAGGCAACGCTGTTCACTAAGTCACTATGGCCGCGCAGGGTCAGCAACTCCTTGCTACTCTCGGTGTCCCACACCTTCGCCGTTTGGTCCGCACTGGCCGTGGCCAGGCGCTTGCCATCTGGGCTAAAAGCCACCCCGCGCACAGCGCCCGCGTGGCCGCGCAGGGTCAGCAACTCCTTGCCGCTCTCGGCGTCCCACACCTTCGTAGTTTGGTCCGCACTCGCCGTGGCCAGACGCTTGCCGTTCGAACTAAAAGCCACACCCCCCACAGGGCCCCCGTGGCCGCGCAGGGTCAGCAACTCCTTGAGGCTCTCGGTGTCCCACACTTTGGCCGTTTGGTCCTCACCGGCGGTAGCCAGGCGCTTACCATCGGGACTAAAGGCCACACCGTACACAGGGCCTACGTGGCCGCGCAGGGTCAGCAGCCACTGGCCGCTCTCGGCGTCGCACACCACGGCCGTTTGATCCACGCTGGCGATGGCTAGGCGCTTGCCATCGGGGCTAAAGGCCACACCCGACACCTGGTCCGCGTGGCCGCGCAAGGTCAGCAACTCCTTGCTACTCTCGGCGTCCCACACCTTCGCCGTTTGGTCCGCACTGGCCGTGGCCAGGCGCTTGCCATCGGGGCTAAAAGCCACCCCGCGCACAGCGCCCGCGTGGCCGCGCAGGGTCAGCAACTCCTTGCCGCTCTCGGCGTCCCACACCTTCGCCGTTTGGTCCGCACTGGCCGTGGCCAGGCGCTTGCCATCGGGGCTAAAGGCCACACTCCCTACATCGCCTGCGTGGCCGCGCAGGGTGAGCAATTCCTTTCCGCTTTCGGCGTCCCACACCTTGGCCGTTTGGTCCGCACTGGCGGTGGCCAGGCGCTTACCATCGGGGCTCAAGGCCACAGCGTACACAAGGCCTGCGTGGCCGCGAAGGGTGAGCAACTCTTTTCCGGTCTCGGCTTCCCACACCCTCGCCGTTTGGTCCGCACCGGCGGTAGCCAGGCGCTTGCCATCGGGGCTAAAAGCCACCCCGCGCACAGCGCCCGCGTGGCCGCGCAGGGTCAGCAACTCCTTGCCGCTCTCGGCGTCCCACACCTTCGCCGTTTGGTCCGCACTCGCCGTGGCCAGTCGCTTGCCATCGGGGCTAAAGGCCGCAACCCACAACGGGCCCGCGTGGCCGCGCAAAGTCATACGTATTGGAGATAACAAGATCGCTTGATGCAGCGCCTCTTCCGCGGAAGGAAGTGGGCCCTGCCCGTGACTCATCGTGGCATTCGCTGCCTGCATCGCGAGAAGGATGCTTCTCTCGGGATCGTCTTCTGCTAAACTCCCGGTCGATAATGCCGCCAGTTCTCCCGCCTTGGACTCGCGCGCGTTTTGTTCGGCAATACTCTGCTGCTTTTTGGCCTCGTTTGCGTTAACCTCCGCTTCCTTCTGTTTTTCTTGAGCCACTCCCTTCTGATGCTTTGCCTCCGCTTCATTCTCTTGAGCCGTCTTCGCGTTGGCGTCAGCAGTTTTCTTCTGCCGCTGCGCCTCCGCTGCATTTTTCCTAGCCAAGCCTCTTTGCCACCATGCAGCTGCAGCCAACACGAGGGCGACTACGGCCGCGGCTGCCACGGCTCCCATAACAATCCTTTGCGTCTTCGTCGTCGTCTGGCGGCTGGCCAGGATGTACTCAGACTGCAGCGCCGTCAGCCTGGGCTCGCGGTCGGCGGCCTTGGCCACCATCTGCTCGGCTTCGTTGAGGTCCTTGCCGCGGAGCAGGAAGCTGCGGTCCTTCTTTTGCGCCTCCCATTCCTTCGCGCGGGTCAGCAGGCGGGTGTGGGCGTCCACCCAATCGAGGTCGGTCTCGAGGGTACTCAGCAACTGGCTGAGGCCCGCGGGGAACAGGCCGTCGTCGTCGAACTTGATTGCCTGAATTCGCCCTAGCGCGGGGGGCAGTGCGTTGTAGTCGGCTTCGCGATAGAACAGCGGGATCATGCGCTTGCGGTTGGAAGAGGCATGATTGATCTCTTCGTTGGCCACTTCGGATTGCAGCGAATCGGGGCTGACCACGAACAGGAAGGTGCCGGCAGCGTCAATCTCGCGGAAGATTTTCGCCTTCCAGTCTTCCGAGGCGCGGATGCCCTGGGTATCGACCCAGGTATCGTGGCCTGCCGTGCCGAGTGCTGCCGCCAGTTTTGCTACAAAGTCCGCGTCCTTGCGCGAATACGAAATAAATACGTCCGCCACCCTTGCCTCAGCGAACTTCAATTGGGGTAATGGAGAGCGAGTTTGCATCCATTCGCCACCCGCCGCAAGTGCACAAACGTTGTAGCACATTTGCGAAAGACTCTGATCCGCCCTGCCGGAGGCTTGCGCGCAGCTCGCGCCAGCGACCGTAGCGCACGGAAAATTTCTTCCCATTTTGGGAAAAGCGGCCCCTATCGCTCGCTTCTGGCAGGAGAGTGGTTATGGACCGTCTCCGGTGCGCATTAAAAGCTCTGTGTTTCTGACAACCGACCGCCGACAACTGATATGGTTACTAGAGTCTCTTTGCCTGCCCGATTTCTCTTGCGTCTCCTACTCGCAACTCCGTACAACCGAATCGTGACGCCAGAGATGGAGTGTCTCTGGTCGCACGGCACCGTGGCGCGCTGGAATTCTGCTCTTTGACAGTTCCCGTTTCGGGACAAGATGAGGGCCGAAGGCTGTGGAAAGAAGTTGGCTAACTCCAATGCTCTGTATTGAATACCTGCAACGTCCCGAGTAATCAATGGGTTGCGAACAATTTTTCCCCAACCAACTGATTCTAAAACGTCGCAAATAGCAATTGTTCGGAGGTTTGCGTGTTATCGGACATCGCTTTTGAAACTAATTTCCCAAATCGGCTCTAGGTCCTGTTAACACTAAATCGTAATTCTGTGCTAGGCTGCGTTGCATGGAGATCACCGAAGCCCAGTACCAGCGGATTGCCCCCAGTCTTCCTCGCCAGCGGGGCAACGTGAAGCTGAACAACCTGCA
>Ga0335071_10002778_pt1 | contig 18603 bp, 14 predicted proteins | sample Lox_Sample_15_FD_206724 | JGI IMG/M metagenome (GOLD analysis project Ga0335071, IMG submission 206724) | Soil microbial communities from Loxahatchee National Wildlife Refuge, Florida, United States - Lox_Sample_1.5 | ecosystem: Environmental > Terrestrial > Soil > Wetlands | place: USA...
AGGCCCACCGCCCGCACCCGCTCGCGGGCCGTGCCGGTGCGCTGCAGGATGTCGTCGAAGGACTCGACCAGGGCCGCCACCGCGACCTGCGGGCCCTCGTTGACGCGGCTGGGGCGCTCGTGGAGCTGGCTCACCAGGAACGCGCCGTCGGCGTCGAGGACGGTGGCGTTGTTCTTGTTCCCGCCGTTGTCGAGCCCCACCACCACCCAGGAGTCGGCCATTCTCTCTCCTCGCCCGCCGCCTGGCGGGGCGGGGTGCGATTCTACCCTCAAGCCCGGGCGGCCGACGGCCGGCCCTCGTGCTCGACCGTGAACACGTTGGCGAAGAGGTTGGCCCGCACCTGCTTGCCCTGCTGGGTGAGGGCGAGGTACTCCAGCTCGCGCCAGATGTAGGGGTGCACGCTCTTCCAGTAGAAGGACGGGTAGTTGGCCCGCAGCTCGCCGGCGTGCCGGAAGCCGAGCTGCTCGGCGACACCGGTCTCCTTGAACTCGGCGAAGAGCGCCGGGATGCGGAGGAGGTAGCGCGGGTCGCTGAGCTGGCCGACGAGGTCGGCCGCGCGCACCACCGACGCCAGGCCGGAGACCTCCGGCGGGTCCTCGCGCAGGGGGACCGGGAAGCGGGTGGGCTCGATGTACTCCTTCAGCCGCTCCACCTGGATGCGGGGGTGCCCGCCGAAGCGCTCCTGCACGAAGAGCTTGCCCCGGTCGACGTGGTAGGGGGAGAGGAAGGCGTCGGTCGCGCCCGGCGGCAGCGCCACCGGGGTGGCGTCCCGGCCGTTGGCCACGCAGCCGTCGCGGTCCGCCCGGCAGACCCCGCGCACGTAGCCGATGTCGTGGCAGAGGAGCGCGATGGTCACGTGCAGCCAGTCCTCCGAGGAGACCCCGCCCTCGCGGATGTGCTTGCCGCGCAGGATCTCCTGGCCCACCAGGGTGACCAGGATGGTGTGCTCGACGTTGTGGTAGAGGGCGTCGGAGTTGGCGATGTTCTCGAGCGCCATGGTGGCGGCCCAGGCCAGGATGTCCGCGACCTCGGCGTGGGAGCGGCCGTAGTTGCGGTGGTAGGCCCTCTGCAGGCGCCGCACGAAGGCGAACGACTCGACCTCGACCGGGTTGAACATGGGCTCTCCTATTTCTGCTTCAGCTCCCAGACGCCGTCCCACTGCGCGGGCGGCCGGGCGAGGAGGTCCGCCGCGCGCTGGGCGTACATGCGGAACACCTGGTCGTCCGGGAACTCCTGGCAGGCGCGCGCGAAGAGCCGGGCCGCCTCCTCGAAAGCCGCGCCCTGGTAGCTGGCGTAGGCCTCGCTGTGCGCGGCCAGCCGGCGCGCCTCCTTCGCGGCCAGGGGCTCCCTGGCCCGCCCCACCACCTCGAAGACGCGGACCGGCTGGCGCTTGCCCTTGACCCGGATGCGGTCGAGCTCGCGGGTGACGAAGCGGCCGCCCAGGCGCTGCTCGGTGTGCTCGGAGATCATCAGCCGGGAGTGGTACTGCTTGGTGGCGCTCTCCAGCCGGGAGGCGAGGTTCACGGCGTCGCCGATGACCGTGTAGTCCATCCGCTTCTCGGATCCGATGTTGCCGCACACCACCTCGCCGGTGGACAGCCCGATGCCGATCTCGATCGCCGTCAGCCCGCGGGCGCAGCGCTCGCGGTTGTAGGCGGCAAGGCGGGTCTGCATGTCGAGCGCGGCTTCCACCGCGTTGACGGGGTCTTCCTCCGGGTGGGGGAAGGGCGCGCCGAAGACGGCCATGATGGCGTCGCCGATGAACTTGTCGAGGATGCCGCCGCGCTCGAAGATCACGTCCACCATGACGGTGAAGTACTCGTTGAGCATCTCCACGATCTGGTGGGCGCCCGCGTTCTCGGTCAGGCTGGTATAGGAGCGGATGTCGGAGAACAGGATGGTCACCGGCTGGCGCACGCCGCCCAGGGCCGGGTTCTGCTCGTCGGCCAGCAGCTTGTCCACCACGTCCTTCGACATGTAGCGCGAGAGGCTGCTCTTCACCCGCTTCTCGGTGGTGATGTCGTCCACCACCATCACCACCCCCCGCCGCTTCCCCGAGGCGTCGAGCAGCGGCACCAGGTTGAGGTTCATGGAGAAGGGCCGCCCCAGGGCGCCCCGGGCCTCGAGGTCGTACTCGAGCAGGGCGCGGCCCGACTCCCGGACGCCCTCGATCCACGCCGGCAGCCGCGGGTGCACCGCCGGCAGCAGCTCCGCGGCCGGCCGTCCCGCCACCTCGGCGGCCCGCAGCCCGAGCAGCCGCTCGGCAGGGCCGTTCACGGTCGTCAGCCGCCCCTCGCCGTCGACGGCCAGGACGCCGTTGCTGAGGCTCTCCAGCACGCTCTCCAGGTAGACCTTCATCTCGCGCACGTTCTCGTACAGGGTCGCCCGCATGATGGCGACGCCCGCCTGGGCGGAGAAGGCCATCAGCAGCCGCTCGTCGTCCTTGGTGAAGGTCCCCAGGCGCTTGTTCACCACCTGCGTCACCCCGATCACCTCGCCCTGGGCGTTGCGGATGGGCATGCACAGGACCGAGCGGGTGCGGAAGCCGGTGCGCTGGTCGATCGCCGGGTTGAACAGGGGGTGCTGGTGGGCCTCGGGGATGTTGAGGGGCAGGCCGGTGGCGGCCACGTGGCCGGCGATGCCCTTGCCCAGCGGCAGCCGGATCTCGCCGCCGTCCAGGCCCTCGGCCACCTTGCTCCACAGCTCGCCCTTCGCACGGTCGAGCAGGAAGAGCGTGCTGCGCTCGGCGGCCATGATCTCGCGCGCCTTCTCGAGGATGATGTGGATGAGGCCGGTGAGGTCCAGGGTGCTGCCGAGGGCGTTCGCCACCTCCAGCAGGGTGGTCACCTCGCGCTGGCTGGCGATCACCTCCTCGAACAGGACCGCGTTGCGCAGGGTGAGCGCCATCAGCCCGCCCAGGCCGCGCAGGGTGTCCACGTCCTCCTCGGTGAACTCGCCGGTCTTGCGGTTGATCGCCGTCACCACGCCGATCACCTCGCCGTGGTCGTCCTTCACCGGGCCGCACAGGACCGAGCGCGTGCGGTAGCCGGTCTTCTGGTCGATGTCCGGGTTGAAGGCGGGGTGCTGGTAGGCGTCGGCGGCGCGCACGATCTCGCCGGTGCGGGCGACGTGGCCGGCGATGCCGCGGTCCATGGGGAAGCGGATCTCGGCGGTGTCCAGGCCCTGGGCCACCTTGCTCCACAGCTCGCCGCGCTGGCGGTCCACCAGGAAGAGCGAGGCCCGGTCCGCCTCCAGGCGCTCCTTGAGCGTGTCCAGGATCCGCTCGATCACCGCCGCCAGGGCCAGCTGGCCGCCCAGCGAGGCCGTGAGGTCGAGCAGCGACTGCTGCTCGCGGTACGAGCGCAGCAGCCGGCGCAGGAAGGTCTCGGCCTCCTCCGGGTCGAGGAGATTGGCCCGGTGGTCGGGCGCAGTCCGGCCGCTCATCGTGACCTCCGCCCTCTCGTGAACCAGGGGTGGCTCCAAGCTACGTCGCCTCTCCCCGGCGCGTCAACGGCGGTGTGCTATGCTCCGGCCTCCGAGAGCGAAAGCCCGTGAAACAACCACGCGCGGCGGGTGGACCGGGCCGCCGGGCGCCCGCCACACGTTTCCTCAGGGCCCTGCGGGCGAGCACCGTGGTGCCGCGGCCGCCACGGCGCTGGCGGCTGCTGTGGTCGCGGGTGCAGGCGGAGGACATCCCCCGCCTGGTCGCCTTCTTCCTGGTGGCGGTGGTCATCTCCGGGTACCTGCTGTTCCGCATCGAGTCCCCCCGCAACGAGGCCTTTCGCAGCCCCGAGGACGGCCTGTGGTGGGCGATCGTCACCCTCACCACCACCGGCTACGGCGACAAGTACCCGATCACCACCGGCGGGCGGCTGTTCGCCGGGGTGGCGATGGTGCTGGGCATGGGCGTGGTGGCGATCGTCACCGCCAAGATCGCCACGGTGATGGTGGCGCGCAGGATCAAGGAGGGTCGCGGCTTGACGGACGCCAACCGACTGTCCGGTCACGTGGTCATGCTCGGCTTCCGGCCGGACATGGCCCAGCTCATCGAGGAGGTGCTGCGCATCAACCCGGCCCTCCCCGCCCGCGGGCTGCTGCTGGTGAACGTGGCCGACGAGCTGGCCATCGAGGAGCTGAAGACCCGCTTCCCGGGCCTGCACTACGTGCGGGGCGACGTCGTCGACGCCCTGACGCTGCGGCGCGCCAACCTGGCGCGGGCCTCGAAGGTGATCATCATGGCCGACGTCTCGACGCCGCGCAGCGACGCGGAGATCGACGCCCGCACGGTGATGGCCAACCTCACGGTGAAGACGCTCGCCCCGGAGACCTACACCGCGGCCGAGGTGCTGGACGCCAAGTACATCGAGCACCTGCGCATGGGCGGCTGCGACGAGGTCATCCAGAGCCGGGAGTACAGCCGCTCGCTGCTGGTGGGGGCGGCGGTCGCCGCCGGCGTCACCCACGTGATGCACGAGCTGCTCGACTTCGCCGACCTGCGGGGGCTGCTGACGGAGCCGATCCCGCCCGAGCTGGTGGGCCGCAGCTACGGGGAGCTGTTCCGGGTGCTGAAGGACGAGGGCCAGCTGCTGATCGGGCTGCTGCAGAACACCGGCCGCTCGCTGCAGATCAAGCGCGACGCGCTGCGGGAGGCGCAGAAGACGGCCAACGTCCACACCCTGGTGGAGAACCTCCGCAAGGTGAAGGAGATGGAGCCGAACAAGCCGCTGCTCTCTCCCCCGGACGACACCGTGATCCCGCCCCACAGCCTGGCGGTCGTCATCGGCCGGCCGCGCCCCGAGGTGAAGCCGTGAGCGGGGGGACGGCCGACGTCGTGCTCGGCCACCTGCAGCGGCTGCCCCTGTTCGCGCTCGACGACGCTCGGGCCCTCGCCGACCTGGCGGCGGTGTGCCAGATCCAGGAGAGCGCCGCCGGCGAGGTCATCCTGCGGGAGGGCAGCCTGGGGGACACCATGCTGGTGATCCTCAGCGGCCGGGTGCGCGTGGAGCGGCGGACCGTGCACCAGGACAGCTTCACCGTCTCCTTCCTGGAGCAGGACAACTTCTTCGGCGAGGTCGCGCTGCTGGGCCGCGACCGCCGCTCGGCCACCTGCGTGGCCGAGACCGACTGCGAGTTCCTGGTCATCCGCCGCGACGACTTCGTGGCCTTCGGCGACCGCCACCACGCGGCGGGGCTGGTCATCACCCGGCGGGTCGCCACCCGCCTCGCCGACCGGCTGCTGGCGGCGAACGAGGAGATCCTGAGCCTGTTCACCGCCCTGGTGCAGGAGGTCGAGGGCGAGCTGCGCTGATCAGCCGCGCGGCGCCGGGGGGGCCGCCGGCGCGGACGCCAGCGGTGTCTGGCACATGGGGCAGGCGCGCCAGGCGGGGTTGAGGGGCTGGCCGCAGCCGCAGACCGTGGCCGCCGCCGCGGCCGCCGAGGCCGCCTGCTGGCGCGCGCCGAACAGGCTGACGTGCAGGGCCTCGCCCACCACGTTCATCAGCAGGCCGAAGAGGGCCAGCCCGGTGACCATGGTGCAGCCCCCCAGCACCCGCCCCCAGAAGGTGACCGGGGTCATGTCGCCGTAGCCGGTGGTGGTGAGGGTGGTGATGCCCCACCACATGGCCTGGGGGATGGAGGTGAAGAGGGTGTCCTTCTGCTCGTGCTCGGCGTAGTAGACGAGGGTGCTCCACAGGGTGAGGGCGCAGAAGAGGGTGATGAAGTAGATCTGCAGGTCCATGCGCAGCGCGCCGCGGGCCTCGCGCTCGTGGTAGCGGGCGCTCGCCACCTTGGCCAGCTTGAGGACCCGCAGCACCCGCAGCACCCGCAGCACCCGCAGCAGGCGCATGGCCTTCACCGAGGGGACGTTCAGCATCAGGGCGAAGGTGGGCAGGATGGCCAGCAGGTCGATGATGCCCCAGGGCCCCAGCACGTACTTCCAGCGGTCGGGCGCCACCCAGATGTTCGCCAGGTAGTCGACGGTGAACACCGCCACCACCGCCCCCTCCACCACGTCGAACACCGTCTGGTGGATGGCGATCCAGGGCACCGACTCCAGGATGATGGCGACGACGGAGACCAGGATGCAGGAGATGACGACCGCCTGCGCCCGCCGGAACGCCGTCGAGCCCTCGTCGAGCAGGGCCGCCGCCACCCGCTGCTTGAACGCGCTCATGCGGCCGAGCGAGCTCGATCGGCTGACCTCGAGTGGACCGGCCATGGATCCTCCTCTCGTGTCGAGGGCCTGTGGAGGGAAGGGCGCGTCCAGCGGCGGTTCGTCTGAGCGTGCTTCCGGCGACGATAGCAGGCGGCGGCGGCCGGCGGCAAGCGGGACGCCGCGAAACCGGACACTCGCGTCTGCCCATTGGACGCCTGACTCCCGGCCGACCGGACACCGTCCACGCAAGTCGTTGAGCCGCTGACAGGAGGTCGTGGCACGGTGGTTGCGTCCGCCGCTTCTGCGATGGACACCGAAGCCCTGTCCGCGGGGCTGGAGGCCGATCGCGCCGACGCGGACGCCTCCTGGCTCACGCGCAGCGTGCGCCTCGTCGGGCGCTGCATCATCGCCGGGCTGATGCTGTCGCTCGCCGCGCACCCGTTCCTCACCGGGCCGCCGATCCCGGCGGCAACGGCCGTGGAGGTCGGGGGGATCGTGGCGACGGCGCTCGCGCTGTGGCTCAACCGGGCCGGCCGGCCGACCGTCGCCGCGCGCGTGGTGGTCTTCACCATGCCCCTGGTGGCCGGCGGCCTGGCGCTGACCGCGGGGCGCGGCTTCCACGACCCGGCCATCCTCATGATGCCGGGGGCGCTCATCCTCTGCGGCGTGCTCCTCGACCGCGCCACGCTGGCGGCGACGACGGTGCTGGCGGCGGCCGCCAGCACCGTGGTCATCGTCGCGGAGGCCGGCGGCACGGTCCTGGGCGACGCGGTGGACTCGGCGGCCATCCTCGGCATCACCGGGCTGGCGGCCGGCGTCGTCGCCGGGCGGCTGCGCCGGACGATCGCTCGCCTGCAGGCCCAAGAGGCCGCGGCCCGCGCCTCCGAGCTGCGCTACCGCAGCCTGGTGGAGCAGGCGGTCGACGCGATCGTCGCCGGCAGCGAGGCCGGCGGCTTCAGCGAGGTGAACCGGCGCGCCTCGGAGCTGAGCGGCTACTCCCGCGAGGAGCTGCTCGGCCGCAAGCTGGAGTCGCTCTTCTCCCCGGCTGAGCTGCAGCGCGTTCCCTTCCGGTACGACGCCATCGCCCGCGGCGACACGGTGATCGCGGAGCGGATGCTGACCCGCAAGGACGGCAGCCTGGCGCCGGTGGAGATGCGCTCGAAGCGGCTGCCCGACGGGACCTCCCAGACCATCCTGCGCGACGTGAGCGAGCGGCAGCGGGCGGAGGCGGAGCGGCGCTCGCTGGAGGCGCGCCTGCGCCAGGCGCAGAAGATGGAGGCGGTGGGCCGCCTCGCCGGCGGCATCGCCCACGACTTCAACAACCTGCTCACCGCCCTCACCGGGAGCCTGACGCTCGCCCTGCGCAGCGTGGGGGAGGGTTCGCCGGCGCGGCGCTGGCTGACCGAGGTGGACAAGGCCGCCTGGCGGGCCGCCTCCCTCACCCGCCACCTGCTCGCCTTCAGCCGCCAGCAGGTGATCGAGCCCCGGGTTCTCGACCTGCGGTCGGTGGTCGAGGAGACGGCCGCGCTGGTGGCCCGCACCGTCGGCGAGGACGTGAGGCTGCACGTCCACCTCCCCGACGAGCCGTGCCGGGTGTCCGTGGACCGGGGCCAGATGGAGCAGGTCATCCTCAACCTGGTGACGAACGCCCGCGACGCCATGCCGCAGGGCGGCCTGCTCACGCTCGACCTCGGCTGGGCGCAGGAGCCGGGCGGGCGGGAGGTGGTCCTCTCGGTCAGCGACACCGGCCAGGGCATGTCGCAGCAGGTGCGGGCGCGCATCTTCGAGCCCTTCTTCACCACCAAGCCCTCGGGCGCCGGCACCGGGCTGGGCCTGGCCATGGTCTACGGGGCGGTGGAGCAGAACGGGGGCCGCATCGAGGTGGAGTCCCAGCCCGGCCGGGGCGCCAGCTTCCGCATCCTGCTGCCGGAGGCCGCCGGCAGCGTGGCGGCGGCGAGCGAGCCGAGACCCGAGCCCGCCCTGCACGGCACCGAGACCGTGCTGCTGGTGGAGGACGAGCAGGCGGTGCGCGAGGTGACCGCCGAGCAGCTGGAGTCGCTCGGCTACCGCGTGCTCGCCTGCGGCAGCGCGACGGAGGGCCTGGCCATCGCCGCCGGCCACGAGGGGCCGCTGCACCTGCTCCTGACGGACGTGGTGCTGCCGTCGATGGACGGCTGCGAGCTGGCCGCCCGGCTGACGCAGGCCCGGCGCGGCCTGCGCGTCCTCTACACCTCCGGCTACGGCGGCGACGTGATCGCCCGCCACGGCGTGCTGGCGCAGGGCGCCGTGCTCCTGGAGAAGCCCTACTCCCTGCTGGAGCTGGCGCGCCACGTCCGGCGCGCGCTCGCCGCCTGAGGCCGCTTTCGGCGCCCGTCCCTGGCTCCGGGGCCGTCTGCTCCCGCACGCGGCCGGCGCCGAGCGGCGAGCGACGCGACTTCCGCTAGACTCGCCGGCGGAGGGCGACGCCCGATGCGCATCGTGGAAGGGCCGTACCTGCGGGACATCCTCGACCAGCCGCGCACGCTGCGCGAGACCCACCGCCGGCTGACGGCGTCGCCGGCCCTGGAGGGCCTCGCCGAACGGCTGGGCGGCGGCGGCTTCCGCCGGGTGGTGCTGACGGGGATGGGCTCCTCGCTGCACGGCCTGGTCCCGCTGCGGCTGCGGCTGGTGGAGGCGGGGCACACGGCCCTCGCCGTCGAGTGCTCGGAGCTGCTGCACTACGAGCGCCGGCTGCTGGACGCCGACACGCTGCTGCTGCTGGTCTCGCAGTCGGGACGCAGCGCCGAGATCGTCCGCCTGCTGGAGGCGGTGCGCGCAAGCGGGGTCGCCACGCTGGGGGTGACGAACACGCCCGACAGCCCGCTGGCGCGGGAGGCGACGGCGGCCCTCCTGACCCACGCCGGCGAGGAGGCGACCGTCGCCTGCAAGACCTACCTCTGCACTGAGCTGGCGCTCGCCTTCCTCGGCTGTGTGCTGGCCGGCGGCGACCGCGCCGCCTGCCTCGCCGCGCTCGCCACCGCCTCCGAGGCCGCGGCCGGCTACCTCGCCGGCTGGCCGGCGCACGTGCGGGAGCTGGCGGGCCTGCTCGCGGGCGTGCGGGCCGTCTTCTATGCGGGCCGCGGCCCGTCGCTGGCGGCCGCGCTCTCGGCGGGCCTGATCACCAAGGAGTCGACGCACCGGCCGGCCGAGGGGATGAGCAGCGCCGCCTTCCGGCACGGGCCCATGGAGATGCTCGACGCGGCCGTCTTCCTGCTGGTCTTCGCCGGCGACGCCCGCGCGCGGCCGCTCAACGAGGCGCTGGTCAGGGACGCGCGAGCGGCCTCCGCTCGCGCCCACCTGGTGGCCGAGGACGCGCCGCTCGCGGCGCTGCGGCTGCCGGGGGTGCCCGACCTGGCCCGCCCGGTCGTCGAGCTGCTGCCGGTCGAGATGGCCACCCTGGCCCTCGCCGCCCTCGACGAGCGCGAGGCCGGCCGCTTCGAGCGCGCCACCAAGGTGACGGCGACGGAGTAGAGTCGGGATTCGGCCGCCCGCGGCGGCCGGGAAGCCGCTATGATTGCTGGTTCCGCACCCCGGGGACCTCGCCGGCCCCCAAGAGAGGCCCCGCATGTACACGCTGTTGAAGTCGCAGGCGGGCTCCTGGCCGGAGCCGACGATCCCCGCGGGGATCGACCTCGCGCTCGAGGCGTCGCACTCGCGGCAGCGGATGTATCCGGTGACCGTGATCTACTCCTCGCTCCTGGTCGCGGTGCTGGCGGCCGCCTGGCGCACGTCCCATCTGCCGACGGCGCTGGCCTTCGCCGCGCTCGGCGTCGCGGCCTGGACCGTGACGGAGTACGCCGTGCACCGCTGGGTGCTGCACGTGGCGTTCCCGCCGGGCCGGAGCTGGACCAGCCGCGTCCTGCACGCGCTGTTCGACGCGGCCCACGTCGACCACCACGCCCAGCCCTGGGACGGCTACCACATCAACGGGTACCTCGACACCCTGCTGGTGGCGGTCTGGCTGGTCCCGCTGAGCTTCCTCGCCCCCGCCCACACCGCCCCGGTCGCGGTCGCCGCCCTCTTCGCCGGCTACCTGGCCGAGGAGTGGGCGCATCACGCCATGCACTTCCGGAACTTCCGCTGGCGTTACTTCCAGTACGTGAGGCGGCGCCACCTCTACCACCACAGCCGCCACGGCGTGGGGACCGCCTACGGGATCACCAGCGACCTCTTCGACAAGGTCTTCGGCACCCGCATCCCGCTCCCCCAGCGGGCGCGCCTGTTCCCGGCGCGCGTCGCGGCGAGCGTGGCGCACTCGTGACGGCGCGGCGCGCGCTGGTCACCGGTGCCAGCCGCGGCCTCGGCCGCGAGATGGCGAGACAGCTGGCCCAGCGCGGGTTCCGGGTGGCGGTGAGCGGGCGCTCCGCGGCCGACCTGCACGAGACCGCGCGGGCGGTCGAGGCGGCGGGCGGCGAGGCCCTGCCGCTGGTGGGCAGCGTGAGCGACCCTGCCGACGTCGCCGACCACGCGGAGACGATCCGCGCGCGCTGGCAGGGCCTCGACTGGCTGGTCCTCAACGCCGGCGTCGGCGACGGGGTGGATGCGCGCCGCTTCGACGCCGAGCGCTGCCGCGCGGTGTTCGCGACCAACGTCTTTGGCGCGGTGAACTGGCTGGGGGCCGCGCTGCCCTGGATGGTCGCGGCCGGGAGCGGCACGGTCGCCGGCATCTCCAGCCTGGCCGCCTGGCGCGGGCTGCCGGGGGCGGGCGCCTACTCGGCGAGCAAGGCCGCGCTCGCCACGCTGCTCGAGTCGGCCCGCGTGGACCTGCGCGGCACGGGCGTGCGGGTGGTGACGGTGTTCCCGGGTTTCATCCGCAACCGTGGCCTGCCGAGCGCCGACGACCAGGGCAAACCCTTCCTCGTCGACCTCGAGGTGGGCGTGCGCCGGATCCTCGACGGCATCGAGAGCGGCCGAGCGGTCGTTCACTTCCCCCGGCGGCTGTCGTGGCCGATGCGGCACGTCGTCCGCCACCTGCCGGCGCCGCTCTACGACTGGCTCATGGGCCGGCTGGCCCCCTAGCGCCCGCGACGTCTACCGCGCCGGCGGCAGCGTCATCCCCAGGTTCCTCACCAGGAAGGCGTAGCGGTCGGCCGCCTCCTCGATGATCTTCGCGGTCGGCTTGCCGGCTCCGTGGCCGGCGCGGGTCTCGATGCGGATGAGGACGGGCGCGTCGCCCGCCTGCGCCGCCTGCAGGGTGGCCGCGTACTTGAAGCTGTGGGCCGGGACCACCCGGTCGTCGTGGTCGCCGGTGGTGACCAGCACCGGCGGGTACCTGGTCCCCGGCCTGATGTTGTGCAGCGGCGAGTACTTGATGAGGGTGTCGAAGCCTTCCTTCGTCTCGGAGCTGGCGTAGTCGGACTTCCAGGCCCAGCCGATGGTGAACAGGTGGAAGCGCAGCATGTCCATCACCCCGACCGCCGGCAGCGCGGCGCCGAAGAGGTCCGGCCGCTGGTTGAGGACGGCGCCCACCAGCAGGCCGCCGTTGCTGCCGCCGGCGATCGCCAGCTTCGGGGTGGAGGTCCACCTCTCGCGGATCAGGTGCTCGGCGGCGGCGATGAAGTCGTCGAACACGTTCTGCTTGTTCTTCAGACGGCCGGCGTCGTACCACTCCTTGCCGTACTCGCTGCCCCCGCGCAGGTTGGCGACCGCGTAGACGCCGCCCATCTCCAGCCAGGCCATGACGCCCGGGGAGAAGGCCGGCAGGTTGGCGATGTTGAAACCGCCGTAGCCGGTGAGCAGGGTCGGGTTCCGCCCGTCGCGCGCTGCGCCCCTGCGGGCGGTGACGAACATCGGGATCCTCGTCCCGTCCTTCGACGGGTAGAAGACCTGCACGGTCTCGTAGGCCGCCGGGTCGAACGGCACCTTCGGCTGGCGGAAGACCGCGCTCTGGCCGGTCGCAGGGTCGCAGCGGTAGATCGTCGTCGGGTAGGTGTACGAGGTGAACGCGTAGAAGAACTCCTGGTCGCGGCGCCGGCCCGAGACCGTCACCGTGCCGATGCCGGGCAGGGTCACCTCGCGCTCCAGCCGGCCGCTCTTGTCGTAGATCTTCAGCAGGTCGTGGGCGTCCACCTGCCACACCACCACGAAGCGCTCGCCGATCATGTCGATGCTCGACAGCACGGCCCTGCCCTCGCCCTGCGGCAGGATCTCCTTCCACGCCTTCTTTGCGGGGTCACGGCGGTCGATCGCCACCAGCCGGCGCCGGGGCGCGTCCCTGTCGGTGCGCACGTAGAAGAGGTCGCCGTCGTTGCCGACCGCGCCGTACTCGGCGTCGAAGGCGTCGAGGAAGGGGGCGATCGCGCCTTTCGGGTCCTGCAGGTCCTGCACGAAGATGCGGTTCCGCGGGTCGGTGCCCTCGCTCTGGTAGAGGAGCAGGAAGCGGCCGTCCTCGGTCACGTCGGCGACGAAGCCCCAGTCGGGCTGGTCCTTTCGCTGGTAGACGAGCGGGTCGCCCTCCTGCGGCGTGCCCAGGCGGTGGAAGTGGACCTTCTGGTACTTGTTCACCCCCTTGAGGGCGTCGCCTTCCCTGGGGGCGTCGTAACGGCTGTAGTAGAAGCCGGAGCCGTCCTTCTTCCAGGAGGCGCCGGAGAACTTGGACCAGCGGACATGGTCCTCGCGGTCCCTGCCGGTCGCCACCTCCCGCACGTGCCACTCGATCCAGTCGCTGCCGGCCTCGGCGGTCGAGTAGGCCATCAGGCTGCCGTCGTCGCTGTAGTGGGCGCTGCCCAGGGCGACCGTGCCGTCCTTCGACAGCGTGTTGGGGTCGAGCAGCACCTCCGGCGTGGCGTCGAGACCTTTCGCCCGCAGCAGCACGGCCTGGTTCTGCAGGCCGCTGTTGTGGCCGAAGACGTACCAGGGGCCCTCCTTGGAGGGCAGGCCGAAGCGCTCGTAGTCCCACAGCGCGGTGAGCCGCTTCTCGATCGCCTTGCGCTCGGGGATCGCCTCCAGGTAGGCGAAGGTGACCTTGTTCTCCGCCTCCACCCAGGCCCTGGTCTCGGCGCTGTTGTCGTCCTCCAGCCAGCGGTAGGGGTCCTCGACCTTGGTGCCGAAGTAGTCGTCGACCTGGTCGACCTGCCGGGTCTTCGGGTACGCCAGCCGCGGGCCGGCCTGGGCGGCGAGCAGCGCGGGCAGGAGCAGGGCGAGCAGCAGCAGGGTCATCTTCATCGGGGGTGTCTCCTGTCGACGGGCCGGCAACCGCCGAAGCATATCGCTTCAGCCGCCGTACCTGATGCGCAGGTTCTGACGGACCGGCACGTTCGTGCGGTACGACTTCGTGCCGTCCGGCCACCGGACCTCGACCTCGTCGACCACCTTCACCGCGCCCAGGCCGAAGTGGGGGCGGGGATCGTGCGTGCTCATGTACGAGTCGCCCGAGGCCACGTCGCCCCACCAGGTCCTGCCCCCGGCCCGCACCTTCACCTCCGCGCCGATCGGGCAGATGCCGCCCTTCCTGTCCTCGAGCGTCACCGTCAGCCAGGCGCCGGGCGTCCGGCTCTCGTTGTGCAGCAGCACGGGCGGCGAGTCGAGGGCGGTGATCAGCAGGTCAAGCCTGCCGTCGTCGTCGTAGTCGGCCACCGCCAGGCCGCGGTGCGAGCGCTTCGCCTGCCAGCCGGGGCCGGCGGAGTCGGTGACGTCGACGAAGGTGGGCACCGCGCCCGGGCCCAGCGGGCCGCGGTTGTCGAGCAGGATGTTCCGCTGCTCGTAGGTGCCGATCAGCTCCGGGTGGCGGTCGATCTGCGGGTAGATGTGGCCGTTCATGACGGCGATGTCGAGGTCGCCGTCGTTGTCGAGGTCCGCCAGGGCCGCGCCCCAGGCCAGGGTCTTGTAGGTGGCCGGGCCGACGCCGCTCTTGCGCGAGACGTCCTCGAAGAGGCCGCCGGGCAGGCCGCGGTACAGCGTCGAGAAGTCCTCGGAGAAGTTGTCGACGAAGATGTCGAGGATCCCGTCCTGGTTCACGTCGCCGACCGCCACCCCCATGCTGGCCTGGGCCGCCCCGTTCTCGTCGAGGGCGCAGCCGGTCCAGGTGCCGACCTCGGTGAAGTGGCCCTTGCCGTCGTTGCGATAGAGGTAGTTGGGGTCGGAGTCGTTGGCCACGTAGATGTCGGGGAAGCCGTCGCCGTTGAAGTCGGCGACCCGCACCGAGAAGCCGAAGCCGAGGGCCTTGTCCTCCAGCCCCGACTCGAGGGTCGCGTCGACGAAGTGGCCGTGGTCGTTGTGGAAGAAGTGGTCGGGGGCGCCCTTCAGGCCGAAGGGGCCGAAGGCCACCATCTCCAGCCCGCGCCAGGACAGGCTCGGGCGCGCCCTCAGCACCTCGTCGAGCGTGGTGTCGATGTACTGGGCGATGTAGACGTCGAGGAGGCCGTCGCCGTCCGCGTCGAACCAGGCGGCGCCGGTGTTCCAGCCCGGCGACTCCAGGCCCACCTGCTTCGCCACGTTCTCGAAGCGGCCGTTGCCGAGGTTGTGGTAGAGGACGTTCTTCCCGAAGTTGGTGACCAGGATGTCGGGCCAGCCGTCGCCGTCGTAGTCGGCGACGAAGGCCCCGGCGCCCCACTCCCCTTCTCCACCCACGCCCGCCTCGTCGGTCACGTCCTTGAAGGTGTGGTCGGGAAGCTGCTTGTAGAGGGCGTTCCTCCCGCGCTCGACGATGCGGTCGCCCTCGATCCGCCAGTCGTTGACGAGGTAGCAGTCGAGGAGGCCGTCGCGGTCGTAGTCGAGCCAGGCGGCGCCGGTGCCGGCCGAGTCGAGCAGGTGGTCCTTGCCGGGGCGGCCGGCCAGCACCACGCGCCTGAGGCCGGACTGCGCGGCGACGTCGACGAAGTGGTAGGCGGGAGCGGGCCCGGCCGGCGCAGCCGCGGACGCCGGCGGCTGCGCCGGTGGCGCGTCGCGCTTGGCGGCGTCCGGCGCCTGCGGCGCCATCTGGAAGGCACCGCAGCTGCCGCCGGCGCGGGCACCGCGCGCCGGCAGCAGAAGGGCCGGGCTGGCGACCACCAGCGCGGCCACCCAGACCCGGCCCCTGCGACCGCGGGACATCCGGCAGCTACTTGCCCGACTTCAGCAGGCCGTCGAGGAGGCCCTCCACCTTCTTCCATTCCGCGGCCAGCCCCTCGGCCTTGGGCGCGGCGGCCATGCCGGCGATGGCCCGCGAGGACTCGAGCAGCTGCGCCTTGGCCTTGCGGGTGACGACCACGTAGCCCTCCTCGTAGAGGCCCTGCGCCTCGCCGGCGGCGTTGTGGTGGTGGCCGCCCTCGAGCAGCCGCTTGCGCACGGCGCCCACCGCGTTGTCGCCCTCGGTGGCGAGCTGGCCGACGTCCGCCGCCAGGGCCTCGACCGCGGCGCCGGCGGCCTTGGCGTCGTTCGCCTGGATCGCGTGCTGGGCGCGCGCCAGCTGCCCCTGGCCGTGCGCGAGCGTCGCCGCCAGGATCGAGCGCACCAGGCTGTCCTCGGTCTTCTTCAGGGCCAGGATGCCGTCGGCGAGGCCGTTGTAGGTGGCGACCATCTCCTTCGGCGTGCCGGTGGGCGGCGCCTGCGCGGCCTGGGCCGCGGCCGGCAGCGGCGAGAGCAGCAGGGCGAGGGTGAGCGCGGCCACGGTGGCCAGCAGAGGGATGCGCATCGTGTCTTGCCTCCTGCCGGCGCGCGGCGCCGGCCTTTCCACTGTCAGGGGTTCCGTCGAAGGAGAAGGCTAGCACCTCACACAGAGTCGATCCACACGCGCATGGCTCCGCCCTCGCGGTTGTCCCAGGCCGCGTAGGGGACGGCGGTGAGGCGGGCCGGCTCCAGCCGGGGCTCGGCGGCCGGGGCGTAGAGCGGGTCGTCGGCCCCCGCCTGGACGGCGGCCGCCTCGCCGCGCAGCGCCAGGGCGCCGCCCAGCCGCGGCATCGGCTCGGCCCGCAGCACGGACGCGCTCGGCAGGCGCAGCGACGGCAGTCTTGCCTCCACGTCGGCCTGCTCCACGCAGTAGACGATCGGCCCGCGGGCGAGGGCGACGCGGCCGGCCGACCCCTCGACCCAGGGGTGGGCCTGCAGGCGCCGCACCGGCATCGGCAGCTCCAGCGCGACCTGGTCCCCCGGCTTCCAGTCGCGACGGAGCACGAGGTAGCCGCGCTCGCGGGGCGCCGCGACCGGCTCGCCGTTGAGGCGGACCGTGACCGGGTCCGGGCACCAGCCGGGCTGGCGCAGGCGCAGCGCGAAGGGCCCGGCGCTCGTCTCCTTCACCGCCAACGCCACCTTGCCGTCCCACGGGTATTGCGACTGCGTCTCCACGAGCACCCGCCCCTTGCCCGTCTCCAGCTCGGCCGTGCCGGCGGCGTAGAGGTTCAGGTAGACGTCGCGGGGGCCGGTGGCGAAGGCGTACTGGCCCAGGCTGGCCAGGGTGCGGGCGACGTTGGGCGGGCAGCAGGCGCAGTCGAACCACGGCTGGCGGTGGTGGCCGCCGCGGGAGGCCAGCGGGTTGACGTAGAAGAAGCGGTCTCCGGAGAGCGAGATCCCCGCCGCCACCGCGTTGTACAGCGCCCGCTCGACCAGGTCCGCGTAGCGCGAGTCGCCGCGGAGCAGCAGCAGCCGCTGGTTCAGCATCACGAAGGCGATGGAGGCGCAGGTCTCCTGGTAGGCGTCGTAAGTCGGCAGGTCGTAGTCGTCGGTGAAGCCCTCGTTGTGCGCGGAGGAGCCCAGCCCGCCGGTGAGGAACATCCGCCGACCGACCGCGTTCGCCCAGACGCGCTCGACGGCCGAGAGCAGCGTCTCGTCGTTGGCGCGGCCGGCGACGTCCAGCGCGCCGCAGAACAGGTAGAGGGCGCGCACCGCGTGGCCGGAGATCACCTGGTGCTCGCGGATCCTCACGTCGTCGAGCCAGTAGGTGCCGTCGTACCTGTCCTCCGGCGTCTGGTGCTCCCTGGCGAAGAAGTGCTCGCCGCGGTGCTCGAGGAAGTGCCGGGCCAGGCGGAAGTAGCGCTGGTCGGAGGTGGCGCCGCTCAGCCTCACCAGCGCCAGCTCCAGCTCGGGGTGGCCCGGGTATCCCTCCCGGCGGCCCGCGCCCTGCCCGAAGGTCCGCTCGAGGAGGTCGGCGCAGCGGACGGCGACGTCCAGCAGGGTGCGCCGGCCGGTCGCCTCGGCGTGGGCCACCCCGGCCTCGATCAGGTGGCCCGCGCAGTACAGCTCGTGGTCGTCGCGCAGGTTGGAGAAGCGCTCCTTCTTCCCGAGCTGGTAGGCGGTGTCGAGGTAGCCGTCCTTGCGCTGGGCACGGCGAAGGACGTCGATGAGCGCGTCCGTCTCCCTGGCGATCGCGGGCGCGGGACCGGCCCCCAGGCAGTAGGCCGCGGCCTCCAGCGTCTTGTGCACGTCGGAGTCGGCAAAGACGTAGCCCTGGTGGCCCTCCTTCTGCCCCTCCGCCGCCAGCTCGAAGTTGCCGGCCGTTCCCACCTCGCGCAGCTTCCTGAACAGGTGCGGCACCGTGGTCTCGCGGTTCGCCTTCTGCCGCGGTGCCCAGAAGGGGTCGGCGAAGCGGACGCGGCGGTAGTCGGCGGCGCGCAGCGGGCTGGCGAGCGAGGGCCCCTCGCCGCCGGCGGCCGCCGCCGGCGAGGGGGCTCGACCCGCGTCCTGGCCGCGCGCGAGGAGCGGTACAGCGAGCAGGGAGCCGCCCCCCGTGGCGAGGAAGCGGCGTCGGCTGAGCGGGTGGGTCATGCAGGCCTCCCCCGGGCGTCCGCGCCCGAGACCCGTCGATTGTCGCCTACCGCGGCCAGAGCCAGCCGAGGACACCCCCGGTCAGGAGCGCGTAGACGAGGCCGTCGACCGTCGCCTTCAGCGTCGTCCCCCAGGCGCGGCGGTACCAGATCGACATCTGCCACAGGGCCGCCGAGTAGCCGAGCCAGGCGATGGTGGACACCATGCGGAACACGGCCAGGTAGTGAGCGCCGGGCGGCAGGGCTCGGCCGGTGACGTAGGCCCCGAAGGCGCCGACCACCAGCGAGTAGACGAACCAGAGGGCGAGGCTCGATCCCATCGCCGGCGGCCCGGCGGGAATGACGGTCAGCACCATGACGGGGCCCTTCTTCATCCTCTCCGCGAACTCGCCCGAGCTCAGCTCCTCCCGGCTCTTTGGCTTGGGAACCATGTAGTCGCCCGGCGGGATGGCGAGGGCGCGCAGCGCCTCCATGGTGTGGTCCTGGTCGGGCAGCTGGGCGTAGTCGTCCTTGTGCCAGGGCGTCAGCAGGTGGAGGAGCGAGCTCGCCACGAAGACGGCCACCGCCGACAGCAGGATCGGCAGCCACAGCGAGTGCAGCGGCGTCATGGCGACCTCCTTGAAGGACGAGGCTGGATGATACGCCAGGGCGGGGCTCCCGACGGCAGGACGCCGAGCGGGGCCGGAGAGGACTGGAACCGGAGGTGGACAGGGCAGGGACGAATCCTCTCGAGCC
>Ga0335071_10002779_pt1 | contig 18601 bp, 14 predicted proteins | sample Lox_Sample_15_FD_206724 | JGI IMG/M metagenome (GOLD analysis project Ga0335071, IMG submission 206724) | Soil microbial communities from Loxahatchee National Wildlife Refuge, Florida, United States - Lox_Sample_1.5 | ecosystem: Environmental > Terrestrial > Soil > Wetlands | place: USA...
TGCTGTATTATATTTAAATGGCCGCGAACGACCTGCCGGAGGTAGCGCATGATTGATGCCAATGCGTCTGAATTAACATAATGTTATTATTATAATATTGTTACAAAATCACATTACAGAAAAAGGCCCACGCGAGCCGGTTGCGGCGGTGCCGCGCATTGGTAACCAACTTGTCGGCAGAGGTGCTGGCCGCAGGGCGTCCGGCACTTGTGATAATTTATTCCCGGATTGAGACCAATTGCCCTGCGCCTTTGGACGGTAGGGCCGGCCTTCGTGTCCGGGCCGCAAACCGCCGACCCGCCTTCGTCCGACTACGGCGTGGCAAACAAACGGCGGCCCTACCAAGACCAAAATCTCAGATATGTTGGTAAAGCACTGCCGCCACGGCGGCGCGCCTTCGGTGGTAATAGAGCGCCATTCCACCCTGGTAGAACAGGGTGGCCAATGCCACCAGGCCGAAGCAGGCGAAATAAAGCGTTCGTACCATGGCGAGCAGGTCCGCCTCGGTCGCCCCGGCTTCCGCGAGTTGCGCCTGCAGGTCGGAGGCACGCAGCATCGGTTCGAGGAGGTGCCGCACGGCGACGGGGTCGTAGCTCAGCAGCCGCCATCCGACGTAACTCAGAATCGCGGCGAGCAGATATAGCTGGCTCGCGATGAGCCAGTTTAGGCCGCGCGGTTCCCCGGCCTTGACCAGACCGGCGCCGTGCAGCTCGAACGCCCCCGCGCCGGCGATGAGCACGCCGACAAGGGCACCGGTGAAATCGCCGTACCAGGCGGAGGCAACGGCCAGCGCGCCGCAGAGCACGAGCACGCTGCCGCCATCGAAGCGCGCCACCCGCAGCATGCGGGCGACGATTTCGGCCGGGAGCAGAGGAGGCTTTGACGACATATGAGGCGGTACGAAGAATCCAAGTGGACGTTGTGGCTGGAGTCGCTCTGATTCTTCGCTTCGCTGGGAATAACTAATCCATCGTGCCTTCGTCTGCCAAGAGACCGTTTCGTTTCCGCCTCGATTTTCCTCCCGAGCTGCCGATCGGCTCGCGGGCGGAGGACATCGTCATGGCCATCCAGCAGCATCAGGTCGTCATTCTCGCGGGGGAGACGGGCTCGGGCAAAACCACGCAGATTCCGAAGATGTGCCTGGCTGCGGGCCAGGGCGTGCACGGTCGCATCGCCTGCACGCAACCGCGCCGCGTGGCCGCACTGTCGATCTCGCGCCGCGTGGCGGAGGAACTCGGCGTGGAGTGGGGGCGCGAGGTCGGCTGCAAGGTGCGTTTCAGCGACCAGACCTCCCCCCGGACCGTCATTAAATTTCTCACCGACGGCATGCTGCTCGCCGAGGTGCAGGGCGACCCGCAGTTGCGCGCCTACGACACAATCATCCTCGACGAGGCGCATGAGCGTTCGCTCAACATCGACTTCCTCCTCGGCCATCTGCGCAACCTGCGGTTCTTGCGGCCGGAGCTGAAGATCATCGTCACTTCCGCCACGATTGACACGCAGGCCTTCAGCACCGCCTTTGACGGGGCACCGGTCGTCGAGGTCTCCGGCCGTGCCTATCCGGTCGAGGTGATCTACGCACCGCTTGATGCGCTCGGCAGCGACGCGGCCGACGACGACGAGCCGGACGCGCGGGCCGAGGCGTTGCACTATGTGGACGGCGCGGTCGAGGCCGTGGAACGCATCGTCCGGGAAAGCCCGGGCGGCGACATCCTCGTTTTCATGCCCAGCGAGCGCGATATCCGCGAGGCGACGGACGGATTGGAGGAAAAATCCGAAATCCGAAAGTCGAAGTCCGAAATCATCCCGCTGTTCGGCCGGCTCTCCAACGCCGAGCAGCAACGCGTTTTCGCGCCGACCCAGCGCCGCAAAATCATCATCGCGACCAATATTGCCGAGACGTCGCTCACGATCCCGGGCATCCGCTTCGTGGTCGATACGGGTCTCGCCCGGCTCAGTCGCTATTCGCCGCAGGCGCGCACCCGCCGCCTGCCCATCGAGGCGGTCGCGCAATCGAGCGCCGACCAGCGCAAGGGCCGTGCCGGGCGCGTGGCCGAGGGGGTGTGCATCCGCCTCTATTCGGAGCAGGACTACCTCGAGCGCCCGCGCTTCACGCAGCCGGAAATCCAGCGGGCCAACCTCGCCGATGTCATCCTGCGGCTGAAGGCTTTCGGCCTCGGCGACATCGAGCGGTTTCCCTTCCTCAATCCGCCGGCGCCGAAGGCCATCCGCGCCGGCTACGCCCTGCTGGAGGAACTCGGCGCGCTGAACAACACCGGCATGGTAGGCCCGGCCGTTGGCCGGGCGGCCCGCCCACCGGGCGGGCCTGCCGGCGGGCCGACCGGTGAACCCCACCAGCTCACGCCGATTGGCCGCGAGCTGGCGCGCCTGCCGGTCGACCCGACGGTGGGCCGCATGATTCTGCAGGCGCGCAGTGAGAAATGCCTCCGCGAGGTGCTCGCGATCGCCGCCGGCCTGTCGATTCAGGACCCCCGCGAACGGCCGCTCGAAAAACAGGCCGCGGCCGACGCCGCGCACCGCCGGTTCGCGCATCCCGACTCGGATTTTCTCACCCTGCTCAATATCTGGGACGCCTATCACGACGAATTCGAGACGATGACGCAGGGCAAGTTGCGCCGCTTCTGCCACGATCACTTCCTCAGCTACGTGCGGATGCGGGAATGGCGCGACATCCATGCACAGCTCCTCGACGTGTTGCGCGAGCGCGACGGCTTCAAGATGACCTCGGTGGAGGACGGACTGCGCGAAAACTCCCAATCCCATACGCCAAATGCCAAACTGGCTTGGAGCACGCCCGCCTATCGCGCCATCCACCGCAGCGTTCTCACCGGACTGCTTGGCAACATCGCGTTCTACGACGAGGAGGCGCGTCTCTACAAGGCGACGCATGATCGCAAGGTGGCGTTGTTTCCCGGCTCCGTGCTCTTCGCTCGCGACGGTCCAAAAAAACGTCGGCTCGATCCGGGGCCACGCCCCGCGCCGAAAAAAGAGGCGAAGAGTCCGCGCTGGATCATGGCCGCCGAGATCGTCGAAACGTCGCGGGTCTTCGCCCGCACCTGCGCGCGGCTCGATCCGCAATGGGTGCTCGACCTCGGAGCCCACCTGGTAAAGGTCAGCCACAGCGAGCCGTTTTGGAACGTCGAGGCCGGCCGCGTGATGGTGAAGCGCCGCACCCGGCTTTACGGCCTGGAGATCGACCTGCGCGCCGTGAGTTATGGCTCGGTCGACCCGGTCGCGGCCACGGAGATATTCATCCGCGAAGGGCTCGTCGGCGACACGATCACCTGGCCCTTCGACTTCCTCGCGCACAACCGGCAGGTGCGGGAAAAGCTCGAGTTCATCCTGACCCGCACCCGCGACCGCGGCTACCTCAACCTCGACGAGGCGACGTACCGGTTCTACGCCGCCCGGCTGCTGCCGGACGGCAAATCCGAAACTCAAATCTCGAAATCCGAAACGCCGGATCCGAAACTCGAAACACGGAACCCGGAACTCGGAAACAGGGGCTCGGAACCCGGCACGCAGCTTCCGGCACCCAAAACTCAAAACCCAGAACCCAAAACCTCCCCCGGCGTCAGTTCCGTGGCCGAGCTGATCGACCTGGTGCGCGAGCGCCGCGCCACCGAGCCGAGGTTTCTGATGCTGGCGCCGGAGGACCTGCGCGATCCGGAGACGCTCGTGCACGACACGGCGGCATTCCCCGCGGCGCTGCCGCTGGAAAATCGTGTGCTGGCATTGAACTACGCCTACAAACCCGGGCAGGCCGACGACGGCGTGTCATTGGAGGTGCACGTGCGCGACGCCGCGGCGCTCACGGCTGCCGCGCTCGACTGGGCGGTGCCGGGCTACACGGCGGCGAAGGTGGAGCATTACCTGCGCGCACTGCCGAAGGAGCTGCGGCGGGCGTTCGTGCCGCTGGCGGAAACGGCGGAGAGCGTCACGTGGGCGGTCGAGCAGCTCGCGCGGTTGCGCGGCCAGCAGGAGACGCTCGTGGAGCTGTTGGGCGGGCATCTGCGGGAGCGGTTCGGCATCCGCTTCGATCCGGCGGTATGGGCGGACAAACCGCTGCCGGAGCACCTGCGCGTGAGGGTGCGGGTGGTGGACGACCGTGGCCGGGAATTGTGCGCCAGTCGCGAGCTGGCGGAAATCCGGGCGGCGCTGGCGACCGGTGCGTGCGAGGTGAGCACGGCGGCGGTGCAGGAGGAGCCGGCGATGTGGCGCCGGGCCCGCGCGCGCTGGGAGAAACCGGAGAGCGCAGACTGGACTTTCGGCGATCTTCCAGCGCGGGTGGAGGTGGGCGATCAGGCCGGCGTGCCGGTGTACGCCTACCCGGGATTGCAGGCCGGCAATGCCGGCGCGGCCGTGCGCCTCTACCGCACGCCAGGGGAGGCGCACGCGGCCACGGACGGCGGATTGCACCGGCTGATCGAGCAGCAGCTCAGCCGCGATCTCGGCTGGTTGGAACGCGATCTGCGGGCTCTGCGGCAGCTCGGCACCCTCACGGTGCCGGTGGCGCCACTTGAGCAGTTGCAGGAGGATGCGTTCGTCATGCTGCAGCGGTGGCTATGTGAACCATCGCGGGTGATCGCCGTGGCCGCGAGCGCCCGCGAGCGGGGGCAACCCACGGATCCGCTCGCGGGCGCTCGCAGCCACGGGATGGCGGCGGCGGATTTTGCCGCGGCCGTCGAGCAGGCGCGAGCCGATCTGCGCGGGCTCGTGCCGCGGTTGGTGGAATTGCTGCGTGAAATCCTGGCCTTGCGGCAGGAGCTGCTGACGCATGCCGAGCCTTACGCCGGGCTGGCCCGCGAGGTCGCCGCCCTGGTGCCGCCGGATTTCCTGCACACGACACCTTACCCGCAACTCGAGCATTTTCCGCGTTACCTGAAGGCGAAGAAGCAGCGCGCCGATCGCTGGCGGAAGCACCCGGCCAAAGACGCCGAAAGGGCGAACACGCTGGCGCCGTTTGCGGCGAAGGCGGCGAAACTCAGCCGTATCGACCGGCGCTTCTGGCTGGTGGAGGAATTTCGCGTGAGTGTCTTCGCGCAGGAACTGGGCACGGCGGAAACGGTTTCCGCGGTGAAACTGGAGCGGGAGCTGGCCGGTGGAGGGCGGGGCACGCCAGAGAATTCTAAGACGATCCCGCCCTGCAACGAAGACCAGGCGGCCGCCATGCCGGCGCAGAAATCCGTGCCGGCGAAGAAACCGGCACCCCTGAAAAGCCTGGGCGCACTCGACACTCTGTTGCGCAAGTCGTGATACGGTTGGCTTGTAGCCAGTTTCGCACGGCTTCCGAGTTGCTGTTTCGCTGGCCAGGGCTATGCTCAGGGGTAACCCGCTAAAGCCATGAATGCCTCAATCTCCACTCTGCTGGCACACAAGGGCGCAAAAATATTTTCCGTGCCTTCGACTGCCACTGTACTCGATGCGGTGCGCGAAATGAACCGACACAATATCAGCTCCATCCTGGTGATGGATGGCGGGCGATTGATCGGCCTCCTCACCGCCCGCGATGTGCTCACCCGGGTGATCGCCACCGAGCTCGATCCGAGCACGACCCGCGTCCATCAGGCCATGGTCACCGATCTGCCGACGCTGACTCCCGACATGTTCACCCTGGACGCCATGGGCATTTTCGAGCGGCGGCATTGCAGCCATCTCGCCGTGCTCGACGGCAGCCGGGTCGTCGGCGTGATCTCGATCAGCGACATTTCCAACTGGTATGCGACGACACAACGCGCCGAGACGGAATCAATGCGCGCCTTCCTGACCTGAACTTTCGCCGGGGAGGCCGGCCGGTGCCGACGGGCCGGTCATTTGACGAACCCACCGGCGTGCATAGGGTGCGCGCCATGAGAACATTTCCAGTCTGGGCCCTGATGCTGGCCGGCGTCCTGCCAGTGGAGGCCAAACTTGTCACCCGGCCCGTGGATTTCGAACACGCGGGCGTAAAACTCCAGGGCTATCTCGCGTATGACGACGCCCTGACGGCCCGTGGCAAACTTCCGGGAGTGCTGGTGGTTCCCGAATGGTGGGGGCTCAACGACTACATTCGCGGACGGGCCGAGGCGCTGGCCCGGCTGGGCTATGTCGCCTTCGCGACCGACATGTACGGCGCGGGCGTGGTCACGACCGATCCGAAAAAGGCCGGCGAACTCGCGGGGCAATTCTATGGCAAGCCGCTGATGGCGGAGCGGGCCCAGGCCGGCCTCGATCGGTTGCTGCAGACCGGGCTCGTCGATCCCGCCAGGGTGGCGGCCATCGGTTTCTGTTTCGGCGGCAGCACGTGCCAGGCGCTCGCCTACAGCGGCGCGCCGCTGGCCGGCATCGTGAGTTTCCACGGCGGATTGATTCCGGCGCCCGCGGACGCGGCGACCAAAAACCACGCGCGTTTTCTGATCTGCAACGGCGGGGCGGATTCGTTCGTGAAACCGGAGGATCTCACCACGTTCACCCGGTCGCTCGAAACGGCGCACATCGATTACCAGTTGATCACCTACGCCGGCGCGAAACATGCCTTCACCAATCCGGGAGCCGACCGGCTCGCGCAGGAGACGGGTATGCATGCCATCGGCTACAACGCGCCCGCCGCGCGCCGCTCCTGGCAGCACATGCGGCTGTTTTTCGACGAAATCTTCGGTCCGCCGCCGAACGATTGAGCGGGGACGGGACCGGACGGGAGATGCTGGGCCAACCCCTGCGGCTGCAGCTCAATTTCAACCGCTCTGGCGGCGGCAAATCGAGGGAGAGTTCTGGTTGGGCAGCGCAGAGCGCTGTTTAAGAAGCCGGTCGAGGCAGATCTCAACCTACCAAGGAAGATTTCGGGAAAGGATATGGTTCTATTGGCAAGCCCGACTGGCTCCTAGGTTCGGCTGGTCAACGGCCGTGGCGTGGCTAGCGTGGCGCGATGCGTTTTTTCCTGGTCTTCCTTGCCTTCGTCCCGGCGTTGCTCGCGCGCCCGTTCACCGTGGCCGCCTACAACGTCGAAAACCTCTTCGATGTCGATGGGATCGCCGTCTATGACGAATACCAGCCGTCGGCCTACACGCCGGCCCATCTGCGCACCAAGCTCGATCACATCGCGCAGGTGGTGGCGCGCATCGGCGACGCCGGCCGCGGCCCGGATATCATCCTGTTCGCGGAGATCGAAGTGGATCGCACGCCGGAATCGCGCGTGGACGACCAGGCGGCCTTCCTCCGGCGTTATGCCGGCACGACGTTCGAGAAAATGCTGACGGCGCCGCTCACGCCCGAGGAGGCCGGCCTGCCCGCCGAGGCGTGGTTGCTCAAGGCCTTCGCCGACCGCGGCCTCACCGGCTACACCGCGATCGCCGGCAGCGACTCGCCGGCGACGAACCACGAGGACGGTCATCCGCGCGCGATCAAGTGTGTCGTCTTCACGCGTTTTCCGGTGAAGGCGGTGCGCCAGCATCCGATTCCCAATGCGCGCAACATTCTCGAAATCCTGCTCGACGTGGATGGCTGCCCGCTCACGGTCTTTGCGAACCACTGGAAATCGGGCGCGGGCGACCCGGCGACGGAGAAGATCCGCCTGGCCGACGCCCGGGTGCTCCGGTCGCGCCTCGACGAGATCCTCCAGGCGGATCCGCACGCCGACATCGTCATCGGCGGTGACTTCAACTCGCAGTACAACCAAAAGCAGCGCTACCCCGCGATGAAGGAGACGGGTCTCAACGACGTGCTGCACTCCCAGGGCAACGTACGCGCGATCCACGGCGCCCAGCACGATCTCTACAACCTCTGGTTTGAACTGCCCGCGGATCAGCGCGGCAGCGACGTCTATCACGGCGAGTGGGGCACGCTGATCCAGCTCATCGTTTCGCGCGGGCTCTACGATTACCGCGGCGTGCAGTACGTCGACCATTCGTTCGGCGTGGCGAAATTCGCCGGCCTCAATATGGCCGCCGATGGCACGCCCCGCCGCTGGACCTTCGACGGCCCGGCGGGCGACGGCTGCTCCGATCATTTCCCCGTTTACGCGCGCTTCGTCACGGTGGCCGACAACGCCCCCGGCCGCTGGCTGACGCTGTCGCGCCCCGCCGACGGTACCGCGCCGGCGGAGGCCCCACGGGTCGCGTACGCGACAATCGACCTGGGGAAAACCGCCTTGACTGCCGCGCAGATCCCGGCCGGCGCGAATTTGCGCGACGGCAGTTTCAATGGGAAACTGTTCCGTGTGGAAAGCCGCGCCATCGCCGGGCCGCGCCTTGCCGTGACGTTCCAGGGCGGCGACTACGACGTGTATGTACCCGACCCGGCGTTGCGGGAGCAGCTGCGCGCCGCCTGGCGCGACGGTGCGTCGGTGCGTTTCTACGGCGAACTTGGCCAATACCGCGGCCGCTGGCAGTTTGTCGTCAGAGATGCGAGCTGGGTAAAATAGGCCGGCAGCCGCGTCGCAACCAGGCGCTCCCGGGTCCTTGGTTGATTGCCATAGCTGTAGGGGCGCAGACTTGCTGCGCCCTGCTGGAAAGGGCGCGACAAAATCGGGCCTCTTTTTTTTAAAGGGACAGGTTGAAAAAATATTGACGTGATAACATTAATTAGACACATTGGTGGTCAGCTTAGACTCTAATAACTGATGAGAACGGCGCGCATCAAAGTGAAGCCAGAGGTAGGAGAGGCAGTTTACCATTGTATGACCCGCACGGTGAACGGCGAACGGATCTTGGACGATCCAGCCAAGGAGGTTTTGCGTAAACAGCTCTGGCAGATCTCCGATTTCTGCGGGGTTCAAATTCTCACCTACGCCATCCTCAGTAACCATTTTCATGTACTGGTGCGGGTGCCCCAAAAGCAGCTCCCATCTGATGTGGAATTGCTCCGCCGTTACCAAACACTGTACCCACGCCCAACCAAGTACCAGTGCGCCCGGCTGGAGGTCATCCAAGCCCAGCTCGCCACCGATGGCCCCGAGGCTACCGAGTGGCGCCGCCGCCAGGCGGCCCTCATGGGCGACGTTTCCCAGTTCATGAAACTGCTAAAGCAACGCTTCTCCGTCTGGTTCAACCGCAACCATCAACGTTACGGCACACTCTGGTCCGAGCGTTTCAAGTCCGTCCTCGTCGAACCTCAAGGCAGGGCGCTCGAAACGATGGCCACCTACATCGATTTGAACTGTGTACGCGCCGGCCTTGCCACCGATCCCAAAGACTACCGTTTCTGCGGTTACGCCGAGGCGGTGGCGGGCAACACCGCAGCCCAAGCCGGATTGCTTTCCATCCCCGGCGGCACATGGACCGAGGCGCAAGCCACCTATCGTCAGTGGTTGTTTGGGACCGCCGACGAAGCCCGCGAATCTGGTGCTCCCATCGACGCCGCGCTTTTGGAAAAGGTCATCGACGAAGGCGGCAGGCTGCCGCGCTCAACCGTGCTGCGATGCCGGATTCGCTACTTCACTGACGGCGCGGTGCTCGGCAGCAAGGCCTTCGTCGAATCGCATCTCCTCGCCTACCGCATCATGACCGGCCGCCGTGAACGCACCGCCGTCCGCCCAATCCCGCCGGTCGCCGAATGGGGTTCGCCTCTGGCCACCTTGCGTTCCCTCCGCAAACACGCCTTCGGCTGAATGCCGCATCAGTCGAGGGACTGAACAGGGGGCAGGTATGAATAATTGGGATCGCCGTTCGCTTCCCCGTCGGGGGTGCGCGGTGGTCTACGACTCCACGGCCTCGGGCAGGAAGGTGGCGAGCTCCAGCCGCAGCCGCTGCCTCGCCCGGTAGAGCCGGGTTTCGACGCCGCGCTCGGAACAGCCGGTGATTTCGCCGATCTCGCGATACGACAGCTCGTCGTAATGGTGCAGCAGCAGCGTGACCTTCAACTCGTGCGGCAGCCGGTCGATGGCGGCGCCCAGCGCCGCGCGCGCCTCGTCGCGCTCCAGGGATTCGCCCGGCACGGGCACGGCGGCTGGCAGCGCATCCGCGCCGGCTCCGTCTCCGCCGTCTTCTTCCGCGGCATCGAGGCTCACCGTCGGGTGACGGCGCCGCCAGCGGTGCTGGTTGTGGCAGAGATTGGCGAGCGTAGTGAAGAGCCAGGCGGAAAGATTCGTGTCGGGGCGCAACCGGCTGCGCTGTTGATAGAGCCGCACGAAGACCTCGGCCACGAGATCGCGGGCGTCGGCAGTGTGCCGCACATAACGCCAGGCGAAGGCGAACAGCGGGCGCTCCCAGCGCGCGATCAGGCGGTTGAGCGCCATATCGTCGCCGTGCTGGAGCGCGGCGAGCTGGGCGCAGTCGTTGGTGGGGTCGGGATTCACGAGAAGCGCGGGGGCTTCCGGGGCTCAATTGATGGAGTCGATGGCGGTGGTCTTCACTCCCGACTTGAGCAGGGTGCGGCAGTACTGGTCGCGTTGCTGTTGCGTCATCACGCTGACCGCGGCGACGATCAGGCGGCGGGTGGACTCGGCACATTCGCGATCCACGGCGCGGCGTTGCTCGACGAAGTGGGCGAATTCGAGGAAATCGACCTCACCGGTGGTCCGGCGCGTGTTTTCGAACGCGGCAAATTCCGCCCGCATGCGCGCCACCTGGGTGCCCAGCGCCAGTAATTGTGGGCTGGAACGGGCGTGCAGCTCCTTGATGCGCGCGAACTGCTGATCGGAGAGATGGAGGCTGCTCTTCATCCAGGCGAGCTGTGCATCGAGCCCGTTCGAGGTGTCCGGTTGATGCGCGATGTACCAGGAACTGTGCGCCAAGAGGCCGCCGGCGAGGCCCAGCAGAAAAACGAACAGGGTGCGTTTCATGACTGGGGTGCAGCGGCTTCGCTGCGGGTGGTGGCGGCGGTTTCAAGCAAGGGATCGATCAGCTTCAGGTAGCTCTGCACCAGCTGGGCATTGTGCTCGGCTTGCAGCCGGGAGAGACGGACTTCGGCGAGAAAGAGACCGAGCATCGTGCAGGCGGCAACGAAAGCCACGGCAAACGAAGGCCGGGCGAAAACCGCCTCGATGCGGGCAAACAGGCTGAGCTGCTGGGCGGGAGTCTCGGCGGCGGCGATGCGGCGCCAGATCTCGGCGGTGAGATGTTCCGGCAAGGGCGGCGCGGCGTCGCGCCAGCGTTCGAGCAGCGGATCGAGTGGATCGGAAGGCGGATGCATGGGTGAAATGCGCCGCGGGTGGGCGTGGCGGTTGATGGATTTGGTTGATAAGTGCTACCGGCGTCGGAAGACACCGGCAGCAGGCAGCATAACACCACCCCCAACAAAAGCCCTTCAAATTTCGCGCCCCAGCGGACCTGGGGGCGGGGCTATGCTTTTGCCGGTCCGGTCGTTTCGCCGAGGATCAGCCGGGCGGGCAGCATCAGGTCGTGAAAGCCGTCTTCCTCGGCTCCGGTGCTGGCAAGCACGAGGCGGGCGGCCGCCTGGCCGAGCTGGACCGGATCGGTGCCCGTGCCAGTGATCCGAAGAGGTTCAGCCGGCTGCGGCGGCCGGGGGGTGTCGGCCCCGGCGATGCTGAGGTCGGCGGGAATTTTCCAGCCGGCATGGGCAAATGTCCGGGCCGCGCCCTCAGCCATCAGGCAATTATAGCAGAGCAAGGCGGTGGGAAAATCCTTGCGGCCGACATGGGTCAGCAGCCGATGCGCCGCTTCCGTGCCCTCCTCGCGATCGGCTTCGGCCAGCACGACGGTATAACGCGGCGGGAGCGCGAGTCCCGCCCGGGCCAGCGCCGCCTGGAACGCGGTGAGACGCGCCTCGTGACGGCCCAGGCCGGTATTGCCGCCGAGCCAGCCGAACCGGCGATGACCGCACTCGTACAGATGCCGGACCAGCAGCTCCAACGCGGCCGGCTCGTCACCCATGACAGAATGGCAGACCCCGGTATAGCGTGCCGATACCGCGACAATCCGCCGCTCCACCTGACGCAGCCCGCTGAGAAATGAACGCGTCACTTCGCCGAACAGCACGAGCCCCCGGTAATGATGCCCGGCCGGCAGCAACCGGTGCAACCGGTCGGAATCGAGTTGGTCCTCGGAGCCGAGAAAGACCGTGGTCAGATTCTGCGCCTCGAGCGCGGTGTGCAGGCCATGGTGGATGTTGCCGTAAAAAAATCCCATGGTATTGAGTCGCATCGGCGCCCGCAGAATGTAGCCGACCTGGCCCGGTTGGGAGGAAGTCGGTGAAGCGGCAAACTGCATGCCCTTCGGATGGTAACCGCGCTTGATCGCATGAGCCCAGATGCGCTCGTAGGTTCCGGGATTGATGCCGCTTTTGCGACCGTTGAGCACGAGCGACACCAACGCCTGGGAAACACCCATTTCCCGGGCCAGCTGGGCTTGCGAGATCGTGCGGGGTCGGGGCATGCCCGCGAGCGTTTATAATTACTAATCCGGAGCAATCTCAGATTAACCGGTCCTGATATTTCCAGATGAAGAAAAGCACGAATGGACCCCAGGATACGGCTGAAAATCCCAAATCGATTCATGGCAGTTACGCGCCGCCGGCATACGGGATTCCCCATGGTCCAGACTGCGCAGTTCATTGATCGATGTGGACTAGAGGCGTATCCCGCCGCGCCGGTGTGGAGGTTCGGACTGTTCCATAGGCATCCCGGATCAGCGCCGCCGGAGGGCGGATGGAGCCACGCAAATACTGCTGTTAAGTATTAATTATAAAGCCAGTATTTCCGACTCTGCTGCTGGTAGATCTTGGCCTTCGCTTCCCAGTCGCGGAGGAAGGCCTCGACGTCGATCTTGGCGCCATCGCGCTGGAGCGCCTCCAAAAACGCCGCCGAACCCATGTGGCGAAGAAAGCCGCTGAAATCGCGACCGGGTCCGGGCGCGAAGGGGTTTTTGGCGTCGAACTTGCACGCCAGTTTCATCAGATAAAAATTCAACTCGGCCGGCCGCCATTCGTCATAATCGGTGATCTCGATATAAATCCCGGTGGCGGGCTTCCCGTCCTTGTCGGGGGCGCTCACGCGCTGGAAGCGCAGGCCCGGCAGTTTCAGTGCCTGCAGCTCTTTTTCGAGCATCTCGCTCTTGACGGTTTTGTGCGAAATTCCCCGGAAGATATAGGACTTGCCGATGCCGTGGCGAAAGCCGGTGTCGATGCGCGGCGGATCCCAGAATGCGCCCAGGCCGACCATCGGATAGCCTTGCACCGCCTCCCACGTCGGAATCCCGCCGGAAGTCGGCACCCATTCGAGCCCGGTCTCCGGCCAGCGCATCGCGCGGGTCCAGCCGCGCATGGGAATGACGGTGAGTTTGCCGCGGGCGCGCACGGCGTCGCTCACGGCGAGTCCGCCGGGAGGTTGCTCGTCCTTCGCCATACGCGCGAGTTCGCCGATGGTGAGGCCATGCACGTAGGGCACGCGGAATGCGCCGACCGGGTTGTTGACGGCGTATTTCGCGTCGAGGAGAGGACCGTCAACCTTGAGTCCGCCGAGCGGATTGGGACGATCCAGGATGATGACCTCGACGTTGTTCTCGAAGCAGCTCTCCATCGTCCACTTCATCACGTTCACGAACGTGTAGCTGCGCGTGCCGATGTCCTGCAGGTCGATGACCATCGCATCGAGGCCCTTCAGCATCGCCTTCGTCGGTTTCATGTATTTCCCGTAAACCGAGAACACTGGCAGGCCGGTGCGCTGATCGATCGAGTCGGCCACTTTCGTGGCGGCAGGGGCGTCGCCGTTGATGCCATGTTCGGGGCCGTAGAGCGCGACGAGTTTCACTCCGGGCGCGCGGCGGAGCACGTCGATCGTGCGCTCGCCGCGGCGGTTCACGCCGGCGGGGTGGGTGAGCAGGCCGATGCGTTTGCCTCTTACGGCCGCGAAGCCCTGCGCTTCGAGCACGTCGATGCCGAGCATGACGGGGTAGGGTTGCGGCGCTCCGGCCGCCGTCAGGGCGCCGTTGGCCGGGCCGTTTTCGCGTGGAATCGCCGGCAGCGTCGGGGCGGCGCCGGGACGGGCCGGCTGACTCGAGCTGCAACCCATCAAGCCGAGCAAGGTGACGCAGGTGGCGATGAACGGCTGAAGGCGGAGAGATCGGGAAAAACTTGGCATGCGGCGAGGTCACTTTGCGAACTCGGCGAAGGCCGTCGAGCCGGAAGCGACTGCCCATGTCGAAGGGAAGGAGGCTGCGGAGAATGACGGATCATGCACGAGAGCAGCTTATTTTACTGGAAGAATTCGGCGCCGTTGACCGGGAATTTCGCACCAATATTTTTCGCGTCCAGTTATTCCCGTCAGTCATTCACCGAGCCGATTCAAAATCTTTCGACGTATCGGTGGACCGATTGGAGATAATCCCAAAATACCAGCCCGACCCCCCCCTGTAGAATCTCTCATGCCTCACTTCTTGCTGCGCCATTCGTATCGCGTGCCCTGACCGGCTCGCTGGGCGGTAAGTCCCCGCCCAGCTCTCGTCAGCAGGCGATGACCCTGCCTCCACCCCCGCCTCAGACTGTACTTGTATTGCCTCGAATCCCCCCTTCGGCCGCTCGCGTCGACCAGCTCCCTTCTTCAAGACCAGCTTCCTTGAAGCGTCAGTACCTACCCCTGCCCGAAAATCCAGTCCGGTGGCACCCTCCGCCGGATAAGACACAACAGCACTGAAATATGATCAGCCAAGCCTATGAAAACTAGTCCCAAAATAATCGTGGCGCTTGCTCTCGGCGTGTTGCTTTCCGCCACGTCGCTTAGGGCGCAATCCAAGATGGAAAACCTCGATCGCGGCGTAGTCGCGGTACGTACCAGCAGCAGCCAGGTTTATGTCGGCTGGCGCCAGCTCGGTACCGAAGCCTACACCGTCGGCTACAACGTCTACCGCGCCGGCACCAAGCTGAACGCCTCGCCGATTACGACCTCGACCAACTACGTCGACAGCACGACCGCCAACAGCACTTACACCGTGCGCGCGGTCGTCAACGGCGTCGAGGGTGCGGATTCGCCGGCGGTCAGCGTGTGGGCGCAGAATTATCTGTCGATTCCGCTGTCGATTCCCGCCGGTGGTACCACGCCAGACGGCGTGGCCTATACCTATAGCGCGAACGATTGCTCGGTGGGTGATGTCGACGGCGACGGCCAGTACGAGATCATTTTGAAGTGGGATCCTTCCAATTCGAAGGACAACTCCCAGAGCGGCTACACGGGCGACGTCTATCTCGACGCCTACAAGCTGAACGGCACCCGCCTGTGGCGCATCGACCTGGGCAAAAACATCCGCGCTGGCGCGCACTACACCCAGTTCCAGGTTTACGACTACGACAGCGACGGCAAAGCCGAGATCATGTGCAAGACCGCGCCCGGCACCAAGGATGGCACCGGCGCCTACCTCTCCAAAGGGGCGGCGGCCGGCGCCGACAACTCCGCCGACTATCGCAACTCTTCCGGCTACGTTCTGTCCGGACCGGAATGGCTGACCGTCTTTGCGGGCTCAACCGGCAAGGAGTTGGCCACGGTCAACTACAATCCCCCTCGCGGCACCGTCTCGGACTGGGGCGATTCCTATGGCAATCGGGTCGACCGCTTCCTGGCCTGTACCGCCTACCTCGATGGCGTGCACCCGAGCGCTGTCTTCTGCCGCGGTTACTATACGCGCTCCACGTTATGCGCCTGGGATTGGAATGGCACCACCTTGACCCAGCGTTGGTTCTTCGACAGCAACAACAGCGGATACTCCGGCTACGCCGGCCAGGGCAACCACAACCTGAGCGTCGGCGACGTCGACGGCGACGGCTACGACGAGATCGTTTACGGCGGTTGCTGCATCGACCACAATGGCGCGGGCAAGTACACCACCGGCCTCGGCCACGGCGATGCCATGCACATGTCGCGGATGACTCCCACGGCCACCACCCTGCAGGTGTGGAAGGCCTGCGAAGGCACGACCCAGTGTGTATTGTTCAACGCCTCCAACGGGTCGACGGTTTTCAGCTCCACCTCCAGCTCCGACGTCGGCCGCTGCTGCGCAGGCAATATCTCGAGTTCCTTGACGGGTTACCAGATGTGGTCGGCGGCCAACACCACGCTCTACAACACCTCCGGTGGCAGCGTCGGCACCCGGCCCTCGCCCGACAATTTCCTCATCTGGTGGCATGGCAACCTCGTCCGCTCGCTGCTCGATGGCACCACCATCAGCGACTACCCGAGCGGCACCGTGCTGAGCCCCAGCGGCCTGGCCTCCAACAACAGCACCAAGGCGACCCCGTGCCTAAGCGCCGACCTCCTCGGCGACTGGCGCGAGGAAGTCATCTGGCGCACCTCCGACAACACCGCCCTGCGCATCTACACGACCACGGAGGTCACCACCAATCGCATCTTCACCCTGATGCACGACCGCCAGTATCGGGAGGCGATCGCCTGGCAGAACACCGCCTACAACCAGCCGCCGCACCCGAGCTTCTATCTGGGTTACGGGATGACGCTGCCGGTGCCGCTGCCCAACATCACGCTGGTCGGCGGGACCCCGCCTCCCACCGGCGACACCTATCAGGCCGAAAATGCCGTGCTCGCCGGCGGTACGGTCACTGAGACCACCAATGCCGGTTTCCATGGCACCGCCTACGTCAACTTCCCGACCACGGGCGGCACCTGCACCTTCAACAACGTCGACGGCAACGGCGGCGGCACCAAGAGCCTGTCGATCCGCTTCGCCAACGGCGGCACTGCTGCGCGCACGGGCAACCTGACCGTCAACGGCACCACCACCTCCATCACGTTCGCGACCACCGGGTCGTGGACCACCTGGGTGACGATGAACGTGAACATCACGCTCAACAATAATTCGACGAATACGATCCAGTTTGCCTCCACCGGCAGCGATCTCGGCAATATTGACGAAATCACGGTGCCGTAAAAGGCGGCCTGAATGACAATACCGGCCGGCGTGCGGCGTCGGCCGGTATTTTCGCAGTATGTTTCCAGTCACAGTCCCTGCCCATCACTTGCGGGAAGGGACGGTTGTTCCAGGACCTCCGAAATCTGACTCCTTTGCGTGAGTTTGCCCAAAGTCGGGCTTTCCCGTTGTCCGCGAGGAAACCGCGGTTCCCGGTTCTTTTTGTCGCCGGTAGCGTTGGCCTGGCCGGCCTCGGTATAGCGGCGTGGCTGCTCATCAGTCCGGCGCCAGCGGATATTTCCGGCACCAACTCCGGGCGGAACGGAGGCAAGGGCGCCGACCGGGTCGTATCCAGCAACAGGGCACTTGACCACCCGACCGGCTTACCCTCAGCGACGGCGGAGGGTTGGATTCTCCGTTGGCAGGCCGCCTGGGTCGAACCGGCCGCGGATGCACGCCTGGCCGCGTTGATCGCGCTGCTCGAGGAACTGGCCGCCGTCGATCCGCTCCGGGCGCTGGCGTTGGCGCGAGCCGAATCCGATCTGCCCTTGCGCGAGAAATTCCTTTTCGCCGTCCTGTATGCCTGGGCAAGGAGCGATCCGGGGGCCGCCGCCGCGCAGGCCCGGGCATTGCCGGAAGTGGATCGTGTCAATGCCGTCACGGCCGTCCTGACCGGCGCGGTGCACAGCCCGGCCACCGCGGTACGGCTTACGGAACAGCTCTGCCGGGACGATCCCGCCCGGGCACGGGAGTACGGCTACGCCGTGATCGCGGCGCTGGCCCAGGTCGGCGAATACCGCACGGCCGTTCGTTTTGCCGAATCGGCCCGGGGCGTTGCCACCGGCGAAAACGAAGATCGTCTCAAGTGGATCCAGTCCGCCTTCAGCCATTGGGCGCGCCAGGAACCGGAATATGCGGCCCTCGCCACCTTGGGATTGACCGACGCCGGGTCGCGCTACGAGGCGCTGCTCGCGGTCGTGGCCGACTGGGTACGGATCGATCCGGAAGGCCTCACCGAGTTCGTGCAACACCTCCCGGCGGGCGCCGACCGCACCAACACGCTCGGGGAAGCGCTGCGCCTTTGGGTCAGCAACAACCCGAAGGCGGCGTCCGCTTGGATCGACCGCCTCGAACCGAGCCCGGAACTCGATGCCGGCGTGACGGCGCTGGCCACGTTGCCCCAACTCATCGCGGTGCATCCGGAGGTGGCCCTCAGCTGGGCTGAGAGCATCGACAACCCCGGGCAACGCTCCAACGCGCTGACGGCGATTCTCCGGCAATGGGGCGCCGCCGATCCGGTCGCCGCCCGCCGTTACGTCGAACAATCGGCCGATCTGCGGCCGGCCGACCGTACTATCCTGCTCGCCAGTTTGACGACACCGATCCCCTGAAGAGCTTATGCGCTAATTTGTCCCGCCAGCAGACAACACCGCTACCCCTCAACCCAAAAATAAACAGGAACGACAGCCTCCGAACAGCACCCATGAAAACGAATCGATTGATCACCCCCTCGCCAGGATTATTCCGAAAGATATTCGCCCTCTCCCTCGTGGCGCTTTACGCCTCCACGGGATTTGCCGCGACCTATTATGTCGCAACCACTGGCAGCGACAGCAATGCCGGCACGCTGGCCGCGCCGTTCAAGAGCATCACCAAGGCGCAGTCCGTCGCCGCTTCGGGCGACACCGTGTCGATCCGCGGCGGCACCTACAGCAGCTTTACGATCGCCGGCACCGACAGCAACTACAACTACGTCCACCAGCTCAGCAAAAGCGGAATCACCTACACGGCCTATG
>Ga0335071_10002780_pt1 | contig 18599 bp, 12 predicted proteins | sample Lox_Sample_15_FD_206724 | JGI IMG/M metagenome (GOLD analysis project Ga0335071, IMG submission 206724) | Soil microbial communities from Loxahatchee National Wildlife Refuge, Florida, United States - Lox_Sample_1.5 | ecosystem: Environmental > Terrestrial > Soil > Wetlands | place: USA...
ATGTGCGAGTCAGTTTTTGGACATCGTCCTTGCCCCAGTCATAGCTGGACCCCTGGAACGACCACATGTCGTACGCCTGCGCTGCCGGATCGGCGAGTCTCGCGTTCAGCCGGTGCTGCTGCATCAGAGCCTGGTCCAGTTGCAATTCACTGGTTCCGTCATTCTTGTAGGTACTGCTGACGAGCACAAGATTGGGGAAATCGTCATAAGCTTCGACGACCAGCGTACGTTCCACGTCAATTCCTGCGGGCGCCAGCGGCCGGGCGGGGATCTCAACCCTTTTCCCGCGGCCGAGCTTGCCGGCGCTCTCGAGAACCGTCGCCTTGCTGAAATCGGGGATGAAATCCAGTTCTTTGCCCGACAGCACAATCGAGTCGCTCCCGCCGGTAGAACCGACCACCGGCTCATCGAGGCTTAGGCGCTTCCCATCCTTCAGCAGGGTTGCCTTTACGTAACCTGACGGTAGCACCTGGAACTCGGCCGCAGTGGTCGTTAACACAACAGGCCCGCCGTCCCGCACATCGACGTTGATATCGGAAGGCCGGGATGGCGCAGATTTCGTCTGTACTGGTGGTTTGTTGCATCCCTGCATAAGCAGGATCACAGTCAGACTGGACAAGAGGATTGCGGAACGTAAGATTGAAAGGCTCGCCGCCGATTTGACGCACGCCATGATTCGCCTCACCATCGTGATATCGAAAGTAAAAGTAAGCTTTCGAAACTATACATCAATCCGGCGGACGCTGACGTCAGTTTTCCAAGCGAATTTCCGCGATTGCGTTTTCCAGCCGGCCGCCTTTCGGGGCAGGCATCGCACCAGTTTCACTGGCTACCCATGCGCCCACATGGTTGGCCACGAGGTTCATGCGCCCGAGGGAGGAGCCGCGCAGAAATTCATGCACCAACCCTGCTGTGAATGCATCTCCGGCTCCGACCGTATCTGCAACCTGAACTTTGATTCCGGGGTGCTCGTCGAATTCGTCCGGCCGGACGAGCAAGCTCCCCCTTCCTCCGCGGGTGACACAGACCATCTTCAAGTTGTAAGTCTTGAGCAGAGTTTCCGCTGAAATTTGTTCGCCTGCACAAGGAAGTTGGCAAAGCTCCATCACCTTCGGCAACTCTTCATCGTTCAGCTTTACGACGTCCGCGAGCCGCATCGATTCGGCGAGAACGTCAGCCGAGTAGTAAGACTGACGCAAATTGACGTCAAAAACTCTTACGGCACTATGAGGAGTCGCGCTCAAAAACTGCCGTATGCTGGCCCGGCTTTGCGCGGACCGTTGGGCCAGAGATCCAAAGCAAACGGCATCCGCATGGGCCGCCAGGCTCCCCCATTGTGCGGTCCACTCCAGGAAATCCCATGCCACGGGACTGCAGATGTCATAGCGCGCCTGGCCCTTGCCATCGATCTGAACCTGCACGGTTCCGGTGGGGTGGATGGGATCGCCCTGGACGTAGCTGCCGTCCATGGCCAGCATCTCCAGCCGTTGCAGCGCTTCAGCTCCTCGTGCATCCTGGCCGACACGGCTTGCGACTATGCCGCGATTACCGAACAGCGAGGTGATATAGGCGAAGTTGGCCGGAGCTCCTCCGAGACACGCGCCTCCTGGCAGCATGTCCCACAAAAGTTCTCCCAACCCTACGATCGTCTTCATTCATCACCGGAGCCGGATTGCGAGTGCACCGCAAGAAGACCGGATTCTCAGAGCAGACAAAAGCTGGAACAAAGCGCGCCCTTTTTCGAGATTATAGCCAATCGCAATCCGCGTGGAAGAAGCGGGTGATTTGATCGCCAGTGGCCGAACATCATACTCGTGCCGCTTCGGTCGCAACGCGGCAGGCACGAACGCATCCAACTCACGCCCCTTCTGCAACAAATCAAACTTGCCCCTCACTCTCTACGGGGCTTCACTGATTGTGAGTCGGCCCAACGAAGTGAAAAAAAGGAAACAGGTGCTCGGGTTTTGGGGATTTCCTTCAGCGACGCAATCTTAGGCAAACCTATCGCAGGGGAGGAAGCAAGAAAAGAACAGCTCTGTGTCCGGCGTACGGAATCGGAGGTGTTGCTGCTGACTAGCATCCACCGCTACCATACTCAGCGGAGGTCCCCGTCCCAGTCGCAGGATTCCGCCCCGAAAAGCAGGGCGAGAACTCCGCTGCACCTCCCTCCACCCAATATTGCGGGTCGTAACTCGAACGTGGCCCTGCCCTGCCGAGCGGAGAAAGTTGCAGGACAGGGCAGGAGCATTCCTGGACGGTACCCAAGCGATGGGAAAGCGGGCTCGTTATTTGTAGCTGACAATCCAGATCGGAAACTCGGGTATCTCCTGTAGAACCATCGATTGCGGATTATCCTGTTTTCGACTTTCTACCGGAGCCCTCAGCCAGTAAGGCTGCTGTAACCATACGCGCATGACGCAAAACGAAAGAGACCGGATGAACTGGCTCTGCCAGCAGATTCCGGAAGAGCACGAACACGATAAGCTGATGGACCTCGTTCGCGAACTTACCCAACTCCTGGAAGAACGGCAACGCCAGCTCGCCCTCTCTCAAAATCAAACCATCCATTGATCACGTTTCTCCAGATACCCCGGCACCATAGTAGGGAGCGAAGACTCGTACCGAAGTTCCTCCCGCGACAAGGAAAGGGACAGAGCTGTTCCGTAGGAGTCCAGAAGCCGTCAGAGGGGTGAAGAGCAGCAACTCGCAAAGACCGCAGCCCTGGTGGGACAAAGCGCCATCCTTCTGGCGACCCGATCCGGCCTACGTTTCCCACCTGATCCTAATTATATCGCCTCACGATATATTTTGAACTAATAGTAACCCTCGCAAAACACAGCACCATCTAACTTAGTGAGAGGAGGCAACAAAATGTCAGCATCAACCTATGACAATCAGAACCTGGCCCTCGCCCGATCACGCACCGACTGGGGTGCAATCTGGGCCGGCGTGTTCACCTTTCTGGCGATCTGGACCGTATTCGGGCTGCTGGGAATGGCGATCTTCGCCAGCAGCGCCAGCCCCAATGCCGCCCGTCCGATCTCGGGCATGAACTGGGGAGAAAGTATCTGGGCGATCATTCTTACAGCTATCGCCATGTGGTACGCCGGAGTGGAAACAGGCCGCTTGGCCGGCATCGCAAGCCGGCGTGATGGAGTCCTGCACGGCATGGCGATGTTCGGCCTTTCCATGGCTGCGGTTCTCGTAATCATCGCGCTCGCCAGCACTGGTACCACAACCGGAGCCGAAACTTCGGCGCACAGCCCGTACTTCCTGAACGCAGTCTCTACCCTGGGCTGGGCTGGATTTGTGGCCACATTCCTGGGATGGCTGGCTGCCATGGGAGGAGCGTCATCGGGCATTAAACGCCGCACGGTAACAGAAAGGAACGTCGAGAACATCCGAAGGGCTGCGTGATTCTGATGTGAGCACGCTGAGACCCGAAGACTGGGTTTCAGCGCGCCCCCGCCCGATTCCCCTCCAGGCTTGAGCTTTCCTTTTTCTACACGGCGTCAAGGATCAGCAGGTCGAGCTACCCTCGCATGAGATGACAGGAATGTGTCTTGATCACTAGCCAGACGTCGCGTCCCGGCACAAGCTGCAGCGAGTCGCGGGCCGCGAGGGTGAGATGAACTTCCATCTCCACGCCGCAATCGATACGCGCCATCACAATCACATCTCTCTGCTCCAGGGAAACCAGGCGCCCCACCAGGATATTGCGGGCGCTCAATCCGCTCGGCGCCGAAGTGGCCAGCAGAATGTCTCCCGCGCGAATCCCTACTCGAAGCGAATCCCCTGATTCTGCGCGCACCAGCGGAGTTTCCAGCGTGACGGGCACGGTGGACGGAAGCGTTGCAATCCGGCAGATCATCGTTCCCCGCTCCGGATGAATTGCCTCGACGGCCGCGTCGAATACGTTTTCAAATCCTGCCAACTGTGCAACTGTCTCAAGACGAGGCGCGCGCATCACTTCGTGCGGAGTTCCCTGCGCGACCACTTGACCGAAGTCGAGCACGACCACCCGCTCGCCAAGCGCAAACACCTCCTCCCGGCTGTGCGTGACGTAGAGGATGGGGATCCGCTGCTCGCGATTCCAACTCCGCAGGTCATCGATGATCTTCGCCTTTGTCGCAGCATCAAGCGCCGCCAGGGGCTCATCGAGCAATAGGACAGCCGGACGGGTGACCAAGGTCCGCGCCAGCGCCACGCGTTGACTTTCTCCCCCAGAGATCTGCCGTGCGCTGCGCTTGGCCAGATGCGCAATGCCGAACTCTTCCAGAATGCACCCCACGCGCTGCTTCCGCTCCACGCTACCCACCTGTGCCAACCCGTATCCAACATTCTGCTCGACACTGAGATGCGGAAATAACGCAAGACTCTGGAATACGTAGCCGACTCGCCGCTTCGCGAGCTCCTCGTTGCGTCTCTTCTCGGAATCGAATAGTACTCGGCTGGCGAGAATGATCCGCCCCTCGTCCGGAGTGATCAATCCCGCAATGCAATCCAGTACCGTGGTCTTGCCGGCCCCTGACGGACCAAACAGAATCGTAAATCCAGGGCCCGCCTGGAAATCGACTTTCAGGTCAAAGCCGTGCACGGCCGTACCGAGGCGTTTATGAATCTGCGTTTCCAGCACCGGAAGCGCCCCTGACTCGGCATGGAATGGGGAGAACGCAGAAACCAGGGGAGTTTCCATCATTGCGCTCGTGTCACCGGGGCCGCAGCCCATTGGCGCCGCTGCAGGCTGTAGACAGTGGCCAGCAGTGCGAAGCAAAGTACCAGCAGCAACAATGCAGTCCAATTGGCTCCGGCATAATCGGAAACTTGCACGCGGTCATAGATATCAATCGATACGGTCCGCGTAATTCCCGGAATATTCCCTCCTACCATGAGTACCACGCCGAACTCTCCCATGGTGTGAGCGAAGCTCAGTACAGTTCCGGTGATCAGGCCGGGAAAAGAAAGCGGAGCAATGACCAAGGCAAACGTTCGCAGTCGCGAGGCGCCAAGCGTTTCCGAAGCGGCGATCAGTTTGCGATCCACGCTCGCAAACGAAGCGGCAAAGGGCTGCACGGCGAACGGTAGGCTATACAGAATCGATCCGATGACCAGCCCCCAAAAAGTGAACGCCAGAGTATGCCCGGTGAGTGCGATCCACCAGCGACCCACCGGGCTGCGCGGGCCGAGCGCAACCAACACATAAAACCCGAGCACCGTAGGCGGCAAGACGATCGGCAGGGCCACAACTGCTTCGACAAGAAACTTCCAGCGCCAGCGAGAGAACGCGATCCAGTACGCGATGGGCAGGCCGATCAGCAGCAGGATGGATGAAACAACCGTCGCGAGCTGCAACGTTAGCCAGAACGCTTGCCAGTTGATCGCCATTACAGGAATCGTTACTCCTGAGACTCAGAAAACCCATACTTCCGCAACAGTTCCCGGGCGTCTTTCGTCTTGATGTAGTTGAGAAAGTCGTCCGCTTCCTTCTTGTGCTGGGAGCGCGTGAGTACGACCACTCCCTGAGCGAGCTGCGGGTAATCTCGGGTCGGAACCGTCCAATACTTTCCCTTCCCTTTCATCGCAGGAGCCACGGCATGAGCCAGTGCGACGAACCCTGCCTGCGCATTCCCGGATTCCACGAACTGCGCCGCCTGCGACACATTCTCTCCCATTACCAACCGGTCTTTCACGCGGTCATACAGATCCTCATGCTTGAGAGCCGCAACGGCCGCCCGGCCGTAAGGAGCGTGGTCGGGATTCGCTGCCGCAATCTTCTTTACCGCAGGATCCATAAGGACTGACATGCCTTTGTGCTCAACGTCCAAAGGCGACTCGGCGGGCACCCAGAGCACCAGCTTGCCCACCGCATACTGATACAGGCTGGAAGGATCCGCCTGATTCTCCGCGATCAGGCGCCGCGGGTAATCCATGTCTGCGGAGAAGAAAACATCAAACGGGGCGCCATTTTCAATCTGTTGCGCGAGCGCGCCGGAGGCGCCGAATGAGAGCCTGACCTTCACGTGCGCCCGGCTCTCAAATTGATCCGAGATCTCCTGTAATACGGAACTCAGATCCGCGGCTGCTCCAATTACAAGTTCCGGACCACCACCTCCAGAGACCTGTGCCCTTGCTACTGGCGACAGAAGAGCAAGCACCATCGTGAGTAGAAGATGTCTACCGTTCCTCATCCCGGAGCCTTTCTGCACACGGCATCTTTTCCCAAACTGGAACTGGAACGCTAAAAAAGAACGCTTTTGAATTGATTCGCTTCCTGAGGGTTTCCATACTGGCCAGTGACTACCGCCCTTACGCCGCATCGTCATTGTCGCAGCTTCCTGCGAATCTTTGCATCTGCTCTTTTCGTACTGATCTCTTCGGCCTGGCTGAATGCGCTGCTACTTCCGTCCGCCGGCAGTACCGCGACGGGAGATCACGACTACGCCAAACGCCGTGCCGAGTGGTTGTTACGTGGCCGCCTCGTCACAGGAAAGAGCTCTGCTGAACTGCGGCGTAGAGCATTCCAAGCCAAGTTGCGGATGCGGGCGCAACGTGCAGCCATATCCGCCGGCCCACATTCGAACAGCGCGCTGACGATATCGTCAGCCTCCTGGAAACCTCTGGGACCCGCCCCGCTCGCGTCAGACGCGAGCGGCAACGGCACCCAGGACTACGGACCGGTTGCCGGACGAGCCACTGCCGTCGCGATCGATCCCGCCGACCCGAGCGGAAACACAATCTACATCGGAGGAGCACAGAGCGGAATTTGGAAATCAACGAACGCTGCTACGACCGACCCCGCTAAGGTCAGTTGGACTCCGTTGACCGACGATCAAGCAACGTTGTCGATCGGCGCAATCGCGATTCAACCGGGAAACCATGATCTCGCGAAATCCGTAATCCTTGCGGCCACTGGTGAAGCCAACAACGCTGCGGACTCGTACTTCGGGTTGGGCATCCTTCGTTCAGTGGATGGAGGTCAGAGCTGGACGCTCATCCCCAGCGCAAATAGCGGTGCTCTCCCCTTTAGCGGGCTGGGTGGGACTCGGATGGCCTTCAGCACGCTTGACCCGAAGACGGTGGTCGCGGCGATGGCTACTTCCTCGGAAGGGATGCTCGCGGGCGCCATCACGACCAACGCGAAGCCCGGCCTGTACACTTCTCGCGATTCCGGGCAGACCTGGACGTACAACGCTCTGGTCGACTCAGGCACGGCCACGGACGCAACCTCGGCTACCTCAGTTGTTTACAACTCCATCGCAGGATTATTCTTCGCGGCGGTTCGCTACCACGGCTTCTATTCTTCGCCAGATGGCGTGACGTGGACGCGACTTGCAGCGCAGCCGGGCAACCAAGCCCTATCGTCGGCCCTTTGCCCGGCTCAATCCACTTCCAACAACCAAACCTGCCCCCTCTATCGGGGCGAACTGGCGGTCGTGCCCGGCCGCAACGAGGCCTACGCGTGGTTCGTCTCCCTCAATTCTGACGGCAACGTCTTAAACGAAGGAATCTGGAAAAGTTCGAACGCCGGCGGTTCGTGGACTCAAATTTCAGACTCCGGCATTACGAATTGCGGGGATCCCCAGGGCTGCGGTGTAGAACAGGGCTTCTATAATCTCGAACTGCTCGCCATCCCTAAAGCCACCGGTACCGATCTGTACGCCGGTTCGGTCAATCTGTACAAGTGTTCGATCAACACGCAAAACCCGACCTGCTCCGCGAATCCATTCCTCAACCTCACGCATGGTCTGGGGTGTGCTCCCATATCCGCGCCCGCACATGTACATCCTGATCAGCACGCTCTTGATGGGGTGATCCCGGAGTCCGGCAGCGATTCGGGAAACGCGCTGCTCTACTTCGCGAATGACGGGGGAATCTACCGGGCGCTGGACGGATTCTTCGGGCTCACCAGCGGCTCGTGCTCGGGAACAAACCAGTTTGACAACCTCAATCAGAACCTCGGTTCTATGACCCAGTTCGTCAGTTTCTCGCAGCATCCGAACGATCCGAATACGCTTCTGGGAGGCGCGCAGGGGAACGGCTCGCCAGCGACCAATCAGGCAACGACCAGCTTGGCTTGGAGCAACGTACTGGACGGCGATGGTGGCTACAGCGCCATTGATCCCAACATGCCAACCAGCTTCTTCGCCTCGAATCCGGACGTTCCTCCCGGTGGTCTGAACATTCAACTTTGTTCTGGCGGTGTGAACTGCAATAACCTCGAATTCACGCCCGTCATCACAAGCAGTGACCTGGGCGGGGATGACGGAGCTTTCTATGTCCCGTACATCCTGGATCCGCAGTCGTCTGGTTCGTTGCTGGTGGGCACCTGCCGCATCTGGCGCGGTCCCCGCGCTGGCGGTGCATTCGCGGCCTTAGGTCCCAACTTCGAGACTTACGGCGCTGGTACCTGCTCGGGAAACGAAGTGAATCTGGTGCGGGCGATCGCCGCGGGAGGTCCCACCGACGACAACGGGTCGACCGTCATTTACGCAACGACCTCCGGATTGGGTCCTATCAGCGGCCCGCTCGAGTTTCCTTCCGGTGGTCATGTATGGGTCAGTACCAATGCGACGGCAGGACCAGTGACGTTTTCCGACACTACCAACAACGGACCTCAAGGCAGTATCAATCCCAATCAGTTTCCCATTTCCGGCGTCTCAATTGATCCTGCGGATCCGAGCGGTCAGTCGGCGTTCGTAACGATCATGGGATTCACCGGCGGAACTGGCCACGTCTGGAAAACGAAAACGGCCGGCCTGAGTTGGACCGACTTCACCTCCAACCTGCCGGACTCGCCTGTAAACGCAATCGTGATCGACGCGTCGGCCTCGATGGTTTTCGTGGGAACGGATGTAGGTGTCTTCGCCAGTTCGACTGTATCGCCGCAATGGACCGAGGTTGGCCCAATTCCAGGAGGCGACCATGTCGGATTCCTGCCTAACGTTGCCGTCACCGGACTCGCTCTATTCCAGGCGAATGGTCGGGATCTACTGCGGGTCGCGACGTACGGGCGCGGCATGTGGCAGGTCGATCTCCTCTCCGCGCCCGACTATCAGATCTCAATTGCGAACTCTCCCCTGACCATATTCGCGGGACAGAACGCAACTTTCAATGGAGCCGCCACCGGACAGAACGGTTACGCGAACTCGGTAACCATGGGCTGCGTGGCGGACACGACGCCTCCGCCGAGTACCTGCTCTGTCTCACCCAGTGTGATTACGCCCGGCGCCAACCAGCCCTTCACGGTTACAGCCGGTGGCAGCGCGGGCGATTACAGCTTCAAAGTGCAGGCAGTCGGCGCCGATCCTGACCAGATCACTCGTACGGCATCGATCACGCTGCACGTTTTCGGCTTCGGCCTCACGGCGCCTTCGCCGACCAGCGTGAGCACAGGAGGGGGCACTACTTCTCCCGGTGTGAGTTTCCAGGTGACGGCCGCGGGGTCCTTCAATCAGAGTGTCACTCTTTCTTGTAGCCTTTCGATACCTGGCGCGTCCTGCGTCTTCACGCCCGGAAGTAGCGTGAATCCCACTTCGAGCAGCCCCGTGAATGCGACTGTTACGGTGTCCGTTCCTGCGGGAACTACGGCCGGAAATTATCCGGTCACCATCCAAGCCGCGACTGCGGGAGCACCGGCACCGATTACCGTGCAATTCACGTTGAAGGTCACCACCAATCCGGACTTCAGCTTGACCGGGCCCGTTTCGTTTCCACAGGTGAATGCGGGGAGTACCGGAACCAAAGCTTCGATTCAGATCGCAGCTCTGGATGGGTTCAACAGCCGTGTATCGCTGACTTGCTCAACACAAGCGGGAGCCAATGTCTGCGGCTTGAATCCGACTTCGGTGAGTTCGTTTCCGGCAACTTCGAATTTGTCGATCAACGCTTCGACTTTGGCGGCCGGAACGTACACGGTTTCCGTGTCAGGAAACTCAGGTTCGCTCGCGCACTCGATCGACGTGCCGTTCAATGTTGGGGACTTTGCGTTGACGGGAACGCAGAACCTATCCTCCGCGCCGGGAGGTCAAGCGACAGCGCATTTGACCGTAACGTCTTTGAGTTCGTACAGCGGCACGGTGAATGCCACGTGCGATGCGACTTCTCTTGCGTCCGCCAGTTGTACGATTTCACCATCCAGCCCGATCAGCGTAGGTACAGCCGGCACAAGCCTGAACGCAAACATAAACGTTCCCAACAATGCGACGAGCGGAAACTACAACATCAAGGTCGCAGTGCAGGACACGACCGGAACACCGAGTCATTCCTTTACCGTCTCGCTCACCGTAGTGCAGGACTTCGCGTTAACGTCTTCGACGCCGAGCCAGACCATCTCTGCCGGCCAGACCACCGGTCCCTACAATCTCACGATCCTGCCCGTGGGCTCATCCTTCAATGCGCCCGTGACTCTGGCCTGCTCCGGTTTGCCGGCGGGGGCGCAATGCTCCTTCAGCCCTTCGACGCCGGTGACTCCGGGCAGTTCGCGGGCGCAGGTTATCATGAGCATCTCGACAACGGGGGCGACGAGCAATTCGCTCTCGCAGTCCTTTCGCGTAGCAGTAGCCCTGCTGCTGGTACCCGGTCTGCTGCTGTTGCGAGTGCCACGCCGGCGAGTCGCGACGTGCAAGCCGTTTCTCGCCTGGATTTCGGTTCTCGCTCTTCTAGCGCCCTTGCTCTCGCTGCTGTCGTGCGGCGGCGCCAGCACGGGAGGAGGAGGCGGTGGCGGTGGCGGCGACTGCTCGGCTGCACCCAACGCACCGACGGGAGTGGTAGCCTCCGCAACCACCACCACGGGAACAACTCTGAACTGGAATCCGTCGAGCGCCGTTGCTGGATGTACCGTGAGCTATGTCGTCTACCAGGACGGCGTGCAGAAGGCGACCGTCTCAGGCACAACCTACAACGTGACGGGACTCTCTCCGGGCACGCAGCACAGCTTCGCCGTCGCGGCGACGGATGCGGCGGGAGCCTCGGCGCTGAGCACCGCTATCAACGTCACCACGCTTTCGAACGGGACGCCGCCAGGCGTTTACACCATCACTGTCACGGGAAGTTCCTCGGGAACGCCTGGGGATGCGGGGCAGAGCACGCAGGTGCAGTTAGTCGTGAACTAAGCGGGAAAACGTAGACAGACTGCAAAGCGCTACCGACCCAGTGTCCCGCAGGGCTGCGGACGCTACGGTAGCGCTGCTTACGAATGAAACCGACTTACAGTTTAGGGAACACAGACGCGTGGCGAAAGTACCTTGGCTGATGCGGCTTTCGCTCGGCCGGGAGCAACGCAACAGCCCGCGTCTGCGGCCTATTTCGCCTCTGCGGGGTCTGAGCCCTCCGCGTTGAGATTCTTCTCCGGGCGCAGCAGCGGGAACAGGATCACGTCGCGGATTGTGTGGGAATCGGTGAGGAGCATGCATACGCGGTCGATGCCGATGCCGACACCTCCCGCGGGAGGCATGCCGTAGGAGAGCGCACGGATGTAGTCCTCGTCCATCTGGTGGGCTTCTTCGTCGCCGCGCTCGCGCTCTTTCAACTGCGCTTCGAAGCGGCGCCGCTGATCTTCCGGATCGTTGAGTTCGGAAAAGCCGTTGGAGATCTCCATCTGCCCGGCGAAGATTTCGAAGCGCTCGGTCCAGTCGGGCTCGTCGGGCTTCTGCTTCGAGAGCGGCGATATCGCCGTGGGAAATTCGTAGATGATCGTCGGCTGCATCAGGTGCTCTTCGGCAGCGGCTTCGAAGAGGGCGGCGATGGTCTTCCCTGCCGGCTCGTTCGGATCATAGGCCACGTGCGAGTGCCCGGAGTTAAAGCGGTCGACGAGTCCCTTCACACCTTCCTTGCTGGCGAACTCGCGCGTCTCGGGCTTTGCGCCCGCTTTCTCAGGCCAGAACTTGATGATGGCCTCGCGCATCGTCATGCGCCGCCAGTTGGCCCAATCGAGTTCCTCGACGACTTCCTTGCCGTCGACCTCGCGCGTCCACTTGGACTTCGTCGATCCATTCACGGCTTTCGCGGCTTGGGTGATGACTTCCTGCGTTACCTGCATGATGCCCTGGTAATCGGTATAGGCCTGGTAAGCCTCGAGCATGGTGAACTCGGGATTCCAACGCCATCCCAGGCCTTCGTTGCGGAAGTTGCGGTTGATCTCGTAAACGCGATCGAATCCGCCAACCACAAGCCGCTTCAGGTAAAGCTCGGGCGCGATGCGCAGGTAGAGATCCATGTCGAGCGTGTTGTGATGCGTGATGAATGGGCGCGCCACGGCACCGCCGGCGATGGGCTGCATCATCGGCGTTTCCACTTCGACGAACCCGTGGGATTCCATGGTGCTGCGCATCGACTGGATCATGCGGCTGCGCTTCAGGAAGACTTCGCGCACCTCGGGATTCATCACCAGGTCGACGTAGCGCTGGCGGTAGCGTAGTTCGACGTCAGTCAGGCCATGCCACTTTTCGGGCAGCGGCAAGAGATCTTTGCTGAGGAATGTGATCTCTTCGACGTGCACGGTGAGTTCGCCGGTGCGGGTGCGGAAAAGGTATCCGCTAACGCCGATGTGGTCGCCGAGATCGAGCAGCTTGTAGAGTTCGAAGCCTCTCTCGCCGACCGCATCTTTCTTGACGTAGATCTGGAGCTTCTTGCCGCCCTGCTGCAAGTGAGCGAATCCGGCCTTGCCCATAAGGCGGATGGCCATGATGCGGCCAGCGACGCGAACCGTGACGCGGTTGTGCTCGAGCTCTTCGGCGGACTTCGCCGTGTATTCCGCAAGAATCTGTTCGACGGTGTGGGTAAATTCGTACCTGGTGCGATAGGTGGCCTGCCCCATCGCCTCAATCTTCTTGAGTTTTTCCTGCCGCAGCTTATAGATTTCGTCGTCCAGTGCCAAAGATGTTCCTCGTTATCGGTGGAAAGGAAGGGAGATTATAAACAATCGATTGCAGCCTCCCTGGAACTGCAGGGAGTGGATGGCTGAAGTTGCGGCTTTCTGGCAGAGGGCGAATGTCGAGGAGCCAGGCAGTGAAGAAAAAAAAATCGCCGTGATCTCCACAAGTTATTGATTCTTGAGAGCTTAGGACTGGGGTATCTGGCGGAGCCGCTGCAAATTCGTCCAACCAAAGAACTTAGAGACAAAATAGTCCGGAATAAGGACTTACGGGGTGCTTTTGCTTCCGTATCGGCAAACATAGAGCGATCGAATCCAGACTTCTGGAGATCGTGGATGGTTCCGTTTGCGGATGTGGCAAAGTGCACGCGCATCGTCTCCCATTGTTCTCTTTTGGAAATTCTGAGTAAAGGTTATCCGTCACAAAACGAAAATATTTTTGCTGTGGAAAACTTCGGCCGGGGTTTACACCAAACACCAATCCAAACCGGAAGTAGTCGATTGTGATGGGATGTTGACTATTCCGCGTCACACGGTTACTTGTCGCTGGCCAAGTCCAAGACCCATTTCGGAGGCTCGGTTTCGAGCCGACCGTTTACTTGTATGTTCAGTTCCCTCGCCCACCGGTATCCCCACATGGGTCCATATTCCGTGACGTAAGTGTCGGGGATTGCATAGGCGGCATCCGATTGTGCCTGGCCTAAAGATACGAACTTATATCCCTCTCGCTCGAATAATCTCAGCACGCTGTTGATCGTGTCGCTGTTCAGCCGATTGTCGTGCAGCAGCATGACTTCAGGAGGCTCGTGCCCCAAGACGCGTTTGTTCAGGGCAGCGTAGTAGGCCATTTCCACAGCGGTGTAGTTAAGGTAAGCGCGTTGAAGCCTTTGAGCGGTCTGATGATCATGTTTGGAAAGGATCCGGAGATAGGCAGCGTTGAACAGATAATCGGAGTTGTCGATGGTACAGGTGGCCAGTTTGTAGTGACGAGCCGCTAGGAAAGTTGCTATAGCGTCGTGCTTCGCTCTGGTCTCGCCCGTGTGATTCATGGGGAAGCGGAAAAACTCAACATTCTTACCTACCTGTTTCATGAGGGGCACAATGGTCTTCTCCCCGCGAAGTATTTCGTCTTCAGTCTGGGAAATTGAAAGCACATTGATATCCGGATGGGAGTAGGTGTGGTTTCCCAAGTCGAATCCCAGGGAAACCCATTGCGTGAGAATCTCCAACCCCGCGGTTCCAAGGGAGCCCACCGTTTGCTCATTCACGAAACCTGTTACAGGAACTTTGTGCTGCTTGAACGCTTCTAGCAGCTTGCGGTTAACGTGTTGGGCGTCGCGGGAGTCTGCGAGTTGCGATTCACCTTCGGTCGCAGTCACGTAAGGAAGATCATCGACTGTAATTGCGACGCTGCGGCTTTGGGCAAGCGATGGCAACGCGAGCACAAATGCCGCCAGCGCTGCCCAAAATGAATGACGCATGACGCCCCAAGTGAACTGCCTCCAGAGTTTGTGCCAGAGGTAACTAACCCATGCTAAATGGATCGCTGTACCGCTGCCGAAGGGCGCGTGAAGAGCGTCAGTTTGCGCGATGGTGACCACGAAATCGCTGGTCTGAGTCATTCAAGATGGAATTCACCGCCGCTCCATTCTTCGGGGGCGACGTCGCGGACGGTCTCGGTGAAGTCCCAACGATGGCCGTGGAAGTCCTGGGCGTTGTATTGGCGCTCGCCATAGGGGTGGTCCTGGGGTTCGGTCAGAATGATGGCGCCGTTCTGGCGCGCACGCTGGCAGTGGGCGTTCGCATCTTCGATGCGGACCTGAATGATGTGCGACTTATCGGGGATGGCGTCACCCTCGGCGATGGTGACGCACCCCTCCCCGGCTTTCATCTGGATGCGGTGATTGGCGATGCGAAGGCGGACGGTAAAGCCGAAAGCTTTGGAGAGCCAGTCGGCGGCCACCCCTGGGTCGGGATATGTGAGAACAGGAATTACGACACAGGGCGGCACAGAGCGGTTGAAGCGCATTCGGACACTCTATCACCCGGATCGGGTTTCCCTCTGAGAACCGAGGTCCGAGTTTCCCGCCCTTTGCAAACTGCTCAAAGGACGGGCCACCCGGACCCGGCAGCGGCCACCCCGCTTTGCGAAACAGAAGCTTAATCCACTGGCCCCGTGGGATCGACCGTGGCGTCCTGCGACTGCGTACGATTCAAGGTCTGCTGGTATTTCCACTGAAGCGGCCAGGTTATGGTGGCATCGACAGCCACTCCGTTCGAGTCGAGCGTGACGGATACCGGATCAGGGATCTGAGTGAGGCTGTTGCATTGCAGCAGGTCGTACGTGCCGACGAAACGCTGCGCCAGAAAGGTGTAAAGCGAATTGGCAGCGCTGGGAACAGGAGTAGGACTGGCGAGCAGGGCTCCCTCATTGTTCATGATCCTGCGAGGAGCGGTCCTGAGCAGATTGCGGCAATATCGTGCCGTGTCGGCCTGCCCGGCATACTGAGCCTGGCGCTGGTCCACGCCGCGACGGTAGGCATTTACCTTGGCCAAGTTGGTTGTGCCGTCAGGATTCAATGCCATCGGATCCCCCATGGGAATGCGGGCGATGGGGCGTGCCTGATATTGCTCGGCCTGAATTTCATTGAGTGGCAGGCCCGCCGCAAATTGACCGGGATCAGCCAGATCCGGCACCTTCCACGGCGCGCAGCCCATGGCCGGATCGAGGAATTTATCGAGCAGGCCGTTGTCGCTGGGATTGCCGAGGGTTGTAGCGCCGGGCAGGGCTTGCTGGTTCGCCGTCGTATTCTGCGCCATCTGCCCGCTGGTGCTAGTCAGGTAAGAGACGGGCAGGTTGTCGCTCTGGTCCTGATCGACCACGTAGAAATCCCGGACGGAAGGACAAGGTAAATTGTCTGCGGCAGTGCCGAGCGCCGGGACCTTCAACTGACCAGCGCGAATGGCATAGCGTGCGGCATGAAAAAAGGCCACGGCATTGCAATAGGCGAATTGACCGAACACGTTGTTCGGGAGTCCATTCATGCAAGCAGCAGCTCTCAAGGTGCGGGATGTGGTGCCCTGCAAAGTCAAATCGTCCCCGTTGAAACCGAACCACAGGGCGACAACGGCATTTGCAGGCAAAACGGGAGGCACAGGCGCGACGGCGGGTGTCGAACCGGCATCGATGACCAGCGGGTTATAGATCGAGATTTGTCCGCTGGCGGGATCGAAGATAGCGGCTTGCACAAAGGCAGAGGAACTGGAATTTGCTTCGTCGCACGGACCGTTGCCGGGATTCGTCGCTGTCAGCTGGTACGGAGTGGCGAGTCCGGTGGCGGTGAGTGGCGAGGCGGGGACGATGATGGTGCAGTTGGGATTCTGGGCTAAGAGCATGGGCGCGCTGCCGATCGTGACCAGCAACAGAGTGTGGAGTACGTAGCGAATTTTCATGGATCGCTTCCCCGATCAGATTTTGGACACACTACGGCGTGTTGCGGATTTCCTTCATGCACAAGACTCAAATGTTTGCTTGCTTGCAGTGGCAAAGGACAGATGCGGGGCGATTCGGAAGATGGCAGGAAGTGAAAAGCCCCTGACGCCGCAGAGTAGAGTTCGCCCGGACTTCACTCATGACGTCGCGTAACTGGACGCAGTTTAAGTTCGGGTGCTTGTGCGAGACAAGTGTCAGAAGGACAGTTCAGAGGTACAACGTACAAGCTGCGACCGGAGGAACAGGAACGACTTATTCCGCAAGTGCGCGTGGCGGCGAAGGAGATCCTGAAGTTCTGAAAACCTTTCTCTGCAAGTTACGGGCCTGACCCTTGGGTGACCGGGCTCCTTGGCAATTCCATACCGCCGCATCGCGCGCCTCCGCGCGCAACCGCGGACCAATGGGTCCGCGGCTTAAACGCGCAGTACTCATCGATCCTGCTTGTTCAGTCAGGAGCGTGTCAGGAAAATGGGCAGACCCAATTTGTGGTCGTATTTCGGTCGGTAGCGGTCCGTGTTGTACATGGAGTCCACATCGACTTTGCGCGGACCCAGCTTGGGATCGGGGATCGGCACCATGGCGAAACGACCTTCACTGATCGCAGTCATCATGCCTGATTTCCCCGCCTCCAGAGAATCCATCGCCATGCCGGCGAAGGTGAAGCCCACCAGACGATCCACGAAGTCCGGGCTGCCGGAACGCAGGTCATACGTAAGATCGCTGACAATGGTCTCTTCGCCAGTCGAACGCTTGATCTCGTCGCTCAGGTCTTCGGCCACGCTCATCTTTTTGCGATGGCCGAAGGCGTCGGCTTCACCGTATTCCTTGACGGTATAGCCCTGCCATTCGGCGCCCTCGGAAAGGATCACGAGCGAGTAATTGCTGGGATTGTTGCGCTTGTCATTGAGCAGCAGGTCGATCAGGTGCTTGAGGTCAACTTTGTACTCAGGGATGCAGCAGCGCAGAGCCGTGACGTAGGCCGTGTAGAGAGAGGTGTATCCGGCGTCGCGTCCGAAAACGCGGAAGATACCGATGCGCTCGTGCGAGCCGACAGTCGTGCGCTGGCGGTCGATGGCATCCATGGCGCGGGTGATTGCCGTGGAGAATCCGATGCAATACTCCGTGTTGCGGACATCATTGTCCATGGTCTTGGGAACGGCGATCACCTTCATGCCTTTGCGATCGAGTTCCGAGGCGTAACTCAGGGTGTCGTCGCCACCGATGGCGATGAGGTAGTCGAGGCCGAGCGTCTCGATATTCTTCAGCACGGCAGGAGTGACATCGTAAACGGTGCTGGTGACGCCCTTCTTGGTGGATTCTTTCGCTTCGAATTTCTGGCCCTGCAGTACGGGGGGCAACTTCTTCATCTTGGAGGGATTGGTGCGGGAGCTATGCAGGAAGGTTCCGCCGGTACGATCGATGGTGCGCGTGTTGTCGCGGTTCAGGGGCAGAACATATCTCGCCTTGCTGGCTGGATCGCTCAGATTGACGTGGGTCAATCCTTCCCAGCCGCGGCGAATGCCTGTCACTTCGCAGCCGATTTCCTCGGCGCGGTAGACCACCGACTTGATGACCGCGTTCAGTCCGGGGACGTCGCCGCCTCCGGTAAGTATGCCGATTCGCTTCTTTGCCATGTAAACACTCCTTGTATAAGTAGGTATTAAGTCTGAGAAGACAATCAGACTTGATGTCAGCACAGAGCTTCGCCCAACATCAGAGCAGGACGTTACATTCTATCGATTGGGCGAGCGGGCTCCAAGCACGGAAGTCCCAACATGGTGAACGGGGTTGGTGCGCGGACGGTTCCGCCGACTCAATCGTTCCAATCACAGAGCGATTCGACGAATGCCGCCGAGCCGTCACGCAGCCAGACATCGAGTTGTGCGGGCTCTTTGAGTTGCTGCCCACGCTTCCGGGGGACAGCAACGTAGCGGCAACGGAGTTCCGGGAGGCTGGTGATGTCGCCCCATAGTTTCTCGAATTGCGCTACCGGAAAAATATCTTCCTGGCCTTTGCCCCAGCGCTTCTTGACGTCCTTGAGGGTGATGTAGGTGGGCATGCGGGCAGCGACGGCTCGCACGGCGGTATTGACGCGCTCCTGTTGACGCAGGTCAATGCGGCTCAGACCAAACAATTCGAGCAGTTGATCGATCTCGACCCAATAGGTGGCGCTGTTGTACCACGGCAGAGAAGATTCGGTCTCCTCGTTGGGAAGAGCGAGACCTTCGACCAGGC
>Ga0335071_10002782_pt1 | contig 18590 bp, 14 predicted proteins | sample Lox_Sample_15_FD_206724 | JGI IMG/M metagenome (GOLD analysis project Ga0335071, IMG submission 206724) | Soil microbial communities from Loxahatchee National Wildlife Refuge, Florida, United States - Lox_Sample_1.5 | ecosystem: Environmental > Terrestrial > Soil > Wetlands | place: USA...
TAACTCACACCCCGCCGCGGCATAAACTTCACGAATAGGAACCCAAAAAGCAGGCCGCCAAGGTGCGCGAAGTTCGCAATGCCCTTCTGCGTGGGGTCGAAGACCGCGACAATCGCGATGATGATCCAGATCCCGACGAGGTATTTCGCCTTAATAGAGAACGGCAGAGGAAATAAAAACATCTCCTGGTTAGCGTAGAGAATTCCGAACGCCATGAGCAGTCCGAAGATGCCGCCCGAGGCGCCGATGGTTTCCGTCGCCGGACGCATGCCCAGGAAATGAGTGTAGGCGACCACGATGGTCACTAGCGCCGCCCCGATCACGCAGAACAGGTAGCACTCGATGAAGCGGCGGGGACCCCAATCCTGCTCAAGGTAGGCGCCGATAAACCACAGAGTGAGCATGTTGAAGAACAAGTGGCTGAAGGTCGCGTGAAGTAGTGAGTAAGTGACAAGCTGCCAGACTTCGCCTTTCACCACGTAGACAGGTATCAGGGCGAACCAGTCAGTGATCCATTGGAGGTCAACGCGAAAGAGCCGAGGGACGATCAGCTGCACGAGAAAGATTGCAGTGCAAGCAATGACAATGCGCTTCACCCAACCGGCGAATGGTGGAAAGCTAAACGAGATGGTGCCGCCACGGCGCATTAGGTTTCTCTACCGTTCCGGTTCGGGGACGACTGGCAGGCTGCGATGGCCAGTGACGTCGACGGCGCGAACGGCGAATATCACATTATCCTTCGAAACCCTGAGAGTTGCACGCGTACCGCTACTGACCGTTTGGACGTGTTCCCAATCTGGAGCGCTGGTGGCTCGGTAAACGACCTCATAGCCATTGGCGCCCGGAGAAGCTTCCCAGGTTAGTGTCGTGTCGTTCTCCAGGTTTTTCGTCAGCATTTTGACGTTTACCGGAGGAGCCGGGGCGACGGCAAGCGAAGCCAAGGTCGCTCCATTCAGTGCCGCCACTTGCGCGATGAAGTCGTAGTTGACGAATTTTGCCAGGTCGCCGTACTCAATGCCATTTTCCGTGCGGATATCCTGATGCTGGTGGTTGTAGTCTTCCCGAAATTCGGTGAAGCGCACGGCCGCGAATCCCTGGCGATTGAAGGAAAGATGATCGCCGCCGCGCAAAAAGCGGTCGAGGCGGAAGATGAGCAGAGGCTTGACGCCAGCGTCGTAGGTGCGGCCGACATCGGCGATATAGCGTGCCAGTTCGCGCGAAGACGAGTCGTTCTCGCCGCCGAGAGCGCGGATGCGCTTGATCTCAGCCTCAGAGGCGGAGTTCGGGATGCCTTCCGAGAATACCCGAACCACGCTCGCATCCTGTGCCGGATTTCGGTCACCCCCAACGATGTCATTGTTGAGGACTGCTTCGATCTTCCATCCCTGCTGCTTGGCCATCTCGGCGAAATGCTTGCTTCCGTTCAGGCCCTGCTCTTCGCCGGCCACGGTCAGAAAGATGATCGTCGCCGGGAACTTGTACTTGCTCAAAACACGCGCGCATTCCAGGCTGACGGCGGTGCCGCTGCCGTCGTCGTTGGCTCCGGGAGCGGGATCGGTGATGTTAAAGGTATCGCTGTTCCGCGAATCATAGTGCCCGGTCACGAGCACAATACGATTTGCCTGCGCCGGATCGGATCCACGAAGCACCGCATAAACATTGGTGATTTGCGTGGGAGTCTTGATGCGGTCCTGCGGTTGCTCGATGAAGGCGTCAGTCTTGACCTCGAGGCAGCCGCCGCAGTCTTTAGAATAGCGTTCGAATTCGGACTTGATCCAATCGCGCGCCGCGCCGACGCCTTTGCCCGCTTTGACCGAAGCTTCGTCCTGCGGAGAGATTGTTGAACGGTTCCCGAAGCTCACCAGCTTCTCGATTGTTTGGCGGATGTGGTCCGCTGAAAACTGCTTGACGGCCTCGCTGATGCGGGGATCGACGCGATTGGAATCTACCGTGCCGGATCCCTGCTGACCGGCTTCAGCCAGCGCGCATACAGCGAGGATAAGAACTACAAATCCTGCCCCGACAAGTCTTGTAAAGCGCCGAGTGTGCATTGTGACCGCCTTATACGGCTTTCCCTCTGAGCCAGAATTTTCTCGTCCCCCACTTGACCTTTTCGTCGCGAAGAAACTAAATATAACAGGGGATCAATAATCGGAGGAAAGCAATGGTGTACTGTCCTGAATGCGAGACCGATCTGGACATCGAAGAAGATGAGGTCGATGAAGGGGCGGTGGTCTCGTGCCCGGAATGCGGTTCGGACTTCGAAGTAATCACCGTCAATCCCATCGAGTTGAAGATGGTAGGCGAAGACGAGGTTGACGAGGAAGACGAGGACGAAGAGGACTCCGTCAAAGAAGACGACGAAGACGAGGATGACCTCTGAGTGCTAATTCCAGGTTCGCGTTTAACCCCCCCTTGAGCCGGATTATTTCTGTTGCCTTGGCGATGGGGCTATTCCTGGCCCCGATTCTGGTGCGAGCAAACGAGCCCGCCAAGCCCAAACCTTACGCCCTCATTTTCGGAACTGTATTCGACGCTGAAGGCCGTGCTCTTTATGGTGTAACGGTGAAGGTCCGGCGCGCAAACGAGAAAAAGGTGCGGTGGGAGCTGTATTCCAACCACTCAGGCGAGTTTGCTCAGCGCGTTCCGGTCGGTCCTGCCGACTATGTGGTTTGGGCTGATGTTAAGGGCTTTAAGGCCGACGATGGCCGCCGCTTAAAGCCGGGAGAAGAAATTAAGGTCCACATTGATGGTGACGAGCGCCAGGACATCGGGCTGCACCTCGCCTGGCAGTAGCAGTTCGCAGTAGCCTTTCCGCGAAAGAACCGTCACAATATATCTATGAAGAAGTTGCTCATTGCTGCCGGGGTGCTGGCGGTGGTTGTGCTGGGGGTCGCCGGGCCGGACCAGGCATCAGCCCAACTCTTTGGACGGGAGCCGAAGAAAGAAGACAAGACCCGCCTGCTCACCGGCAAAGTCATTGACAGCAACGACGCGCCGCTGGCGAACGCGGTCGTCTACCTCACCAACACGCGAGATCACTCGGTCAAGACCTACATCGTCAGCGCGGAAGGCACGTACCGCTTTCCGGCGCTGCAGCCGACGATTGATTACGAGGTTTACGCGCAGTACAACAAGCGCCGCAGCCATACGAAGAGTGTCAGCCAGTTTGATAATCGGCAGCAGGTCTATATCGATTTGAAAATCGAGACGAAATAAGGTTGGGTAGTCTTCCCTGCACACCTCGTCAAAACGAGGGAACGCCGTTTACGACCATCTTCTTTACGTTGAATTCCCGGAAGATTCTTTGCTCGCCAATAGCGGCGATTCTGGGTTGGACAAATTCCACGCTGATCTTGTCGTCCGGCCGGAGCTGCTTGGGACGCGGAAAAACGAACTGAAATGTATCGTCTTTGAAAACGTAGCCCGACAGGGACAGCCTCTCGTCTTTGGTGTTCAGATAGGTGTACAAGCTCAGGGTCGCCAGGCTCTGCTTCGCCCAGAAGACACGCAGTAAGCTCGCATAATTCTGTACGTCGGTGTGGAAGGTCACGGAAACCACAACTCGGTCCGGAAAGGTCACGGCCAGAAACTTGGTCATGTTAGCGTCGAAAGTCGCTTTCTGCTCTGCGCTCATCTTGTCGTAGTGCGAACTGAGTTGCGAAGAACGGACCTGCGCTTCGCGAATGGGCTGTGCGGAGCGGAACTGAAGGGTGTAAGTAATGCCGGGATTCGATTCCATCTCGACCCCCGCGGAATTCTCAAGCGGGGCACTCGCAGCGTTCGTGAGTCCAGCTAATGTGACGGTTTTGGCCCAAGGAGAGTCACCTAACATTTGCTGCGTTTCCTCGGCCGACCAGTTCTGGTATGGTTTTTTGACCCAGAAGTCCCCGGCCATCGCAATTGGAGCGGCTAAGCACAGGAGTAACAGCCGGACAACGAGTCGATAGAATCCCCTTGTTAGCATTCTCATGAGAATCTCCTTTTTGAGCAGGAGGGATTCTACAGCACATTTATGGCGATTAGAGGAAATTGAGAGGAAGTAAAAGCTCCATGACTTCGAGTTCCATCCACGCAGGGCAGATATTGGGACCTTGAGGAGCGGGTTATAGGATCGATAACTTCGAAGGACAGACTACGTTCTCTGGTCCACAAGAAAGGCCACCTTCAAAGGTGGCCTTCAGGGAAATAAATCAACGTGCAAATTAGTTGCTGTCGCCGCCGGCTCGCTTCCACGAGATCAGATCGCCGATAGTCGTGCTCGTAGAAGACGACGCCGGATGCTTGTAATGCTCCACTTCCTGGCGAGACGCCTCTTCGCCAACCGCCTTGATGCTGAGCCCGACCTTCTTCTCTTCCTGATTCATCTTGATGATCTTGAAGTCGAATTCATTGCCTGGTTCGAGATGAATCTGTTGTGAGTTGGCGTCGACCGCCTCCGAGTTGTGGCAAAGGCCTTCGATGCCCTGCGCGATTTCGACGAACGCGCCGAACGTAGCCACGCGCAAAACTTTTCCGTGAACGATGTCGCCAACCCGGTGCTGGGCAAAGAACGTCTCCCACACGTCGGGTTGCATCTGCTTGATGCCGAGCGACAGGCGCCGCTTGTCCGGTTCGATCGCCAGAATCACGGCCTTAACGCGGTCACCCTTCTTCAGAACTTCAGAGGGATGCTTCACGCGCGTCGTCCAGCTCAGGTTGCTGACGTGAACGAGACCGTCGATGCCGTCTTCGATTTCGATGAAGGCACCGAATTCGGTTAGGTTGCGAACCCGGCCTTCGACGGTCGCGCCCACAGGATATTTGTCATGCAGCGTGTCCCAAGGATTTGCTGCCAGCTGACGCATACCTAGAGAGATGCGGCGCTCGGTCGGATTCACGCTGATGACCACGCAATCCACTTCGTCGCCGACGTTGACGAGCTTCGACGGATGTTTCATCCGCTTTGACCAGGTCATCTCACTGACGTGCACCAGGCCTTCGATGCCCTGTTCGAGTTCGACGAAGGCGCCGTAATCGGTCACGCTGATGACGCGCCCGTGAACGTGCGCGCCTACTGGATAGCGGTGCTCGGCATCGAGCCACGGGTCCGGCGTCAACTGCTTGAATCCGAGGGATACGCGCTGCTTGTCTTTGTCGTACTTCAACACCTTTACCTGAATCTGGTCTCCGACGTTGACGAGGTCGCGCGGATGAGTCAGGCGTCCCCAGGACATGTCGGTGATATGGAGCAGGCCGTCGATGCCGCCGAGATCGACGAACGCGCCGTACTCGGTCAGGTTCTTGACGATGCCGGTCAGTACCGCCCCTTCTTCGAGGTGTTCGAGCGTTTTGCCACGTTTTTCCGACTGCTCTTCTTCGAGCAATTGCTTGCGAGACACAACAATATTGCCGCGTTTCTTGTTCAGCTTGATTACTGCAACTTCAATGGTCTGGCCTTTCATGCCATCCAGGTTGCGGATCGGCCGCAGGTCCACCTGCGAACCGGGCAGAAACGCGCGCGCGCCATTGATGTCGACTGTCAAGCCGCCCTTGATACGCTCCACCACAACGCCCTTGATCGGCTTCTTCTCGTTGTGCGCCTTCTCAATGTCATCCCACGCGCGCAGTTTCTGCGCCCGCTGGTGGGAGAGATTGATGTAACCCTCTTCGGCCTCGCCCTTCTCGCGCATCACGTCGATTTCGTCGCCGGGCTTAAACTTTGGCTGGCCCTCGTGATCGAGCACCTCGGAAAGCGGCAGCATTCCCTCGGACTTCGCGCCGATATCGACGACGACGTGCGTCGGCGTCAGCTTTACCACCGTGCCTTTGATCACGTGGTCGTCGCCGACTGCCTCTTCGGTTTCGGTCGTGTAGTTTTCGAGCGCGGCGGCAAAATCGTCGCTGGCAGCTACAGCGGGGGTTTCAGCGGGCGCTGCTGGTGCTTCTGCTGGAGCCAGGGCCGCAGCTTCGGGTGCCGGATTCTGTGCTTCGGAAGGAGAAGGTTGTACGGTCTCGGGCGCGTCGAGGACGGCCGATCCGCCGTTGTGCGAGTGATTTTCAGATGTCATGGTTTCGAGGGTGGTGGATTCGGAACTGCGATTGGTATCGTCGTACAAAGTCATAGCCTCTATGCCGCGCACGCGCGTGCGCGACGGTTGCGGGACGGTGTGTAGCGGACTGCTGGCGTGGTCAAAGGTTGCGTTGAGGCCACCCTGGCGGACGGCCCTAGTTACAATCCCAGCTGCCGGAACGTCGTATCGAACCCGCGTCCAATGGGGACTCTTCGACTATAGCAACCGCTTCCGACGAGTGTCAAACGCGATTCCGGACAATTTACAAAGGCGTCACATGGAGCTCTGAGCGTCGAGCTGTGAGCCACGAGCAAGGCGCACCGCGGGCAGGTCACCGCCCGAAACTCACAGCTCAAAGCTGTTTTCTGCTACCCTCCCACGCATGGATTATCTCTGGACTCCATGGCGCTACGCCTATGTGAGTGGTGCCGGGTCGGCCACGGCTTGCATCTTCTGTGAACTTCCCAAGAAAACCGATGAGGAAGCGCGTATCGTTCACCGTGGGACGCACTGTTACATCATCCTTAATACATATCCCTACACGAATGGGCATGTGATGGTTGTGCCGTACGCGCATCTCGACGAACTGCGGATGCTGCCTACGGAGGCGGCGAACGAGATGATGGCTCTGACCCAGCGCATGGAAGGCGTGCTTCGGTCGCTGTATCACCCGGACGGGTTGAATCTCGGAATGAATATTGGCAAGGCTGCGGGCGCAGGGGTCGCAGGGCACATTCATATGCATGTCCTACCCCGTTGGGTTGCGGATGCCAACTTCGCCAGCGTGGTCGGCGAGACGCGCGTGCTGCCCGAGGCTCTGGAAGTGACATGGAGCCGGATTCGAAAGGCCTTAGGGGATTTGTAATTTGTGATTTCTGATTTGTAATTGAGCGTGGAAGATTGAGAGCGGAGGCGAAGATGAACGCCGGTTCGAAAAGATTGAGTTCAATGTTGTTATTGGTCGTTGGTCTGGCCGGATTTGCGGCGGCGCAGTCTTCCACGGAGCCTGCTCCAGCGGCAGCGCCGACGTACTTGAAGTGCGGCTGGTTGTTCGACGGCAAGTCCGATCAGCTTCACCAAAACGTGGTCGTCGCGATCGAGGGCGAGACTATCAAGGCGGTTGGCGATGCCCCTGCCTCCGGGAACGTCGTCGATCTTTCTCGTGAAACCTGCTTGCCCGGCCTAATCGACACTCACACTCACGTGCTGCTCCAGGGCGACATCACGGCCGCTGACTATGATGCGCAGCTACTGAAACAGTCTCCCGAATATCGAACGATTCTCGCGACCGTGAATGCCCGGCGCGCGCTGATGTATGGCTTCACGACCATCCGCGATCTTGAGACTGAAGGTGCTGGCTACGCCGATGTGGACGTGAAGACAGCCATTAATAACGGAGTCATTCCCGGCCCACGGATGGAGGTTGCAACTCGAGCGCTGGATGTTACGGGAGCCTACCCGCTAGTTGGCTATGCGCCAGACGTTGTGGTGCCCCACGGAGTGCAGGTTGTGGACGGCGCGGACGAAGCCCGGAAGGCCGTTCGTGAACAGATCAGCCACGGAGCCGACTGGATCAAGGTCTATTCCGACCGCAGCTACTTCGTGCGGCCCGATAGCGTGCTTGACGATATTCCGACCTTTACGCTGGACGAACTGCACGCCATCGTCGACGAGGCTCACCGCCAGCGTCACAAGGTTGCGTCGCATGCCATGGCTCTGCACGGCGTGCACAATTCGGTCGAGGCCGGAGTCGACTCCATCGAGCATGGCAACTACGTCGCCGACGAAGACCTGAAAACGATGGCTAGCCGCGGAATTTTCTATGTGCCGACCATCTATGTCGGTGACTATGTGGCCAAGGGCCGCGCGGCAGCCGGTGCGCCGGTGTGGTTAAAGATGGTTGCGATTCACGAGGATACCTTTCGCCGCGCTCTGAAAGCGGGCGTGAAGATCGCTTTCGGGACGGATGCTGGTGGTTTCGACTGGAAGGTCGATCCTGCGAAAGAATTTCCCTATATGGTGAAGTGGGGAATGACGCCGGCGCAGGCCATCCGAGCCGCCACGTCTTCGGCGGCCGAGTTGCTCAACATGAGCGACAAAGTCGGCACGATCGAAACAGGGAAGCTGGCCGACATCGTGGCCGTCCCGGGTGACCCGCTGAAGGATATCTCGATTCTCGAGCAAGTTGATTTTGTCCTGAAGGGCGGTGTGGTGTACAAGAAGCCGTGAACTTTTTTTCGATGGATTCACACCGATGAACGCGGATTTCTCTTTATTTTCTTAATCGCTTAACCCCCGGCGGAGGAACCTAGTCGCCAACGAGATCAATTTCTGCTGAATCGAGTTTCTCCGCGTGGCCGCTGCTCGCCCGAGCAAACAACAAACTTGCGAGCGAGACGAATCCGAACAAGAGAACGCATCCCGGCCATCCTCGCCACTTCCAGAACCAACCGGTGAGCGTGGCGCCCATGCTGCCACCGAAGTAATAGAAGGTCACGTATAGGCCGGCGGCGGAGGATCGGGCCCGGCCCGCGATGGCGCCGGTCTGGACCGAGGCTGTTGCTTGCGCGACGAACATCCCGGAGGAGAAGATGGCGAGCCCGACGATAACGACCGGAAGCGACCGAACTAAAGTCAGCAGCAGTCCGGAAATCATCATTCCGCAATAAAGGTTCGCGGTGGAGCGGAAGCCGAAGCGGTCAAGAAAACGGCCTGCCTGCGGCGTGACGACAACTCCGAGCAGGTAAACAAAAAAGATGCTGCCCAGTTGCGCCGAATTCAGATGAAATGGCACGGCGGCAAGGTAGAAGTTCGTGTAGGTGAAGCATCCCACCAGCGCAAAGAGCGCTGACGCTCCCATGCCGAAATTGGCGAGCAGTCGTGGATTGCGTAGATGGCGGGTGGCATCGTCCACCACCTGGCGCAGATCTTCGGCAGGAACGAAATTCTTGGCCAGCGGAAGCCATGCGCGAACTAAAGTTGCGCCGACAAGGTTCAGCGCCGCCAGCACGAGAAACGTTGCCCGCCAATGCCAGTGCGTGGCAACCATTCCGCTGATGAATCGTCCAAGAAATCCGCCCAGCACTGTTCCGGCAACATAAGAGGACATTGCTCGCCCAACACCACGTCCCGCCCACTCTTCATTGACGTACGCAAGAATTACGGCGATCACACCAGGTACGAAGATGCCTTGCGCAAAACGCCATAAGATGAGCATGCGAAGACTGGTGGACGTAGCCGCCATCGCGGTCGGAACGGTAAGGAGAAACAGGGAGGGCACAATTACTTTCTTGCGTCCGCGCCGCTCGGCGATCATGCCGATGAAAGGAGCTGTGATTGCAGTCGCGAAAATGGTTGCGCTCACCGTTATGCTTACTTCGAGTTCCGAAGCATGGAAGAGCTGACGCAAAAGGGGTAGTAGCGGTTGCGTGCTGTACACGCTGAGGAACGTGCACATGCCGGCCAGCATGGCGGCGGCAAGCGATTTATCGAATTTGCCGGAGATGGACATTCATGTAAGGGCGGCCTGAGAGCCCAGCAGTCGCCCCGTGAGCGAGCACCAGGTTACATCGCGGAACAGGTTAGAAGAGCTTCGACACGCTGCGTGGGCAGAGTACGTGAAAGACGGCGGAATTGACAAACGCAAGCTCGCCAAAGGAGCCGACTACGCTACGGATTCGGTCGTTGTCTGACGCAACGGTAACGTAACGGAGAACGTTGTGCCCTTGCCTGAGCTGCTTTCGACATCGATCCGGCCGTGGTGTTCTTCGACGATCCGCCGGGCCAACGACAGCCCCAGGCCCGTGCCATTTCCCTTTGTCGTATAGAACGGCCGGAAAATGTTGGGAAGGTGTTCGGCCGGGATTCCACGTCCGGTGTCAGACACGGTGATGGTAGCGTCTTCGCTGTTTTCTTTGCAGAACACCGCGACTCGCACCACCCCAGAGCCCTCAATTGCCTGCACCGAATTCAATAGCAGATTGAGCAGCACCTGATGCACCTGATCGCTGTCATGCTCCACTTCCGGCAGGTCCTCAGCTGGAGTGAATTCGATCTTGATCGGCTTGGAGAGCACTTGTTGCCTGGCCAGCATTACCGCATGTTCGACGGTGGTGTTCAGGTCGCTCGGCCGCATTTCGGAGGCTCGGGGCCGTGCCGTGCCGAGCAGATCGGTAAGAATGCGGTTGATCTGGGCGATCTCTTCGCGCACATCCTTCACGACCGCCTTCGCCGGACTTGAGGCCGGCAGGTCCCGCCCGACGATCTCAATCACGCCAGCGATGCCCGCCAGTGGATTGCGGATCTCATGAGCCAGGCCAGTAGCCAGTTCGCCGAGAGTAGCGAAGTGCTCGGCGCGCGACATCTGGGTGCGGTGCAGGTGCTCAATCTCTTCGCGGCTTTCGCGCAGTTGCTTCACCATCAGATTGAAGTTGCGCCCGAGGTCTCCGATCTCGTCGTTTCTCTTGGCGAAGCCGACAGAGGCTGTAAGATCGCCGTCGCCTACACGTTCCATCTGCTCCTGTAATTCGACCACTGGCTTCTGGATGGTGGTGACGAGCACCACGATGACGACGCCGCAAATGGCGACCGCGCCCGCGCCTGCGATCAGGAGCAGCTTGTGCCGTTCCGTGTCTTCCAGCGAAACCGTGGCCAGCAGGAACAGCAGCATGCCATTCAGCAGCACGACCGCTACCGGCCAGATTGCTTTCAGTTGCCAGTTCACCCGTATGGAAGCCACAGTGGTTACTCCTCAGTCTGGTTCCCCGCCCAAACTCACGCGTAGGCGTGCAAGCCGGGCAGCAAGTAAGTCACACCAAAGAAGGTGAACATCACGACGCCGAATCCCAGAATCGCGAAGTAAGCGGCCCTACGTCCGCGCCAGCCGCGCGTGATGCGCATGTGCAGATAACCGGCGTAGACGAGCCACGTGATGGCGGCCCACGTCTCTTTCGGATCCCAGTTCCAGTAAGATCCCCAGGTCTGGTTCGCCCAGTACGCGCCGGCTGCGATCATCAAAGTCAGCAACGGGAACGCGATGCAGATTGTCTTGTAAGTGATTCGGTCGAGCGCGTCGGCGTTGGGCATGAGGCGCTCAAGGTCTGGCCTCCGCCACAACAGCAGCAGATAAAGCAGCGAAATGAAGATTCCGCCGACCAGACCAGAGAGGATGAACGGACTCGCCGTCAGGTTCGTGGAATATAGTCCATCGGCGTCGAGCGAAGGATACGTGCCCTCACGCGCCCGCATCAGGAACATCACCAGCGTCATCGTCTGCAGCAAGATGCTGATGAACACAGCACGATTAGCGATTCCGAGGAAGCTACCGTCTTTCTTCCAGCGCGACATTCCGTAAAGAACCAGCGGCGCGGCCACAACTAGAAGCGCCAGCAGCATCAGCCAGCCCAAGTCAGGAACTGTCACAAATAGCCGCACACCCTTGGAGATGAAGATCTCCGCTTTGCGTTCCGGATCCCAGCCAATCAGGCTTAGCCCGCCCCATTTTTCAAACCTCGTCAGCACGATACTGGCGTAGATAGCGACGGTGCTGGCACTGGTTACGGCCAGGAATGTCGACGTTTCCATCTTGTCCTGAATAAGGAACATCATGGCGAGGGCGAAGCTCAACGCACAGGCGGCGTAGGCCAGCATGGCCAGCGTGACGTGCACGTGGAGCCAGGTCGACTGCAACGCCGGAACCAGCGGGTGAACTTCGGTTCGTAGCAACTGCATCAGCACGACGCCCACAATCGCCACCGGCATTGTGACAGTGCCGATCACCTTGACCCCGTATTTTTTTTCCGCGATCAGCGTCAGAACCGCCAGCGTCCAGACGAAGCTCAACAGCATTTCGTAGACGCTCGCGAATGGCGGATGGCCGGCCTCATACCAGCGGTGTGCCACGGCTCCGGTGTTGGCCAGAAGCCCGCCCCAGGTAGCAAGCGATGCGAACTTCACGTACGACTCGGTTCCCGTCACGCCGAACCCGAGATAAAGCGCGCCTGCGCCCGCATAGAAAATTAACGCGGCGAAAAGCAGGTTCGCTTCATTGAGCACGTTTCCACTCTTCACCACGTTCAAAAAGGCCATGAACAGCAGGAACGCAATCGCCAGCCCGACGAAAACAATTAGGGTCGCGCCGGTTGCGGCTGGCTGCTGTTGTTCTGCTTTTGCTTGGGTCATAGGTAAGTCTTTCACTTGAGTCATTGGCAAGTTCTCCATGGCGGCGGTTAGCGTGAAGCCACCGTTGCGATGCGCTCACTCTCGTTAGTTGAGGGAATCGGTTTCAGTTCTCTTTCGATCGCCTCGATCAGGTGTTCAAATTTCTGTTCGAAGGCGTCGCGGTTGCGATTGGCAGTTCCGCCAATCCAAAGCGAGTACAGCCCCGTCCGCTCGTCACGCACCGGCAGCGCCCAGAAGCGCATGTGGACCACGTAGAAGACGAATGCCAATCCAACACCGAGCAGCACTACACCAGCCCACACGCACCACTGCCCGGGTTCGTGCGAAACCTGCAAGCCGGTGAAGTGACCCATCTTCAGGTCCTTTGGTTCGAGCAGCCACGGCGCCTTGGAATTGTCGGCAACTTCCTCAAGCGGCGGGAACCATACGTCGAAGCTCTTTCCGCTCGCTTTTGACGTTTCAATCAGGTGAGCGGCGGGGCTGCCGAGTTCATTCGACTTTCGGTAAACCTGCCCGTCGCGCACCGCGAAGTCAGGGATGAATTCGGCGAAGCGGACGGTGGTATCGGCATCCAGTTCGGCGACATCTCCAACGGTGAAGCTGAAGTCTTTTCCTGCGGCAGAGCCTGGTACCGCAGCTTCAGCTTTCGCGGTTTTGAAAGCTGGGTTAGGAGTTCCCGCGATTACCAGTTTGTCTACCTTGCCGTTCGGTCCGAAGCTGGACTGGTAGAAACGCACTCCGTGGTGGATCAGCGGATCGTTGACCACGATTTCCTTCTTGACTACGTCCTGCCCGCCTTCGACCACTACCAGCTTCGACCACCACTTCTTCGGAGTTCCATCCTGATAATTTTCCTGTCCCGCGGCATCGCAGCGCAGCGAGAAGGGCATCGCGCGGGTTCCGCCGTCGCGGAGTTCAACGATGTTTGAGGTCTGGCCTTCGTTGAGATTCAGCGTGCCGCGCCATCCGAAGACGCCATCCACAATCCACCCGAAGAAAATCAGCAGCAGGCTGGCATGCACGATGTAGACCGCCATCTCTGAGACGCGATGACGCTCGGCGAAGATCGAGAAATGATCCTCACGCACGACGCGCTCGGGCTTCAACCCCATCTCATGAAATGCGCGTTCGGCGGCAACGAGTCCGCTTTCTTCGTCTGCGATAGCCAATGACTTCTGTGGGTGCAGTGCGCGACGGAAGCTGGCATCGGGATACTTGTAGGGTCGCGAGTAGAACCGCCATGCATTAGGAAAGCGGTCGATGGAGGCGGCAATGATGCACAGGCTAACGAGAACCATGAGGCCCAGGAACCACCATGCGTGGAAGACGTCGGTGAGTCCGGTAGCATCAAGAAAGTGCAGGGCCTGTGGCGAGTAGGCACGCTGCATGTCGTCCGGCTCGGTCATGGGACGCTGCAGAATGATCGTTCCGGCGGCGGCAAAAATCACGACGAGAATCAGAAGAACCACGCCGGTCTTGATGGCGGCAGCGGTCTGCCAGATCTTGCGGAGCAACGATTTGCGCACAGGACTGCTGGAAGGAGTATTTGAGCGAATGGCCATATGAATCCCCAACGAGGTTGGGAATGCACGTCCGGAGCCAAGCAAGCGAGAAGCTAGATGTCTTTTCGAATGAAGAGGTTAGAGCACGGTTGGCGGTGCAGAACGGTGGCCGTCTTGGGCCAAATCGCGCAAGGGTATCTGGAACTTCCGGGTTTTCACCCATCACGTCAGGTCGTGACGGATATCACCTGATGACGTGACCTAGAGTTCGGATGATTCGTGCCGGGGCATTACTGGCCGACGGCGGCTTTCCGGGGCGTGACGCTCCATTCCTGCGCCGAGTCCGCTCCCGCATCGCCAGATTCGTGATATTCGGCATCCTGGTTCACTGCCCAAACGTCATATTGGCGCTGGCCCGCGAAGATGTTCTTTGCCGTCAGTATGGCCGTCATCATGGCATGGTCCTGATTGTTGTACTTGTGCATCCCATTCCGCCCAACCAGATGCAGAGTCGGGAACTGCTTCTCCAATGCTGCACGGATCGTGTCCACATGCTTCTGGTAAGCATCGTCGTATACGGGGTAGGCTTTGCGCTGCCGAATCACGCAACCATCAACGATATTCGCCGCATCAGCCAAACTGATCTGCTGAATCTCTCTTTTGGCGAGCTCAATGAGCTTTTCATCGGGCGACGACCACAACCCGTCTCCTTCGAAGCAAAAATACTCGAGTCCGTACGAGGAATAATCCTGATCCGGAACCATCTCAGGCGACCACGACTTGTAGTTCTGCACCCGTCCAACCTGGACTGATGGATCGTGAATGTAAATCCAGTTGTCATCAAAGCGGCCTTGACCGCGAACAATGAGGCCAACAGTCAAGAAATCGCGATAGCGCAATGATTGCGCCGCGTGGCTGACCTCAGACGTTATTTCCGGCTGCAGAGCCGATACCAGCTCGCGAATCGGCATCGAGGAAATCAAATGCTCACCGTAGAATTCCTCGACTTCGTCATTCGCGTTGCGAGTGTTAACGCTCCAGGCATTTTGCCGGGAGTCGAAGCGGCAACCGATTACCTTACGTCCACGCAGGACTTCACCGCCAAAGTTGGATACCTTTTCCGCGCAAGTCTCCCACATCATTCCCGGCCCGAGACGCGGATAGCGGAAGGTATCGATCAGCGTTTTGACGACTTGTGTTCGATCTTTCGGCTTCCCGCTTCCTAGCAGCGCGTGTTTCACCGCCGACCCGAGTGATAGACCTTTAATTCGTTGTGCGGCCCAATCGGCCGAGATTTCCTGGCACTTCATTCCCCAGACTTTTTCCGTGTAGGTCTTGAAGAAAATGCTGAAGAGTCTTTCGCCGAACTGGTTCACGACCCAGTCTTCAAATGTCTTGGGATTGGGAGTTGGACTTACGCGCGCCTTGGCGAACGAGGCCAGGCAACGCGCCGATTCCAGCACGCCGAGCTTTGACAACGCCTCGAAAGGCTTGAGCGGATACGTATAGAACTGACCGCGGTAATAAATGCGTGAGGAGCGCGGACGATTGAGCAGATCCGCACCTCCGATCTCAGTCCAGAGGTCTTCGATCTCGCGCGATTTGGAGAAGAAACGATGACCACCGATATCGAAGCGGAACCCCTTGTAGTTGACGGTGCGGGAGATTCCACCGACATATTCCGGATCTGATTCCAACACCAGAACTGGTGCGTGTTCCTTGGAGAGTCTGTACGCTGCGGTCAGTCCGGCAGGCCCTGCGCCCACAATTAGCGCTTTGAATATTCGTTGCATGAATGTGCCATCCCGCGACCGATTCTCACAGCATTATGTTCGAAGGAAAGTGACAGCCATCACCGTTGTTTTCCGAAGCCGAATAGAATCGGCGCCGCTCTGACGGCAGTTTTCCACAAACGCTGGAAACCAGCATGAGAATTCTAGCCGTTATGCCTTACGGGTAATCCTAACCGCAATGGACGCCCTGTGACGGAAGTCACAAACTGGCGTGACTTGGACTACATATCATGCCAGCAGACTCATTCAAAGATCGCATATCAGAGTGGGGACATGGTCTCAGACATTGGGCTCGAATCGAGGATTCTCAGAACATTGTTGGCACCTGCCTGCTTGCGTCATTTCACGTTTACGAGTGAGGGAGAAGGCCCAACTCTTGGTTCTGCAGACGACGTACAATCTGTTGCGACACAATGTCTGTGCCGTGAGACGTTTCAGTTCCAAGTACTTAACAGGAAGCCGAAATTCTCCGATACTCATCGGGAAGCGGCTAGATTCGTGCAAGGATTCCTCCTGGAGAATCACGTGAACGGCCTCCCTCAAATCGATACTCCGTTGCGGAGCGTGAAGCGTTTTGCGTTTGTCTTAGCCTTCCTGCTGTGGTGTTCATGCTTTGGCTTCGGAGCTGTGCATCCAGTTCCGCTGCAACCGAATGCCGACCCGAAGACATGCCTTGAATGTCACGAAGACAAGACCAAGGGCAAGGCCGTGCATGCGGCGATTCAGATGGGCTGCACAGCTTGCCATGAAATTCGGGTGAACAAAGACATCACTCGCGTCAAGTTGATGACTTCGACGCCGCAAGCTCTTTGCCTCACCTGTCACGCCGATAAAGACGCCTCGACGATTAAAGGCACGGTGCATCCGCCAGCGGTCCGCGACTGCATCAAGTGCCATGATCCGCATGAGTCGGATAACAAGAACCAGCTCCTGAAGGCTACCAGCGGCGAGAAGGGTAAGAACCTTTGCCTTGATTGCCACACACAAGGGCTGAACGTTCCGGAGAAAGGGAGTCGTCACGCGGCGCTTGACATGGGTTGCGACGCTTGCCACACGACCCACAAGACGGGTGAGGCGGGCAAGATCGAGTTCGACAAGCACCTTACCAAGAGCGTTCCTGCGTTGTGCATCGACTGTCATGACGTGAAGGACGAAGCGCTTATCAAGACGCATCAGGGACAACCTTTTGGTACCGCGAACTGCCTTGAGTGTCACGATCCGCACCAATCTGCGTCGCCCAAATTGATGGCGAAGTTCGTTCATCCGCCCTTTGCCGATAAGGACGGCTGCACAACCTGTCACTCTCCGGCGAAGGATGGCAAGGTCGTGCTGGCGCAGGCGAACGTAAAGGATCTCTGCGTGACTTGCCACTCGGACAAGGCAGATCTGATCGAGAAGGCGAAGGTGCAGCATCCCGGAGCGGCTGGCGATTGCACCGACTGCCACAATCCGCACGCGAGTTCGCAGCCTGGATTGCCGAAGACTGATCCAGTCAGCATTTGCCTTGGATGCCATTCCGATCAGGCTGACCAGTTCAAGAAGGCGCATCTGCATCAGCCTGCATTCAAGCAGGGCTGTGCAACCTGTCACACGCCTCATGGCGGCGAGAACGAGCACCTGCTGCGGGCGAAGAAGACCAATGACTTATGCCTGGAATGTCACGGACCGGACTCGAAGCCCAAGGCGCTCGAGTCTGAGCATCTGGTCGCGATCTTCAATGGCACTGTTCGATTGCCGGAAGACTACTTCAAGAAGAACAAGGTCGTCGTGCTGCCAGTGAAGTTCGGCCGCGGACATCCGATCGAGGGGCACCCGATTTCGGACCTTACCGATCCGACGGACATAACGAAGATACGGGCGAAGATCGAATGCCTTTCTTGCCATCAGCCGCATGCATCGGCGCAGCCTGATTTGCTGGTGAAGGATCAGGCCAACAACATGGCGTTCTGCTCGAGCTGCCACAAAGACCTGACGAAGAGATGATGAGGAGATTTAGGATGCCACAGACTCGGAAACACTACTGGAACTTCAAGCCATTGATGGCACTCGCGACCATTCTGGCGCTGATGCTCGTTTCGCCCGCGGCGTTTGCGGGCAAGAAGAAGAAGGACCAGAAGGAAGACACCAAGAAAGCTCCTCCAGTGATCGACTACTCGAACATCGTGTGGCCAAATCCGCCGGCGATCGCGCGCATCAAGTATCAGGCTTTCTACTCGGCGGAGAAGATCTCGCAGGTCGAAGAGGGCACACAGACGAAGAAGGCGAAGTGGATGGATCGCCTTGCGGGCACGCAGACTCAGGCCGAGAGCACGAAGGTTCTGTGGCAGCTTGCTGAGCCTTATGGAATGGCGATTGACTCCAAGAACAACCTTTATGTGGCGGACCAGAAGGTTGGAGCGATCTTCATCTTCAATACAGAGACTCGCGATCTGGACATGATCAAGAACAAGACGCATGCGCATTTCCAGCGGATCATTGGGCTTGCGATGGATGATGGAGATCGGCTGTTTGTTTCCGATCCTGGATTGCGTCATGTGCTTGTCTTCGACTCGACACACAAGGCGACTGACGTCATCACAGAAGGAATGGTTGAACCCGGTTCGCTCGCGCTGGACAAAGAGAATCGGCTGCTTTACGTCTCGGACATCAATCTCGATCAGGTGCTGGTTTACGATGCGGACACACTCAAGCTGAAGCGCAAGATCGGAACGACTGGGCACAATCACGAACTCACAACTCCTGGAGATTTGGCCAAACCGAGTGGACTCGCGGTCGATCCGGAAGGCAATCTGTACGTCTGCGACACGCTGAACGATCGCATCGAGGTCTTCGATGCGGAAGGAAAGTTCATCTCAACCTACGGGAAAAACGGCGATGGACCTGGATATTTCGCGCGTCCGAAGGGGATTGCTATCGATGGCGATGGACACATCTGGGTCGCAGATGGAATGCAGGATCGCGTGCAGGTCTTCAATAAAGAATGGCAGTTGCTGATCACTTTCGGCGGTCATGGATTACTTCCGGGACAATTTCAGGGATTGGTTCAGATTGTGATCGACAAG
>Ga0335071_10002783_pt1 | contig 18589 bp, 16 predicted proteins | sample Lox_Sample_15_FD_206724 | JGI IMG/M metagenome (GOLD analysis project Ga0335071, IMG submission 206724) | Soil microbial communities from Loxahatchee National Wildlife Refuge, Florida, United States - Lox_Sample_1.5 | ecosystem: Environmental > Terrestrial > Soil > Wetlands | place: USA...
GGCGGCTGAGCGGATCGAAGCTGACCGACGTTCAGGAGATCTTCGTCGCCGATGCCTGGGAGACGGGAGGCAATCTCGCGGGGCGGGTCTTTCTGACGCCGGATGCGACGCTTTACGTCACGGTGGGCGATCGCGATCGCATCTGTTGTAACGGCACGGACGACAACAGCCTTCGCATCAAGGCGCAGAACCTGGACAATCATGTCGGCAAGACGCTGCGTCTGCGCGACGACGGCACGGTGCCTCCGGACAATCCATTTGTGGGCCGCGCGGGAGCCAAGCCTGAGATTTTCACGTATGGCCACCGCAACGGGTACGGCCTGGCAGTGAATCCCGAGACGGGCGAGTTATGGCAGGCCGAAATCGGTCCCATGGGCGGCGATGAGGTCAACGTTCTGCTCCCGGGTCACAACTACGGCTGGCCGCTGGTGTCGGCCGGGCGCAACTACACGGGCACGCTGGTTTCCGATCAGCCGTGGGCACGGCCCGGCATGGACAATGCACGGATGTTCTGGGTGCCGTCGATCAGCCCGTCCAGTATCATCTTCTATACCGGCGACAAGTTTCCGAAGTGGAAGAACAACCTGTTCGTGGGTGCGTTGACGACCAAGCAGTTGATCCGCATCGCATTTCACCAGCAGGGCCAAGCCGAGCAACGGGAGGGATTGCTGATCCCGCTCGGGCAGCGGATTCGCGACGTGACCCAGAGCCCCGATGGCTACATCTATGTGGTCACGGAATCAGGATTCGCGGGCACCAATGCGGATGGCACGGTGCTGCGGATCGAGCCCGCGGAACAGTAGCTGATATCGAAGACAAAGGGATTTTCATGAGGATTCCGCTTTTCATTGCAGCGGCCACTGCGGTGGCATCCATGGCTGTGGCGCAAACCGGGTCTACGGACGAGGTCAAGCCACGAATCCGCAACCTTTCGCACGCGATCCACGCGGTCGAGGATCTGGACACGACACTGGCCTTCTATCGCGAAGTGTTCGGGCTGAACGGGACGCCTACGGACTTTCCGAACCCGGCGGTGCCGCTGCTGACCAACGCGCCCGGCGTGACGCTGCGTCTTTCGATGATGCGGCTTCCGGGTGCGATGCTGTTCGAGCTGACCCATTTCAAGGGACTGGAGCGCAAGCCCGGACGGGCCGCCTACACGGATCCGGGCGCGGGCAGCATCGTGTTCTATGTCCGCGACCTGGGCGAAGTGGTGGCCAACGCGAAGAAGGCGAATGCGACGGTGGTCACGACGGGTGGCGAGCCGGTGGAGATCAGCACCGCGAAGGGCAAGGCCCGCTCGATCCTGCTGCGCGATCCGGACGGTTTTTTCGTTCAGGCCATTCAGGAAGCGCCCGCTCCCGGTGCGCCGGATGGGAATGTGCATCGCGTTTCTCTGGCGTATACGATGGAGGCCGCCGAATCCACTGCCCGGTTTTATAGCGGCATGCTGGGCATCGAGCTCACCGGACCCTCCGAGTTCTCCAAAGACCCGGCGATGCTAAAGCTGGTCGGCGCGCCGGCAGGAACGGAATTTCGAAAACTCACCGGCGTCATCCCCGGACCGCCTGCCTATGTCGAATTCACCGAGTTTCGCGGTGTGCCCCGCACCAAGTTTCACTTGCGCGTTCGCGATCCCGGCGCGCCGGCGATGGCGGTTCAAGTATACAACCTGAGCGGCATGATTTCCGGGATGAAGAATGCGGGGGTCAACGTGATTTCGGCGAACGGCCAGATCGTCGACTTCGGCGGCGGCACGCACACCATCTTCGTCGAGGACCCGAACGGCATGAACATCGAAGTGTTCGAGCGTTCCGGTCCGCCGCCGGGGAGCCAGACGAAATAGGAGCAGCGGATGCGGCTTGCGGTGGTGCTCCCGGCGTTGGTGTGCGTGTTGCTTGGTCCGCTCCACGGGCAATGGCTGAACTATCCCACGGCGGGCGTTCCGCGGACGCCGGACGGGAAACCTGACCTTGCGGCCGCCTGCCCGCGCACGGCCGACGGCAAGCCCGACCTTTCCGGCCTATGGGTGAATCCAACCAAGCGTCCGCCGAATCCGGAATTTCCCGGATGTGCAGCGGTGATCGACGAGTTCATCAACATCGCGGCGCACGTCCCGGGCGGGTTGCCTTATCAGCCGTGGGCGGCGCAACTGGTGAAGCAGCGCCAAAGCGAACAGCGCGTGAACGATCCGATGTCGCGCTGCATCCCGATCGGGCCGATTCGCCTGCACACATGGAACGGACCGCGAAAGCTGGTTCAAGCGCCGGGCCTGCTCATCCTTATGAATGAGCTCGACACCACTTACCGACAGATCTATACCGATGGCCGGCCCCTATTGACGGATCCGAATCCTTCGTGGAACGGCTACTCTAGCGGCAAGTGGGAAGGCGACACACTGGTCGTTCACTCCAACGGCTTCCGCGACGGCACCTGGCTGGATGCCTTAGGCAATCCGATGACGGACGCCGCCCGGATCACGGAACGATTCCACCGCATCAACTACGGCAATCTGGAGATTGAGATTACGGTCGACGATCCGAAGGCCTACACGAAGCCATGGACGGTAAAGATCGCGCAGGTCATCGACCTCGACACGGATCTACTGGATTATGTTTGCGCCGACGATGAGAAGGACATTCCTCATCTGAGGAGCAAGTAGGTTCTCTAGCGCTCCAGCGACAACGCCAGCGCGTTCGCGGCCCAGCCGGTAGCCATAGTGGAGATCCACTGGTCGTGGCCGTAGGGGAAGCCGCTCTCGAAGTATTGCTGGAACTTCGTCGCGCGACTGGCGACCCGCCAGGATCCGTCGGGGCTTTGGGTGCCGAGCAGGAACTTCACGCCTTTGTCATCGGGCCGCATGATGCCGGCCTCGTTCAAAGTCCAGAGGGTCATTCCGGTTGCATAAGCGTCGCTGGGAAATCCCTTGCGTTGCGCCCAACCGCCGTCGGAGCAGCGTTGCGCCAGAATCGGCTGGGCGAGTTTGCGAAGTTCCTCCGGGCTTGCGCCCGCCGCGGCCGCGCCCACCAGGCGCATGTCCAGATCCTCCAGGATCACGGGATCGGCGTGCAGCAAGAACTGTTTGCCGAGTTCGATGCGATGCTTCAGTTCGCCGGCGCGCCCGGGCGTGCCGTAGGCCTTCAACGCCCGCATTGCCATCGCGGTGCGCGAGAAGTCGCTGTCCTGGAGCGGCGAGCGCGAGTAGCCGGGGAGATGCCATCCGCCGTCTGCGCCTTGGGACGCGGCCAGGTTTGCCGCGAGAAGATCGGTGATGCGATCCGGCGCATAACCGCCCCGCACCAGCGACTCAACCACGTAGAGGTTGTTGTCGGCGCCGCCCAACGCGGCCGCACCTTCGAGTTCGACGGGGTTAATGGTGAAGGTGATCTGGTGAACCCGTTCGTGCTCCGCTTTTTCATCCACCGGGATGCCCTTGGCGCGCGCGGCCGCCGCGGCAAATTCGGCCGGGGGCTGTTCGTGGCAAGCGAAGCATCCGGCCTTGCGGAAGAACTGGTCGGTGGTGTGTTCCAGCAACTGAATGCTGCGGGCGATTGCGGTGCGCGCGTCCGGCATCTGTTCGGACAACTGGACTGCCGGAGCGGCGTCTCGGGGAGCTGCACCCAATGCGTGGACCACTTCCGGGTCGCCGAACTTGTAAGCCCAGTCGAGCGCCGTCTCACCCATGTGATTCTTCAGGCGCTGATCGGCGCCGTGAGCGACCAACATATTTACTGTCCGGCGGTCATAGCGGTCGGTTCCGATGGCCAGCATTAACGGGGTGAACCCTCGATAATCCTGCGCGTCGATTTGCCCGCCGGCATTCAGGAGCAGGTTGACCGCCTCGGGCGGACCGAATGCCGAGGCCATCAACAAAGGCGTCCAGCCGCCAAATTCCACGGTGCCGGTTTGAATCTTAGGCAGCCCCTCGGTCTTCGAGACGGCGTTGACCTTCGCGCCTTTTGCTACGAGTAATTTCACCGCCTCGAGGTTCCGATTCCCGGCCGCGTTCATCAGCGGCGTCAGGCCGATGAACATGTCCGCGGAGTGGATGTCGGCGCCGGCGTCGAGGAGCATCCGGATGGTTGCGGTATCGTTTCCAAAGGTTGCCGCGTTCATCGGAGTTACGTGCCGCCGGTCCATGACATCCACTTTGGCGCCCTTGGCGAGCAGCAACCGCACAACTTCGGCGGATGGATTGGTGAATCCGGCGACGATCAAGGCGGTCCGTCCGCTGCGGGCGGTCAGGTTGACATCGGCGCCGTGGTCCAGCAGGAGGCGAACCTTGGCGGGGTCCGAGACGGACCACATCAACGGCGTGGAGCCGTAGTCATTCTGCGCGTTGACGTCGGCGCCGTGAGCAATCAGGAGACGCATCGCGTCCAGCGATCCGATCTCCGCCGCATACATCAAGGGAGTGATGCCGTGATTATCAGTGACGTTCGGGCTGGTCTTCTGGTCGAGCGCGGCCTTCAACTGGGAGAGGTTGTTTTCACGGATGTCGGAATAGAAGTTGTCCGCGGCTGGTTCGGAGCTTTGGGCCATCGCCGCCGTGGCGATCATCGCTAGCACACACGCTGTCCGCATGCTCGGAATTATATCGAAATTGCTCGCGCTCCACGACTTTTGACGTCTCCGGAGGGACAAGCAGTATAATGCATCTGGCCAGCCATCGTGAAGAGGGAACTCCCCGACCGTTACAACCTGGTAGACCATTTCGTGGACCGGCACATCGGGGAGGGCCGCGGTGAGAAAGCAGCCATCGTGTGCGGCGATCGGCGGCTTACTTACGCCGAAGTCGCTGCGCAAGTAAACCGCTTCGGGAACGGTCTTCGGAAGCTCGGACTGCAGGAGGAGCAGCGAGTGCTGCTGGTTCTCCCTGACACGCCCGAGTTCGCGGCCGCGTACTTCGGAACCATAAAGATGGGAGCGGTTGCGGTGCCCACCAGCACAGCACTGCGGGCCAATGACTACGCGTACTTTCTGGAGGAGAGCAGGGCTAGGGTAGCGGTGGTGCACTCGACGCTCCTGGCCGAGTTCGCGCCGGCGCTTGCCGGCCAGCGATATTGCAAGAGCGTAGTCGTGTGCGGAGAGCCGGTTGAAGGTTACCTGCCTTGGAATCGATTGCTGAGCGACGCGTCGCCCGAGTTGGAGCCCGCCCGCACCTCGAAGGATGAAGCCGCGTTTTGGCTGTGGACATCCGGCAGCACGGGGCGGCCCAAGGCTGCCGTGCATCTGCACCAAGACTGGTTCTACTGCTGCGAGAACTATGCCGGCGGCGTTTTGGATCTTCGGGCGGAGGACGTCACGTTTTCCTCGTCCAAACTTTTTCACGCCTACGGACTTGGCAACGGGCTGATGTTTCCGTTTCACGCCGGCGCCACAACCGTTCTGTATCCCGGCAAGCCGCAGCCTGCGGCGATTCTGGAAGCGGCACAGGCGAGCCGTCCGACGCTGTTCTTCTCCGTACCGACCATGTACGCGGCGATGCTGCAAGAAGCCGAGCGCGCGGCATACGACCTGGATTCGGTTCGTCTGGCCGTGTCGGCCGCGGAGCCGCTGCCGGCCGACATTTTTCGGCGCTGGAAAGAACGATTCGGCGTGGAGATTCTGGACGGCATCGGATCGACGGAAGTCCTGCACATTTATCTTTCGGCGCGGGCCGGGGGCGTTCGCGCGGGAAGCACGGGCCAGGCGGTGCCGGGGTATGAACTCGCGCTGGTGGACCCAGCCGGCGAGCCGGCGCCTGCGGGGGCGATCGGAGACTTACTGGTAAGCGGCCCGAGCACCGCGCCCTACTACTGGAATCGCCACGCTCTGACGCAGGACCGCATGCGCGGGCGCTGGTTCTTCACGGGAGACAAGTACCGGCGGGATGAAGACGGCTACTATTGGTACGCGGGCAGATCGGACGACATGTTTCGCGTGTCGGGCCAATGGGTATCGCCGATCGAGGTGGAAAGCGCGCTGATCGAGCATTCCTCCGTTCTGGAGGCCGCGGTGATCGCCTATGACGAGGACACGGGGCTGCACACTCCGCAGGCGTTCGTTGTCCTCAGAGACGGATCCGCGGGGAGCGCGCAGTTGATCAAAGAGCTGCAGGATTTCGTGAAGCAGCGAATCACGCCCTACAAGTACCCGCGGCGCATCGAGTTTCTGCCGGAGTTGCCGAAGACCGCGGCGGGGAAGCTGCTGCGATACAAACTGCGCGAGTTAAGCCGGAGCGCGGATTCGACGCGCGGCGTGTTGGAAGGTTGAACTATCTCCGCATCTTGCGGGGTGGTGGGTTCGTTTTTGCAAATTTCGCCGGCTTCGGACGGAGGGCCGGGCAGAGGGTCTTCCGGGGAGCGGCGCGGTGGGCGAGGGTTCTGAAGCTGCAGCAGGTTTCGGAGCGCGCGGGAATATTCGCGCTCGAGGCGGGACTGAACCCGATAAAGGAACGGGAAGGAAGTGGAACCGGCCAAGCGTTCGAACGCTTTCGCGAGGCGCTCTTCGCCGGTGAAGCGGTCTGCATAGGCGCGTTCGAGGTAATCGAAGGATTCGATGAAGAGTTGCTGCTCGATGAGGGCCAGGCGGCGCAGGCGCCATTTCGCGGCGGCCATGGCGTGGACCAGGTCGAGTTCGACGGGGCCGTCGGGCTGGAAGTGTTGGAGATAGGTGGAGAGGAACTGGTCGTACTCGGCGGCGTCCTCGTTAGGGAGGACGATGGTTTGGGCAGTGAAGCCGTGCTTGATGGCGTTCTGCGAGGAGCGTTGGCGGCCGGCGTCGGTTTTCGGGCCGCTGGATTTTGCGCCGTTGGCGCGGGAGGATTCGGATTTGAGTAGAGAAGGCATGTGGCTGATCTCAGTGAACGAGGGTAGCGGAGGCGGTTGGGGGTGAGACGTGTGGCCGAGGAGAAGGGGTTGAGGGGAAAAGAGATGGAGGCGGGGGAGCGCGGTGACTGAGAACGGGGCGCCCGAGGCGAGAGTCTATTTTTGACTACTGCTTAAACTGCCGAAGGCGCCTGGCTGCGAACCAGAGGCCGTCTCCGCAGTTTGCTGTGCTATCCAGTCTTCAAGCTCGAGACGCTCGCATTCCGACGCGGAAGAGTCCATGAATGTCTTGATCTGCGCGACCGCCAGGGCAGGATGCCCCGTTTCCATCAAAACTTCGGCCGCGAGAGTTCTCGCCAACGGAAAATCGGTCGCTGCGAGTTTCAGATGTCCCAGGGCCTCGTCTAAATTCCTGCCGGCTCCGATCATGCTCACCGCCAGCAGGGCTTGCACTTCTCCGATGTTACCGTGTGTTCGAAGCAGGCAGCGCGCCACAGCTTCGGCGTCACGATAACGCTTCATGTGGTTCAATATCATGCCCAGGATTTGTCCTGCATCCACCGAATCCGGATCTGACGCATACGCCGCCTGAGCGTGGCTAAGAGCGGTGTCTTTCTGATCCATGTGGTAGTAGTTGACCGCTAGTTCCAGTTGTGCATCCGTGAAGCCAGGGTCCAGCGCGACTGCTTTCTCGAGGAGCTGGATAGCCTTCGATCGATCACCAACTTCGATAGCGCTTTCGGCCTGATGCGCCAGCTTGGTCGCCTTGCCGGGGACTTGATGCCCCAGTTGCCTGGCAGAAACCATGTTTTCAGACAAATGCTGCCAACTGGACATGCGAAAGCGCAAGAGGAAGTAATCGCCCACGCCTTTCAGCTGTTGCGTAGACTTCAGGAGACACTGCCCGGAGCGATTCAGGATTCTGAAATAGTAGGGGCCGGGAGGCACTTGCTTCAGTTCGAAAGTACTACCAGACAAACTGATCTTTTCGTGAACCGGTGCCTCTATGCCGTCAACTTTCAGGTCTAACCCGTTTTCCAACAGGTATGGCGGCGCGATTACTCTACCCCAGACGGCGCACTTGCCCCCGGGTCGCGGTGTCGAACCTATTTCGCCCGAGAATGCAAATTGCTGTGATGCCAACGCCAGCGCAAGAATAGCGAGATATTTCACAACAGTCTCCACTGGAATGCCGCTCCAGGCCCTAAGTTCACTCGGCGAATAGATGCAGTTCCGGCCGATGCTGACGTAAACAAATTGGTTACGGGTTAATAGATCACTTCCCGAGCTTTCCTCATCATTTGCATCGATGGTCCCGCAGGGCCATGGATTTGCGGGGACGGAGGCTCGGGAAAATGCACTGGGGCGCGGGTCACCACAGAGCCGAGGGACGCATCTCCCTGCGTTTCCGTGTCCTGGAACGACGGCGCCGGCGGAGGCTTTCAACCATTGTGATTGGGTTGGTATGGACCACGGCAACTCCGCGATTGTGGTCCCAGGATCTGGCCAGCCCAGCGCAAGAACAGTCACAATCCCTGCCGGATCTAAGAGAACACGCGGTCAGAAACCCGGCCGCAGGATGTTTGGAGCCTCCACCGCTTCCGGGGCTGGATGACTATAACGGACCTCTCCAAAAGACGGTGGGTGTGTTCGCGCGCGCGTTGGAGAGGAAGTCGGCGGTGCACCAGGCGCATTACAAGCCCGGGACCATGTTGTGCTCTTTGGGGCCGAAGGACAAGTTCTGGTTGTTTGTCGACGATTCGCTGGATCCGGTGACATTCCTTTCCGCGGGATTCGATGCCGGCATCGACCAAGCGACCAACCGGGATCCCAGCTTCGGGCAAGGGGCGGCCGGATACGCAACTCGCTTCGCCTCGGACGTGGCGGACCGGATATCGTCGAAATTCTGGAAGGACTTCGCTTACCCATCGATTTTCCAGGAAGACCCACGATACTTCCCGCTGGGCCGGGGACCGGCCGGCGAGCGCCTGCTGCACGCCGCGAAACACCTGGTAATCGCGCACCGCTCCGACGGTACACACGTGTTCAATTACTCGGAGTGGCTGGGCACGACGACGTCCGTTTTGCTCAGCGACCTTCACCACCCAGGCGACGAACGGGGAACCTGGCCAACCGTGCGGCAAATCGGCTACCGGTTTGCGTGGGACGTGGGATTCGACGTTCTGCGAGAATTTTGGCCGGACATCGCTCGCAAGTTGAAGCTGCCGTTCCGGGGCGCCTCGGCTGAGGCGGTCGCGCAGCCGGATCATCGATAAAAAGATTCTCCTCAACGAGATATGGCATCTGTGGAATAGCTGACCACATGAGTTCCCGATGAAGAGTTCATTCTCGAAGGTTCCCTAATGCCGCACTCTGTTTCCAGGCCCATCAATCTGCGCCATCTATACGACGTGGCAATTGATTTGGTACATCGCTGGGTGGGGAAAGGAAGTGGTCAAGACACGCGTTTCTTGAAAAGCGGCCGCGGTGATGTGATTTGGGAAGTGGAAGTCGCCGGCGACGCGATCACGGCTCCCGATCGCAATGGCCAGGATGAGCCTGCTGCCGCGATGGATCTGGAAGCATGGCTTCACGATGTTCACCCGAAGGACCGGTTACGAGCGATGGCAAGCCTTCGATCCGCGCTGGAGGGCGGCGGGACAGAGTGGTGTCATGAATACCGCAGGCGCCGGCCCGGGAGAGGATACGTCCATGTGTCGGATCACGCCTATATCATGCGTGGCGAGGACTGGCGGCCGGTCCGCGTAGTGGCGCGCAGCACAGATCGGGATGAAATGGAGTGCAGACCTCCCGGTGTTGAGTCTGAGGGTCCCTATCGCGCGTTCTTCGAAAACAACCCGGAAGCTATCCTGCTGGCCGACAGCAGCTGGCGGATTGTTAAGGCTAACGACGCCGCATGCGACCTGTTTGGTTACGGGAGGGCTGAGTTGACGAGACTGAATCTGGAGGACCTCTTTGAAGACAGGAAGCGCGGCGCCGTGATGCACCGGCTACTGGGACTGGATCCGGACGACCAATCCTCACTTGCATTCGAGGAGCAGTGTCTAGAGGCTGACGGCGACGTGTTCTGGGCCAGAATCACGGCTGCAGTGATCTCTCAACTGGAGAGTGGTGTGATCGACAGAATGATCACCATCGAAGAGGTTACGGAATAGGAAGGGAATCCACTGCCTTAGCGGTCCGGTTTTGCAGGCGCGTCGATCGGAACCCCAATAATCTCGCCCGATACAATGAGTTCTACCCTACGGTTCTTCTGTCGTCCGGCCGCGGTGCCATTGCCGGCAATCGGACGGCTCTCGCCGAACCCCTCGGCTCTTATACAGGAGCTCGCCAGGCCTTGGAAAACCAGATAATCGCGGACCGCATCCGCCCGCTGCTGGGAGAGTTTCTGGTTGAGTTCCTCGCTCCCCGTGCTGTCCGTATGCCCTTCGACGGCCAAGTGCAACCCGGGATGAGCCAACACGATGCCGGACAGTTTGGCAAGCTGCTCCCTGGCGGGTGGACGCAAGCTGTATTTGCCCGTATCGAATAGCACGTCGGCAATGGTGATCACCAGTCCCCGGATCGTGTCGCGGGTCGCGATTATTCGATTAAACTGCTCCAGCAAGTTAGTGCGGAGGTCTTCGGCAGTACGGCGTGCGGCTTCGGCGGCGGCGGTGGCAGCTTGCTCCTTGGCTTTCAACGCATCGGCTTCCGATTTCGCCTTGGCGGCAGCGATTTCGGCCTGCGCCCTCGTTTCCGCTTCTCGAGCCGCCGCTTCTGCCCGGAGTTGCGCACGCCGCGCCTCGGCCAATTCCGCTTGACGCTGCGCCTCTTCAGCCGCCTTGGCCTCCGCGGCGGCTCTTGCCCGAGCCACGGCGTCCGCACGCTCAATGGCGATTCGCTCCTGCTCCATGCGCTGCATCGCGAGCGAGCGTGCGTCCTCTGAGAATTGAGCCGTTTGACGCGCCAGCGAGATAATCTCTTTGCGGGCTACCGTGTTGGCCAGAGCGCTCTCCGCCATTCTCAAGCTAGCTTCGGCCTTGGAAAAAATCTCGGGAGCATATTTCGCGGCCTGCCGTGATTTGGCGATTTCAACCGCGTTCCGGGCCTCGTACATCTCGAGCGGCACATTGATGAGATCAGGCGAAAGGGCCAGAGGATTCCCGAGCCTTTCATACTGGCTGCGCGTCATGAGCTTGTAGTTACTGACAATGAACACTTTTCCCTTGGTGTCCTTCCGGACGTCGTTTTCGAGGATCAACATTTCGCTGGGCTGCCGTACTGCTGCGTAAGGCTCGGCAGTCACAAACAGCGAGAAACTCTGAAGTTCGGTGGTGGCATTCAGCTTGCCCTTTCCGTTGCGGTCGAAGAGGACCTCGCCGAGATTGACAGCTCGTCCGTCCGGGGTGACGGCCCACAGAACATAGGTAAGGAACTCCGCGCCGAGTCCGGCTGGGGAGGTTAGGCCACTAATCTTGACGGCAACCATGGTCACGGCTGGTTTGGCTTCAATTCGCGCCTCACCGTCAACTGCCGGAATCAGCCCCGTGCTTCTGAGGTCGATCTTGGTAGCTCCAGCTCCCAGTTGATATCCAATCGCTTTGATGGATCTGCCGGCCGGCTGGGAGTACGGCGCCGGGCCGGACTGCGCCAGAGTGGGAGCCTGCGACACGAAACACAATGCGAATGCGGCCAAAGTTGATGCAATTGTTTGGTTCATACAGCAATACCCGAGGGGATCTCGTACCTGAAGATGCGGAGCGGAGCCAGATGGATTTCTTTTGATGCTGCTTCCGGTGCCAAAAAATAGTGCCGGTCGCCTGCCTGAGCATCTTCTCCATGAATGAGCGGCACTGCACAGTGCGCGGGTTGGAAACCTATTGGCCTGATCGGTTTCCTTATTGTGACGACAGTTACTCCGCTGACGTGCTCCGTCCCCAAAGCGCCGGCCATTGGCCTGCGCTGCCCGTACTCACCAGGGCAAACGACCGTTCGCGAGGCGGGCAAGCCTGGGGGGCATGAAGCGCCAATCGCGTTTGACGTGGAATTTGAGATGCATCGGGGGGATTCGGGCGTCCTGCTGCTCGGAGGGAATGATTTCGAAATCTTCGCTTTGTACGTACAGACCGGCAGGGCGATATTGGCCTACCAGAATTTCTTTCAAGGTAAGGCAGTCACGCTGACATCGGATGATTTGCCGGCGGGCACTGTAAAGCTGCAATTTGAGCTTGGGCCTGTGGAGCGAATTGGGCTGGAACGTCGCCGGAAGGTCCGCATGTTCGTGAATGGGGCTTGCCTCGATCGTACGCCCCTCATCGAGTATTCGATTGCCGACGATGACGGAGTGAAACCGCGAGTTGGAACGGAAGAAGGCATAGAAACGCTTTTGCCGGATTACACTTTCACCGGGGAAATCAGGAGCGTTGAGCCTCACCGAGCTTCTGCACGCTAGTCCCTGGAAAAGCTATTGGCCTGGAGCGAAGTACCCCAGACGGAAGGCTACCCTTAGCGGCGGGCATCTGTCGGGCTTGTTCAACTTCACACGCACATGACGGAACTTCCCGTCACGGGCCTGATTCCTGGGGCTGTAGTACAGGACGTATTGATTCCGAAGCTCAATTCCGATTCTGGCGGATACGTCCAGAAGCTCGTTCAAGTCTCCGACGGCGTAGGCGCGCCCGCCCGTCAGGCCGGCAATGCTATTCAGCAAGCTAGGCCCCATAAATTCTTCCCAAGTGCGGCTTTGTGATTCAGCCGGCTCAAAAATGCCGATTCCGTAGATTTGAACATCAGCTTCGCGAACCGCATTCCTCAGGTCACGCTCGGTATAGCGACTGTTGTTGTCTCCTCCATCGGAGAAGATGAGAATGGCCTTGCGTGGATTGTGGGCCTGCTTCATCTGCTGCATGGCCAAATAGACGGCATCCAGCAGGGCCGTAGTTCCGTTGGACTGCGTCACGGCCAGGCGGTTCTGAATCACCTCTGGATCCCGGGTGAACGGCAATACGAAATCCGGACGATCGCTGAACTCCATCAGGAAGAACTCATCCTCCGGGTTGGCATCCTTCAGGAACCGGAGCACAGCCTCCCGCGCCTTGTGCAGCTTTGCACCCATGCTCGCGCTTGTGTCGAATACCACGCCGACGGACAGCGGTGCGTCTTCGCTTGAGACGCCAAGGATCGTTTGCTCCACTTTGTCTTCGAACAATTGAAAACGGTCCTTGTCGATGCCGGTGACGAATCGATTGAGCGGATCGGTGACGGTCACGTTGACCTGAACCAGCGTCGTGTCTACGCGGATGCTCGGACTTGCCGGCGAGCCATTCGCTGCGCGCCCTTCTTGCGTTGGCTGCGGCGGGCGGGGGGGCGAGACTACCGGCTCGTTTTCGCACAGGCTCACGGCAGGTAGGAGGCAATACATCACGGGAAGAAAGAGGTATCGATGAACTGCACCGAGGCACGCCATGGTCCGCACCTAAGCTTTCCTGACTGAGCGCCAGGCCTACCGTCACAATAGAGATGCCGTGGAGCGTCCTGAAGGCGGAAGATATCGGCGGTGCCGGGAGCCGGCCTCCGACGCTCTTCGTCAATAACCGTTCACCACGTACCCATTCGCACGACGAAACCAGCCTTCACCTGGAAACCGCTCAGAGCGCCAAAACCGGGCATTTCGCGAACCCAGGCGTGCGTGTAGTCGACGCCAATCACTCGAAGCGCAAGCGCCCGGTTCAGTTGATAGTCCAGCCCTGTCCCTGCAACGACGGCGGAGCCGGCCGTGTCGGTTTCGCGGGCGTACTCGAAATGATCGGGGGGAGGAGAGTCGGTCGCCCGCGCCTTCCGGTCCAGGCTCGCCTTTTGCTGGGGAGCATTGAGTTCCTGGGTAACTTTGCTTCCTCCACCTAGGAACTGAATGAATGGATGCCAGCGTCCACGCAATATCGGTGTCCAACGAAGACCAGCAGCATAAATCAACGAGTCTCCAGTGAGGTTAGTTTCCAGGCCCGTCATCGCACAACCATTTACTTCCGCCACGATCTGCCATTCCGGATGAATTCGGAACCCCACGGTCGACCCGCCACCGATACAGGGGCCATTCGCACCGTGGAGGAAATAGGAGTTGAAAGCCGCTTCAAAAGGGGCCACTCCGGGTGGAGCCTCAACCGCGCTTGCCTCGGGGGAATCGGGGCGAGAAGCGCTCAGGAACTCTTCGCCTTTGTCACGGGGGCGGGTCCATGGCCATCGACCTCCAATCACATTCGCGAGGCTCCGGGTTGGGTTCAACCCGCTTCGGAACATCGCGCGGTAATAGCGGTTGCCCGTCTTCCGTTCGAGAAAGCGAACCAGGTATCGATCCATGACATCTTCGGTGACCTGCCAGCCCAAGCCGATGGTGGGGGTGATCACTTGATCCACAAATCCCACCTGTGGGTAGCGGGCTTGAATGTTGCCAATGGCGGCTTCGCTCAACAACGGGCCAATCTCCGTCTGCATGCTGTATGCCCAGGAGTAGGCGGTGGCCCGCAAGCGGCTCTTCCAGTAGTTGCGATCCCGTCCGAATTCAACGCCGCGGTAGCGAGTATCGTTTTGAACCCAGACAAAACCGGCAACCGCCCCCTGCATGGGATGTCCCACGTAGTTGACGTAGAAGGGATCGCCATCGGCCCATCCATGCAAGTTGGCGATAGAATCGACGTATCCCTGAAAATACGGCAGGCCCGGATGGCGCGTTGCGTCTTCTGTGGCGTAGCGAAAGATGTTCTCGACCACAAGGAATTTCAGTGACTGGACGAGAAGGGGCTTCCATTGGACCCCTTCCGGTTTCTCCTCTTCGGATTGTTCGGCTGGCTCGACAACCGGTTTCCCGTTGCTGCCTGGAGAAACCGGTGGGCCAGTGGTGGGGAGCGCATCCGCCGGCGGGCTCTCTGAAGCCGTCAGTGTAGTGAGCAGAAGGAAGGGAAGCAGGAGTGCGGTTACGAAGGAAGCTTTCACCGGAACAATGATGACTTTCGGCTGAGTGTGGAGTCCTTTTTATTGATTTCCGGGCGGCCGGATGAACTGGGCGGGGGTTGGCGGCGAGCAATGAGCGGATGTCTTGTGAACCGACCTGCTGGGAAAAAGGTGCGATCTGTTCGCTGGTGAAGTATCAGCCTTGGAACAGGAGACTGTTCTCGGACTCGGGCTCGCCGGCTACCAGATTTTCGATTTGTGCCCACCGGAAGCTCCGGCACGGCAATCCAGTTTTAGAATCGGCGATGATGAAATCACACTCGCCGGCATAAAACAAGACTCGATCTTTCGCCGTGAAGTGGAGCCCATGCGGAGCATCGAAGAGCTTCAATAATAGTGTGGTCTTTGCGGACGCGAATCGATAGGTATCGGCGCTTGCTTCGGTCATTGCGGGCTTTAAACGACTAACCGCCTCTGGTCGGCTCATGGTTCTCCAAAAAGTGTCGGCGCCGCTTTGCAGCGGCGCCAACGAGGTACACCAACATTACTAACTACCAGGCTCGGATGGCCCGCACAGTGGCGAAACCAGCCAGGAACACCAGCCCCAAGAAACCAATGAGTGGATAGGGGCTCGCTGTCTCCGGCAACTTAGCAGGTTCTGGAGCAGGCGCAGCGGGGGGAGCAGGAGCGGGAGCCGCTTCCGCAACTTCCACTGGCTTGGCCGGCTCAGGCACAGGTTCCACTTTGCCCTGAGGCGTCACCTCGACGACCTCGGCAGATTTGAGCTCAGGTTCCGTCTTGGCTTCGGTGCTTGGAACCTCAGTCTTGGCAACAGCCGCTATTTCCACGGCTTTCGTCTTGGGATAGGCGAACTCCTGACCGGTGTTGTCCGCCGGGTAAAACCAGGCGCGCAGCGCTTTGGGCTGGCCGGGAGGCGTTTCCCAAAAGACGAACTCAGTCTTCTCTTTGATTTGTGGACGGTAGTTTGGAATCGCCAGCATCATCGAAATCAGCTCAGTCTGGTCTTCGTTGTAGATCAAAACTACGTGACGATCGGACTGCGAGCTTAAGAGCTTGAAGACGTAGGTGCCGGGTTTTAGGACGGCGTTAGGGACCTGCACCGCCTCCTGGAACGTGACAGTGGTTTTCTTGTCGAAGGTATCCGCCCTGACCGGGGAACTGGCTGTGATTCCGAGAACAGCCAAAGTACCAATCGCAAGAAATAGGCGAGCTAATTTCATATACACCTCCTATGGTGTGCGATGGCGGTGCACCGTCAAGGGCGCAACCGCAGGGGCTTCCGGTGTGATTGGTAGTCTCATAGAAACGAGCGGGTTGGACGAGCCGTATTCAATCAACCGAATCCTGCCTATTGCGATGATGCGTTCCGCTGTTGGGCAGACCCAAAAGATTCGTGGCTTTCCACAGGAAGCTTTTCCGCGGAAGGCGCTAACGCCGGGCAGCGGTCCGGGCGCCAGGCCGTTTCGCCACGACTCGTGACACTAGGTCCTGCCACGCGCCGCAGAGGTCTTGGGGCCGACTGATGGAATATTCGATGCCGTGCAGCTGTCGTACCACTTTCCCAATAGCGTCCCGCCAGGGCTGTGAAACCGGATGGGTCACATAGTTCAGGTAGAAGACCGGAGCGTCGATTGTGCTCAGGCGGCTGACAATGGCCGCGGAGACATTGGAGTCCAGATAATACTTGGGCCCGACGAAGATAACAGCGTCCAGGCTATCCTCCCCGATCTCTTCGGTCAGGACTTGTTCGAGGAAAGTAGTTTCCCTGTTCTTGGCCTCCAGTTGTTGAAGGTCGACGGTGCCGAGATGGAGTGCCCGGATGGCTTTTCCGATCGAGGGCAGATCGACGCCCTGTCCGGTTCCCCGGTAGACCACTTGTTGCGACTGGATGGACATCGCCACCGTCGAGATCCTAGCGATTCGAGGATCCCGGGAGATGTTTCGCAGAACGCCGACCAAGCCCTCGAGATCGAAGCTGCCCAGGCTGACGGACTCCATGTTCTGGCTGGCGAAATTCACCAGGACTTTCACCCGCAACGCGGCGTCGCCCCGTTCCCGCGGAACGGGCGGCTCTTCCGCGAACAAGGTGGGATCCTCGCCTTCAATCAGGTTTTTGACGACGCTTCCGGGCGGGATACGGTCTCTGGCGCTCATCTTCGCGGGCAGATCCCAAGAGCCGGCACAGAATCTTTCTTCCTGATCGCGCATTAGCCAGTCCACTTGATACTCACCTTCGCCCACACGGAATGCACCTTCGAATCTCACTCTGCCGCCAGTGCGTCCCGACACTTCCGGAATTCGCAAGCGTTGGATGAAGTAGGACGCTTGCTGAGGAAGTGCCTTCGGAAACACCCGGAAAACAATCATCAGCTTGTTGATCCGATCCTCAAACTCCGCGATCGGGACGCTAACGGCGTAGCCGGCGTGGAAGCGTAAGTCGAATCCCAGTTCGGGCAGGATGGGGACGACGACGCAAGGGAGATCGGTCCGCGGCTCCTGCAAATCCAAAACCGCAGAATCGCCCGGCAACAGCCGAACGGTTCCGTTGGCGCCGGCATCCGGAATGACGTCTTGTGCGAAGATTCCGCCGCTTAGAGCGACCGAGAGCAACACGAGCGACTTCCTGGCGTGGACCCACGACATGAGGTAGCGGCCCCTCTTTCGAGCTCACCGGGCGTCAGTGGGATGCACAGGCTTTCGCTCGCGATGCAACAGTTTTCGGAAGCACATCAGGATCCCGGGCGATTCAAACAACTTTTGGATCGAGCACGCTCCGGAGGGCATCTTGGCGGCAGGAGAAGAGTTCCTTCGAGTTGAATGGTGAGACTGAGCCCACCTGAACCGGCTCCGGCCCGTTAGACAGAGGAAAGGAATGCCATGAAATGGATGTTGTCGCTCGCGATATGTATCGTGCTTGCGCCCGCAGCTCCGGGGCAAAAGCCCGCCCAGCCCCCGGTCAAGACTCCGGCAGCTAAGAACCAGCAAGAAACAGTTTCCGACCAGGAACTGAACATAAGGGCGTACATCGCCTTCCTGCGGTCTGACCTAAGGAAAGGCCGAACTCAAATCATGGGCGATGTCATGGCTCTGGATGCCAATCAGGCCGCCGCGTTCTGGCCCATCTACAAGAACTTCGAAGCCGACTACACGAAGATCGGCGACGATATAGTCGCGCTCGTGAAGGACTACTCGGAACATTACGACAATCTGACGAACGACAAGGCGGACCAGCTTGCTACCCAGCTACTGGATATCGAGCAGAAGCGGAATGAGATCAAGCGGGAGTACTACGCCAAGTTCAAAACCGCCTTGGACGCGATCACGGCCGCCCGCTTTCTTCAGGTGGAGAATCAACTGGAGAAACTAATGGATCTTCAGGTCTCCTCGCAACTGCCGATCGCCGGGGAAAGGTGAGTACAGCGATGATACCTCACAAAGTGTTTGGTTTAGCTCTGTTGTTGACCGGTGTTATGGTCCTGACGCCGAGCCGCTCCCAGGCCGCGACCGCCGGGGCCGTAACCATTCCCGCTGGAACCATGTTTCGCGTGCGAACGATCGATCCGATCGACGTGGATGCAACGCAGGCCGGCGCCGTCTTTCGGGGCTCATTAGACGATCCGATTATGATGGGCGGCAACGTCGTGGCGCCGCGGGGCTCCGGAGTCGCGCTCGTAGCAGCGGCAGTGAAACAAGGCGGGCGCATGAAAGGCAGCGACCTGGTGGAGCTGAAGGTCAATAGCATCACGATCCGGGGACGTTCGTATCCTGTTGTGACGACGATATCGCAGACGAAATCGGAGGGTGAAGGC
>Ga0335071_10002785_pt1 | contig 18584 bp, 19 predicted proteins | sample Lox_Sample_15_FD_206724 | JGI IMG/M metagenome (GOLD analysis project Ga0335071, IMG submission 206724) | Soil microbial communities from Loxahatchee National Wildlife Refuge, Florida, United States - Lox_Sample_1.5 | ecosystem: Environmental > Terrestrial > Soil > Wetlands | place: USA...
GACAGCCGAAAATCCGACAGCCGATAGCTGAAAGCTGAGAGCTGAGAGTTGACAACTGACCGCGGTCTCCGAGCGAACTCTCCGTCCCGCGCCGTGTTACTATTTTTTCTTACCCATGACATCCGCTAAAACCCGCAAACGCGTGCTCAGTGGCATGCGTCCGACCGGAAAACTGCACCTCGGCAACTACGTCGGAGCTCTGCAGAACTGGGTCGGTATGCAGGATTCGTACGAGTGCTTCTTCTCAGTCGTCGACTGGCACGCCCTCACTACCGATTACGCCGATACCTCCCACGTGAAAGAGAACTCGCTGGAAGTCGCTTTCGATTGGCTCGCTGCCGGACTCGATCCCGAAAAGTCGGTGCTCTTCCTGCAATCGCACGTCCCTGCCCACGCGGAACTGCACCTCCTGCTTTCGATGATCACTCCTCTGGGCTGGCTGGAGCGCGTTCCCACCTACAAAGAGCAGCGCGAAAACATCAAGGACAAGGATCTAGGCACCTACGGCTTCCTCGGATATCCAGTCCTTCAGGCCGCCGACATCCTGATCTACAAAGCCGATTGTGTCCCCGTGGGCGAAGATCAAGTAGCCCATGTTGAGCTCACCCGCGAAATTGCACGCCGCTTCAACGGCTTCTACCGCCCCGAGCGGCCCGTTTTTCCGGAACCGCAGGCTCTTCTGACTCCCGCCGCCAAGTTGCCGGGAACCGATGGGCGCAAAATGTCGAAGTCCTACGGCAACCAGATCATGCTGGCCGACCCCGAGCCGGTGGTCCGCCAGAAACTGAAGACCATGGTTACCGATCCGGCCCGCGTCCGCCGCTCCGATCCGGGCAATCCCGACGTTTGTCCGGTCGGCGACCTGCATAAGATTTTCAGCAGCAAGGAAACATTAGCCAAGGTCTATGAGGGCTGCCGCTCTGCCGGAATCGGCTGCATCGAGTGCAAAAGCTGGGCCGCCGACTCATTAGTGCAACTCTTGAATCCCATGCAGGAGCGCCGCCGCAAATTTGAGGAAAATCCACGCCTCGCCTGGGATATTCTTGAACAAGGCTCGAAGAAGGCAGGCGCGACAGCTGCCGAAACCATGACCGACGTCCGCGATTCGATGGACATGTCTTTGATCTACGAAGCGCCAAAGGAAAGCACGTAGTTCCCGTTGTCATCCTGAGCGAAGCGAAGGACCTATGCATTCTGCCTGCGCCACACGAATGGTTCGAGTAGCCAATGACTGAAGAACCCAGAACTGATCCAGCGCAGGACCGCGCAGTTGCCCCGGCAGTTTTGGTCGGCGCACCCTCGACTAAGCCCACCGCTTCGCCCAAGAAAGAAGAAAACGATTTTCCCTTCGCCGTCTCGGTCTCCGACGTCTACGAAGGCCCGCTCGACCTCCTGCTGGACCTGATCCGCAAGCAGGACATCGACATCTACGACATCCCGATCGCCAAGATCACGGCGCAATATCTGGCCTACGTAGAAAAAATGCGCGAGCTCGACGTCAACGTCGCCGCCGATTTCATCTACATGGCCGCGGTCTTGATCCACATCAAATCCAAGATGCTGTTGCCGCGCGATCCCGATGCGCCAGCCGATCAGCAGGATGATCCGCGCCACGAACTGGTCAACCGCCTGCTCGAACACGAGAAATTTAAATCGGCCGCGCAGATGCTCTTGCAGAAGCAGCAGATCGAAGACGCCGTCCTGTCCAATCCGTCGCTAAGAGAATTTATGGACGCGGAAGGCACCGAGCCCGAAATCGCCGCCGACGTCATTGACCTGGTCAAGACGTTCCAGCAGATCCTCGAGCGTGTTCGCACGCGCCCCGTCCTGAACGTAGACGAGGAAACCGTAACAGTCGGACAAATGATCGATTATCTCCGCCGGCGACTGTCCCTCGAAGACCGCCCGATTCGGCTGAAGCAATTGCTGATGCGAATCCCGTCGCGCCAGGCGCTGGTCTGCATGTTCCTCGCCCTGCTGGAACTGGTCCGCTTGCAGGCCATCCAGGTAAGGCAAGAACGCCTGTTCGGAGAAATTGCCGTCCGCAAGCACACGCACTTCGAAGAAATCATGAAGGAACAGACCGCGGTACGAGATGATTGGAGATGAATTCAGTAGCCAGTGCCCAGTATCCAGTTGTCGGTAAGATCTGGGCGTTGCGGTTAGCTGGGTACTGGGTACAAGGTACTGACAACTGATGTCCCTAAAAGCCCAACTCGAAGCCATCATCTACGCGACCGAAACTCCCATCACGTTCGAGCAGATGACTGCGCTCGTTAAAGACTCGATCGTTGCCGAAGGCGTCTCCGAAGAATCAGAGATTAAGTCGCGCGTCCGCTCCACGCTTGAGGAACTAGTAGCCGAGTTCGGCGCTCCCGACCACGGCATCGAAATCCGCCAGGTTGCAGGCGGATACCGCATGTCCACCAAGCCCGAGCAGCACGAGGTCGTCCGCGCCTTCGCCAAAAGCCTCAAGCCGCCGATCCGCCTCTCGCTGCCCGCGCTCGAAACCCTGGCCGTCATCGCCTACCGGCAACCAGTCACCGTACCCGAGATTAACGAAATCCGCGGCGTCGATTCCGGCGGCGTCATCGGCACGCTCCTCGATCGCAAGCTGATCACCACTGCCGGACGCAAGCAGGTGATCGGCCGTCCCATCCTCTATAAAACAACAAAAGAATTCCTGATGCGCTTCGGCCTGAAAGACGTCAACGAACTCCCCAGCATGGAGGAATTCGAAAAGCTGGTAGCGGACTCATTCCAAGCCGAACTGATTCCAAACGAAAGTGCCGCGACCGGATCGGAAACGATCCCAACCGACCCGGTCAGCGACGCGGAACCAGCGCCAGCAGCCGAGGAAACCCAAGCAGAAGAAAAAGCAGGCTAGAAATGCAGCCCATGAACCCATTCGGATCGGTCGGTTTTTCTGGGTACTGGGTACAAGGTACTGGGTACTGACTTTCATGCAACGCCTGCAAAAAATCATCGCCGCCGCCGGAGTCGCCTCCCGCCGCAAGGCCGAGGAACTGATCACCGCCGGCCACGTTCAGGTCAACGGACAAACCGTCACCGAACTGGGCACCAAGGCCGATCCCGAGACCGACCATATCCGCGTCAACGGGAAGCTCCTTCACGGAGCCCAGCGCCACGTTTACCTCCTTCTGAACAAGCCCAGGGGATTCGTAACTACCGTCAGCGATCCCGAGAAGCGCCCCACGGTGATGGATCTGGTCAAGGGCATCAGGGGCCGAGTCTACCCAGTGGGCCGCCTCGACTACGCCAGCGAAGGCCTCCTTCTCATGACCAACGACGGAGATCTCGCGCAACGCCTGATGAAAGCGGCCTCGCACGTGCCCAAGACATATCTCGTGAAAGTTGCGGGCCAGCCCAAAGAAGAAGCAATTGAAAAACTACGCGCAGGAGTCTCGATCGCAACCGGCGACGGCAAACGAGTTCGTACCAGCCCCGCCGCCGTAAGCGTCATCAAAGAAGCCGCGAACCCATGGTATGAGATCACGCTGATTGAAGGCCGCAACCGCCAGATCCGGCGCATGTTCGAAGCCGTCGGCCATCACGTGGAAAAGATCAAGCGCGTCCGCTACGGTCCGCTCGCGCTCGATGTCCCCCCAGGCGAATTCCGCCCCCTGACCGAGAAAGAACTGGACCGCCTGAAGTCCGCCACCGCTTTGGGATCAAACCGGAGACGCACCCATTCGGCCGCAACTCCAACAACGCCTGACGCCCCCTCGACCCCAGAAAACCGTGGCTCGAGAAGCATGCCCCGGAGGAGGACAAGAAGATAGCCCGGCGCTTCAGCGCCGGGAAAGTAACAAGGAGAGTTGTGTCCCGGAGGGACACCTGAACGCGAAACAACTCAAAGCCGCGGCGGCCTTTACGTCTTCCCACTAATTCAACAACGGCAATCGCGCCCCACCATACAATCCCGAATCCCCGCCCAACACTGCCCGCGTGATAATCGTCTTCCGCCGCGTACGCACCGCGATATCCGCTGAAGCTCCCTCCGCCTTCCCCACCGTGTCATCGGGTTCCGTCGCCGCATATACGATCGACCTCTTCCGGATCTCTTCAAACATCCGCGGCGCGAAAACATCCCACGCCACCGAGACTCCCCCACCCACCACGTACATCTCCAGGTTCAGCACGTTCACAATATCCGCCAGCATCATCCCAAAGGCGCGACCGAAACGCCGGAAGATCTCCAACGCGGGCTGATCTCCCTGCTTCGCCAGTTTGTAGATCGTCTGCGAGGTAAATTCCGCGTCCGCACTCGCCGCCTTCGCCAATTCCGGAGCCTCGCCTGCCGCAATCATCTCCCGGGCCATACGCACAATCGCCGTCGCTGACGCATACCGTTCCGCGCACCCCCGGTTGCCGCATCCACACAGCACCCCCTCGGGTTCGACGGTGATGTGCCCATACTCTCCCGCCATCCCATTCATCCCATGAAATATCTTTCCATCGAGCACGATCGCGCCGCCGATCCCGGTGCCAAGAGTGATCATGGCCATATCGCGCACCCCGCGCGCCGCTCCCAGCCACTGCTCGCCGAGCGCCGCAACCTTCGCATCGTTCTCCAGGAAAATCGGTGTTCCCAATCGCCGCTCGATCTCCTCCCGTACCGGATATCCGGACCACCCCGGCAAATTCGCCGACTTGCTCACGACCCCAGCCTCAAGATCAATGATCCCCGGTATCCCAATCCCCGCCCCGAGCAACTTACCGCCATTGCCGTACTGGCTCGACAGGCGCCGGATGGCCTCACACATTTCCTCAATCACATGGTGTGGCTCCACGCCGATTTTCGTGTTTACGTTTACCTTTTCAAGAAGACGGCCATCCGAAGTCACAGCCGCAATGCGAAGGTTGGTTCCGCCCAAATCCACGCCAATGGAGAAGTCGGACATAACGCATGAGACTACCAGAAAGAGCGCCGCTTGTTGATCTCACATTGCAGTTCGTCGAGCCGGCAATGAAAATAAGGCTGGCCCCTGACCCCTGCCTCACTTCTGGCACTTTGGACAATAATGACTACTCCGCCCCGCAATCACGACGCGTTTCACGGGCCTCTTGCACACCAGGCATTGTTCTCCCTCGCGTCCATACACGCGATGCTGCAGTTGAAAGAATCCCTCCTTGCCGTCGGCACCCACGTAGTCCGAAATCGACGACCCGCCCAGCGCAATTGCTTCCTTCAGGACCTCCTGCACGGACCGATGCAGCAAAGCCAACTTCTCCCGTGCAATCGTCGTTGCCCGCCGCCGCGGACGAATTCCCGCCCGGAACAAAGATTCATCCGCATAGATATTTCCCACACCGCGCAGCAGTTGCTGATTCAGTAGGGCGCTCTTGATCGGAGTTTTCCGTCCGCGAAACAATCCCGCGAAGCGCTCGAAATCAATCTCCAGGGGTTCAATCCCGCCTGCCTCGAAGTTCCCTGAATCGGCAACACTCAATCGACCAAACCGGCGTGGATCCACGAATCGCAACTCCCGCCCAGAAGCCAGCTTCGCAATCAGGTGAGTATGTTTCTCAATCGCATCGCCAGCAGAGCAAACCAGCATCCGCCCCGTCATTCCAAGATGCACAATCCACTGCGCGTTTGAAGCCTGTGTGGAGCGGGCGCCCCCGCCCGCTACGGCCGCCAAAGTTGACGAACTCCGCCGTCTACCCGGTCCTGGCCGGCTTTTTGTACGTGGGGAGTGCTTGCCGCCCTCCAGATCAAATACAATGTGCTTCCCCATCCGCCGCACGGCCAGAATCCGGCGGCCTTCCAGCGCCGCAACGATGGCCGCCGCCGGAGACTTCAGGGGTTCCTTCTTATTCCCCACCCACACGGACTCAATCACGTCTCCGGTAACGCGTTTCGCCAACCCGCGCGCAATCGTCTCCACTTCAGGAAGTTCAGGCATGATGAAAAGTATTGTCGACGAGAAGAGTCTAAGGCAAATTAGATCGCAGCCTCGACCCAAGTCCAAACTTCTGCATCCTTACTTAGTCTTTTTCATTCTGTCATCCTGAGCGAAGCGAAGGATCCCTTTCATCTCTCTGCCATCCTGGTTCTGTGAAGGAGTTTCCCCAACCGTTCGTAGCCCTTCTAAGCCGATGGGCAAGAATCGACCTAGACAGGGAAGGGGAGGGACTAGTTTCAACCGCAACGCTGCCGACAAACAAAACGTGCTCCCGCTCCGAATGCCGCCCACTATCAAGTAACATCACAGTTCACGAAAATCACTGCCGTAGCCATCAGGAGCCCAATGTTCCCATCCAACGTGAACCGCCGCGAATTCATGAAGATTGCTACCGCCGCAGGTGCAGCCCTGGCCGTGCCGGACCTTACGCAAGCCGCCCCCTCAACCCGGATGATCGGCATCCAGGTCGGCGCTGTCTCCTTTGTCGACGAAGGCACCGAGAAAGTTCTCGACATCCTCCAGCAGCGCGGCGCCGTCAACACGTTATTCCTCGCCGTATTCACCTACGGCCGCGGCATCGCCGGACGCCAGATCCCCGGCCAGCCTCTCCCCGATCACGGCAAGCAGGAATACGATCTCAACTTCCACGGCGGCAACTTCGCCACGCCGCACGCCGAGTTCTACAAGAACACCGTTCTGAAGGACACGCGCGCGCCCGATCACGGCAACCTCGACATCCTCGCTGAAGTCGTACCCGCCGCGAAAAAGCGCGGCATGAAAGTCATCTGCTGGCTCGAAGATGTCTTCCGCAGCGACCTGCCCCACATCGACAAAGTCCAGGAGCGCGATCTCCACGGACACAACGCCGACACGCTCTGCGTCAATAATCCCGATTACCGCGGCTTCCTCACGGGCCTGGTCGAGGACTATGCCCGCTCCTACGACATCGACGGAATCATGTGGGGATCCGAACGCCAGGGCGCGCTCTGCGACAGTCTCGGGCTCACGCACGACACCCCGCCGGTAGATCCCGGACAAGTCACCTGCTTCTGCCAGTTCTGCCAGGCGAAAGCGAAAGAACGCGGCATCAACCCGGATCGCGCCCGCCAGGGATTTCTCGAGCTGGAGAAATTCGTGCGCTCCGCTCGCAGCGGCCGGCGCCCCGTCGACGGCTACTATGTCCAGTTCTGGCGGTTGCTCCTGCGCTATCCTGAACTAGCCGCCTGGGAGATGCTCTGGACCGACAGTCTCCGCGAGACCTACGCCGCCATCTACAAAACGGTGAAGACCGCCAAGCCTTCCGTTCCCGTGGGATGGCACATCTGGCACAACAACTCTTTCAATCCGATCTACCGCGCCGAGCAGGACTTGCACGAACTTTCCAACTACTCCGACTTCATCAAGGTCGTGATGTACAACAATTGCGGCGGCGAGCGCATGGCCCTCTACGCCGACAACGCTGGCCAGACGCTCTACGGAGACCTGTCCAAACAAGGCCTGCTGGATTTCAACTACGCCGTTATGGGATTGAAGGAAGGAAGTTACGAACAAATCCCGCACACTGGTCTCTCCCCGGACTATGTCTACCGTGAAACCAAGCGTGCTCTCGAAGGCGTGAACGGTACCAAAACACAGATCTGGCCTGGCATTGACATTGATATTCCCACCGAAGCCAACAACAGCAAATGTACGCGCCAAAGCGTGAAGGCAGCGGTCCAGGCAGCGTTCCGCGCCGGAGCCCCAGGCGTAATCCTCTCCCGAAAATATTCCGAAATGCGCCTGGACGACCTAAGCGGCGCGGGTGACGCCATCCGCGAACTAAACCAGACCACCTGACGCAAAGTCACCAAATCCGCGTAGCCCACCGCAAGACGTTCCTTCGTGTATCTTCGTGCCCTTTTTCAGTCCGCATTCAGGCGCCCAATTACGCGAGAATCTAGCCCCTACCTGCCGGTGGCATTATCCTAGGTATGCAATGACTGATCTCCACCTCCTAAAAGCGGCCCTAACCGAAGCGCGACAAGGCCAAGCCGCAGGCGGCCTCCCCATCGGCTCAGTTCTCTCCGACCGCGCTGGCAACATCCTTGCCCGCGGACATAACCTGCGTGTCCAGACCGGAGATCCCACCGCCCACGCCGAGACCGTCTGCCTGCGCAATGCTGGACGGCGGCGCGACTGGCCCGGACTGACTCTGGTCAGCACGCTCAGCCCTTGCATCATGTGCACCGGGACCGCGTTGCTCTACCGCATCCCGCGAATCATCATCGGCGAGAACCAGAATTTTCTCGGAGCCGAAGACCTGTTCCGCCAGCACGGAGTCGAACTCGTTGTCCTGAATGATCCCGAGTGCATCGCGCTCATGCAGGATTTCATCCGCGCCCATCCCGACCTCTGGCACGAAGATATCGGAAAGTAGTCGCTGGCAAACTACTCAGCTGTCGACCTGCGGCCTGCTGCGCGGTAAGATTGCGGCGCAGCTTCGTTTTCATGAATATCGTTTTTCTAGAGGGCAAATGATACGACGAGGTCTTTTCGTTATTTTCGCTTTCTCCTTTGCTGCGTGTGCGCAGGATTCCCGCCTGGTACTCGACCATGGCGGCAGCACGATTGTGTTCGAGCCGTATGCGCCTAACATCATTCGCGTCGTCCTCAGCATGGACAAGCAGCAAGCGCTTGGCCGCCCAGGTTACGGTTTCATCGCGACTCCGTCGGCCGGAGGCTGGACCCACGAGCAGACAAGAGAAGGTGAGGTCTACCGTTCTCCGCGCCTTGTGGTCACGCTCGAAGCGGGCCATCCCTACACACCGCTCGCGACGCAAATCGATATCGGCAAATTCTTCAACGGATCCACGCCCGGCGGGACCGTTTCCGTCCGGACGCCCGACAAAAAGCAGATCGTGAAGATGACCGACTGGTGGATGTCGGTGCCCAACTACAAAGATGGAAACGCCGCCGTGCTGCAGGAACGCCGCCCAGGTGATGCACCGTTCTTTGAGGTCGGCGCCGCATTCGAATCGCCGGACGACGAACACTATTACGGTCTCGGCCAGAACCAGGAAGGCTTTCTCGACCACCGCGGCCATCGCGTCGAGTGTTGGCACGACTACAACGCCACCGCAGCCCCGAGCGTCTGCGTCCCTTTCCTCGTCACCAACAAGGGCTATGGCCTGGTCTGGGACAATCCCTCGAAAACCGTGATCGAACCCGGCTTCAACGAGCGCACGCGCTGGAAGTCGCAAGTCGGGCAGCGGGTCTCGTTCTTCGTAATTACCGGCACGTATGACGAAATCTACGCCGGCTACCGCCTGCTGACTGGCCCAACGCCTCTGCTGCCCAAAGCTGCGTACGGATACATCCAATGCAAGCAGCGCTATGCATCGCAGGACGAAGTGCTCTCGGTTGCCAAAGGCTATCGCGAGCGCCATCTTCCCGCCGACGTTCTCGTCGTCGACTGGTTCTACTACACGAAGATGGGCGAGATGGACTTCGTGAAAGAGAAGTGGCCCGATCCCGCAGCGATGAACCGCCAGCTCCATGGCATGGGATTCCAAACCATGATCAGTGTCTGGCCGCGCTTCACCAAGGAATCCCGCTTCTACGACTTCATACGGCAGAAGGGATGGTTCGAGCATCTCGCCGACGGCACGCCCACAGACGGCCTGCCCTACGACCGCGCCGGATCCGACATCGATACCACCAATCCCGAAGCCGCGCGCTGGTACTGGGAAACGGTTCGCGACAACATCCTCAGCAAGGGCTTCGATTCGCTCTGGGCCGATGAAACCGAGCCCGACCTGCCACCGAACGGAAGCTACTTCTCGGTTGGACCTGGCACGCAGTTCTTCAATATCTATCCGCTGTTTCACACCGCTGCGCTCTACGACGGATTCCGCCGCGACACCGATCGCCGCGCGCTGATTCTCTCGCGCGACGCCTATCTCGGCGCGCAACGCAACGGAACGATGTTCTGGTCCTCCGACATCGGCCCCACATGGGACACGCTTCAGCGCCAAATTCCCACCGGGCTCGACTTCACCGCCTCCGGCATGGCGTATTGGACGCAAGACATCGGAGGGTGGCAGTACCTGCCCTACGAGCACCACCCGCAGCATCCGCCGCTGCTCGATCCTTCCGACGCGCGCGAAAACGTCGGCCAGTTCGATGACTATCCCGAGCTGTATACCCGCTGGTTCGAGTACGCGGCCTTTCTGCCGATCTTCCGCGCACACGGCAGCCGCATCCACAACGAAGTGTGGTCCTTTGGAAAGCAAGCCGAGCCGATCCTCGAGAAATATCTCAAGCTGCGGTACCAGCTGGTGCCGTACATCTACTCGCTTGCCTATAGCACTTATCAGACTGGTGCTCCCTTCATGCGCCCGCTATTTCTCGACTTCCCGGATGACCGGAACGTTGCCGACCTGCGCGACGAATACATGTTCGGCCCGGCGTTGCTGGTGGCCCCGGTGACTCATCAGGGAGCGACCGCCCGCATGGTGTATCTCCCCGCTGGTTCGGACTGGTACAACTTCTGGACCAACGAACGCGCCCATGGCGGACAAAGCATCAACGTTGATGCGCCCATTGACCGCCTGCCGCTCTTCGTCCGCGCCGGCTCGATTCTGCCCTTTGGCGAAGAGGTGGAGAACACGAGCGTGGCGCAGAAGATTGCCAAAGTCCGCATCTACCGCGGCCGAGACTCCGACTTCACGCTCTACGACGATGACGGCACGACCTACGCCTATGAAAAAGGAGCCGGGCGCATTACAAGACTCCACTGGAACGACAGCATGCAGAAGCTGTCGCATGATGGAGCGGAACCCTGGAGCAGCCCGGACTCCCAAATCCTGGAGGTCATCGGCAAGTGACCTGCGCCTGCAGCGCAGTTTTCGTCGTGAAGCCGCGCAAGCCCCAAGCCGTGCATCTCATCTACAATAAGAGGATCGCAATGGCCGACGATTCCATCACCATCTCTCCGGGCCCGCAGTTCCGCACGGCCATGCTTGTAGCCATCGCCGCCGACGCGCTGCAAATCGTCATCTTTCCCGCCTTCGCGCCCGGGGCATTTTCCCCCGTCGATGACCTGCTCGACATTGGAGTGGCCGCCCTGATGGTCCAACTCCTGGGATGGCACTGGGAATTTCTGCCGTCGTTTTTTGCCAAGCTCGTCCCGGGCGTCGACCTCGTGCCTTTCTGGTCGCTGGCAGTGGCCAGTGTTTGGCGCAAAGCCAAGCGCATGGCCGAATCCGCTACGAAAGAACAACTGCATCAGCTCCCGCCGCCCCGCCCCACGAAGAGCTGAGCTCCGTCAACGGGACAGCCGGTTGGCGGTGCAGTTCCTCTCAGGGCCACTGATTCTCACGAATGCGACGCGTCCTTCTTTCGTTTCACCTTGCCTTCCCAACTGCCGCCTGCGCGGCTGGTTTTAGCTTTTGTTGCGGAGTTTTCACGGTTGCTGGCGGCTTGCGGACGTCCTTTTGCGGTTCGGAAGGCGCGATCGGAGAGTCTGGACGCTGGCAGGCAGGGACAGCTGTTCTCGCATGGGTGGCTGGGGGTGGTGGTGGAGTTGGTGCTTGCGGCTGGCTTGGGGCGGGTACATCTCTCTTATCGCGGACGTTTGCGTCCGCGGCTCCACGAGCCTGGGCGTGGGCTTCGTCTTCTTTCCTCAGGATTTCTTCTGTGCGAAGGGCGCGGTTGTAGGCCCTGTGAATGCGGTTGCCTTGCGCGGCTACCGGATCTTCGTCGGGAACTGCGGCGGCGCTGATGGGTAGTTCCATATCGGAAGCGTGAAACAGAGGTGGCTCTGCTTCAGGCGTTTCTTGCGGAACCTCTGTGATCATCTCGTCTTCACGGATGTCGAGGCGGACGCGGCGCGCGTTTTTCACCGCGATGTGCAGGGCGCGCAGGATCAGCGTGGCGCGCTTGAGATCAAGCCCGTCATAGAGCAACGCATTGACGACTTCCATGAGCGAGACCTGAAGAGCTTCTTCGCTTTCGAAGAGCGCGATGGGATGCATGCGCGAGGTGGAGCGTCGACGAACGCCGCGGTGCACGTGCTGGTGGAAGTAGCAGAAACGTTCTCCGCGAAGTGCGGGCGAGCCGCAGCGGTGTCCGGTGATCTTGATATGAGTGCAGGTTTTGTAGTTTGCCATGGTATGAGTCCTATTCATCGGGTTTGCAGTGGTACTCGCGTGTGAAAATTTTTTTGTGGGCTCGCTTTGTAAGTTGCTGGCGGGCTGTGATTTAGCGATTTGAGACTTGCCGTATTGGCTGCAAATTCCTGAAAGCTCAGGATTTGCACCGAAAATCTTCAAAACACTGGCCCTTATGCGCGCGGCATCGAAGGTGGATTCGGTTTTGGGATGCGATTTTGAGTTCTTTATTGGCATGGGATTAAGGCAGTACCCAGCACTCGGTACTCAGTACTCAGTTGGTCGGGCGAGATTTGTATGTACATGGTCCCAGATTGGAAGAGAAGGGAATTCAGAGTCAAGGTTATGCGTCACAATGAAAAAATATTTTTTTTGTGGAAAACCTTCGGTGAGATTTACACGATACAAAAAATCGGGAGATTCCAACGCAGAGGACGCGGAGGACACAGAGATGGGAATTCAGATTTTAGCCAATTACGCTCGAATCGCCGCTTGCCAGCGTCAACGATGACCCGTTGTCGGGCAACCCACTGTTCGACCGGGGCATCTTCGAGGTTTGACACAGAGGGAGGAGCGCAACATGAATCTGCCGGAAGGAGCCAATCTCGCCAGCAAGGTGTGGGCACGAGTTTCGGTGGTTGCGGGGGCGGCCTTACTCATGGGGGCATGTCTCGAGCTATCCGGTTTTTCGGTTCAGGTCAACCAAATCAACAAGATGAATGCGGATCTCCGGCCGTATGTTGGTACGTGGCAGGCCAAGTTCAAAGGCAAGGTCTTCCAGACGATCAAGCTGGAGAAAAAGGACGACACACTGGGCGGGACCGTCAGCCACGCCGACATTAAGGTGGATCCGAAGAGTGGGGAGCTTACCGAGGCTACGGCCTCGGATGATAACGACGCCATCGTGGAAGCTAGGCTCAGGAACGGAGCGCTTTTGATCACCGAGCCAGATGAGATTCAATTCGAGATGAAGATCACCGGTGCGGATGAGGCACAGCTTCAGATCGTGATACCCAAGGATGCCTCCAATGAAGTTCCAACTCCGAAGCCTTGGAAATTGGTACGGGTGAAGCCTAAAGATTGAATGACTCCGGTGGACGGCGGCGGAGGTCAGCACGGCGCAATCGAATTGAGCGTCGCGCTGCTTCCTTATCCATTGCGCGAGAAGATGGATTTGTACCTGTCCCAGTAGGCGTACCCTAAGTAAGCGGTCAGCACAAAGACGACAGCACCTATCCACAAGAACGAGGGCATCAAGCGGGCGTTGACGATAACGATTCCTACCACATCGGGCGCGAGGAATAATGTTGCTAACGCAGGGAAGATGCCAACCAGCAGCATGATCCCGGCCACGATCTCGGTGACCTTCACCATCTGGAAAATGCCGGAAGCCCAGAATACTTGCGTGAAGGCGACCATGTTGGGCGGTACGCCTTGCGTGGAGTTACCCATCCGCAGGCCGCTGATGCCGCTTGCGAGCATGATCAGGCCGAGCAACATCCGGACAGCAATTACCAGATAACGGTTGCGAAAATTCATAATCCTCCAGAGATTGGGCGCTCCTGGCGATTCTTCGCCCGAGAATTGTGAAGGAAGTGCTCTCCCAATCTATATGATTTCTGGTTTGCTGGTGATCGTCATCACTGAAGGTGCGGGGATCCTGCCGTAGCGTCTTTGTGGGAGGCGAATTATGTTTTTGAACGCTAGAGCGTCCATCACTGTGGGCCTGGTGATTCTTCTGTTGCAGGTCGCGGCTACGGCTGCGGAGCATTCCAACCTGGTACCCGCGGCGCCGGTTCCGCCGCAGATCGCCGCCGCGAAGAAGGTTTTTATCGCCAATGCGGGAGGGGACGAGCGCTGGTATGACGAACAGATCTTTGATGGCAGCCCGGCGCGTGCCTATGACGAGTTTTATGCGCGAGTCAAGGCCGCCGGACGTTACGAGATCGTGAGCACTCCGGCCGAGGCGGACCTGATCCTCGAGATTGGCCTCAGCGCGCCGATGGTTTCGGGAGTGGGAGCGCGAACAGATACCTGGGGAGCCAAACCGTTTGATCCGCAGTTTCGGCTGGTGATCCGGGATGCGAAGACGAATGTGCTTCTGTGGGCGTTTACCGAACACGTGCAGTGGGCTATCCAGTCAGGGAACCGGGAGAAAAATTTCGAAAAGACCCTGACGAGGGTCATGAGTGACTTGCAGGGACTGAGTGCAAAGGGAAATGACTAGCACGAGTCCTGGTTCTATTCGAGTCGTCCTACTACGTGGTACTCCCGCGTTTTCATGTCGGGGAACTGGAACTCGTATTCCTGATACGAATCGTATTCGCCTCTACCGTGCCTGTCGGTTACAAGCCTTGCGTTGTAATCCCCGAGCATTAACAGGTCGGCAACTCCGAGGACCGATTCGAGTTCGTATTTCTTGCCGTCGATGGTCACGTCCAGATACTGGTAGCGAGGGGTGGATTCGGAGTGTTTCACGCTTCTACTGGCGCTGACATGTACCTTGACGTTGTACTCCGGTTGCTTGGCGGGTGGTGCGGCCCACACTGAGGCGGACCACAATAATACGAAGAGCAAAAGGCGAAGTTTCATGGATCCTCCCAGGTGCGCCGGGAACTGCCGACGAGTTTGCCAATGCATGAGATCTTACACTCGGCGATCTCGACCGGTGTCTGATTAGGAAACACCCTTGCGGCTGTCCAGATTCGTGTTGGGCGGAGATACGGGGTTTCAGCGGGACGCGGGACTAAGTATGGTATCGTTCTGAAGTTTTTCGCCGGGGAAGGGCGGTGGCGTATGGCTTTGAATCCGGATGTGCATCCCAATGCGCCGGGCGGCGGGTGCGGGACGGGATTTTCGAAGGCACGGAAGCCGCTGGGGACGAGTCCGACGATCGATGTGGCGGACTACACGCGAGGCCCGGTGGGAGCCGATCCCTTCGGTTCGGTGCTGGCGGCGAACGCGCAGCCTGCGCTCGCCATCGGTCCGGGTGGCAGCGGGACTACCGCCGGGGGCGGAGCTCCTCCAGTTCAGGCGAACAAGAAGGAGAAGGACGAAAAACCGGTCGTCGATAGCGTCATTGAAGCGCTCGATCTTGCGCCTGTCGCCAAGAAGGCTGCTTACGAACTCAAAAAGGCCAAGCCGTCGGTGATCTTCACCAGCGGGCGCCGCGACAAGGACGAGCAGGCCAGCGCCATGGCGTCGAACGTGGTGCAACAGCGCGATTGGATCAAGAAAACTTACGCCAAGAGCACCGCGCGAGACGCCTGTCAGAAGTGGGTGGATGACAACAAGGACGCGACCACGCAGAAAGACATTGCTGAGGGCCTAAAGGGCGTGCTCGACGGCCTGACCGACGCGCAGTTGAACGGCTTGTCCAAACACCTTTCCGGGCAGGCGTTCGATGTGCAGCCGGTCGAACCGGACAAGGATGGTATCAAGGCCGAGATGCAGAAGCTAAAGGGAAAATTCCTCGACAAGGAAGGAAACCTGGTGCGATGGCACATCGAGTTCTAGCGGGGGGGCGCGTCCTGCTGATCGCGATGGCTCTCGGTGCGGCGCTTCCCGCGCGTGCCTCGGCCCAATCGGGGAGCGGGGTGTGCGCGATGGAGGCGGCGTCGATCCCGGCCGACCATCGCCAGCAGGCCGTGGACTTTCTTTCGCACAGCAAGGCGAGTCCTTTCTATAAAGAACTGGTGCGACGGCGGGGGAGAGCTACAGGTTGCCAGCTTGCCATCAGCGGGGACAATCTGACCGTCACCTATGGATTTCGCGGAGGAGCGCGCCTGGAGGCGAAAGCGAACCCGAAGATCGAGTATTCCGAGCAGCGTATGGATTTGCGAGGATTGACCCGGTCGCAGGCGATGGCCCTGCTGAAAGCCGGCGAGAAACAGGCGTGGGGCGCGAAGGGATGCGGCATCCGGTGGCGGCACGTGGATGAGGACTCTCCGGGGGATCAGCCCGGGTCACACGAGGTGGTGTATCGGGGGAACAACTGTAATTGCCAGGGACGGATGGTTTACGAGAAGAAGAGTGGCCTGGTGGCGTTAGTCCTGCGAAGTGCCTGTTGAGATGTCACGATGACAGCTGCGAAGACGATGGCGGGAGATCCCTCCGCCAGCTGGTGAAAGCGCGGCCGTTCGGGATGACGCAGGACGTGGGGCCGCCGGATTTCATCGCCTTCGAAGAGGACGGCATCATTTCCCAGCAAGATTGCGGGCAATTTCCTACGGAAGGATCTAGGAGTGCTTGGGCTTGGTGGGCTTGTAAAGATTGTGCTTGCTGTTACCGGCTTTATTGACCGCTTTGTTCATCTTGCGCTGAGCTTTCTGCTGCTTCCTGGCGTACTTCGCCATTTGCTTCTCTTCTTTGGCCTGAGCCTTACGGTCGCCCTTGGTGAGTCCCTGGTACTTGTTGTGCTGTTTCTGCTGCTTGGGATACTTGTCTTTGGCATTGTTATTGGCCGACGCCGGGAGCGCGGCGAAGGCGAGCAGGAGAGCGAATGTGGCGAGTCGTTTCATGAAGAAGCGATGAGCTATGAGCAGTGAGTTATCAGCGACATGAGCTTGCTCGCTGCTCATGGCTTATCGGTTGATCTAACCATGGGCTGTGCACTTTGTCCAGCAACGGCGTCAAAAAGCGAGCCAAAAAAATGGCGCCGGGAGAATTTCCGGCGCCTACCTAGTGAGATACGACTCGCGAGATGCGGTCTAGCGAGAAGGTTTCGAAAGTCACTTGCCCCAGCAAATCATTTACTTGCTCTCCGCTACGGAGGGGCTGGCTCCGAAGTCGCGGCGGTTGTTGGCGGCGGCTCGGGCTCCACGGGCGTTGGGCTGGTTGGCGGCGGCGGTGCCGTAGCGTTCCAGCAGCATCGGGGCCATGGCGTTTTCGGCTTCCTTGACGAAGATCATCTGGGTCGGGGAAGCCATGTCGACGCGGACGAAGTCTCCGAGCTTGACCTGCCCGGTGGCGACCAGGTTGGCCAGCGGGAAGACCAGGTTGCGCTCGATGGCGCGCTTCAGATGGCGCGCTCCGTAGCGCGGATCGGTGCCTTCGCTCAGAAGGTATTCCTTGACCGCCGCGGTGCAGTTGAAGACGAACTGGTTGGTGCCGGCGGCCATCAGGACGCGCTGCTGCACCATGCCGAGTTCGATGTCGAGGATCTGCGAGAGGTGCTCGTCGCGCAAGGTCTTGAAAACGACGACCTTGTCGATGCGGTTCATGAACTCGGGCGTGAACTTGCGGCGGGCCGCTTCGACCGCGGTGCGCTGGATCTTCTCGTCGAACGAGGAGTCGACTTCGACGACCTTGGGAGCGAATCCGAAGCCGCCGTCGACGAGGTTGGTCATCTCGCCGGCGCCGAGGTTCGAGGTCATGATGATGATGCACTGCGACAGGTCTACGCGGCGGTTGTCGCCGAGCGTGAGCGTGGCCTTGTCGAGGATCCCGAGCAGAAGCTGCCAGAGCGAGTCGCTGGCTTTTTCGATCTCGTCGAAGAGCAGGATCGAGAGCTTCAGCTTCTCGGTGAACCACTGGTTCAACGCTTCCTGCGTGAGCAGGGGATGGGTCTCGCGGTGGCCGAGGTATCCCGGAGGCGAGCCGATCAATTTCGCGATTTCGTGGGAGTGCTGGAACTCGGCGCAGTCAATCTTGATGCAGGCGCGAGAGTCGCCGAAGAGCGCTTCGGCCATGGCTTCAACCACGCGGGTCTTGCCCGAGCCGGTAGGCCCGAGGAAAAGCAGGTTGCCGACGGGGCGTCCCGGCGGGTTCAATCCGGCGAGAAACATCTGGTAGATTTCGACGACCTTTTCGACGGCCTGGTCCTGGCCGACGATGCGGCGGCGGAGAGCGGTTTCGAATTCTCCGGCATCGCTGCTGCGACGGTTCGGATCGAGTACGGTGGCGAGGTTCGTTCTCATAGGATCAATGCCCGGGAGTTGCCGGACGACCTTCCTTTCATTTTGGCCGATCTTTCGGCTCTTCTAGTTATTCTTCCGAACTTCGTATGCCTGATGCCGTTTCTTGCCGTTGTTTCCGGGGTGACAGGTCTTGTCCGCCACTCAAAGTGGCGTGTCTTGAAATAAGCAAGCATCAGGCCACGTGGGGGTCAGACGGGGGTGTGTTGCAAGTTGAACATTCTGCTCGGCTTACCTCCAGATCACTGCGGTTGCGGGCGGTCGATGCCGGGGCAAAGGGAAAAGCTTTGCACCATGGGGGAAGGAACATGCGCCAACATCGGCGTTCGGCGTCGGGCTCTCGGCATTGGGCTTTCGGGATTCACAGGTTGTTTTTCTGTTTGCCTTGGAGCGGCCGGTGGTATCGTTCCGCCTCGCTTCGCGCGGCGGGGCGGCCGAGGCGGCCGTCGCTACATGGCCGTTGCTACATGTTCTTTCCTTTTTGCAATGGTCTTGGATGCGCGAAGGGACGTTGGCGCAACTGGGGAGTTGACCGTAGTTGCGGTTACAGCTTTCGTCTCGCGGCGGGCAACTGGTACTCGATCAGTCAA
>Ga0335071_10002786_pt1 | contig 18584 bp, 16 predicted proteins | sample Lox_Sample_15_FD_206724 | JGI IMG/M metagenome (GOLD analysis project Ga0335071, IMG submission 206724) | Soil microbial communities from Loxahatchee National Wildlife Refuge, Florida, United States - Lox_Sample_1.5 | ecosystem: Environmental > Terrestrial > Soil > Wetlands | place: USA...
CGCAGCTTCTGTGCGACCAGGACGGAAGCGAACGTAGCCGGATGGGTGACGATGATGTCCGCCTGTTCCGCTGCTGCCAGGGTGTCCTGGTAACTCTCTCGCGCGCACGCAGCCAGGTAGCTCAACAGCCGCTCGGGTCCGTGGCGGGCATCCATGACATATGCGATCAGGTCGCGGTCGTCGAGCGAGATGTCGGGGCGGACGGGGTGAAACGCCAGGCCCTCGGCTTCCACCTGGCCGCGATAAACGGCGCTGGTGGCGATGGTGACCCGGTGCTCGCGCAGCCGCAGCTCATTTCCCAAAGCGAGATAGGGATAAAGATCGCCGAACGAGCCGAAGGTGCAAAGCAGGATCCGCGCCACAAGGATAGATTACGGTGTGCGGGCCAACCCGTGCTTCTGCAGATTCGCCGAACCAGCGATTGTCAATATTTGTAAGTCGCAGCCGCCAGGAGGCCAGGCGCAAGGTAAGATTGAATTAAGTGCGTCTCGCCGGTCTCGCGGCAGCATCGTTACTGCATGACTTCTCTCGGTCTCTACTCACTCGGCGCCTTGGCGCTCCTGTCGTCGGCGGGTTGGATGGCGGCCCAAGAGCCAGTCGCTCCCCCTTCTACGGCCGCTCCGGCCGTGGGTTCGCAAACACCGGCGCAAGCGCCGGTCGATAAGCGGATTTTTGGGGTTCTGCCGAACTACCGGACTGCCAACGAGACGGCGGTCTATATGCCGATCACAACCAAGCGGAAGTTCATTATCGCCAGCAAGGATTCCTTCGATTATCCGCTGATATTTGTGGCCGCTGGAGTAGCGGGCGTTGGGCAGTTAAACAACTCGAACCCCTCGTTTGGACAGGGCGCAGCCGGCTACGCGCGGCGCCTGGGGACGTCCTACGCCGACCAGGTGATCGGCAACATGATGACCGAAGGATTTTTTCCCATGATGCTGCATGAGGACCCCCGGTATTTCCGAAGAGGGCACGGCAGCACCTGGTCGCGTGCGTGGTACGCGGCCACGCGCGTCTTTGTGACCCGCACCGACTCCGGCGGAAGACGCTTCAACTTTTCCGAAGTCGTCGGTAACTCAACCGCAGCCGCCATCGCAAATGCGTACGAGCCGGACGGCCGCAATGTCGTGGATAACGTCCAGAAGGTGAGCATGCAAATCGGCATCGACGCCTTCTCGCAGGTGCTGAAGGAGTTCTGGCCGGACATTAAGGGCAAGTTCTCCAACCACCGCCGGCCGGACCCGGCGGCCGCGCCCTGATTAGCCGGTTTTCTTCTTCGACGAATAGTTTTTGCCGGTGATTGCGCGGAGGCGGGCCTCCAGCTTGGTGGCTTCCGACTTGCGCTTCATCTTCTTCAGCAGCTCGACATAGTCGGCAGCCGTATCGGCGAGCAGGTCTAAATTCCCATCCGCCGGACTGAACGTGGCGGGACGCCGGCCGCTGAGAATGCCTCGCTTGTCCAAGAGGGCCAGCGACAGCCGGTAGAGCGGCTCCGCATCGCCCAGTTGCTCTTTCGCCACATAGATAGCGGCGAGCGCGTTGAGGCTGGCGACGGTCTCGCTCTCGCGCGCGGTCAATACCTGCTGAACCAGCGGCTCGGCGTCTACCGGCCGATCCAGCGCCGTATAGACCTCGGCCAGCTTCTGGTATTTGTCGGCCAGCTCGGGGCTCTGAGGCTCCAGTTCCTTGGACCAGATGAACGTCGATCGCTCATAGACTTTGGCGGCTTCCGGATACCGTTTCTGATCGACGTATAACGTGCCCAGCCGGTCCAGGTTGCGGGCTACCTCGACGTGCGCCGGCCCCAGGCTGCCTTCGCGGATTTCCAATGTCTGGCGCAGTAAGGCTTCCGCATCGGGCGCTTTCTGTTGTCTGAGATACAGTGTGGCCAGAGCGTCCAGCGCGGGCAGCAATTCGGGGCTCGTCGGCGAAAAGGCTTTCTGTTGGATGCCCAACACCCGCTGGTAGAGCGATTCGGCCGCGGGAACGTTGTCCTTGGCGGCACTGACGCGGGCCAGTTGGCTCAACTCAGCGACAATTTCGGGGGTGTCGCTTCCCGACGTTTTTTCACGGATGGCAATGGCGCGCCGCAGGAACTTCTCCGCCTCCGGATAGCGGACGGCTGCCTGAAGTACTTTGGCGATGTCGTCGAGTGTAGGCACCAGTTGGGGGTCGTCGTCGCTATATTCCCGCTCCAGAATACGCAGCGAGCGCTCGAAGAGCTCGGCCGTGCGGTCGTACTTCATTTGCGAGAAGTTGACGCGGGCCAGGTCGTCGATGGCAGGGATGATGGCCGGATTGGCGCGGCCGAGAGCGTCTTCGAGAAGCTCGAGACGCTTCTCATAGGGCTTCTCAGCTTCGGCGTACTTGCCCTGTGATGCATAATACGCCGCAAGATCCTGGTAAGTCTGCGCCACCCGCGGATCGGTAGCCTTCCATTGCGAAGATTCGCTGACTGCCGCCAGCAGGGCCTTCTCCTTGGCTGACACCGCAGCCTGGGGTTTGTCCAGACTCTGGGACATGGCCGGCCCTTGGCAAAACTCGACGCAGCCGAGTACTAGCACACAGTTAACGAGAGTTACACGCCGGGTGCTCAGCATATTTGGCAATACCATCGACAGAATGCCTGGAAGCATGCAGCGGCGCAATACTTCTAAGGCCCAAATGAACCTATCCAAGCTGAGGTTGGATAAGGAGTAGGCGTGCTTCTCAGGGATTTCCAGAATAGCTGCGAACTTTCGGGTGCCCGGGCACTAGTTCTCTAGGTGACATTCGCCTCGCCATCTTGGGGTTCCACGGTAGATGCGGGGGTGGCCGCGTGCTTGTTTCCGGTGGCGTTGGCGATCCTGCTGAGCGGCCTGGATGACCTGGTGCTGGACGCGGTGTGCCTCTGGGCGTGGCTCAGGGGGCGTTTGGGGCCGAGGCCGGCGGCTCTGATAAGGGGGCGCTGCGGCACGGAGAAGCGAATCGCCATCTTTGTCCCCCTCTGGCACGAGCATGCAGTGATACGGGGGATGGTGGAGCACAATGCCGCGGCGATCAATTATGAGAACTATCACTTTTTCGTCGGCGCCTATCCCAATGACGAGCTGACGCTGGACGCGGTTCGCGAACTGGAAGCGCGCTTCCCGCACGTACATCTGGCCGTGTGCCCGCACGATGGGCCAACCTCCAAGGCAGACTGCCTGAACTGGATCTACCAGCGCATGCTTTTGTTTGAGGAGCACGACGACGGTGGCCGGTTCGACATCGTGATGACGCACGACGCCGAAGACCTGATCCATCCCGAGGCGTTGGCGCAAGTGAACGCCTATGCCGGTGAGTTCGACATGATCCAGATTCCGGTGCTGCCGCTACGGACGCCCTGGCGCGACCTGGTGCATGGAATCTACTGCGACGAATTCGCAGAATGGCAGCTGAAAGATATGCAGGCGCGGCGGCTGATGGGCAGTTTTGTTCCGTCCAATGGGGTCGGCACCGGCTACACGCGCGAGGCGCTGGAGAAGTTGGCGCTGGCGGAGCACAACCTGATCTTCGAACCGGCGTGTTTGACCGAAGATTACGAGAACGGGCTGCGGCTGCATCAATTGGGATGCCGGCAGATGTTTGTGCCTCTCGCGGCAGGGGCGAGCATGGTCGCGACCCGCGAGTTTTTTCCCCGAACGGTGCATTCGGCGGTGCGGCAACGCACGCGCTGGATCACCGGCATTGCTCTGCAATGTTGGGAGCGGCACGGGTGGCGGGGAAGCTTGCCGCAGGTGTATTGGTTCTGGCGCGACCGCAAGGGGCTGGTTGGCAATCCTCTGAGTTTGTTCAGCAACCTCTTGTTTGCCTGGGGAGCGGTGACGTGGGTGGCAGCCCAAGTAGCCGGAACCGGCTGGGGATTGACGAAATATCCGCTCCATCCAGCGCTGCTGGCGGCGACGCTGGCCATCCAGATGATCCAGAGCGGCGTGCGGATGGCCTGCGTGGGGCGGTTATACGGAGCCTGCTTTGCCCTGGGAGTGCCGTTGCGCACCGTGTTCGCCAACTGGATCAATTCGGTGTCGAGCTTCCGCGCCCTTTACGGCTACCTGCGCGCCCGCATCCGGCATGAGCCGCTGGTTTGGCTGAAGACCGAGCACGCTTATCCATCGCGCGGCGCGCTGGTAGACCACAAGCGGAAGCTCGGCGAGATTCTGGTAGGCTCGGCTTACGTGGCCGAGGCGGACCTGTTGCGCGCACTGGAAACGCAGCCCGCAGGAGTGCGGCTGGGAGAGTATCTGGTGCGGCTCGGCAAGATCTGCGAAGAGGACCTGTACGAGGCGTTGAGCCTGCAGCAGAGTTTGCCGTCCGGGCGTCTGGAGCCGTGGCTGATCAGCAGCAACGTTGCTCGCGCGCTGCCGAGGCGAGTGGTGCGGGACTGGAAAGTCCTCCCTTTTCGCATTGCTGCGGGCAGCCTGTTCCTGGCGAGTCCCGAGGTTCCCACCGACGAACTCAGCCAGGTGCTGCGGGGGTTCACGCGGCTGTCGCTGCGGTTCCACCTGGTGACCCCTGAGAACTTCGAGGAGCTGGCCGAGAGCCTGCTGTAACGCGTTGGCGCGTAGCGAAATCGGACAGCCGGTTGCGAAATCGGACAGCGCCTCCGTCCCCCCTCTCCTCCGAGTGAGGGTTTTGCGGGAAATCCAAGCTGGAACAGGACTTGCAATCGATACCTGTTCGGTCACAACAGCTTCCTGAGCTAGGATTCTAATGACATGATCCGTTTTCGAACCTATAGAGTCGTTTTGTGCGCTGCGATTGTGTCCTGCGGCTGGGCACAGACGCCAGAGATCAACATCGAGACGCCGCCCGCGCCCCCCGTGGTGGGGCCGCTGCTCCGGCCGTTTCACATGGAGCGGAGGGTGGTGTCGCCTGCCGTACTTGAGGACACGCCGCGCCTGGAGTCGTTGATCCGCGCCGGCAACCTGTATCTCTCCGTGCAGGATGTGATCGCATTAGCGCTCGAAAACAATGTGGACATCGCCATCCAGCGGTATGGGCCGTATCTGGCGCGCGAGGTATTGCGGCGCGCACAAGGCGGGGGATTCCTGCGCAGCGTCGGCCAGCCCATCAGTCCGGGGCCGGTGAGCGTGAGCCTGGAGGGCGTGAACGTAAACGCAGTGGGGTTGCCCGAGAGCGGGTCGGGTGTGGGCTCGGGCGGAGGTATCGTGATTCAGCTCGGCACGCCTCCACCGAATCTGGACCCCGTTCTTTTCGCTTATGCCAATTTCCAGCACTCGACGACGCCGCTGAGTAACGTGTTTCTCAGCCAGATTCCGTTTTTGCTGAACGACTCGCGTTTTTACCAGGCGGGCTACAGCCAGTCGTTCGTCAGCGGCACCAGTGCGCAGCTTACATTCGCCAGTTACCGGAATTCTTTGAACAGCCCGGCCAACGTGATCAATCCCTTCACGAGCGGGTATCTGGATCTCTACGTCACGCAGAACCTGTTGCAGGGGCTTAGCGTCGCGGTGAACAACCGGAACATTCGCGTTGCAAAAAACAACATGAAGGTAACCGACCTTCAACTGAAGCGCCAGGTGATTACGACGGTCTCCGCCATCCTGAATCTCTACTGGGACCTGGTGAGTTTCAACGATGATGTGCGGATCAAGCAGCAGGCACTGGATACGGCGCAGCAGTTGTACGACGGCAACCAGAAGCAGTTGGAGCTGGGAACGCTGCCGGCCATCGAAGTGACGCGCGCGGCCGCCGAAGTATCCGCCGCGAAGCAGAATCTGCTGATCGCGCAGACCAACGTGGCGCAGCAGGAGACGGTGTTGAAGAACGCCCTCAGCCGCAACGGCGCCGCCAGCGCCATGCTGGACGACGTTCATATCATTCCGTTAAACCACATCATCGTGCCGTCGAGCGAGGAATTGAAACCGGAGAAGGAGCTGATTGGCGAAGCCCTGCAGAAGCGGCCTGAAATCGAGCAGACGAAAATCAATATCGAAAGCAGCCTGATCAACCTGGGCGGAACGAAGAACACTCTGCTGCCCGTGTTGCAGGCCTTCGTGGAGTTCACTGACAACGGCCTGACCGGAGAGCCGAATACTCTCGGCGGGGGAGAGAATGGTTCTGCCCCACCGATCCTGGTGGGCGGGTACGGGAACCTCTTGGGCCAGATCTTCCGGCGGAATTTCCCCAATTATTCCGCAGGCTTTTCGCTGAACATCACGTTCCGCAACCGTCAGGCGCAGGCGGATTATGTCACCGACCAGCTCAGCCTCAGGCAGAGCCAGCTGCAATATCAAAAGACGGCCAACCAAGTGCGCGTGGATGTGAAGAACGCGATCATTGGGCTACAACAGGCCCGCGCACGTTATGAGACCGCGGCGGCAACGCGAACGCTGGCGCAACAAACACTGGAGGCGGAACAGAACCGGTTTCGGTTCGGCGAGTCGACCATCGCCGCGGTAGTGCAGGCACAACGCGATCTGGCGGTAGACCAAAGCGCCGAGATCCAGGCGATGGCGAACTATACGCACGCCCGCGTCGCGTTCGACGAAGCCGTGGGCCAGACGCTGGACGCCAACGGCATCTCCATGGAAGAGGCATCGGCGGGCCGAGTGGCGCGGCCATCGACATTGCCGGCGCAACTGCCGGACAGGAAGGATTAACGATGCGGCTGCGAAAACTGATTGCGGTTCTCTGCGCGGCCGGATTGACGGTGTCCGGGCAACAGCAGGTGGTGGAGAAGCCACGAGGCCCGGTGCGTTGGTATCAGGGAGCGATTGTGGCGCCGGTAGTCTTGAACAACGGAGATCGGCTGCGCAGCCTGATCCGGGCGGGGAAGCTGTACCTAACCGTTCAGGACGCAATCGCGGTGGCGATCGAGAACAACCTGGATCTGGAGGTAGACCGCTACGGGCCCGTGTTCGCTGAATGGGGCCTGGTGCGCGCACAGGGCGGCGGCCCACTCCGGGGCGTGACGAGCGGAAACACGCTGGTGAATCAGGCGACCAGCGGCCAGGGAGTGGTGGGCAGCCAGTTGGCGGCGGGATTGAACCAGTCGGGAGGCGGGTCCAATGGACGCGGCGGTGGCGCGATTGTCTCGCAAATCGGTCCGGTGACACAGAATCTGGATCCGGTTCTCCAGAATGCGAGCCTCTTCTCGCATACCACGTCGCCGCAGCCGAACGTTGTGCAGAGCCAGACGGAGGCGCTGATCGGTTCGCGGCGACTGGTCGATACATTTGCCCAGCAGGGGCTGCTCAGCGGCGGCTATTTACAGGCGGCCATAAATGAATCGTATTTGAATGAGAACGCTCCCACCGACATCGTGAATCCTTCCGTAGCGCCGGTGGCACAGTTGTATATCCAGCACAATTTCCTGCAAGGTTTTGGAGTGGGGGTCAACAGCCGGTTCATCCGCGTGGCTCAGAAGAATACGACCGTGGCGCGAGAGACGTTCCGATCACAGCTGCTCAACATCGTGGCTAACGTCGTGAACCTGTATTGGGACCTGGTGACCGATCGCGACGATCTGGCGGTGCGGCAACGGGCTGTGGATCAGGCGCAGAAGTTCGCCGACGACACGCAGAAGCAGATCGACCTGGGTGTGATCCCGCGGTTTGAAGCGGCGCGTGCGCAAGCGGGGCTTGCCAGCAGCCGCCAGTTGCTGGCGATTGCTCAGGCAACCGCGTCGCAGCAAGAGACCCTTTTGAAGAACGCGCTGAGCCGCAACGGGCTGGAAGATCCGCTAGTGGACGAGGTGACCATTGTCCCTCTGGATCACATTGCGGTGCCGGCCGAGGATAATCTGCCGCCGCTGCGCGATCTGGTGGCAAAAGCGATGGCCGACCGTCCCGATGTGGCACTGGCCCAGTTGAATGACGAGATCGCGAAGATTTCTGCGCTCGGAACGGCCAACGGCGTCCTTCCGACGCTGGCCGGCGTCGCGTCCTACAGCGCCAACGGCCTGGCGGGAAAATCATCGCCGCAATTCGGGATTTCGCCGGATCCGCGTTATGTCGGTAATTTGGGAACGGCGCTCGGCCAGATTTTCAAAAACAACTTCACCAACCGGCGCGCGGCGGTACTGTTTCAAGGATCGGTGCAAAATCACGTGGCGCAGGCCGATTACGGCATCGACCAGTTGCAGTTGCGTCAAGGGGACCTGATTGAACGCAAAAGTCTCAATCAGGTGGTCCTGGACATTTCCAGCCAAATGACGGCTCTGCGCCAGGCGCGATCGAGATACGCGCAGGCTGTGGATACGCGAAAGCTGCAGGAGGACCTGTTCGAGAAGGAGCAGCAGTTGTTTATGTTCGGAAGCGCCGGTATCAACGACGTGGTAGCGGCGCAGACCGCGCTGGTGACTGCGCAGGAGGTGGAGGTGCAGGCGTTGTCGGCCTACAGCCACGCCCGCGTTTCACTCGATCAGGTGTTGGGCCAGACGCTGGATACGAATCATGTCTCCGTGGACGAGGCGTTGCAGGTACGCTGATTACCGGGCGGCAGCCAGGTCAAGCAGCTTCCGGATGGATGGGATGATGGCGAAGCGAAGGTCGGCTTGCGGTTTGGCCAGGCTTTCGAGGAAGGCGCGCTGTTCGGCCAGCCAGGCGTCGGGCGGGCGCTGGCGGCGATCCAGATGGTCGAGCGCTTCCAGGCCGAGTGAGCCGAGCCGGCTGAGGTTGTCCGAGACGGAGATGGTTTCGACGAGTAGCGGGGATCGTTCCAGGGTTGGCCTTAACTGCGCGGTATTGTCGCGCCAGCGGGCTAGCAGAGCGCGGAGCTGGGCGCGATCCATTTGGTCGACGAGCGCAGCGAAGTCGCGCGCTGTTTTGCTCTCCGGCTGCACGGCATCTACCAAGCGGTTGAGCAGCGTTTGCTGATGGTATTTGTGCGTGCGGATGCGCTGGCCGAACGTGGCTGGGGTGACGACGCCGGCGAGAGTTTGGAGCGGTCCCAACGGGCCGCCGACTGCGAGGCGCTGCAGCATGACGATGTTGGATGAGCCGCCACCGACTGCTTCCAGGCGGCGGTACATCGAGGCAACGTCATTCACGTCTTGCGGCGACCAGAGCCTTTCGGCGACGGCGGCGGCGCGCGGCCAGATGCGGGAATCGACATTTTCGGGGCTCACGAACTCACCCCACATTGCAACCTCGCCGCCGAGAATCCTGCCCTTTTCTTCGGTGGCGAGATCGGCGGCTTCGCGCCCGAGCGGATCGACGGCGTAAAGAGTGGAGGCAGGCTCGATGTGGTCGAGGTAATAGCCGAAGGACAAGATTCCGGAAAATCCGAGGCGGGCGGCTTCGGCCAGTGACTTCTGGCCGCGCCAGGACTGGATGACGACGTCGCGGGGAAGGGCGGGGTCGAGGATCTCATCCCAGCCTTCCATGCGCTTGCCGTACTTGGTGAGAATCGCCTGCACGCGGCGGTTGAAGTAGGCTTGCAGAGCCTGCGCGTCTTTCAGATGGTGCGCACGCTGGAACGCGCGGATATGGGCACTGTTCTTCCACTGCTTGCCGGTGACTTCGTCGCCGCCGATGTGGAAGAAGACGTCGGGAAAGAGCGCCGTCATTTCGCCGAGGAAGGCGTCGAGGAAACGGTAGGTGGATTCTCGCGAGGGATCCATGGCCGGATCGAAGACGCCCCACTGGCGCTCGATCTGGTAAGGCCCGGGCGCGCTGGCAAGTTGTGGATCGCCGACGAACCAGCTGGTTGTGTGGCCGGGGACGTCAAACTCGGGGACGAGGCGGATGCCTCGGTCGTGCGCGTAGGCGACGACCTCGCGAACTTGGGCCTGGGTGTAGTAGAGGCCGTCAGAGCCGGACTGGTGCAGCTTGGGAAACCTGCGGCTTTCGACGCGAAAACCCTGATCGTCGGAAAGGTGCCAGTGGAAGACGTTGAGCTTTACAGCAGCCATCGCGTCGAGGTTGCGCTTCACTACTTCGACCGGCATCCAGTGGCGCGCTACGTCGAGATGCAGACCGCGCCAGGGGAATCGCGGCTGGTCTTCGATGAGGACGGCGGGAACGCGCAGATCATTGGGGCTTGTTTCCACGAGCTGCTGAAAGGTCGCGAGGCCGCGCAGGGCTCCCAGCGACGTCGGCGCTGATAAGTGGGCGTGTTCGGGAGTGACCTCCAGTCGATAGCTCTCGTCCTCGCCTAATTCCTGAACGGGCTTTCTGGGTTGTTCACAATGAACCAACAGCGCAGCCGTGGATTCGGAGACGACTTCGATGGGCGGGTGGAGGGCCGACCACAAACGGGGATCGCACGAGCCGGTCAGCGCGACTCGAATGGAAGGCCCCAACAGAAGCGCGCCTTCCCCGATGGAAATCTTAGCCGGCCAGGGCATAAGTGCAGGCTGTGCGGTGAGGAACGGAGCAGAGGCGAGCAGCAGCCCGAGACGCAGAATCATGGCGCGGGGTTCATGGGGTCAAAGAGGCCGAGCGGCTTGATGGAGACAATCTTCCAGCGTTTCTTGATCTTGCGCAAGTCGCAATGAACGACTTCGCGCCGGCGTACGATGGGGCCATCCTGCGACAGGCTGCGAACCTGGAGAAACCAGTCGAGATCGACTGCATATGTGTCGCCGTTGCCCGACTCGATGAGCGGCTCAACGTGAGAAGAGACTTCGGCCTGAGTGACCAGTGCCGCGACCTTCGACTGCAGCGTGCCATATCCCGGCATGCTTTTGTCGAACCCGTCCATGAATTGCGCGGGGTTCGCCTCCGTGAGCGCGGCGGCCATGGACGTGACCAGCTCAATGATGTCGTCGTGCGTATCCGCACCGAGCGCTACCGCGAGGAGGCAAGCGAAAAGCGCGCTACGTACGATAGCTGGCATTGATCTCAATGTATTTCTCGGTCAGGTCGCACGTCCAAAAGCGCGCGCTGCCCTTGCCCTTACCGTGCAGGACGAGTCGAATGAGGCATTCGGTTTCATCCAGTTTTTTCTTCAGCTCGGCTTCAGAGAAATCGGCCGCCAAGCCGCCGCGGCAGACCGGTGTTTCTTGCAGGTCGATGTCGACCTTGGAGGGATCCAGGGGGACGCCCGCGTTGCCCGCCGCTGACAATATGCGGCCCCAATTCGGATCAGAGCCTGCGATGGCGGTCTTCACCAAGGGCGAGTTGGCGATGCTGCGCGCGATTCGTTCCGCGGTTTCTTCGCTGGATGCTCCGCTGACGTCGATGGTGACAAGCTTGCGCGCGCCTTCGCCGTCGCGGACGATCTGACGCGCCAGGTCCTCAGTGACTCGTGTAAGGGCTTCCTCGACCTTCTTAGATTCCTTTGCATTGGGTTGGACGCCGGAGGCTCCGTTGGCGAGCAGCAGAAGAGTGTCATTGGTGGAAGTGTCGCCGTCGACGCTGATCCGGTTGTAACTTCGCTTCACGGCTGAGGCGAGCAGCGTGGCCAAAGCGGCCGGTGGCAGCGCTGCGTCGGTCATAACGAAGCCGAGCGTGGTGGCCATGTTCGGGTGAATCATGCCGGAACCTTTGGTCATTCCGGCGATGTGGACTGTTCCGCGCTTCAGGCGGACCTGGTCCGAAGCGATCTTCATCACGGTGTCCGTGGTCAGGATGGCGCGGGCAGCGTCTTCGAATCGGCTGGGCGCGAGACCGTGGATCAGGGCCGGAAGGGCGTTGGTGATGAGGTGCTGGTCGAGTTCGACGCCGATGACGCCGGTCGACGCCGGGAAAACCTGTGCCGGCGGCACGTGCAACTCTTTCGAGACAGCGTCGCAGGATGCCAAAGCAACGCGGTCGCCCGTGCGGGTGGCGCAATTCGCATTGCCGGCGTTGACGAGCACGGCGCTCACGAGGCCGCGCGACTTGGTCAGATTCCAGCGCGCGATGCGAACCGGGGCAGCCTGAACCTTGTTCTGTGTGAAGACGGCAGCGGCCGAAGCCGGCGTGTCGGAGACGATGAGCGCCAGGTCGTCCTGCTTTACTTTACGAATTCCGGCGTACACGGCCGAATAACGATAGCCCAAAGGCAGTTTCAAGCGGTTGTCACTCCCAAGGTCTCATTTTCGTGCAAGTGCTGGCCGTTGAGGAACGCCTCGGCTGACATGCGCTTGCGTCCTTCGATCTGAACTTCGAGCGGTTCCAGCGCCGTGCCCTCTCCGCAAGCGACCAGAAGGCGCTTTTTTTGCGGCAACAGGCGGCCTGGTTCAGCGGAAAGCGCGTTTGCGGCAACGCGCGATTTCCAGATGTGAAACACCTGGTCTCGAAAGAAAGTGTAAGCTCCGGGCCAGGGCAGGAATCCGCGCGTACGATTGAAGATCTTCGCTGCCGGCCAGGTCCAGTCGACGATGCCGTCTTCCTTTTTGAGGATGGGGGCAAGCGTGGCTTGCGAATCATCCTGAGGCTCGGGCCGGATGGCGCCCGTCTGCATTTGTTCGAGGGTTTCCACTAACAGGTCCGCGCCGGCGTGCGCCATCCGGTCGCCGAGCTCGACTGCGTTCTCTTCGGGACCGATTTCCGTCTCCCACTTCAACAGCATGTCGCCGGTGTCGAGCCCTGCATCGATGCGCATGGTGGTGACGCCCGTGCGTGTCTCGCCGTTCGCCACTGCCCACTGGATGGGGGCCGCGCCGCGGTATTTCGGCAGCAGCGAGGCGTGAACATTGATGATGCCTCGCGGTGGAATGTCGATGATAGATTGCGGAATGATCTGGCCGTAGCCGACGACGATCATGGCGTAGGGCTTCATCGCCCGCAATTGTTGAACGATCTCCGGCCGGCGGACTCGCTCGGGCTGGTGAACGGGAAGCCCGAGCCGGATGGCGGCTTCCTTCACCGGCGACGCCGCCAGTTGCCCGCCGCGGCCTTTGGGGCGGTCCGGTTGCGTGAAGACGGCCAAAACGCGATGGCCGCGTTGCACGATCCGCTCCAGCGTGGGGACCGCGAAGGAAGGCGTGCCCAGGAAAATCAGCTCCATTCGCCCGCTTTGACGAGTTTGCGAACCTTGCGGCGGATGAGATCGCGCTTGAGCGTGCTCACGTGCGCGATGTAAAGGCGGCCGTTCAAATGATCGATTTCGTGGCAAAAGGCGCGCGCCAGCAGTTCTTCGCCGGCCATTTCGAAGGGTTCGCCTTTTGCGTTCTGAGCGCGCACCGTGACCTTTTTCGGACGAGTGACTTGTTCGCGAAAGCCGGGAAGGCTGAGGCAGCCCTCTTCGCCCGTTTGGAAACCTTCTTTGTCGATGACCTCGGGATTGATGAGCACGATCTTCTGCTGCGGGTCCTCGGCAACGGACAGGTCGATGACGGCGATACGCTTGGAGATGCCGATCTGCGTGGCCGCCAGCCCAACGCCTTTGGCGGCGTACATGGACTCGAACATGTCGTCGATCAGCTTGTGGAGATCGGGAGTGTCGAACTCGGTCACAGTGGCGGCTTGCTTTTCGAGCACGGGCTCTCCATACAACACGATCGGATACGTCATCAGAAGTTCTTCACTTGCTCCTTGTAACCTTCGAAGTTGCGCCGCGTTTCTTCGAGCGAGTCGCCTCCAAACTTTTCCAGAAACGCCTGCGCCAGTACGATCGCGACCATGGCTTCGCCAATGACGCCCGCCGCAGGAACCACCGCGACATCGCTGCGCTCGTAGGCGGCCAAGGCCGGCTCGCGTGTCGTAAGATCCACGGATTCCAGGGGCCGGCGCAAGGTAGAGATCGGTTTCAGCAGTCCCCGGACCAGTACGTCTTCCCCGTTCGTCATACCGCCTTCCAGGCCTCCGGCGCGATTGGCGCCGCGAGTGAACTCGCGCTGGTGGCGATTGTAGTGGATGGTGTCCTGCACTCGCGAGCCGAAGGAAGAAGCGCCTTGGGCCGCGAATCCGATCTCGACGCCCTTCACCGCTTGCATGGAGACGATGGCCTGGGCCAGGCGCCCATCCAGGCGCGAGTCCCAGGTGATGTGCGAGCCGAGGCCCGGAGGGACATTGTGGGCGACAACCTCGAAGATGCCGCCCACCGTATCGCCGGTGCGATAGGCCTGGTCGACAACCTCTTTCATTTGCTTTTCGGTCTCCTCGTCCACGCAGTTGAGAAGAACTTCGTCCTTCCGGCTTAGCGCGACCAGTTCGTCCCAGGCGGCCGTGCGGCCAAGGTGAACTTCTCCCACCCCGATGACGTGGCTCAGCACGCCAATGCCGAACTGGCCCAGGAAAGCCTTGGCAATGGCGCCGACGGCGACGCGCGCGGTGGTTTCGCGGGCGCTGGCGCGTTCCAGAATGTAGCGGGCGTCCGGGAAGTTGTATTTGATGCTGCCGGCCAGGTCGGCGTGTCCAGGCCGCGGGCGGGTTACGGGCTTGCGCTTGTCTTCGCCCGCGCCGTGATCTTCCACCGGCAGCGCGTCGGTCCAGTTCTTCCAGTCTTTGTTTTGGATGAGGATGGCGATGGGCGAACCGATGGTGCGGGAATATCGGACGCCGGCGACAATTTGGGCCTGGTCTGTTTCGATCTTCATGCGCCCGCCCCGGCCATAGCCTTGCTGGCGGCGCCACAATTCGCGATTGATCGCGTCAAGGGAAATGGGTATCCCGGCGGGGAGTCCGGTCAGGGTCGCGACCAGGCACTCTCCATGCGATTCACCGGCTGTTTCGAAGCGGAACATGTCTGCGGGGAAACCTTCATCGTAGCGGAAAAGACGCGTCACGTGACGAGTCATGGATTCCCGGTCCGGTCCGATAAGACCACCGAGGAAAGTAATGCAGGAACGGGCGCAAGACCGCGGCGAGATCGTCATACAACAGGCGCTGCAGGACGGCAGCCTGCACAAGGCGCTGCTGGATCAGGTGAAAGAAGGTTTCTACATCCTGGACCGCGACCGGCGAATTTTGTTTTGGAACGGCGGCGCTGAGCGAATCAGTGGGTACATGGCGCACGAAGTGGCCGGCCAATACTGCCATGGCGACCTGTTCGTCCACTGTGACGAGCAGGAGTCGGCGCTGTGCGGAGAAGGCGCCCGGCTGACGGACGTAACGGCGGACGGCAGATCGCGCGAATGCACCGTGCTGCTCCGGCACCGCCTGGGTCACCGGCTTCCTGTGCGGGTGCATTCGCATGCGATTCGGGACGCCGGAGGGTATGTCACGGGCACATTGGAAATGTTCGAAGAAGCCGTGGCAGGCGCGCGCCACGGTAACCAAGCGCTGCGGGCGCTGGGATGTCTGGATCCGGGCTCGGATGCGGTGAAGCGAAGCTTCGGTGAAATGAAACTCCGTCACGCGCTGGAGAAACTACGCAAATTCGATATCCCCTTTGGTTGGCTGCGGATTGGTCTGGATGGCGCCGCGGAGTTGGAACATCGCTACGGCCACGGGATGGTAGACGCGGCGATGCGCATGATCGGAGCCACGTTGAACGGTAGTCTCAAGGCCCTGGATGTTCTAACGCGCTGGGACCGCACGGAATTCCGGGTCGAAGCCAGCCTTCGCTCGCACGTAGTTCTGGCCGAAGTAGCGGAGCGGCTGCGGACATTAGTTAGCGCTTCCGGCTTGGAGTGGTGGGGGGACCGGATGCAGGTTTCAGTTTCCGTCGGCGGTGTGATGGCCGGTATTGACGACACGCTTGAAACCCTGGAAGCGCGAGCCGAGCGGGTCTATGAAAGCTGCCAGGCGGCGGGCGGCAATCGCGCGGCGGTAGCGCACATCGAGGGAAGGGAAGAAACCGGATGTTCGCAATAATCGGGATCCTCGCGGTCTTCGGTGCCGTGGTGGGCGGCTACCTGATGGAACACGGCAACTTGAAAGTGTTGCTGCAACCCGCGGAATTGATAATTATCGGCGGAGCGGCACTGGGCACAATTCTCATTGCGAACCCGCCTGCAATCCTGAAAGCCGTGCTGGCGGGCTTCGGGACGGTCTTTGGGAACTCCAAGTTCAGCAAGGCGCTGTATGCGAGCACGCTGCAGCAGATGTATGCGGTGATGCAAAAGGCTCGCAAGAAGGGTCTGACCGAGCTGGAGAACGACGTCGAGAATCCCGGCAAGAGCGAGCTGTTCGGAAAATGGGATCATCACCTGCGCGACTTTGTTTGCGACACGCTTCGCATGGCCATGACCGGTGGGCCCACGCCGTTCGACTTGGACCAGATGATGGAGCTGGACATGGATGTGCACCATCATTACAGCCAACAGCCGGTGAACGCACTCAACACCGTGGCTGATTCGTTGCCAGGCCTGGGAATCGTCGCGGCCGTCCTGGGGGTCGTCATCACCATGGGCGCCTTGGGCGGCCCGCCGGAGGAGATCGGCCACAAGGTCGCAGCAGCGCTAGTGGGCACCTTCCTCGGGATTCTCCTGTGCTACGGGCTGCTGGGACCGATGGCGTCGAAGATGGGCAAAGCGGCCGAAGAAGAGGGGCACTTCCTGCACGTGGTCCGCGTCGCGCTGGTCGCTTTCCTGAAAGGCAGCTCGCCGCAAGTGGCGCTGGAGTTCGGACGGAGGGCTATTCCCGGGCATCTGCGGCCGACATTCCAGGAACTGGAAGCGGCCTGCAAAGGAAAGGCGGCGCCCGCGGCGCAGTAAGGGCAAGGCCATGGAGAACGGCGATCAGCAAACCGCGCAACCGATCATCATCAAGAAAGTTATCGCGCACGGCGGCCACCACGGCGGTGCCTGGAAGGTTGCGTATGCCGACTTTGTCACGGCCATGATGGCGCTGTTTATTGTCTTGTGGCTGATGAGTTCCAGCGACCAGGTGAAGAAGGCCGTGGCCGGCTACTTCCGCGACCCATCCGGGCACGGCGCTCAGAACGGCAACGGACAAGGCGGGGCCAATGAAAATATCGGCCTCGGCAAAGACGACATGAACCAGCTTCGCCAAAAATTGGAGGCAGCTATGAAGCAGGCCCCCGAGTTGGAGAAGTTAAAGGACCAGGTGCAGATGACCGTGACCGGCGAAGGCTTGCGCATCGAACTGCTCGAAAAGGACACGAGCACATTCTTTTGAAACGGGGAACGCACAACCGACCGACTCGGGCCAGGAGATGCTGCGCATGCTGGCGTCGCAGCTTGGCAAGATACCCAACAAAGTCCTGCTCGAAGGCCACACCGACTCACGCGCCTACGTCTCCAAGACCGGCTATTCGAACTGGGAGCTTTCGGCGGATCGCGCAAACTCCGCACGTAAGCTGATGCAGGAGTGCGGTCTCAGCGCCAGCCAGGTGGCGGAAGTCCGTGGCTTCGCCGACCAGCGCTTGCGGAACGTCAGCGACCCGAACAGTTCATCCAACCGCCGTGTGTCGATTGTCGTGAAGTATCGTGAGCCAAAGTAGGGCATCCGCGTGCGCTCTGTTACGATAGAAAAGAAGCGGTAGAGGCTTCTGGTACGTTGCTGCGGCGTCCCCCTTGATTCAAGCCGCAGTTGTTTCTATACTGGCTTTTTTCGAAGATGAGTGACCTGAACATGACAGTTCGGGACGATTTCGATCCGCTGGCTCCCCAGCGTGAAGCAGCCATGTTCTACGGGTTGTTTCTGCGCGGGCATTCGGCCGAAACACTCCGGCGGGACATCGATGTTCCTAAGCCCGTGCTGGAAAAGTGGCTCAACCAGCGCCGGTACGAATCCAGTTTTCGCGACGCCCTGCGGCGTGTCTACACGTACCGCAAACAGGTCCTGGCGATCTTCGATGAGCTGGTACTGAACGAAAAGACGCGGTTGCGCGTTCAGTAACCTGTTATTCATCGCAGCCGATCCCGCTTCCCCTTAAACTGAAAAAAGATGAAACACACCCATACTCCACCCGTCGCCGAAGAACACGAAGATGCCAAGTCGCGGCTTTTGTCGACGCCCACGCGTCCTTTCGATCCCGTAGGGGCCGTCAGCGCCACCGAAATCCTTACCCGCATGCAAGGCACGGCCTTCCAGGGCAAGCAACTCGGGTTGGCGTTCGAGGTGTGGAAGAAGATGCTTGGCGACCGGTGCACCATCATGATGGGTATGTCGGGCGCCATGGTTCCAGCGGGGATGCGGCGGCTGGTGGTGCGCATGATCGAGAACCGGCTGATCGATTGCCTGGTTTCCACGGGCGCGAATTTCTTTCACGATCTGCACGAGACGCTGGGGAACTATCACTATCAAGGGTCGCCGGCGATTGATGACGTGTTGCTGGCGGAGAATCTGGTGGATCGCATGTATGACGTTCTGGCGGACGAGGAAAAGTTCCGCGAGCACGACCAGTGGATCGGCCGGTTCGCCGCGACGCTCGATCAATCGCGGCCCTACACCACGCGCGAGTTTCTGCATTTGTTGGGCCGGGAACTGGGCAAGCACTGCAAGGAAGACGGCATCGTCTCCGCAGCAGCGAAAGCTGGCATCCCGCTGTACTGCCCGGCCGTTGCCGACAGCTCCATCGGGATCGGCATCGCGGCCAACCGCTATGCCGGCGGCAACCGGTTCACGTTCGACGTGATTGGCGACGTTGTGGAGACGGCGCGCATTGTCGCGGAATCGAAGGCCACGGGCGTGATTTACTTTGGCGGGGGCACGCCGAAAAATTTCGTGCAGCAGACCGAGGTCACGGCGATTATCATGAACACGGGCGTTACCGGCCACAAATACGCGATCCAGTGCGTCACGGATTCGCCGCATTGGGGC
>Ga0335071_10002787_pt1 | contig 18581 bp, 15 predicted proteins | sample Lox_Sample_15_FD_206724 | JGI IMG/M metagenome (GOLD analysis project Ga0335071, IMG submission 206724) | Soil microbial communities from Loxahatchee National Wildlife Refuge, Florida, United States - Lox_Sample_1.5 | ecosystem: Environmental > Terrestrial > Soil > Wetlands | place: USA...
TTCTTCCACGCGTATCCGGGAGCGCTCGCGTACAGCTTCGGGATGCTGGGCTGCGACTTGCACTGCTCGTATTGCCAGAATTGGGTGACGTCGCAGGCATTGCGCGACCCGCACGCGATATCGCCGGCGCTCGAGGCTGACCCGGAATCGTTGGTACAGGACGCAGTGGCGCAGGGCGCGAAGGTCGTGGTCAGCACCTATAACGAACCGTTGATCACCAGCGAGTGGGCGGTTGCCATCTTCCGCGCTGCAAGGCAGGCGGGACTTCTGACCGGGTACGTTTCCAACGGGAACGGGACGCCGCAAGTGCTGGAATTCCTGCGGCCCTGGGTGGACTTATTCAAAGTAGACCTCAAGAGCTTCGACGATCGCCACTACCGTGAGCTCGGTGGCCGGTTGCAGCCGATCCTGGACACGATTCGGCGGCTTCATGAAATGGGGACATGGGTCGAGATTGTCACTCTGCTCATTCCCGGTTTCAACGACTCCCGCGACGAATTGCGCCGGCTTACGGAATTCGTGTGCAGCGTCTCGCCCGACATCCCTTGGCATGTGACCGCGTTCCATCAGGATTACAAGATGACGTCGCCGAAGGACACGCGTGCGGAGGATTTGCTGTGCGCGGTTACGATCGGACGCGAAGCCGGTTTGCGTTATGTGTATGCCGGCAATCTCTCCGGGCAGGTGGGCGATCTCGAAGACACTCGTTGCGCTCAATGCGGCGAGACACTGATCCAACGCTACGGATACGTAATTGAAGAGTATCGTCTGACGCCGGAAGGAAGCTGCCCGGCGTGCCACGCGGTGATTCCGGGCCGCTGGTCGCGGCAGTTCGTTGGCCAGATTGCGGCACGTCCTTTTCTTCCGCGCCGGCGCTCACGATTGGTTAGAATCCTCACGCAACAATAATCCGTGTTCATGCGAACCTTCAGAACATTCCTGCTGGCACTGGCTTTGGGTTGCGTGGCGGCGTGCTCGCCTCGCGACTTCCTGACCCGCCGTCTGGCAGCCGATCTCATTTCCGGGAACGACACATTCAGCGCGCCGCAAGTATTCTGGCTGCGGACCGGAATTGTCTCGAACAGGGATTTCAGCTTTCCTGACACGCTCGTCCTGCAACGGCGAGGATGGATTATCGGCACACAACAGCCGAAGTGCCCACCGGGCGTGGATCCGCCGCCGTGCTGGGATGTGGTGTTGTCACCCGCGGGGGTCGAGACGTTCCGTCCATTGCTTCCGGCCGGGCCGCAAACCGGGAATCTGGCTCCGATTCGAGTGGCGCATCGCGAACTGGTGGAAGTGACGGGCATCAGCAAGGTCGGCAATTTTGCCGAGGTGGAATTTCTCTGGCACTGGATTCCCCTGAATGACGTCGGAAGCGCGCTCTACGATAGCGGGGTCCGCTACCGCTCCACGGTGGGATTTCGCAGTTATGACGATGGCTGGCGCGTGATCACGGAGCCGATGAAGAACGGACAGCCCCTGGATGAGGCTCTCAGCGGGGCGCGTCCCGCGCCATAGACTGGGCGCCAATGCGCGACACGTTTGCCATCTGCCGCATCTGCGGTGTATACCTCTCTTGGTTCCAAACCTATGCGCGCAACAATTGTTGTCCTCGGGTCACTCCTCCTCTCTTTTGTCCTCTTCGCACAAGACACCAAACCAAAACTTACGATTGATGAGTTCTTCAATTCCGTCAGCTTCAGCGATGTGAAAGTCTCCCCAGACGGGAATGCAGTAGTTTTCGCAGCGGAGAAAGCGGATTGGGAACAGCAAATCTTCCGCTCGGAGCTGTGGCTCTATCGCATCACGGGCGGAGGTGGCAGCCTGATTCAGTTGACACAGTCCGGCCATGACAGTGCGCCACAGTGGTCGCCGGACGGACAGTGGGTCGGATTCCTTTCCGAACGAAAAGGCTCGTCCGAGAAAGATGGAGACGCCGGCGATAAAGACAAGGAAGTTTCCCATTTGTTCTTGATTTCTCCCAACGGCGGGGAAGCGTTTGCGATTTCCTCCGGCGACGAAGAAGTGCACGCGTTCGCCTGGGCTGCGGATTCGAAGGCGATCTATTTCTCGACACGCGACCCATGGAGCAAGGAGCAGAACGACGCCCACAAGAAGGACTGGAAGGACGTGGTTCGTTTCCGTGGAGACGAACGTGGCGACGTGATCTACCGCATTACTCTGGATGAAGCGATGGCACGCCACGCCGCCCAGGGGACGAAGGAGCCGCCAGAGTCGGAAAAGGACACAGGCGCCACTCCGGGAGCAATCGCGGTGAGCCGTTCGCCGAAGCGCGTGGACGAGATGGTGATAGCGCACGACGGCAGCCGCCTGGCGTTCATATCCAATTCGATCTCCCAACGGAACGAAAAGATCGAAGAGTACGAGATTTACTTGGTCAGCCTTGCGGCGGGGCCCAGTGAAACGGCCCCCACCCGACTGACGCGTAACGAAGCACTCGAAGTCCACTTGGAGTGGGCGGGGGACAACCGCCATCTGTTTTTCCAGACCAGTCTGGGCTCGGTGGAAGGGAAGTACGCGGACTATCAGCCACGCCTGTATTGGATCGACACGGTTTCGGGAGAGATACAGCGCTGGTTCGGCGACTACAAAGGCGAAGTGGCCCGCTATGCACTCATGCCGGATGGATCTGTCCTTTGCGCCTGCCGCGAGGGAACGGAAATACAGCTGTACTCACAGGGCAATCCCAAAGCACCGATCCTGCCGCATAAAGGATGGGCGGGACACTACGAGGTTCCGGACGTAAGCGAGAAGTCGCAACGGATCGCGTTCCTCTACTCCGCCATCGAGAAGCCGACCGAAGTCTACGTTGCCGACGGTCCAGACAAGCTGATGCAGGCACGGCCAATCACGTCATTCAACAAGCTGTTTACCGAGCGAGACCTGCCCAAGGCCAAGCCGTATCGCTGGGTTTCCGATGACGGCACACCGGTGGAAGGAATGCTGATGTATCCACTGGGAAAATTCGAAGCGAAGAATCTGCCCATGTTTGTGCTGATTCACGGTGGACCGCAAGACGCGGACGGGAATCACTTCGAAGCAGACTGGTACCAGTGGGACCGCCTGGCCGCCACACAAGGCTGGCTGGTATTCGAACCGAACTATCGCGGATCAACAGGCTACGGCGACAAGTTCGCGCTACAGATCGTGCCGGAGATCGTGTCGAAGCCGGGCAGGGACATACTGACCGGCGTGGATGCGCTGGTGAAAGATGGCATCGCGGATCCGGACAAACTGGCGGTGGGGGGCTACAGCTATGGCGGCTATATGACGAACTGGCTGATCACGCAAACAACGCGTTTCAAGGCCGCGGTAACCGGTGCAGGAGCCGTGGAGCACATCGGAAACTGGGGCAACGACGATACCGGGTTTGACGATGTGTATTTCCTGGGCGGCCTGCCGTGGGAGGTTCCGGACCGCTATCGCAGCGAAGGCGCGATTTTCCAGATCAACAAAGTGAAGACTCCGACACACATGGTCGGTGGCGCCGATGACATTCGTGTGGCCGTGCTGGAGAACTATCTGCTCGACCGTGCCCTGCACGAATTGAACGTGCCGAGCGACCTGCTGATTTTCCCGGGCGAGGGACACTCGCTGGGCAAGAATCCGTGGCATGGGAAGGTCAAAGTGCGTGAGGAATTGAAGTGGCTGCAGAAGTATGGCGGCGTCGGGGGGACGAACTAGGTCAGGCAGGTTCTACTTCGTGCCGTGTCCGATTGCGGCCTGCTGTGCCTCTGCCATCTTTAAGTGGCGAGGCGCGGTTGCGGCAAAGCGCGCGATACCCTTGTAGAGTGCTTCCGCAATCTGCTGGCGGTAAGCCTCACTCTGCAGGTTGCGCTCATCGGCGGGGCTACTGACAAACGAAATCTCGGTCAGAATCGACGGCATCGTCGTGCCGGTGAGCACGACGAACTGTGAGTCCTTGACGCCGCGATCGCGGATCCCCGGGCTGCTGGCGGCCAGCGTTGAATAGAGGGACTTCTGAATGCTGGAGGCCAGCCGGCGCGAGTCCTCAATCTTGTCGTGTAGTTCTCCTGCCGACATCGAGACCGGCATGGGCGGGGTCGAGTTGTTATTCTCTGGATTCTCAACGTCGCGCGACCCGGGAGCGGTGAAGGTGTTGGTGTAGTAGGTTTCAACTCCGCGAGCCGACGCGGCACTGCTGTAGTTGGCGTGCACAGAGACGAACAGATCAGCCTGCGCCTGATTGGCAAAGTCGGCGCGTTCGTCGAGCGGCAGGTAGACATCAGCCGTGCGCGTGTAAATCACTTCCGTGCCCAGACGAGTCTGGAGCAGTTTGCCGAGACGCCGGGTGACGTCGAGCACAAGATCTTTCTCTTGCAGGCCGTTTCGTCCTACGGTACCGAGGTCCCATCCGCCATGGCCGGCATCAAGCGCGATGCGGATCCTTCCCGCTTTGGCCAGAAGCTTGTTGTCCTCCGGTCTTGCAGCCAGGGGATTGAGCGCCGCGGACGTGCGATTGTCTGCCGAAACGTTTCCGGGTCGATTGGACGCGAGGGCGCGGTCGATCGCGCGCAACTCCACAATAAGGCGGTACGGGTTGGACTCCATGCTAACGGAAAAATTCGAGCCGTCGCGCGTGTCGAGGACGACGCGAGTCACACCCGGAACGGGTTGCGCCACTCGCACGCGGGTCAGAGCGACATCGCCGACATCGATGGTCTTGCCTTCCAACTCGGGAGCCAGCGCGGTGTCGTGAATGTCGAAGTAGATTCGTTCCGGGGACATGAGGCGGTGCACCTCATAGGGCGCCTGGTCCTGCATATCGATGACCACGGTGCTGCCCATCGGAGTCGACCAGTGGCGGATGTTGCTGACCTTCGGCAAGGCCGACAACTTGCCCGGAGTCATTTCTGAGCTTAGTTTTGCCGGATCAAGAAGATGATCGGAAGGCACAGGAGCGGAGACCGGTGTCGGAGTGGGAACAGCAGATGGCATCGACTGCGGGACCTGTGACACTTCACGATCATGTTGCCGCATGCCGAACCATACGCCAGCCGAGAACAGCGCTGCCACGGCCACAAGGATGAGCACGACGCTCAGCCCGGGATGCGGCGTTCGGCGCGATGCCATGTGAGGCAGAAACGCTGGTGCCGGCAGGTCGGCCGCGTCACGCGATTCGAGTTTGGATGATGTTTCGGTGGATTCGGCCAGAACGAGTTCGGGCGCCAGGTCAGCCAGCGGCGGGCTCCCCTCGCGGGCTGGCGCTTCAGGAGCAGCAGGTGCCGGGGACGAAGCGGGCTCGAAAGTCTGCGGCGTCAATCCTGAACTGACCGGCTTGGCGGTGAGGACTTCGTCCAGAACATTGGTGAGCCAGTTCAGGCGCCGGTCCTGATCTTGCGGCTTGAGCGCGGAGAGTACGAGTTCACTGAGCAGGTCGAAGCAACGAACATCGTCGTCACTGAGGGCAAATGGAATATTCGAGAAAGCCTGTAAGACGCCGAGACGCACCCGCTGTCCGCGCAGAGGGACAAGAACGCTGGAACGTGCGCCGATCTGCCGCGAGAGATCCTGGTCAACGCGAGCATCGACATCGCAATCGTCGCAACGAAGGATGCGGCCCGAATCCAGGCAATCCTGAAGGAACTCTGACTCGCGAAGAAGTGGAATCTCACGGGCGATCGCCATGGGGCCTGCTGAGGCACGGACGATCAGATCCGAGCCTTCTTCAAGGGCAATCAGCACGCCGTCTGCATGAGTGATGGAAATAGCGCGGTCACAGATCAATTGCAGCACTTCATCGAGGACGAAGCGCTCCGTCTGGAACAGATCCTGGTCGAAACCGGAAGGCGCACCCTCCATACGGCGATTGCGAATGCGCTCATGGAGATCGGAAAACGCCAGCAGCGCACGCAATGCTTCCTGCCGCGCCAGGGATTCGAGAACACGGTTGCCTTCCTGGAGCGGAAAGCCGGGTTCCTCGGCTTGCGGCAGCCCGTCCCAATCAACGCGGGTTGGATTGGCACTCATTGCTGGAATTGCGAGAGAGCGTGACCGTCCATATTCACCGTGTCCGCAGGCTGGTGACAGTCAATCAAACCTGGTGAGGGCACTGATGCGCCCCGGGTCCCGCGCACTCTAGTTCTTAAGAGTAATGGTCCAACCGCACACATCGCAATGTCCGATAGTACGAGGGCCGCATATTGCACCATTGGTGTCAGCAGCTGGAACGGGGTCGAGCCGTGTTCCGCGATTTTCTCTCGCAATGGTTTCGTTTTGAAGGAGGGAAGGAGCGGTTTGCGCTCGGCGGGGATTCGTCCTATGCTTGATGTAAAGTGATGGTTAGTTGCAGGTTGCGATGACTGACCCTAAAAGCGAACGAGAGCAGAGTAAGTCTAGTCAATCCAATTGGTTATGGGTTGGAGCGGCTACGACCGGGCTGGCCGGTCTGGCTCTTCTGGTTCTCCGGGGCTGCTGGCATCGCAGGATGAGCTGGCCCGTGCGGGCGCAGGGACATGCGTATCAGGTGTGCCTGGGTTGCGGAGTGAAAAGGCTTTTCGACGAGAAAAGATTTCAGCCGTACGGACCTTTCCGCTACGATCTGGCGGAGTTGATTTCCTGGGACCGGGCACGAAGAGAGGAGTCCAAGCCTCCAGGGGCTCCGGCCGAGCAGCGTCCAGCGTCCTAGAGCGCAAGCCACGCGTCAAGTCCGGGCAGGTACGACCTCGCTGCGGTACCACTCTATCGTCCGGCGCAGGCCTTCTTCGAAGCTCACCAGCGGTGTGTATCCCAGATGTTTTTGCGCCAGGGTGATGTCAGCCAGGGAGTGCTTAATGTCGCCGCTGCGCTCGGGTGCGTATCTCACCGTGCCGTTGTAACCGGTGAGAGGCTTCATCAGCTCAAATGTTTCATTCAAAGACGCCCTTCTTCCAGTTGCGATGTTGAACACGCGCCCGGCGCATTCCGATGCAGGAGCTAAACAAGCCAGCAGGTTTGCCGACACGGCGTTGTCGATGTAGTTGAAATCGCGGCTCTGTTCACCGTCGCCGAAAATCGTAGGCTGTTCGCCCCGCAGCATCTGCAGGCTGAACTTTGCGAGAACGCCGGAATAGGGCGACGAGGGATCCTGGCGCGGGCCGAAGATGTTGAAGTAGCGCAAGCTCACGGTTTCCAGCCCGTAACAACGGTGGAAAGAAGTCATGTAGTACTCGCCGGTCAGCTTGGCCACGGCATAGGGAGAAATCGGATTGGGGTTCATGGCCTCGTGCTTGGGAAGGGTCGGCGTGTCGCCGTAGGCAGAGGACGAAGCTGCGTACACGACGCGCCTTGCTTTGGCATCGCGTGCGGCGACCAGGACGTTGACTGTTCCATCGACATTCGCCCGGTTGCTGCCCAAGGGATCGATAACGGACTTGGGCACGGAGGGAATCGCCGCCTGATGCAATACGTAGTCCACGCCTTCACATGCCTGGCGAAGGGCGTCGAGATCGAGAATATCGACACGACGGAAATCGACCTGGTGGATGACTTCCTGCAGGTTGTCCTGATTGCCTGTAGCGAGGTTGTCGATGCCTCGCACGTCATCGCCGCGATCCAGCAGTGCCCGAACCAGGGAAGATCCAATGAACCCGGCGGCACCGGTCACAAGGTATTTGGCCATAGCCAATCATGATAGCGGATGAATCGCTTTGGGCCGGGATGCGGGGCGTCGGCGAGCGGCACGGGAGTAACGGCAACGGCGAGACGGGATGCCTCCCTGGGATGCTGGTTCTTCAGGAACGACGGCATCGTTGCGCGATGCGAAAGAACTCTTCGCGCGACAGCAGATGATGATTCACGAAGTAGCGACGGACTTCATCGAGGAAGACAGCGGGTTCGGTCGCCTCAAGCACTTCCGGCGAAACGGCCTGCCGAGTCAGCCCGGGGTCAGGGGCTGCGGCCTGCCCGGCGAGTGCGCCGAGGAGTTGTTCCAGCTGAGTCTGTTGCCCGGGCTCCAGTTCGTTTAGACAGATGCCCATGCCGAGGAAGGGATAAGAAACACGGACGGTACCTTGCGCGCGGACACGAATCCCCAAGACCTCGAGTATGAGATCAACCTTAGTTCCGACCGGAAAGGTCGTACTCATCTCAACGTAGCAACCGTGCAGGCTGACATCCGTCAAGGTTCCCCACATGCGTACATCGCTGCCGTCGGGTTTGAACTCCGCCGAACCCGCGCAACGAAACCTGGGGCTGCGCCTGCGTTCCTTGCCGGTGTACGGAACCTCTGACGAAGGGCCCGGACCCTTTCTGACGGCTGCGTTAGTGACCACCTCTTCCTCCGTTTGCGTTTTCAGGCGGCGCAGGTAGTTGGCCCCGTCCTCACTCTTCCGTGTTTCCGGGTTCAAGCCCGGTTGCTCAGCGTAGAGGTTGGGGTCCACCTGATGGGTGCCTCCGAAGGCTCTCATTACTGTCATCGGGTGAATCAGGCGGGAACTTTAGACGGCGGGAGACTTCGCCGAGACGCCGCGAATCACGCGCCAAAGGTCGTCCCTGCCCGCTCCGGTTTTGGCCGAGAACGGGACAATCCGGGCCGATGAATACTCTTGCGAAAACCTCCGAAGGGAGGTCTGGAGTTCGTTTCCGGAGAGCCGGTCACACTTGGTTGCAACCACAACGTAGGGCCGGCCGGTAGCGCCCAGGAATTCCAGCAACTGCTGGTCACTGGCTTGCGGCGGGATATTGGAATCGATTAATGCGAGGCAAAGGGCCAGGGTGGGACGGTTCCTCAAATACGGATCGACAAAGCGGGCCCAATCCTGGGAGACCTCGCGCGAAATCCTGGCATAGCCATACCCGGGCAAGTCGGTGAACAGCAGCTCGGGCTTGGGGTAGCCGGCGCGTCGAATTTCGAAGAAGTTGATGGACTGGGTGCGTCCCGGAGTGGAACTCGTCCGGGCCAACTTCTTTCCCACCAGGGAATTGATCACGCTCGATTTGCCGACATTTGAGCGGCCGAGGAACGCAATCTCAGGCAGCGACGGCGGCGGGAAGTGCCGCTGGTCGGTCGCTGCGAGCAGAAATCGGGAGAGGACGCGCATGACGCAATTGTCAGTTGCCAGTTCTCAGTTCTCAGTGAGCACTTTGCTGGATTAACTGAGAACTGGGAGCCGGGAACTGAAAACTACAACCCCAGCGGCCGTTTGTTCTCGACGTCTTTATCTTTGATCGGGTGCGCCCGATGCCACAAAGTCAACCCGCCGGCAATGACAATCCCAATGAGCAAGCTGAACAGGAAGAACAGGCGATAAGCGGGCAAGGCAATCAGGAGGGCTGCGACCATAGCGACGGCGACAATCAGTGCTGCCGAGCCTTTGATGCCGAATCCCATGGCGGTATTGTAGCGCCAAGAAACAAGTAGTCGGTAGCCAGTAGCCGGTAGTCAGTGAAAAGAGAAATCACCGACTACCCGCTGCCAACTACCGACTACCAGTTACCCGTTACCGACTACTGTCTTGCCGTCGGAATATCGCCGGCAGAGGGAGCGGGCGGGGCAATGGACGCGATCGCCTCTGCTTCGCTCGACGATTGCGGCAACGGCGATTCCAGTGCCAGAGCCAGAACCTGGTCCATGTTCTCCACAAAGTGAAGCTTCATCGCGGAGCGAAGATTCTCCGGCACTTCAGCCAGATCTTTCTCGTTGTCCTTGGGAAGGATAGCTTCGAACAGGCCAGCACGGTGGGCGGCAAGCAGCTTTTCTTTGAGTCCACCGATAGGAAGAACCTTGCCGCGAAGCGTGATTTCGCCGGTCATAGCCAAATCTCGCCGGACCGGAATCTTGCTGAGGGCGCTGGCGATGGCGGTCGCAATGGTGATGCCCGCCGAGGGACCGTCTTTCGGGATCGCGCCTTCCGGCACGTGAATGTGAACGTCAATATTGCGATAGAAGTCGCGCGGCAGACCAAGCCGCGGAGCGCGTGAGCGGACGTACGACATGGCGGCCTGCGCGGATTCCTGCATCACATCGCCCAGCTTGCCGGTGAGGGTCAGTTTGCCTTTGCCGTCAACGACGGTGGCTTCGGTCGAAAGGATGGAACCGCCGACTTCGGTCCAGGCCAAGCCGGTGACCAGCCCGACTTCGCTCTTCTCGTGGGCGAGCGTGTCGCGGAACTTCAGCACGCCAAGGAAGTCATTGACGTTCTCCGCGGTGAGCGCGACCGAGAAATCCTGACCTTCTTTGACGACCTTGCGGGCAACCTTGCGGCAGACGTTGCCGATTTCGCGCTCCAGGTTGCGCACGCCGGCTTCGCGCGTGTAAGAGCGGATGATGTGCTTGATCGCTTCGTCGGAGAACGACAGATTCTTGCCGGTCAGGCCCGCCTGACCCATCTGCTTGCGGACCAGGAATTGTTTGGCGATCTCGATCTTTTCCTGCTCGGTGTAACCGTGGAGGCGCAGGACTTCCATGCGGTCCTGGAGGGCCGGCGGGATGGTGTGCATCACGTTCGCGGTGGCGATGAAGAAGACCTGCGAGAGGTCGTATTCGACGTCGAGGTAATGGTCGACGAACATGAAATTCTGTTCGGGATCGAGCACTTCGAGCAGTGCGGCAGAGGGGTCGCCGCGGAAATCCATCGACATCTTGTCGACTTCGTCGAGCATGAAGACCGGATTCTTGGTGCCGGCCTTCTTCATCATCTGGATGATCTGGCCCGGCAAGGCGCCGATGTAGGTGCGGCGATGGCCGCGGATTTCGGCTTCATCGCGCACGCCGCCGAGCGACATGCGGACGAACTTGCGCCCGGTGGCCTTGGCGATCGACATCCCCAGCGAGGTCTTGCCCACGCCCGGAGGTCCGACGAAGCAAAGAATCGAACCTTTGGGATTCTTCACCAGCTGCCGAACCGCGAGAAATTCAAGGATGCGCTCCTTGATCTTCTCCAGCCCATAATGATCTTCGTTGAGCACTTTCTCGGCGCGCGAGATATTGCGGATTTCCTTCGACCGCTTCTTCCACGGCACAGCCAGCAGCCAGTCGAGGTAGTTGCGCGAGACCGTCGACTCGGCGGACATCGGCGGCATGGCTTCCAGCTTCTTCAGTTCCTGCAGCGCCTTGTCCTTGACGTCCTTCGGCATGCCGGCGGATTCGACTTTCTTCTTCAGTTCGTCGAATTCGCTCTTCTCGCCGCGGCCCAGTTCCTTCTGGATGGCCTTGATCTTCTCGTTGAGGTAGTACTCTTTCTGCGCCTTTTCCATCTGCCGCTTCACGCGCGACTGGATGGTGCGGTCCATGTTGAGCTTCTCGATCTCTACGTCGAGCACGTCGCCAATGCGGTTCAGGCGTTCGGCTGGATCGAAAATCTCAAGCAGCCCCTGCTTCTCTTCGATCGAGAGCTGCAGGTTGGCGGCAATAGTGTCGGTCAGCTTGGCCGGATCTTCCATCCGGACAGCTGCGATCATGGTCTCGTAATTCAGCGACTGGCACAGCTTGACGTACTGCTCGAACAGGGACGTGACGCGTTGCATGCCGGCTTCGATCTGGGCGTTGGCCTCGGTGGCATAGCGGGCCACGCGAACCGTCGCCTGCATGAAGCCTTCGGTATCGGTGATCTGGAGAATTTTGCCGCGCTCGATGCCTTCGACGAGGACTTTGATATTGCCATCGGGGAGCTTGAGGCTCTGCACGATGTTGACGACGGTGCCGACCTGGTAGATGTCCTGCGGCTTGGGCTCGTCGATCGAGGCGTCGTGCTGGGTCGCGAGGAAGATCTTCTTGTCGCCGGCCAGAGCCTCTTCGAGCGCGCGCACGCTCGATTCCCGACCCACCACGAACGGCGTCATCATGTAGGGGAAGATGACCACGTCCCGGATGGGCATCATGGGCAACTTCTTGCTTTCGAACTTTTCCTTAGGGTTCGACAAAACTTCTCTCCCGTTCCTGGAATCCAGCACATCTCGGCGGGGACAGCCCGCCCTACTCGATCAACTTGCCGCTTTCTCGATCACTGCCAGCGAGATATCCCGCTTCTCCACCATCTCGCGGCTGATTTCGAATTCTTTGACGCGCTTCTGGCTGGGCAGACTATACATCAATTCCAGCATCAGCTCTTCCAGGATCATGCGCAAGCCGCGAGCTCCGACCTTGCGGGCCATAGCCTGTCGCGCGATCGCACGCAACGCGTCGTCGCTGAACTTCAAGCGGACGTTTTCGAATTCGAACAGCCGCTGGTACTGCTTGACGATCGCGTTCTTGGGACGCGTCAGGATTTCGACCAGCGCATTTTCGTCCAGATCCTGAAGCACGCCGACAACGGGCAGGCGGCCGACAAATTCCGGAATCAGGCCGAACTTGATGAGGTCCTCCGGCTGCACATCCGACACCATCTCGAAGGCGCGCTTGGAGACCGGCACGGTCTGGTCCTTCTCGGCGTCCTCCGCGGAGCGGAACCCCAGAGCCTTCTTGCCCATACGCCGACCGATGATCTTCTCCAGGCCGACAAAGGCACCCCCGCAAATGAAGAGGATGTTCGTCGTGTCAACGGGAGTGAATTCCTGGTGTGGATGTTTGCGTCCGCCTTGCGGTGGCACGTTGGCGATGGTTCCTTCCAGAATTTTCAGCAGGGCCTGCTGCACACCCTCGCCCGAAACGTCACGGGTAATGGAGGGGTTCTCATCCTTGCGGCCAATCTTGTCAATCTCATCGATATAGATGATGCCGGTCTGGGTTCGACTCACGTCGCCTTCGGCAGCTTGCAGCAGCTTGAGGATGATGTTCTCGACGTCCTCGCCGACATAACCAGCCTCGGTGAGCGTCGTGGCATCGACGATGGCGAACGGCACGTCGAGCATGCGCGCCAGAGTCTGCGCCAGCAGGGTTTTGCCGGTGCCGGTCGGGCCAATCAACATGATGTTCGACTTGGTCAGTTCGACACCGTCGCCCGTCTTCTGACGGTTCATGTAAATGCGCTTGTAGTGGTTGTAAACGGCGACGGCCAGCTTCTTCTTCGTTTGTTCCTGCCCGATGACGTACTCGTCAAGGAACGTCTTGACTTCCTGCGGCTTGGGAAGCTGGTTGGGAACCGAGGAGGGCGGAGTCGCGGTGCGGTCATCTTCCAGGATGGAATTGCAGACCGCGACGCACTCATCGCAGATATAAGCCCGGGTATAGTCGCTGGGAGAGGAGATCAGCTTGGCGACTGCGTCCTGCGACTTGTGGCAGAACGAGCAGCGCAAAACCTCTTCCGATCCTGATCTGTTTTTCACTTCGGCCTTTCTCCTTCTCCTGCCACTGCTGCCGGGGCTAGCCTGGTCCAGCCGACCGGCGTCTGGAGCGCCGAGACCTCAGGCAAACTGACCGGCGAGAAAGCCGATCATACCCTTATCTCGTTTTGTAGATGATATCGTCTATGATTCCGTACTCTTTTGCCTGTTGCGCGTTCATGATGAAGTCGCGCTCCACGTCCTTTTCTACCTTGTCCAGTTTCTGCCCGCTGTGCTTAGCTAGTAACTGATTCGTAATCTCGCGCATGCGCAGGATTTCGCGGGCATGGATGTCGATGTCGGTGGCCTGCCCGGACAGCCCGCCCATCGAGGGCTGATGGATCAGGATGCGCGAATTGGGCAGCGCCAGGCGTTTCTTGGGTTCGCCCGCCGAGAGCAGCAAAGCCGCCATGGAGGCGGCCTGTCCGATGCAGATGGTGGTGACATCGTTCTTCACATATTGCATCGTGTCGTAAATCGCCATGCCGGCAGTGATCGACCCGCCGGGCGAGTTTACATAAAGCTGGATATCCTTCTCCGGGTCTTCCTGCGCCAGGAACAACATCTGGGCGATGACCAGGTTGGCGATATTGTCGTCGATGGGAGTGCCAATAAAGATGATGTTGTCGCGCAGCAGCCGGGAATAGATGTCGTAGGCCCGTTCGCCCCTTCCGGTCTGCTCAATGACCATAGGTACCAGCATCATTCGCTCCTCGTTCATCCTCACCCTTGTCACACTCCAACAGCGAAAAACGTTTTTGGCGTCGAGGGGAGGGGGTCGAAAAATCCTTCTCAGGCGGACTGACGGTACAGAAGATCGATGGTCTTCTCGTTCCGGATTCTATTCCGGATTCTATCGAGGCCCCCATCCTTCGTCAAACGAGCTCGCACCGCTTCCGCCGTCTGTTTGGTCTGCCGGGCCAGGGATTCTACCTCCTGATCCAGTTCTTCATCGCTGACCTGAATGTTCTCCTCATCGGCCACTCTTTCGAGGAGCAGCGAAGCTTTCAGGTCCTGAATGGCCTGATCCCTTTGTCCGGCACGAAGCCGGTTCAAGTCCATCTTCTTCATCTGTTCCGCAGTCAGACCCTGTGCCGCGAGGGCACGCAGGCCCCGTTCGAGGCGGATGTCAATCTGGTGCTCGATCAGCGACTCCGGCACCTCGAAATCATTCCGCCGGACCAGTTCGGCAACCAATTTGTCTTTTGCTTCGTGCTCGCCCTGATGCGTGCGTTCGGCGTGCATCTGTTCGCGGATCCGCCCGCGTACCGCGTCCATGCTCGAGAATTCGCCGAGCTTCTTGGCGAACTCCTCATCGAGTTCGGGCAAAGACTTCTGTTTGACCGCTTGAACCTTCACGGTATAGCTGAAGGTTTTTCCTGCGAGCCGTTGGTCCTGAGCGTCATCGGGATATTTCACATCGAAGGTGCGCTCGTCACCGGCATTTGCGCCAGTCAGGTTCTCGGTGAACTCCGGCATCGTGTTCTTGCCGCCGAGTTCAACCAGTACTTCATCCATGTGGACGGGCTGGCCTTCTCCCGCCTGGGGCGTCCCGTCGAGCGATACCTGGGCGAAATCGCCCGCCCCGAGAGACCTGCCTTCGACCGGATGGAACTCGGCACGTTGTTCGCGCAGATCGGAAAGCGCCTGCTCGACATCTTCATCGGTAACGGTGATGAGCGGATGCTCGGCGCGCAATTCTTTGTAGCCTTCGACTTTCACTTCCGGAAGTACTTCGAACGCTGCTTTGAAACGGAGCGGCTCGCCGTCGTGGACGTGCAAGTCGGTCACACGCGGCTGCGAGATCGGATGCATGCCCAGCCGCTCGGTTTCCTGGCGGAAGTATTTCGGCACCAGCGATTCGACCACGTCGGTCTTGATCTCTTCCGAAAAACGCTGGCGGATGATCGACGGGGGCACGTGCCCGCGGCGAAAACCAGGCAGGCGCGCCATCTTCTGATATTTCTGGATCAAGGCTTCGGTCTGACGCGCCACTTCCTGCGCAGGAACCTCGACCGCGATTTCGCGCTTGGTGGAGCTCTCTTTGGCTTCTGTGGGGCTCACGCTTGCCTTTCAACGAGGGGGCCTGACGTGGGGATGCCGTGCTTTCTTCCTGGTCCGCCCCAGACTTGAGTGTAAAGACATGTCAAAGCGAACGTCAAACGCAAGGGGACGGGGATGAGCCCACTAAAGTAACGGGGGAATGCAGAAGGCGGATTGCAGAATTGGCTGCGAGCTACGAGCCTGGAGCTACGAGCAACCTAGACCTATTCACTCGTGGCTCGGAGCTCATGGCTCAGAGCTTTTTCACTCTTGCTTTCTGACTTCTTGCATTCTGAGTCCCCTTTTTTCTTTGCAATCTGACTCTGCCTTCAGACCTCGCTCGTACAATGAAACGAATGCCTGTTCCCCGATGGCTGAACGTGCTTAACACGGACGTCGTGGCATGCACGCGCTGTTCGCGGCTGGTTGCCTACCGACAGAAGGTCGCGGCAGAGAAACGGCGCGCTTATCGCGACTGGGACTATTGGGGAAAACCTGTTCCGGGTTTTGGCGATCCGGAGGCGCGGGTACTGATTCTTGGATTGGCTCCGGGGGCCCATGGATCGAACCGCACAGGTCGGCCATTCACGGGCGATGCTTCCGGCAACTTCATGTATCCGGTGCTGCATGAGACTGGCTTTGCCAGCCAGCCCAACGCAACAGATCGCAACGATGGACTGATACTCAAGGACATCTATATCACTGCGGCCGTCCGTTGCGCGCCTCCGGACAATAAACCTCTGCCGCAAGAACTGGCTGAGTGTGCGCGGTTTCTCGACAGGGAATTGGAAGGATTAAAGAAGGCAAAGGTAATCGTTGCGCTGGGCAAGATCGGCTTCGACGCCTATTTGAACCATCTGCGGCGCGGGACTGTGATCGCCAGCCGCGCTCCTTATTTGTTCGGGCATGGTCTGCATTACGCAATGCCAAATGGGAAGACTCTTCTTGCTTCCTACCATCCGTCCAATCAAAACACGAACACCGGCAAACTGACGCGGCCGATGTTCGTGAAAGTCTTTCAGGAGGCGAAGCGGCTGGCGAATCGAGGGTAGCGCCGGCGCTTCGCGGGCAATCCGGTGGCGACCTGCCCATTAGCTCTCCGCCCGCAGTCAGTGGTGCGGCAGGCGCGCCTACTTTAACTTCGAGACTGTAACTTCGAGCTGGAACTGCCGCTTGGAGTTGGGGTCATCCACGACGCCAACGACGACCGGCTTTCCTGTCATGACGAGTGTCGCACCGCTGATCCTCAGCTGTCGGAGCACAGGCATGGAGCTCTTGTTCGCCTGATCGGGCACGGCGAAATTGCTGAGGTCGGCGCGGACTTCCAGGTCGAGGGCAGACTTGATCTCTTGCAGGCGAGCCGAAATGTTGGTGCCGACATCGAGATATTCAATTTCTCCCTGCTTCATTTCCACGGGCACGCGTGTGCCGATCTTGAGTTCCTGCCACTGCACGCCCTGGATCAGGCTCATCGAATACTGCCGCGTGTTGATCTTCTTTCCGTCCTCAAGTTCATGCAGAGAAAAGTCGAGCCGGTACGCAGCCAGCGCCGCATCCGCATCGGCTTTCGTTGTTTTTCCCGTATCCTGAGCCCTTGCCGGGCCGATCGCGCCCCAGAGATACATTCCTAAGGCCAGCAGCCAAACCATCGTTTTTCTGGACATGCGTCTTCTCCTTTGTCATTCCGGTTGATCTGAACTTGTGGGACTCTGGGGGATAGGTGCAGTCATTTCCCGTTCTTCCTGCTTGCGAAGGAGCGTCTGCGCCCGGGCCACCAGCACCGCCCGTTCTGGAAACTCCCGCACGTACTGCGTCAGCATTTTTTCCTGGTCGTTGAGTGGCAGTGGAGATGGGAATTGGTCGAGCTTCGGTTCCTTCGCCTGTTTGGCCACGACGGATGTCACCCGCCGCCGGGGACCTCGTACGACGGCCTTCGTCTGTTCCGTGACAGGTGGCGAAGGCGGAGTTTGTGTGGAGGTTGAGGCTTCTTCGCGGTGCGTCGTGGGAGGTATGGCGGTCCGGCTCGGAACCCTCCGCGTGTCGCGCAGGCCCACCCACACGGCAACCACGACCACGGCCACTGCGGCCACGCCCACCATCCACCACCAACGCCGCTGCGTCGCCAGCCGGTCTTTCTCTGCCTCTGCCCGGAGATTTGCCAGGATCCTGCCTTCGAGACCGTCGCGTGGCTTGGCCTTGCTGTACTGAGCGATCGCAGAATCCAGCCACTGCTCGATGGCTCGTTCCTTCTCTTGGTCATTCATGACTATTTCCTTGGGCCGATCAACGCACTCAGCCGATCGCGCAGAACCTGCCGTGCCCGAAAGGCACGTGACCGCACCGCGGCTTCGCTGATGCCGAGTGCTTCCGCAACCTCTCGCGGCGAGAGTTCCTCGATCGCCGACAAGACCAGCGGATCGCGCAGCGAATCCGGCAAGGCGGCAATCAGTTTCTCCAACATTGCGCTCCGCTCCTGCTCCAGCAAAACCTGCTCCGCTCCGGCGACGGGCGATGGCAGTTCCTCGGAGGCCTCCGTTCCGGCAGCCAGCGGCCTGCGCCTCCGCTGTTCTACCGCTGTGCGCCATGCGATTCTCGCCAGCCACGCCTTCGGGTCAGCAATGGCAGAGAACTTCCTACCGTAGCGAAGCGCACGCAGGAACGTCTCCTGGGTGGCGTCCTCCGCTTCCGCCGCATTCCGAAGCACCGAGCAGGCGATGCGATAGACCAGCCGGGAGTGTTCGCGGACGGCCATTTCCAACAGATCTTCTTGCTTCTGCGTCAGTTCTATGGCTTCGCCTGCCATGGCGGATTCCGCTATCACCGGCCTGCTCCCACCCATAAAGAACGCCACTCCATTGAATTCGTTCGGGGGGAAATAATCCTCAAGGACGTGGGCATTGGTGCCGATTAACATAGGGGGCGGATTCCCGCGGCGGGAGTGCGACCGGTGGGACATCGGGACGCGGCGTTTCGGGGATGAGGCCGCCCTTTCCGGAGCCTTTCCTCGGCAGCGACATCACAATGGATTGTGACGTATGTCGCATTGCGAAAGACCGCGGACGCTGTACATTATGAAAATGAATTTCAATTTCATTATCATCCGGAAAGTGATGCGATCCATGCGCGCGTTCCCGATTCTTGTTCTCATCCTCTTCCTCAGCCTTGGCGTTCCATCTTTTGCCGACGAGCCGCCCGCGATCCAGGACAACAGCTTCCTGGTGGAAGAGGCCTATAACCAGGAGAAAGGGATTATCCAGCACATCAATACGTTTTCTTACTACGTGAACAGCCGCGACTGGTCCTACACCTTCACC
>Ga0335071_10002788_pt1 | contig 18573 bp, 14 predicted proteins | sample Lox_Sample_15_FD_206724 | JGI IMG/M metagenome (GOLD analysis project Ga0335071, IMG submission 206724) | Soil microbial communities from Loxahatchee National Wildlife Refuge, Florida, United States - Lox_Sample_1.5 | ecosystem: Environmental > Terrestrial > Soil > Wetlands | place: USA...
AGGCTTTTGGCTTCGGCCGCGTGACCGTCTGGGATCAGGGGAAAGCGGAAATCAACGAAGCATCGCACAAGCGACTCGTGCTGACTTTGACGGGCAGGAAAATCACCGGGAAATATGAATTCCGCCGTATGTTCTGGTATCCCGGAAACCGTTGGCTGATGACAAAGCTGGCAGAGAGTGCCAAAACAGCGTAGATATTGGATTCTAGATTCTCGATTCTCGATTCTCAATTCTCAATTCTCGATTCTCGATTCTCAATTCTCGATTCTCGATTCTCGATTCTCAATTCTCAATTCTCGATTCAAGATTGAAAACCACAATTGAGGTTCCTCCTGTCTCCTGAGTAATTCCACCACTCATCCCAATTTTGGATCTCGCCAACATTGTGTTTCATCGGTCTGCGGATCCAGCTGATTTGGCTTGACAGAGGAGGCCTGTCCATAAGAATCTTAGCTCAAAATGGCGTGGCGAGCTTTGTTCTCGAAACTTTTTCGTGAACTTGGCGTCGTAATATCGAGATCGGGATGTTATTGATAAATCCCCAATTCCCAGGAGTAATGCATATGATCCGTAATGCTCGAAAGCAGATCCGAAAATTTGTCGGCACCGCCGCTGTAATTTCAATGTTTTGCATGGCCACTGCATTTGCTCTTCAGGAAAAGGTCTCGCCTCTATCGGACTATCAATACAAAAAGGACTATGCACAATACGATACGCTCAAAAAGGAAGCTGATCTTCAGAAGCGGGCAGATCTAATAATTGGTTTCGTTAAAGAGCATCCCATTTCCAAGATGCTGCCCTACGCGACGAGTGATTATCTGGAATGCGTAAAGCCAACGCTCGCCAAGAATGACTTTGCTAAAGTGATCTCCATGCTGGATGCCTTTGGGGCTGTCCTTCCAACTGCGAAAAGTGTCCAGGATGCCGCCATTCCCGCGGGAAGTGAGGATTTCCTGAAGAGCCTTCTAGACGCTCAAAAGTTGATAATTTCCTCCACAGCAGGAGTCTACATTCAATCTAAAAACTTGCCAAAAGCTGCGGAGACCGTCGAGAAGCTTTATGACCTTGCTCCGGACAAGGCAACGCTTGTTGATCTGGGGGGTATTTATTTAAAGATGCAGAACTTTGACAAATATCTCGAGTGCGGCAAGAAAATCCTGGCTGCATTCCCCATGGATCAACCGCAGGGCTATACGACCGCCATCCAGATGGCGCAAGTCTATATTCAAAAGCAGGATGTCAACTCCGCTATCGACCTGCTGTCCAAAGTCATGGACGTCTATGGAGACAAGGTGCCTCCGAATACGCAGGAAGCCCAGTGGAATGCAACAAGGGCCTTTGCCTATAATGTTATCGCATCAGGCATCTACGCTAAAAAGGATTATCCAAAAGCCCAAGAGCTTTATGAAAAAGTGGCAAAGATCGATCCCAAAAATGAGGATGCCTACTATTTCATCGGCATGTGCAAATGGCAGGCGAAGGATTCCGATGGGGCGATTAGTGCTTTCGCTAAATGCATAGTGCTAAACGGGCAAAGGGCGAAAAGAGCTCAAACAAACATTGAGCAGCTATACAAAGCTCTTCACAACAACACGCTCGACGGGCTCGATCAGGTACTGGCAAAGGCAAAGTCCGAGCTCGGAATGTAAACTGGTCCGAGTGAAAGGTTGCAAGTTGAAGGTTACAAGGTTGCAGGTTCCAAGCTGCAGGCTCGTATTTTGAACTTGTAACCTGGAACTAAATTTGGCTGGCAATCCGCCAGTTGCAGGTGTAAATTAGTCTTTTAAGTCTCTAGTAATCCACGCTTTTTCTAGCATCAGGTCAGATCTCATCCCAAATAGGTGTGCTATGGCAGAAAAGGAAGTCCGGTTGAATAATGGTTCAGGCGACAAGAAAATTTCCATCCAGGAAGCTCTGGATAAGGAAGGGGAGCAGCTGCATATCAGTGAGCTGCAAGCGCTTAACATCAAGGAACTCGCCAAAATAGCCAAGAAATACAAAATCGCGGAAGCCGGGAAAATGAGCAAACAGGATCTCATTTTTGCCGTGCTGCAGGCGCAGGCTGAGAAACATGGTCTCATATTTTCCGAGGGGGTGCTGGAAGTTCTCCCCGAAGGCTATGGGTTTCTCCGATCTCCGGATTACAGTTACCTGCCGGGCCCGGACGACATTTACATCTCCCCTTCGCAAATCCGCAAATTCGATCTCCGCACCGGCGACATAGTTTCCGGCCAGATCCGGATGCCCAACGAGGGAGAGCGATACCTCGCCCTGGTCAAAGTGGATGCGGTTAACTTCGAGCCTCCCGAAGAAGCACGGCACAGGATCTTTTATGACAACCTGACACCCCTATACCCCCAGGAGCGGATCCGCCTCGAAACCGTGCGCGAAAACCTTTCGGCGCGCGTCATGGATATTTTCACTCCCATCGGCAAAGGCCAGCGCGGCTTGATCGTGTCTCCTCCAAGAACAGGGAAAACGATGCTGCTGCAGAACATCGCAAACTCCATCAGCACGAATCATCCCGAGATATACCTGATCGTCCTGCTGATCGATGAGCGCCCGGAAGAGGTCACGGACATGGAGCGATCTGTCAAGGGCGAGGTCATCAGCTCCACTTTTGATGAGCCGGCTTCCCGGCATGTGCAGGTCGCGGAAATCGTCATGGAGAAAGCCAAACGTCTGGTCGAGCATAAGAAAGATGTGGTGATCCTGCTCGACAGTATCACCCGCCTGGCACGGGCTTATAACACCGTTGTGCCTTCAAGCGGAAAAGTGCTCTCAGGCGGTGTGGATGCCAATGCGCTCGAGAAACCCAAGCGCTTCTTCGGCGCAGCCCGAAAAATCGAGGAAGGCGGAAGCCTGACTATCATGGCGACGGCGCTGATCGACACAGGCAGTCGCATGGATGACGTGATTTTCGAAGAATTCAAAGGCACGGGCAACATGGAAATCATCCTCGACCGGAAACTGGTTGACAAGCGCATCTTCCCCGCCATCGACATAAACCGGTCCGGAACCCGGAAGGAAGAGCTTCTGGTGGAGCAGGCCGATCTTAACAAAATCTGGATTCTCCGCAAGGTGCTCAGCCCGCTTTCCATCGACGAAGCGATGGATCTCCTGCTAGACAAGCTGCGGAAATCGGACAGCAACGGGGAATTCCTCACGTCGTTGAATAAGGGATAGTGCCGTCCGGCCCCGCAGAGAAGCCACCAGCTTTCAGCTGTCAGCAATCAGGTGAGCCATCCTGAAACGACGAACTTTACCTTTTTCAGGAGAAGAGAGACACCGTGGAAATTGCGGCACATGTCAGCGAAATCAATCAAAAAGTCAAAAATGAGAGCGCCTTCGTTGAGCAGTTGATCGGCGAAGTCCATCGAGTCATTGTCGGTCAGAAATACATGATCGAGCGACTCCTGATCGGGCTCCTGACGCGCGGCCACATTCTGCTGGAAGGCGTCCCCGGCCTCGCCAAAACACTGGCCGTTAAAACCATTTCCTCCGCTATTGACACACGCTTCCAGCGCATTCAGTTCACGCCGGATCTTTTGCCGGCTGACCTGATCGGGACCATGATTTTCAACCAGAAGGATGGCACCTTTGTCCCCCGGAAAGGACCGATCTTCGCCAACATCATCCTGGCAGACGAAATCAACCGGGCTCCGGCCAAGGTGCAGAGTGCCCTGCTGGAAGCCATGCAGGAACGACAGGTTACAATCGGAGACAGCACGTATCCCCTGGACGAGCCTTTCCTTGTCATGGCAACCCAAAATCCCATCGAGCAGGAAGGCACCTATCCGCTGCCCGAAGCGCAGATCGACCGCTTCATGCTGAAACTGAAGATCGATTATCCGGATCAGAAAGAGGAGCGGCAGATTTTGGATCTGATGGCTTGCGACGAAGCCATTCCGATTCAAAAGGTCGTAAGCCCGGCGGACATTCTGCGAGTGCGCGAGGTCGTTAAAGAGATCTACATAGACGAGCGCATCAGGGATTACATCGTCCAGTTGATCTTTGCCACGCGGAAACCCCAGGAATTCAAGCTCGACCTGAAGGATCTGATCCAGTTCGGCGCCTCGCCGCGCGCCACCATCTTCCTGGCTCAGGCTGCCCGCGCCCATGCGTTCATCAAAGGGCGCGGCTATGTCACGCCGGAGGATATCAAGGCCGTGGGAATGGATGTGCTCCGGCACCGGATCATCCTCACGTACGAGGCCGAGGCCGAAGAAGTCACAACCGAATCCGTCATCAGCCGGATATTCGACGCAGTGCAAGTCCCCTAAACAAATTACGATTTACGAAAGACGAATTACGAATGAATCCTACCGTGCATGTTAGTCTTGCCATTTTGCGGAAATGCAGCCATTTAGAACAACGGATGTTTTCATTCGTAATTCGTCATTCGTAAATCGTCATTTAGCTCTATGTTGCCGAAAGATGTAGTTCAGAAGATTCGACGGATACAGATTACAACGAACAGGCTGGTCGACGAATCCCTGGCCGGCGAGTACCATTCCGTGTTCAAAGGACGCGGGATGGAGTTCGATGAAGTCCGCGAATATCAGCACGGCGACGACGTGCGCACCATCGACTGGAATGTGACCTCGCGGGCCGGCCGGCCGTTTGTAAAGCGCTATGTAGAAGAGCGCGAACTGACGGTTTTGTTGCTGGTGGACATGAGCGCCTCCGGCGCTTTCGGATCCAGCGGCAAAATGAAATCGGAGATCGCGGCTGAAATCTCCGCATTGCTTGCATTCTCGGCCATTAAAAACAACGACCGTGTCGGAGCACTGCTCTTCACCGACCGCGTGGAGAAGTTTATCCCGCCTCGACGCGGCAGCAAGCACGTCCTGCGTGTCATCCGCGAAGTGCTCTTCTACACGCCGCAGCACCGGGGCACCTGCATTCAGAAAGCCCTGGAGCATCTGAACCTGGTGATACACAAGCGGTCCGTGGTGTTCCTGATTTCCGATTTTCTCGATCAGGGTTTCGAGCAATCTTTAAAAGTGGCCAACCGCCGGCACGACATCGTGATGATCCAGATTATGGATCCCCGCGAAAGGGAATTGCCGAACGTGGGTATTCTGGAAATTCGGGATGCGGAAAGCGGGGAAATCGTCCGCGTGGATACCGCGTTGCCCTGGGTCCGCAAGACGTTCCGTGAAAATTGGGACACGAACCAGGCTCGGTTGGCGAAGCTGTTCGACTCGCATCGCATGGACCACCTGACGATCGAGACAGGCAGGCCCTACGATACTCCGCTGATACGCTTTTTTGAGGAACGCGCGAAGAGAACCCGATGAGTTTTGGATTGCGCAGAACAAAACGAGACATGCTCCTGGCGCTTGGCGCGATCTGGCTGATGTTTGAGGCACCCGGAATTTGGGGACAGAATTCCTCCGATGTGTCTCCGCTTCCCGCGGAAATCAGGATTCTCGCGGATGCAAATCCGAAGACTGCGACCGTGGGCGATCCGGTTGAGATCAACCTGGATATCTTCATGCCGCAGGGGTATCGAGCCGAAATCGCAAAACCTGTTCCGCAATCCGCCGATATCTCCATAACCGACTTTTTTCCGGGACCGTCATTGCCCGAAACAAACATGTCTCGGGAATCCACGGGTGCTGCCTCCGCCCGGGCCGGAGCACTCACGCATCATCGGGCACGCATCGTCGTCGCAATTTACAGAACGGGTAAATTCTCCTTTCCGCCGATCCCGGTGAAGATAAAAACTGCCGAAGGAAAAGAAATCGCTGCCTCCACCGCGGCGGTAGAGATTCAGATTCAAAGTGTTCTTGCAGAAAAAAATCCGGCATTGAAGGATTTGAAAAAGCAGGCGGACATACCGGAGCCGACTCGCTGGCTCTTGTGGGGAGGCATCGCTGTGGCAGCCGCTCTGCTCTGCGGGACCGCCTGGTACTTCTGGCGCCGAAGGCGCCGGAAACCCGTTTCGCTCACCCCGGCTCAGAAACAGGACCTGCTTGAACTGGCTCAGACCGACTTGCGAAATTTGCTTGCCCAGGGATTTCCGGAGAAGGGCCAGGAGAAGCAGTTTTATATACTTCTTTCTGACATCGCAAAAAGGATTCTCAATGCGGGATACGGGATACACACCGCAGAACAGACAACGTCTGAAATAATGGACGCATTGAATCGGAATACAGTTCCCGATTCTGAAGAAATAAACCGGATCGAATCCTTTCTTCTTCGCTGCGATGTCGTCAAGTTTGCCAAATATGTGCCGTCCGGCGATGAACACGCAAGCGCAGCCGACGATGCTCTGCGCATTCTGACGGCAGCGAAGGAAGCAGTTGTTAATCGTTAGTCGTTCGTTAGCTGAGAGCTGAAAGCCGATGGCTGAAAGCTGAAGTGAAGCGGAGCAAATAATGCTGCATTTTGCAAATCCACGACTTCTCCTTCTGCTGCTGGCGATCCCTCTGCTGGTATGGCGGTATCTGCGGCGCATGAGGCAGGGACAGGGGAGTCTACGGTTTTCTTCCACTATGGTGTTGGAGGGAATCCGGTCTTCGTGGACTGTCCGGTTTGGCTATGCCCTTTGGGGTATCGGTATCCTCGCCCTGGCGCTTGGAATCCTGGCGTTGGCCCGTCCGCAACAAGGCACTCAGGAGGAGGAGGTGCTTACCGAAGGAGTCGACATTGTCATCGCGCTGGATGCATCCGGGAGCATGGCGGCGGAGGATTTCGAGCCGCGCAACCGGTTTGCAGTCGCAAAATTGGTCGTAGGCAAATTTGTGGAAGGCCTGCGCCACGACAGGGCTGGACTGGTAGTTTTCGCCGCTAAAGCGTACACACGCTGCCCCCTGACGCTGGATTACGGGGCGCTGCAAACCGTGCTGGCAGGCATTGAGTTGGGAACGATCGAAGATGGGACCGCAATCGGGAATGCGCTGGCCACAAGCCTGAACCGCCTGCGCGAGAGCAGAGCGAAATCAAAGGTCATCATCCTTGTGACCGATGGAATCAACAATCGGGGAGAAATACAGCCCATCGACGCGGCCAAAATAGCCCGGGCCCTGGGCGTAAAAATCTATACCGTGGGAGTCGGATCCTCCGGCATGGCCAGGATCCCCGTAAACGATCCCGTATATGGAAAGATTTATGCGGATATGAAAGTGGAAATTGACGAAGACTCTCTGACGCAGATCGCCGGGCTGACGAAAGGATTGTATTACCGGGCAACGGATCGCCCCTCCCTTGAAAGAATTTTTGACGATATCGGGCGGCTGGAAAAAACAAAAATAAAGGTTAAAACCTATACGCACTATAACGAACGTTTTGGCGATTTTCTTGTTCCCGCCCTGGTCCTCGCACTTTTGGGAACCATCGCAGGATACACGCGTTTTACTAAAATACCGTAAGAGCCGTCGGCAGTCTTTCGTCAATGGCCGGCAGTCAATACTACTCACCGGCTGCAGACGAATGACCACCGACTGCGACCATTGACTGATATGCATTGGGCTAGACCGGAATATCTAAACTTGTTGTGGATGATTCCCCTACTGGGACTCTTTCTCTTCTGGTCGTTCCGCAGCCGAGGAAGGAAGCTGGAGACGCTGGTCGGCGCGGCTCTCGCGCCGAAGCTCTCGGAAGAGTTTAGCCGTGGGAAGGCCGTTCTAAGGGCTCTCTTTATTTTGTGTTTTTTTGCATTCGGCATTTTGGCTGCTGCGCGACCTCAGTGGGGAACTCGACTGGAGACGGTCCATCGTCGCGGCGTCGATATCATGGTGGCGCTGGATACTTCCTACAGCATGAATACGGAGGATGTCGCTCCAAACCGCCTGATGAAGGCCCGGGGAGAAATCCGAAAACTCATTCAGAGATCCGAGGGAGATCGCATCGGCCTGGTCACTTACTCAGGGAATGCCCTCCTTCAGTGTCCCTTAACCCTGGATCACGGAGCCATCGACCTGTTTCTCGACGCTTCAGAGCCTGGAATGCTGCCTGAGCCGGGAACATCGATCGCATCGGCGATCGAAACCGCCACTGCTGCCTTTCTCGAGAAAGAGAAGAAATATAAAGTCCTCGTCCTCTTTACGGATGGAGAGGACCTGGAGGGACAAGTGGAAGCGGCTGTCCGCAAGGCGAAAGAAGCGGCAGTCGTTATTTATGCGATTGGAGTGGGTACGCCGCAGGGAATGCCCATCCCGATTCGGGATTCGAAAGGCGATGTCGTGGAATATCGAAAGGATCTCGAAGGCAGAGTGGTGATCAGCCGTCTCGACGAAAGATCACTGGCCGGAGTGGCTGCGGAAACGGGAGGGCGCTATTTCCGGGCTACCACGTCGGAGAGCGAAATAGAAGCGCTGTATAATGACATTTCGGGATTGGAGAAGAAGGACCTGGAATCCAGGCTGTTCCAGAACTACGAGGATCAATTTCAGTATCCGCTTGCAGTAGCTCTCCTATTTCTTTTTGCGGAATTGTGGATTGGGGAGAGACGAAAGCCGGGAGAGTCATGGCTCAGAACGTTGCGGTTCGGTCGGTAGTCTGCGGTTGGCGATCGGCAGTGAGTGTTGGGCTGCTGGCCGTAATTACGGGTATGGCCGCTTTTTCGGAAGTGCGGGCGGAGTCTCTGGCGTCGAAAGTCCGCGAGGGGAATCGTCTTTTCGCACAGGGAAAGTATGCGGATGCGGAAAATGCCTATCTGGATGCGCAGGTGAAAAACCCGGGCCGGCCCGAGGTCCTTTACAATCTAGGGAATTCGCTGATCAAGCAGAAAAAGTTCGCCCAGGGCGTTCAGTCGTTGTCCCAGTCGGCATCCAGGGGAGATAAAATCATCCGCCAGAACAGCTGGTATAACACGGGCAATGCCCTGTTCGAAGCCGGCCGGTTCAAGGATTCGGCCCAAGCCTTTGTGCAGGCATTAAAGCTCGATCCTTCGGATAAGGACGCCAAACACAATCTGGAGCTGGCATTATTGAAATTGAAGGAGCAGCAGCAGGCCGCCGCGAACCCAAAAGAGGATAATTCCGGGAACTCCCGGCAGGATCAATCCTCATCGGGCAAGAACGGTCCGCAAAAGCAGGCGGGGAAACCGCAAAACGAAACCGGCAGCCGCAGCGAGCAGAACAATCCCGCCCGGCAGCAGGAATCGTCGACCGTGCAGCGGACGGGTTCTATCAGCAAAGAACAGGCCGCGCAAATACTGGATGCCGTACGCGCCCAAGAACTCGAGCAGCAGCGCAAGCTCCTGGAAACGCTCGCCCGGAGGAGAACGAACGGAAAGGATTGGTGAAAATAAAATGATTTCAAATTCCAAATTTCAGATTCCAGACTTTAAGTGGAGATTGGTCTGTCAATCTGGAATCTGGAATCTGCAATCTGGAATTCAGATGTTGTTGCTTGCGTTTTTGATATGGGTTCCCGCGCTCGCGTGGAGCCAGGATGTCCAGGTGACGGCGTCTGTGGGTGCCGACAGTGTGGGGGTCCAGGATCAGTTTCAGTTGAGCGTTACGGTATCGGGAAAAGATAGCGGGGATGCCGAGAATCCTCGGGTATCGCGACTGCAGGGATTCCGCGTGGTTTCGGGGCCCAACATCAGCACACAGTTTCAGTGGGTGAACGGAAGATCCAACAGCAGCAAGAGCTTTGTGTATATCCTGATCCCCGAAAAAGAAGGCCAGTTCACCATCGATCCGATTGAAGTGAAGATTGGGGGGAAAGTTCTTAAAACTCAGCCCCTGCAGGTCCGCGTGACTTCCGGCTCTCGCAATCCGCCCATTCAAAACCGGCGCCCGTTGAATCCGCTCGACCTCTTCGAGGACGAAGAAAACATTCCCAGTCGAAAGTCCCTCGGAGATTCGGTCTTCATTAAGGCGGAACTCGATCAGGCCTCGGCCTATCCCGGGCAGCAGGTAACTCTTTCCTATCAGCTGTACACCCAGGTCGGCATCAACGGGATTCAGATTCAGGAAAATCCCCCGCTGTCGGGATTCTGGGTGGAAGACCTCGAGGTCGAGAAAAATCCCAGAGGCGCGCCGCGCGTGGTCAATGGCCGTGACTATCAGGTATATACCATCAAGAAACAGGCGCTGTTTGCAACGGCCACCGGAAAACTCAAAATCCCTTCGAGCACGTTTGCTATTTCGGCGGGCACAGGGGGCGACCTGTTGGGAGTTTTCGGCAGGGCACAGACGCTATATCGCAAGACCGACGAACTCGCTCTCGACATAAAGCCACTGCCTGTCGCTGGACGGCCGGCCGATTTCCGCAACGCAGTCGGATCATTCAAGCTGAGTGCCGGCATCGACAAAACGCAGGTCGCAACGGGCGAAGCCGTCTCATTCCATGTGAAACTGGAGGGAAAAGGAAATTTGAAAATGATTCCCGACATTTCCATGCCGGCGGTTTCCGACTTCACTGTCTATTCCTCTAAAAGAGTCGATTCGATACGAACTCTTGCGGAGAACCAGATCGGCGGAGAGAAAACCTGGGAATTCGTGGTCGTCGCAAAGGCTCCGGGCAAGCAAACCATTCCTTCGCTGTCCTTCTCATTTTTCAATACGGAACGCGATGCCTACGAGACCATTTCCACATCTCCACTGGCCCTGAATGTTGTGCGCGGTTCGGATACCGGAGTGTCGGAGTCCCTGCTCTCGGGAAGTGACAAACAGAACCTTGTCCGGCAAGGCACCGACATCAATTTCATCAAAATGTCTTCCGGCGTGTGGGAACAGAACGGCAAACCGCTGTATCGCAGCCTCTGGCTTTATTGGATCGCCGTGGTCCCCGTCCTGCTGAATGCCGCGATTTTTTTGTACCGGCGGCAACGGTCCGGCAACGCCGGGAACGTCCGTCTGGCGCGAAGCCGGAAAGCGAGGCGGACGGCAATCAATCGGCTGAAAGGTGCAGAAAGACAAGGGCGCGCCGACACGCGCCAGTTCTATGACCAGGCCTCTGCCGCTCTATCCGGCTACTTGACCGACAAGTTCGGGATGAAGGAGATCGAGTTGACGGGCGACAACCTGGAGCGCGCCCTGTCCGAAAAATCGATTCCGCGCAGCATCGTAGAAGAAACCGGAGCCTGTTTGCAGGAGTGCGATTTCGGAAGGTTTGTCAGCGCAACCGCTTCTGTCGCCAAAACAAAGGAGCTGAGCACCCGAATCCGCAAAGTCATCGATGCGCTGGAAGGCACCCGTAAGAAATTTCCTTCTGCCTCTGCTTCTCTGATTCTGGTTCTGCTCTTTGCTTCTTGGAATCTGTATGCCCTTCCCAATCAGGGTGTTCCCGAGAGACTCTTCGCGCAGGGCAACGCCGAATATCAGAAGGGAAACTATGAATCTGCCGAACGCTATTACAGCCAGATTCTGAATTCGGGATTTGACAGTGGACCTCTGTATTTCAATCTTGGGAATGCATGCTTCAAGCAGAAACGTCTCGGAGACGCGATCTATTATTGGGAGAAGGCAAAGACCAGACTGCCGGGCGACCGGGAGATTCAGGAAAACTTGGAACTCGCCAACCTGCTGATCCCCGATCGTATCGAAATATCGGACAGTCCGTTTCCGGTGCGGGCCATTACGGCCGCCACGGGAATTTTCACGGTGAAGCAGGAAACCTGGATGGTTCTGGCGCTTTTTATCGCAGCCAATGTCCTGTTAGCACTGTGTATGCTTGCCAAGAATTCCCGTAATTCCTTCCGTGCGCTCCTGTGCTGCATGGGGCTCACCCTGCTGCTTCTGGTCTCTGCATCTTCCCTGTCCTGGAAGATCTATGACCAGGACTACCGAAAAAAAGGAATCGTGGTCGAGCAGAAGGTCGACGTGCGCAGCGGGCCGGGTTCTGAAAATATGGCGGTGTTCACGATCCACGAAGGCATGAAGGTGAGGGTCCACACATCCAATAACGGCTGGTATCAAATCAGCCTGCCGAACGGGTGGAGCGGCTGGCTCCGCCAGGACTGCATCCGCATTCTTTAATCCGCAAAACCAGATCAAGCGCTGAAAGCACGATGCGGTGAGGGACTGCCTGCACGTGCTCTGCCTGGTTCATTGGGTATTTCTGCGTATGCTCTTTTAGGCGTTTCATCCGATTGCAGTCAGCGATGACAGGTCCTTTAATACAAGCGTGACAAAAAAAGAGCAAGCCTTTCGGAGCCGGCACTCCGGAAGGATTGATAGAGTGGAATCCAGGAGGAGGCGGCAGCGGGGATTGAAAGGTCATTAAGGACATTTTTGAGATTTGGCTCTCATTGCAATCCGCCTGAAATCTTCTCCATCAGACAGCCTGATCTTTCAGACTGTTCCCGCACAAAGCCTGCTGCAGAAGAAGGGCTCCGGCTGATTTATCAAACCGGAGCCCATTTTATTATCCCCTGGGCATGGCACGGAAAATAATCGATGTTACAATTGCGGGCGTGTATTCATTGAAGCATGCCAGATCCCATTGGATGAGGCGTGAATTTCGGGGGATTTATGCCTCTCTATGAATTTGATTGTCTGGAATGCGGCAACTCGTTTGAAACGCTGGTGCCCAGAGTTGTGGATATCTCGAAAGTGAAGTGTCCAGCCTGTGAAAGCCGGAATCTGGAAGAGAAAATTTCTACATTCGCATCGCCTTCGAGAGGCGGCGTTTCCGGCGCGTCGAACTGCGCCCCCAGCGGTGGCTGAAGCATGAATAATTGATTCAAGCAGTATGCTTGAATGTCATTGTCGTAAATAAAAACTGAAAGGCTGGAGATATGGAAATGGTGGTTGATTTCCCCGGAGGGTCGCGCGTAGACGCTCATTTTGGGGCATTTGTGGTACAGTCGGATCAGCCAGTCGCCAGCGGCGGCGGAAATTCCGCTCCTTCGCCGTTTGAGCTGTTCCTGGCGTCGCTTGCGACCTGCGCGGGCTTTTATGTTCTGGGATTCTGCAGGACGCGCGGAATATCGACAGACGGCATTCGGCTGATTCAAAAGCTGGAAAGGAACGCCGCCACAAAAATGGTCGGCAAGGTATTGTTGGAAATCCGGCTCCCTGCGGGATTTCCGCAGCAATATGCATCGGCGGTCATCCGGGCTGCAGAATCGTGCATGGTAAAGAAGCACCTGGAGAACCCGCCGGTATTCGAAGTCACCACATCCATCGCGCCGGAGTCCTGATCCACGCGGTGAAATCCGGATTGCAGATTCCAGGTTGGCAGTCGCGTGAGTTCCGATTTGGAATCTGAAATTTGGAATCGAAAATCCAGGAAATAAGAATCAATCCCATTTACAATCGGGTGAACGGACCTCGATCAGTTCTTCGGGGGTCGGCTCTCGATCCAGTAGACGGTACCGTAAGCCGTATCTTCTATTACGACGTTTCTTCGTCGCAGTTCCTCGCGAATCTGGTCCGCCTCATCATAATTCTTACGTTCTCGTGCTTCCTCCCGCAGGCTGACCATAGCCTCGATCTCGGGATCCTCGGTATCAGCACCCGCAGCATTGAAGTCGAATATTGCCAGGACGGAATGAATCTTTTCGAGAGCGTCAAGAATAACGGAGACATCGCTTTTGGAAATCTCCCCTTTGGCGAAATACGGATTTGCGCCCCGGATCATGGTGAAAATCGTGCCGAGGGCCATAGGCACGTTCAGATCCGCTTCCATTGCCGTCTTGAAAGACGCCATCATCTCTTCCACGAGGCCCCGTATCAAATCGCTTGTCCGCCCTCCGGAGGAGCATCGCCGCAGCTTGCCGACGAAGGCGTCCATCCTTCTCAAAGAAGCTCTGGCCGCCTGCAGCTTGTCTTCGGAGTACGTGACCGGCTGTCTGTAATGAGTGGAAAGCAGCAGGTAGCGAACTTCCCTGGCAGTGTACCCCAGGCTCAAGACATCCTTGAGTGTTACGGCGTTGCCTACCGACCGGGACATCTTCTTGCCTCCGGCCATGACCAACTCCGAATGCACCCAGTAGCGTGCCGGTCCTTTCCCGTTGAGCGCGGCGCACTGCGCAATTTCGTTCTCGTTGTGCGGAAAAAGAATGTCGGTGCCGCTCGTGTGGATGTCGAACTCCTCTCCCAGATAGCGCGTGGACATGGCGGCACATTGAACGTGCCAGCTGGGTCTCACGTTGCCCCAGTCTGTTTCGTAGAAAATGTCCCGGGACATTTCGGCAAGTGTGGCTCGCTTGAAAAGCGTGAAGTCGCGCGGATCGTCCTTGTCATACTCGTCGAGGTCGACGGTGGCCCCGACCTTTATTTTGGACAGGTCCAGCCCGCTCAAGACCCCGTATTTCGGGAATTTTCCGATGTCGAAATAGACGCTGCGGAGTCTTTCGTAGGCAAATCCTTTGCTGATGAGCTGGCGGGTAAACGCAGCCATGTCATCGATGTGTTCCGAGGTCCTGGGATATTTCCAGGCGCGCTTTACGGCAAGCTGATCCAGGCACTCCATGAATTCCGCCACATACTGATCTGTCAGCTCCTTCAGCGACACTCCACGCTTGATGGACTCCTGGATGGTGTTGTCATCCAGGTCCGTCACGTTCATCACGTGCTTGACCTCCAGGCCGCAATATTCCAGGTAGCGCCGGAGCAGGTCCGCAACAATCACGCGCCGCAGAAGCCCGAGTGTCGGCTCTGCATTAACGGTGGGCCCGCAGGAATACATGGACACTTTGCCCGGCACCAGCGGTTGGAACAGTTGCTGCGCACGCGTGAGCGTATCGTAAAGCTCGAGCTTGTTTTCCTGGTGCGCCACGGATACGGAAGTGCGAAAGAGCGTGGTACTGAGGTACCGTTCGCCACCATCCGGAAGCACCACGACGATGACCCCGCGGGGCAAATCTCTCGCCAGCTGCAAGGCGACATACGCGGCCGCCCCGGAACTCATCCCAACGAACAGGCCTTCTTCCCGGGCGAGGAGGCGTGAAGCCTCGTAGGCATCGTCATCCTTGATATTCAGCTTTTCGTCCAGGCGTTTCCTGTCGAAGATACCAGGCCGATAGGCCTCCTTCATATTCTTGAGCCCCTGGATCTTGTGCCCGAGATACGGCTCGACCCCGACGATCCGGATCGCGGGATTGAATTCCTTAAGGCGGCGGCTCATTCCCATCAGTGTTCCGGATGTGCCCATGGTCGCGACGAGATGCGTAATGCGCCCTCCGGTCTGCTCCCAGATTTCCGGGGCGGTGCCATTATAGTGGGCGAGCGGATTGGCTGGATTATTGTACTGGTCGGGGATGAAGTATTTTCCGGGATCCCGGCGCTGCAGGCGGTATACGGCTTCGATGGCGCCATCGGTTCCGAGGCGCGCCGGAGTTCGCAGGAAATCCGCTCCCAGCGCGGACAGGATCTGGCAACGCTCCTGGCTCACCGCTTCGCTCATGGCCAGGAGCACCTTGTAGCCTTTGATCGAGCCCACGAGAGCCAGGCCAATGCCCGTGTTTCCGCTGGTCGCCTCGAGGATGACCTTGTCGTGACTCAGATCGCCGGATGCTTCGGCAGCCTCAATCATGGATTTGGCGATGCGGTCTTTCACAGATCCGCCGGGATTGGTGCATTCGAGCTTCGCCCAGATTTCCACGTTGGGATTCGGGCAAATTCGCCTGAATCGGACAAGCGGAGTATTGCCAATGAGATCCAGTGCGCCGCCTGAAAATATCGGAGAATTCATGATTTCGAAGGCTATCATGGAAGCCGCCTGTCGTCTACAGTCGAGGCAGACGGGATTGGATGCAATCTGTAACAGGTTATAAGTTTCCGGTTTCAGGTTTCAGGTCACGGCGGTTGTTTAGGAATCTGGGATTTGGAATCTGAAATCCAATGCAAGTTACTCCCATCCACTCCCGCTCTTATAGGGATTGACGACGCCGACCGCCATGATGTCCCGGATCTTGCCGCCTTTGATTTTAAAAAGCTCGGACATTGGCATGCTGTTCGGCTGTCCTGCAAAATACGCCGCTTTCTGAGTGCTCCCGTCCGGCATCTTGACGGTTTCCACTCCCGGATGATTGAACATGTAAACACCCCACGTAACCCCGCGTTCTTCGTCGACGACGGGAGTGCGGCGGGGCTGGATACTCTCGATGAGAGCAAAAACGCCGGAGTCGAACGCTTCGGCACAGCGCCCGCGCCCAAAGGCGCCGCCCGATCCAGGACCGGGCATTTTCGGTGCAGCGGCGTTCTTAGGCTCGTGGAAAGCAATTTCGGGCGGCAGTTTCGGGCCTGCGGTCCACATGCCGTTCTCCAGGCGATAGCATTCGTCGTGCCAGGGGACGAGTTTGCTGTTGATCTTCACGATCCCGTCAAAATAGACGCTCGAGATCCGAACCAGTTCGTCCCGCGAGATCCGTTCTTCCGGCGCGAGAGCACGCCCAAATTCCGACGGCGGGGTTCTCAGCGTCCAGAGATTTTCTTCGTTCATGTTCCGGACGACGATAGATTCCACTTCGGTGATCTTCTGATTGGCAACTTTAAGGCGCATGGAAAGGAGCGCTGTCTTGTCGCTCTCCTTCACGAGGCCGACGAATGCGACTTGTCCGGCTTTTCGATCCGCAATATAAAATTTGTAGGGATCCAGGCTGGTCGCGGTGACCCAGAGTCCTTCCGCAGGTTTTGGCAGAGAAAGCAGCTTGGCGTTTTCGGTGTACCTCACGTTTGTGGCTAACGGCGCCTTGGACGCGTCATGCGCTACCATGGCAACCAGGTATTGATTGACGAAACCCTCGAGGCACTGGCGGTCACACGGCACGTTTTTATCTTGCGCGACCGCGATTCCAATAAAGAATAATCCCATCAGACTGAATACGAGTAGCTTACGCATGGCGATCCTCTCCTTCGAGATTTGAAGATTGGTCAGAGGAAATTATATCTATCCTCACAAAGCATGAAGAGCAAGCAAATTGTTCTCGGGCTACCGCGGATACGCCAATCGCAGCTTAACTGGCTTTTTGCAACAGACGTTTCTGCAGCTTGTGGATCGGCAACGCCATCAAAACAGCCATCAGGGGCGGGATGGAAGTGGCGCACACGAAATAAATGAGGCTGGCATAGGGACGCCGCAAGTTGCTTAAAATACGAATGCATGCGAAGACCATGCCGAAGACGGCAACTGCCGGAAGCCGGCGATGCAGCTTTCTGATGTCGAAAACCACCAGCCCGAAGAATACCGAGACGACTGAAAATGCAGCAACCGTTTTCACGAGATCCGCGTCAAAGACACCGGGACGCAGGAAGAGAATCCCAACGCGCTTCATGGAGATCAACACTCCGAACTGGCAAAGCGCCATCATTATAACGGCCAGATACCCTCGGGAGGCAGGGGCGGCAAGGAACAAGCCAAAGAATGTCGACAACAGAATCATGGCAATCGCGGCTCCAATTTCCGATGGCGCTTTTTGAACCGTTACTGCCCGGAAGATCCCGTATAGCAGACCCAGCCAGGAACCGTACAGCGCATAATTGCGGAGGGATTCAAGGTCGCGCTTGCGGGTTATCAGAAGACCTACGGCAGCGGAAGCGGCCATGAGCCCCAACGACGGCAGGTGGAGAAACTCTGGAGGGTGAAGACGGGCAAGTTTTCCCAGCGGCAGGACAATCAGCGCAATAATTGCCATCAACCGGATGGAGAGACACGTATAGGATTGCGTGCGCGCTTTGCGGATTTCCTTTGATATATGCTCCACATCTCCGAAGTGATCCCGTGCGAATTGCCAGGCGCTATCGGGATTTTGCCCGTTTGAAAGACCGGCTTCATAAGAATCCCGAAAATGGTCCTCAATCTCCCTTCGGACGGATCTGCCACTATCAAGACGCGCTGCGATTCTGGGAAATCGTGGTTCAAGGATCCGGATCCAGGCCGGCGCTGCGGGGAGACTTTGATCGCAATATTCCCGGATTACGGCATCGATTTCACGCATAGGACGCCTCCAGGATGCTCTCTACAGCTTTGGAGTAAATATTCCACTCCCTGGCGTCGGAGAGAAACTCGCGTTTTCCGCCGTCTGTGAGCGAATAGACGCGCCTCATTTTGCCATTCGTGCCTTCCAACCATTGCCCCCGAATAAGCTCCTTCGCTTCCAATTTGTGAAGAGCCGGGTAAATGGTTCCTTCCTGCCACTCGAAAATCCCGTGCGATAATTCATTGATCCTGCGGACGATTTCATACCCGTGCGCCGATCCGGAGTTCAAAACTGATAGGATCAGCGTTGCCGTTGTGCCTCCTACCAACTCTTTGCGGAATTTCATGTCTCCTCCATTGTCGATCTACCGATTACATCGACCGTCTAGGCATGCCTCTTTAATAAATTATGGAATTTCGGTGACAGGCTACTCAACCTCGAAATTATAAAATACTGAAAATAAACCATTTATTGTGCTTGAAACATATTTTACATTGGATTTTTGGGATTCAAATTTTCTGCTTTTTGTCCATAAATAATGTAAAAAAAGGACATGCACAACACGGACGTAAAATGCAATTTCGAGGTTGAGTAGCCTGTCACCGAAATTATTATGCTTGACTTAATTCAAACGTATGATTTAATCAGTCGAATGAACGAAACAAGGCAGATAATCCTGGATACAGCGGAGAAGCTTTTCGCTGAAAGTGGATATTCCGCTACTTCCCTGCGCCATATAATTTCTG